>ERZ1370068.1861-contig-11810_pt1 | contig 78318 bp, 137 predicted proteins | sample MGYA00561227_ERZ1370068 | MGnify/ENA primary metagenome ERZ1370068 (study PRJEB38410, sample SAMEA6850437) | metagenome | study: Metagenomic assessment of the ecological functions of the soil: analysis of the soil microbiota associated with the... | reverse complement strand
CATTACGTATTAAGTTATGGCAATCGTCACAACGCATTGTTCTCTTCCTTCCTTCTCGGGAACTGACCGCAGCTAGCTTCAGCCGTTGAACGTCGGCCGCTGACCAGAGCCCAATGGCTGGTTCCTGTTACGGCCCGTATCACTGTGGATACACCTAGGCTGCAAAAGAGGCGGGCCGGACGACGGGAAGTGTTATGGCTCGATGCGAGCCTTTCAATTCCAAGCTGGCAGCGATTGACGACGCCGGACCGCGACTGTCGGAGCGGTTCGTCTACACTGCGCTGGACGAGTTCGCCGCGATCGAAGGGCGCCAGAGAAGAATCCGGCTGTTATGCGCGGCTCCGGGCGGAGGAATCAGGAGCATGCTGGAGGAAGCTGTTTCGGTAGCTCGTCGAGTGTGGCTGAGCTGTCCCGCCGTCGCCGATGACCACGCCGCGCGGTGTCTCAAGAAACGAACCCAATGTGAATCGTCATGCTCACGCTGACTCGTGACGACGGAACGCGCTTAATAACGGCCCGTTCGACCGGTGGTAGATAGCGGCCGGTGCACGGACCTCACGCACTACGTCGTCGAGACGACGCTTTCGCTCGGAAGGTTTCCTCGGCCGGTTGGTGTCCGGTGGGCTTACATCGGCGATTTCGAGACATCAAGGGAGCGGCCCGCGTGCTGCCGCCCGAGGCGCTCTTCGCCGAGGGCGCGGGGGGAAAGAAATGCGCCAGGAGATGATGCATCAGCCGAGCACCGCGGAGGAATCCAACTGCGCTCGGGGCGATGCCGTTTGGCCGGGACGAACCGGCTATGTACAACCTCGAGGTCGATGCCGCGACGCTCGAAACCATGCGCACCACGCTGATCGAGTCAGGCGGCGCTGGAACGAGGTTCCCCGGCGGCACCGGAGCTCGCCTTTCGCTCGGCGCGGCGGTCCGACTGCGTGCCGCCGGCCACCGGCCGCCTGACTCGCGCCTAACGCGCCTCAACCGCGGCTCGAACCGCTCGCCGCGGCGTCAGCAGAGTCACCCAGCCATGGCTCCTCGAGATCGCTCGAACCGCACCCTCGAGCGCGTGGATCCGAAGCTGGGCAGAAAGGTGGACGAACTCGTCTTTGCCCGTCTGACGAACCAGACGCGAGTCGGCGGTGTCGGCCGGGCGGAATCGACCGGACGTCTGAACGAAGGTCCCTCCCCTTCCGTCTCGATCAGCCGAACGATGTGCGCCCTTGCGAATCGGATCACGGCGTAGACCGAAGCGCCGCGCGGTTCGCTTCAGCGTGATCCGGCTTCCGAGAACTGGACGCCCGCGAACGGCCGGAGATTTCCCGCTCGCCACCGGTCGACTTGCTTGCGCCACTGGATCGGTCAGCTGACTTCCAGCAACATCCGGCGGCGGCCTGGAGGTACTTTGAGCAGCGGTCCGTGGTCGCCCGCCGTCAACTGCTCTCGAGACGCCTTCGCTGCCGCGTCGGTGATGACGAACCGCTTGCCGCTGTCGGCGCCGGCGGGCACGAGCGCGACGAACGCCATCCCGGCTTCGGGATCCGGAGTCAACGCCCGGAGTTGGTCTCTGTGACCTGGATCTCGACTGGAACCCCCGAGGGCAGCCGATAGGTTCCCGCAAACGGTTGGTGGTCCGCCGGGCGCTTCAACGAATCGGCCGGAGCTGAATAGCGGCGCGGCAGCGCGAGCGCGACGTGCACCAGGTTCTGGAGCAGGGTCCTCGTTCGGGAACGCGTTGGTCAGGAAGAATGACGAACTCATCTTGTCGTCGAGAAAACCGGCGCACGTCGGCGTAGAAGATTCCAAGCTGCTGCTGCTGTGCCAGGACCATCTGCTTCGTTCCAGTCCGATGAGGCGATGACCCACCCGTATCCGTAGCGGGTCTCGCCGGTCGATTCCTCCGCCGACATAGCATCAGCTTGCGCCGGGACGAGTCGGTCAGCACGCGGCCCGAGTCGAGCGCGGCGATCCACCGGTAATATCGTCCGCCACGGGTCGACTGGACTCCCGTTCCTGACCACATGCCACCAGGGCCCATCCGGCTTCCACTGCCCTGGGCTGTTGCCCCACCGGGTCAATCCTCGTAACCGACGGCGAGCCGGCGTCACCCTGTAAGGCGAGGTTGTGCTTCCGGTTCTCGGTCAGCCCGCAGGCCTCGAACAGCGTTTGGCGGAGGCATGACTCATACGGCCGCTTGCTCACGATCTCGATCACGGCGGCGAGCAGGCTGTAGCCGACGTTGAGTACTCGATACTGGGCGCCCGGCGGCCAGAGCAGCTTGGCGGCGAACGCAAGGCGAACCAGCGAGTCGCGCGAGACCCGGTCGAAGCCGCCTCTCCCAGCGCGTCCGGTAGGCCGCTCGTGTGGGTGAGGCAGGAAGGGTGATCGCGGCTTTGTCGGCCGGCGCGTCGGGAAAGAATTCGAGAGGGGATCGCCGGTCCTGAGCTTCGTTTCTCTTCGAGCGAGAATCGCAGCGGCGGTGAACTGTTTGGTCAGCGACCCGGATCGAGAACACCGCGTTAGGGGTGACGGATTTCCGCGGTCTGCCAGTCCGTAGCCGGCCTGAGAACGATCCGTCCGTCCTGGCCACCAGCACCGCGCCCGAGCAGGGCCGAACCGCCAGCGCGCTTGAGGTGTCGTCGACCCGCTGCCCGACTCCGACCCTGCACGATCGTTCGGCACTGGCGCGCGGAACGGGGCCGGCGCCCGATTCCGTCCGGTCAGAGACCGGCACGCGGCGATGACGATTGAAGGACGAGAAGCGAGCGGAGGTTAGCGCATAGGACAGCGGCTCAGGGTTGACTGGCGCGGTCGGGGTAATGACGCGCCGTCGCAATCCGCAGCTGCGCATCTCGGCGTTCATCGAGAGGCCACGTCGTCGGTCAGTACGTCAGGCGCGGCGGATCGCCCACTCGCGATCGACGCTGGCGGTCAGGCGAACCCCGCGTCGGCCGGCTCGTGCTCCCGGGCCGTACCTGCCGGCGCTTCGATAGCCGTTGAGCGACGCGTACTGGGCAATCGAGCTTCGCTGGGAACTGCGAGCCCCCAGCCCGCCTTGGGCTGCGCCGCTTCCAACGCGGTGACCCGGCCGGTCACGCTGTCCGCTGCGCCAGGCGGCTGAGGCGTCCTTCCTGGCGGACCGGGCCCGCTCGAAAGCAGAGTTTTGGTCTGCGGTTCCCGGACGCCGCGGAGCGCTTCGATCGACCGATAGAGTGCAATCCAGGGCGTCCTGACCGCCGCAGAGGGCAAACTGGCATCAGTCGGCCTGAGGATTCCCGCAATGGCGGGATTGCCTTAATGACCTTGAACGGTCGCGTTTCCGCCCAGCCGTCCACCGTTATGCCTGTACTCCGGCGGCGCTCTGACGCCGCCGCGTTCTGCCGCCGCCGGCCGCCATGCGGAGCGGCCGGACGCCTCGGCCTGCGGTCAGGTCCCACGCCACCCGAAAGAATCCCTTCTTTGTGCTGGAGCGCAGGGGCGGAGTTGCCCCGCCTGAGTCGCTCACCAGACCTGACCACTGGCCGCCTGATCGAGGATCTCAGCGCGGCGGTTCGCATCGGCCGGCAGGACGTAGTGAATGAAGCGCGCCGAAGGGGAGCGGATCGGGCCACCAGGTCGAGATCGCCTAACACTTCCCCCATGACACCGCGGGCTGCATTCCGCGGCGTGAACAGCCGAGCCTTGGCAGCCGCCGGAGACGCGGGCCAGCCCGCGCAGCGGCGTGAGGTCGTCGAGCACCCAGAACGACCGGCCCTGGTCGCTACGACCAGGTCGCCCCGCTGGATCTTTGAGATCGGTGACCGGCGTGGCCGGGCAGATTGAGCTGCAGCGATTACAGCGGACTCCGTCGTCGAACGAGACGAACAAATCCGAACTCAGTACCCGCGTAGAGGAGGCCCTTCTTCACCGGGTCTTCCCGACGACCCGCACCGGATGATCCGCGGAATTCCGTTCTTGCCGTCGGTCAGGAGGCTCCACGTCTTGCCGAAATGTTGGTCGGAAGATGAACGGCCGCCAATCGTCGAGCCGGTAGCGTTGCACCGCCAGAAACGCGCGGCCTGGCTCATGGGGCGAGATCTCGATCCGGTTGACCGTGCCGAGCGGAGGAAGGTCGGGGTGACGTCGGTCCAGCTCGTCACGGGTCAGGGATGGTCTATTGCCGCCGACCCGGCCAGGAGCGTCCTGGCGTCGCGGCGAGACGACCAGCGCGAAGACGGTATTGAATACCTGACGCCGGTGGGATCGCCGCGGGATCGGCCCGCCCGGCTTCTCCTGGTACGGCGGGGCGTTGTTGGTCGTCAGGTCGGGGATACGGCGTCCTGCGGTCATCCCCGGTCTGGGTCCGGTAGACGAATTGCGAGGCGTAGTAGATTTGTATTCGTGTCGGGTGAGGTGATCGACGATCGGCGCCACCCACTGGAACCGGTTCTTGAGGATCCTTGGGCGCGACGCCCTGGTTTTCCGGGTAGATGCCCACGTTCCGGCGGGTGTCCTGGCCAATGTCCATCACGTTGATCACGCCCTGGTAGCAAACCGCCCCAGATCTGCTCGGATGATCGGGATGGAGCGCGACGGGCCCGGTCGCAGCCCGCCGCGTGCTTCGCCATTCCTCGACCGGCTTGGAGCGAGTGGCCGGACACGGATGGCGAACGCTGATCGTCGTGTTGTCCTGCTGGGACCCGTAGATCCGATAGTTGGGCTGGTTGTCCACCGTCACGTCGTACAATTCCGCGGTCGGCTGGCTGTAGTTCGCGGCCCAGGTCTTCCCGCCCGTGATGTGGCGACTTCCCGCGCGCCGCCGTCGTCACCTAACACGAACTGGTCGGAGTTCTCCGGCTAGATCCAGAGCTATGTGGTTGTCGCCGCGGACCTTTGATCCTCGAACGTCTTGCCGCCGTCGATCGAGCGGAAGAAGCGCGGTGTTCAGCATGTAGACCGGTTCTCGTCCCCGGGATCCGCCACGATGTGGCCGAAGTACCACGGGCGCTGGATCGCTGGAACCGGAGCTGAGCTGGGTTCAGTCCGCCTGGCGTCGTCGTCTGATAGATCCCGCCGCGTCCGCCTCGGCTTCGACGAAGGCCCAGACCTTCGGATCGGGGTTCGCGCCGGAAATCGTCACGCTGACCTGCCGACCACGCCCGCTGAGCCTGCCGCCGAGCTTCTTCCCACGCGTCCCCGCCGTCGGTCGTCTTGTAGACCCCGCCTCCCGGTCCTCCTGAGATCAGGGTCCACGGCTTTCGCTCGGCCCGCCACATCCCCGGCGTAGATCTCCTGCGGGTTCTCTGGGTTCATGGCCAGCGACACGGCCCGGTGCTGTCGTTGAGGAAGAGCACACTCTCCCCCAGGTCTTGCCCCCGTCCTTCGACCGGTGACCCCGCGCTTCGCAGTTCTTCCTGAACGGATGGCCAACGCCGCGACGTGGACGCTCTGATTGGCCGGTGGACGACCACGGCCTGATCGCGCCCGCGGGTCGGGTGCCCGGCGAACTTCCAGGTCGCGCCGGCGTCGGTGCTCTTCCAGATCCCCGGCCTGTCGAGACGTTTCCCCGATACAGGCCGACCCGGTCCCGGCGAAGATGAGTCGTTCGGTCGGAGTCGGCGTGACGTCGATGGCCCTGATCGAGCCGACGTCGAGGAACCGGTCGGTCAGATTGACCCACGAAGGCTTGAGGTCAAACGGTCCGCCACACTCCGCCGCCGGTCGCGCCCATGTAGAACCGGATGCGGCTGGCTCCACGACGCCGGTGACGGCGGTCGACCGGCCGCCCCGGAACGGGCCGACCATCCGATATCGCATGCTCCCAGAGGGAGGTGTCGACCTGCGCCCACTGTGCCGCCCAAGGCGGCGAGAAGAACGCGCTCGGGACCGGCCGGGAGAGTGGCGTGTCATGGCTCGGGCTTCCCGCTGCTCGGCGTGACTGGATCGAATCGGGAGGAGTATGGCGCTTGATGGGAGCCGCAACGCCGCTGATTGCGACTCCGACAGCCGGCGACGATCCAGAAGCCCTATTCCCTAATCCCTAACTCTTAACTCATTCCCTATTCCCCTATTCCATTCCCGTTTTATCTCTACCCCCATTCCCGCCGCAAATCTCCTTCCAATGCCCCGCCCCCACCTCGTCACGACGTTACTCTTCATCGCGGCGTGCCAGAAAACTCACCCCCGCGGGCCTCCCCCACCTGGCACGACGAGGCGGGCTACCGGTGGCGGGACCTGGTCGTCCCGGCGCCCGGGCGGCCTGTTCACCCCACCTGCCGAGAGCCACGGGATCACGTTCGAGAATCTTCGTCAGCGACACTGCCGCCTTCACCAACCGGGATTCTGGTCCAAGGCGGCGGCGTAGCGTTAGCGACGTCGACGGCGACGCGGCCTCACCGATGTTCCTCGCCAAGACCGAAGGAAGAGCGCGCTCTACCGCAACTGGCGCGATGCGGTTCCGGGACATCGCCGACCCGGCGGGATCAGACACTGGCGTCGAGATCGTGGCGCCGTTCGCCGACGTCGACGGCGACGGGACCTGACGGTTCGACGCGCTCGGCGGCCCGAACACGCTCTACTGGAACGACGGGCGGGCCATTTCACCGAGGATACGACATACCTGGGCCGAAACTCGCGTGTGGGCAGCACGACGCTCACGCTCGCGCGGACGGACGGCGACGGCGACCCGACCTCTATGTGGCGAACTACAAAGCGTACACTCTACTTCGCTTGACCAGTCAGCCGCAGGCCCGCGCGTTCGACCAGATCGTGCACAAGTTGGGCAGCGGTAGCCCGAGGTCGTCGAGCGCTATCGGAAGGACTACAAAGTCATCCTCCGCGACGACCTGCGCGGCGTCAGCCTGGTCCAACGCGCCGACCCCCTGACGCCTTTCTACCTCAACGACGGTACCGGCCGGTTCACCCAGGTGCCGATGGCGCAGTCGCCCGCCTCGACGAAGACGGCAAGCTCTGCCCGAAGAGCGCGATGACACGTTGGCGCGGCGCGCTTCTACGAGACGTCAACAGCGACGGCGCGCCTGACCTTCACGTCGCCAACGATTCGAGACCCCGATCAGTTCTGATCAACGACGGCACGGCGGGTTTCGGCTGATCCCCCGGCTGGCCCAGCGCACCACGAGCAATTCGGGGATGTCGCTCAGATTTCCGGCGACATCGACCGACGCCACGTCGATTTCTTCGAAGTGGAAGGCAGAGCTGTGACAGCCAGGCGCTCAAGACCCAGATCCTGATCGCATACCAGCCGCCGAAGCAGCTGGGTCAGTTCACCGACCGGCCGCAGCTCCAGCGGAACACGCCTTTCTCACCGGGGCGACGCGACCTTTCGCCCAGATCGCGGAGCTTGGCGGGGCGTGGGACGCGTCCGGCTGGACGCGGGCGACGGCGCTGTCGATGTCGACCTCGACGGCTACGAGGACATCCTGACCACGACCGGCCATCCGTGGGACCTGATGGACGCCGAGACACCTGCGGAGAAGCCGGGCAACCGGCTCACCGGATCGTCGTGCGTACGTCCGGCAGCGCTACCTCTACCCCGCTGCCGGTGCCTAACTACGCGTTCCGGAACCGGGGCGACTTTCACGTTCGAGGACGCAAGCGACGTCTGGCACCTTCTCGGCCGGGCTCGACATCTCTACGGTGCATGGCCACCGCCGACCTGACGGCGACGGCGACCTGGACGTGGTGATCAACCGGTTGGGGCCCCGGCGCTGGTGTTTGGAACGAGGCCGGCGCGCCGCGGATCGCGGTCCGGCTTCAAAGGGCAGGCGCCTAACACCCGCCAGGCGTCGGCGCCAAGGTCCGCGTGCTCGGTGGCGCTGTCCCGACCCAGGAACGGGAGATGACCGCGGGCGGGTTCATTCCCATTCCGACGGATCTCTGACCTTGCGCCCGGCAAGGCCGATTCCGTCCGGCCTGGAAGTTCGGTTGGCGGAGCGGCAAGATCTCCGTCATCCCGGGCGCCGCCCCAACCGCGAGTAATGAGGATCACCGGAGCTGGCGCGCAACCCGGCGCCAACGGCTGACTTCCAGCGCCGGCGCCGGAACTGCTCTTCGCCGATCAGTCTGGCGGCTCCTCAACCACACCCACGTCGAGATCGGTTGGCGACGAGGCGCGCCGGCAGCTGCTCCCTGCCTAACGCGCGTTCTCCAGCTCGCTGGCGTCAGCTGGTACGATGTCGACGGGACGGCGACGAGATCTGCGGGATCGGCGCTGACGGACCGGAAAGCTTCCTGCCGTCTATCTCAACGACAAGGGTCGCCTGACGCCCGCGCCGCTCGACGCCGTCGCCCAGGGAGATTTTACCACGATCGTCGCGATCCCGGACACCCGGCAGGCACGGCGCCGTTGGCCGGTCAGTCGAGCTACGAAGCGCCCGACCTCCTCCGGGCGCTGGCGCTGCCGCCGAGGGTGATCGCGGTGCCGGATCGATCGGCGCGGACGGCGGCGGGCTCCGGTGACGGTCGCCGTGCCCGGCGACACCGGGAGCGTCGGCCCGCTCAGCGTGGCGGACTACGACGGCGACGGCGATCTCTGATTCCTTTGCTGGCGGCCGGCTGATGCCGGGGCGTACCCGTGGCTTCCCCGACGAGCCATCTCCTTGCTGAACGACGGCCGAGGCCGGTTCACAGCAGACGCGGCCAACGACCTCTTTGCTCCAACATCTGGGCATGATCACCGCCGCGGTTTTCGACGTCGACGGCGACGGTGACGACGATCTCCTTGCGGCGGGTGGAGTGGGGCCCGCTCAAGCTCTTCCTCAACACCGGAGGCCGCTTCTTCCCGGCGCCGGAATCGTGGGGCTGGCTGGTTTCATAGCCGCTGGTTCGTTTCGCTTACCGGAGATTCGACGGGCGATATGTCGGCTCGACCTCGTGACCAATGAGCTGGGCGAGAACACGCGGCCGCGGGGTGGATCTGCCCGCCCGCTCTCCATCTACTTCGGCGAGTTCGGCGGCGACGGCTCTGGGCTGCTCGCCTCAGTACGACCCCCGAATCGCTGGTCGCGCCGGTCGGGTGAGCTTCGCGCGGCTCTCCCGCGCGGTGCCGGCGGACGCGGAGTTTGGTTCGCATCACCAGCGCGTTCGCCGACGCTGAGTATCGAAACCGTCCTCGGATCGGTCGCTAAGACGGCGTCTGGCTGGCGTCGACAGTCTCCGAGCCAGCTCTGGTCTTCAACCGCGGCGACATCTCATTTCGCCGACGCTCGCTTGCCGCGCGAGGGCCCAATTCGTAGCGCCTGCGGGATCGCGCCTGTCGGGCGACTTCGATGGGACGCACCCCTGGAACCGTGTTGAGCCAGAACTTCTTCCCGACCGACTGAACAATACGGCACCCACGCTATGACGCGGGCTGCTCGGCTTCTCTTGGTGACGGCAAAGGGGCCACTTCAATTTCGTCCCTGGCCGGAAGTCCGGCTTGATGGTCTACGGCGACCAGCGCAGGCGCCGCCGCCGCTGACTTCGATCAGGATGGGTCGGCTGGATGTGATCAGCCCGAACGGGCGGCCACCCGCCTGTTCAGGAACCAGCGTGCCCTGGCCCGGCCTGCGGGTCGTGCTCCAAGGCGTGCCTAACAATCCGCATGCCGTGGGAGCGCAGGTTCGCTCCTCGAAGGCGCCGGCGGGCGATTGGGAACTGGTTCACGAAGTCCAAAGCGGCAATCTGCTACAGTCGATGAACGGAGCCATCCAGGTCTTGGCACTGCCTGCGGGGCAACGGCGGTTCAGATCCGGCGGCCGGCCGGCGGACGACCCGGGCCGCGATCCCGCCCGGAGGCGACGACGATCAGCGCGTCTGATCCGCACCGACTCTGGGGCGCTATCATCCCGGAGGGAGCGAAGTGACAAGGGATCTACCATGCGGGTCGACACCGCGATAGATCCCTCGCTGCGCTCGGATGACAGCGTGGGGGACTCGATTATCGCCGCAAGGCACAGCCGCAGTCTTGTTCCCTATTCTTAATCCCTATCTCCTCATTCCCTACGCCCAGTACATTTCTCCCCAATGCCACTCCTCACAATCCGGTGTTCTACGCCCGCAGCGCTCGCGCCTGCGGCGCGCCGCTGCCGCCGGCCCCCAAAAGTGGCACGGATATCGAGGCGCTTATCGCTGACACCCAACGGTGCCTGCCCAGGGACAGCCTCGGTTTCACCCAGCTGTCGCCCGGCGCCACTGGGATCACCTTCCATCCCCGATGACGCTCGCGCCTGGAACGTCCTCGCCCAGGGCGGCGGTGTGGCGTTAGGCGATGGACGGCGACGGGCTGCCTGACGTGTTCCTGGCCAAGACCGAAGGCCCGAGCTGCCCTACCACAATCTCGCGGCTTCGAGTTCCGTGATGTCACCGCGTGGAAGCCGGCATCACCACCGCGGGACACGCGACTCCACGGCCGCGGTCTCGCCGATGTCGACGGCGACGGCGACCTCGATTTGCTTCCCTCAATGCCTGGCGGCCCCAACTGGCTTTTACCTGAACATTTGCCGCGTCTACTGAGGGACTGACCTTCGCCGGCCGCGCCTCGTCCGCTGGCAGCACGACGCTCACGCTCGGTGGCCATCGACGGCGACGGCGACCTCGGTCTCTGCACGTCGCCAACGACAAGGCCTACAATTCGAACGATCGGTTCTCCCTCAGGAGCGCCTTCGACTCAGGTCGTCCACCGGATCGGGGCCCAAGGAGTTCTCGAGGTCGTGGAGAGCTTCAGGAAGCGATTACCGGATCGAGCCCGCGAGATCTGGAGGCGTGGTCCTCCTCCAGCGCCGGAGCTGATCTGCTCTGATCGACCGACGGTGGGGTGCGGGCTTACTTTCACCCGACGCCGATCGCGACCTGCCGCGGTTCGTGGACGATGCCGGGGCGCCGCCACGGCTGAGCTGCCTGATGCAACTTTATGCTCGTGGCGCGGTTCTACGACGTGTGAATGGCGACGGCGCCCTCGACTCTGCCGTCGCTAACGATTTCGAAGACCCGACCAGCTTCATCAATGATTGCGGCCACGTAGCTTCCCCGGCCTGAGCCCCGCCTCGCAGCAAAGGAAACCACCAGCAACGGCGGATGGCGATATCGACTGAGCAGACATCGACTCGCGACGGCAGTGTCGACCTGTTCGAGGTGGGCATGTTGAGCCGCGATACCCAGCCGTGGCTGTAGTCCCAGAGACTCCCACCCACACACCGCGCTGCCCGGGCGGCCCGGGATCTTTCGCTGATCGGCCTCAAAGCTCCAGCGCAACACGCTGTTTCTCAACCGGGGAGTAAGATGGACCTCGCGCCCGGCGTGGACGCGAGCGGCCGGAGCTGGACCATAATCTTCGGACGTCGACCTCGACGGCTATGAGACTTGCCTGTACCGGCAACTACTAACCCATGGACGCCGAAGCACCCAGGAGAAGCCTCAAGAACCGGAGCCTCACGCCGACCTGACTGGCGCCAGCAGCGGAAGAACCAACAGTTTCTGCAGCCTGTCCACGCGTTCCAAAACCGCAAGGTGACCTCATTTCATGACGTGAGCGGACGCCTGGCAACTTCTCGGCCGGTCCCGAGTTGTCCCACGGCATGGCCACCGCGGACCTCAGACGGCGACGGCGACCATGTGGACGTGGTGATCAATCGGCCTCGGCGCCCGGCGCTGGTGTGCCCGAACGAGGCCCGTCGCCCCGGATCGCGGTCCGGCCCGGGGAGCGGCTCCTTAACACGCAGGGGATCGTGGCGCCTCGCGTCGTGGGGCGGCGCCGTGCCGCCCAGAAAGCGAGCTTACCGCGGGCGGGAGTTCCCCACCTCTCCCACGCCGAAGACCCTCCTGACCTTCGCGATGGGCAAGGCCGACTGGCGCGAGGAGTCCGGCAGGAGCGGAGCGATCTCCACGATCGCGGCCGCCCGCCCGGAACCGGAATACGAGGTGTCCAGCCGGCGCCTCACCGCGCCAAAGGCTCCGCCGGTCGAGGCACCCTTGGCCTCTCTCTTCATCGACCAGCCGTCGCCTGGCCAGCCACACCGAGCCCTATGTTTCTGACGACTTCGCCGCCAGCTGCTCCTGCCTAACGCCTTTCCTTTGCAGCCAAATTCGGGTCGCCTGGATCGATCTCCGACCACGACGGCGACGACGATCTCCTCATCGCCGCAGGAGCGACCGCCGGCTCGGCGCGCGTTCCGGAACGACGCGGGCTTCGTTCCGTGGGATTCCTGCTCCCAGCGGCTCAGGGGACTTCAGACCACGATCGTGGCCGTACCGGGCGACGACGGCGGACCGTGCTCCTCGTGGGCTCGTCGAGCTGCGCGGACTCGGTCCAGGCAGCCGTCGCGGATGCCGTCGGTGATCGCGGTGACGCTCGACCGCCAAGGGCGTCCCCGAGGTGTCTGACCGTGGGTCGTCCCCGGCGACACTGGAAGTATCCGCTTCCCGCGGTCGCGGACACCACGACGGCGTGACGGAGACTCGACCTTCGTCGGGGGAAGGCTGATCCCCGGCGCGTACCCGTTGTCGCCCTTGAGCCGGCTCTTCCTTTGGTGAAACCATCTTTACCGGCTTCTGTTCCGACACGCACGCCCCAGCATCTCGGAACTGACCACCCGCCCGCGAGCTGGGCGTGAGACATCGACGGCGACGGCGATCCGACTGTCGGCGATCACGTGGCTGGCAGGCCCAACATCATATTGCTCGTTCCACCGAGTCACGGGGCCTGGCGCGTCGCGCCGTCGGTCCGGTCGATCGATGATCTGATCGCGATCGCGCTCCGATCACACCACCACGTGGCAGGCTATCTGGCCGGCGAGACGACTCCGCCTAACCCATCACCCCGCAGCCGGTAACTTCGACGAGAACGGCTTCTCGCGATTCTGCTCTGCTTCGCGCGTGACCACGCCCGGCGGCCTGGCCCCGGTCACCAGCTTCGCGCGCCTGAGCCGGGCAGTGCCTCCCATCGCGGAGCGGCTCAAGACGTTCCACGCCTTCGCGGACGCGACCATCGAAACCGTCCTCGGGCCTGGCGCCAAGGATGCGCTCCGGCTCGGCGTCAACGAGTCACGGCAGCCTTCCGCTCAACCGCGGCGACCACTTCGAGCCGACGCCCTCGTGTCTCGAGGCGCGCTCGCGCTCGCGATCGCGCCCGTGGTCGGAGACTTCAACGGCGTGACGGGCTTCGAGGACCTGGTGCTGAGCCAGAATTTTTTTCCCGACCGATCTCAACACCCGCGATAAGATGACGCGGGGCGCTCGCCCTCACGGGCGACGGCAAGGGTCATTTCTACGGTGCCGGGCCAGGAGTCCGGCCTGGTCTACGGCGACTAGTGGGTGCTTGCGCCGCGACAGACTTCGATCGCGACGGCCGACTCCGACCTGTCGTATTCAGAACGGCGCCGAGACCCGTCTCTTCAAGAATCTCGGGGCAACGCCCGGCTTGAACGTGGTCTTGCAGGGACTTCACCCGGGAACCCGCACGCGATCAAAGCCCGCTTCGCCTCATCACCGCAATGGGAGCCGGTCCAGTGCGCGAGGTCTGCCGGTAGCGGTTACTGGTCCGTCAACGGTGCCGTGGTCTTGGGACCTTTGGCTCAGCAACCGCGCCCGGCAGGTCCGCTGGCGGGCGGAAGCGCTCCGAGCTCTTCCGGAACGGTCAGCGCGAAGTTACGGTGGGGCCAGCCGCGGTAACGACACCAAGATGTATCGATGATCAGGTCAGCGGAAGGCGTGGTCGGCGCTCAAATGAGTCTCGGATTGGCGGCGTGCAAAGCGGCGCCACCCCGGCAGGCGAACGAGACGGGTGAGGGCAAGACGATCCCCGGTCCAGCCTGGTTCAAGGCGAGGTACGACTGGGAGGCGGCTCTGGCGAAGACCTCGCCCGCCTTCCACGACTTCACCGCCGACCGGTCGTCCGAGAGCGCATAATGTTCGGGTTAACCCCGATCGTGACGACGCCGGCAAAGAGCACAAGGATCGTCCACTACGATCACGGCAATCATTCGCGGCGGCTGACGTCGACGGCGACGCCGCTTCCGACTTATCGTCTCCCAGCTTGGCCCGGGCAAAGCGCTGTATCGCAACCCGGCAACGGCCGCTTCGAGGACATCACTGTGTCCGCGGGCGTCGCCATTCCTGATGCGATCGCCGTCGGCGCCACGTTCGCCGCGACATCGATAACGACGGCGACCCCGACCTTCCTGATCACCACAATCGTCCGCCACGGCAACCGCCTGTTCGAGAACGAGGGCGGCATTTCCGGCGACATCACCAAGTCCGCGTGGGTGTCGGCTACGTGGGTCATCTGTCGGGCGCGGTGTTCTTCGACTACGACAAGGACGGCAAGCTGACCTGTTCGTCGCCAATGTCGGTGTACACGACCACCCAGGCGCGGGCGGATATTTCATCGGGCTCACTGATGCGTTCTTCGGCACACCCACCCTGGAGCGGGCCAGCGAGTTACCTCTACCGCAACCTGGGTGAACAACCGGTTCGAGGACGTCACCAGGAAGACCGGCCTCATCGACAAGAGTTGAGCGTGACGCCACCCCGTTCGACGCCAACGGCGACGGCTGGCCCGGACTTACGCAAGTTCAGCATGCAGGCGCGAACCACCTCTGGCCTCTAACGAGGGTGGCCGCCGTTTCCGGATGCGACGAAAGGAGTTCTTCCCGGCCACCCTGGCGCGATGGCGTCAAGTCGTTCGACTATGACGGCGACGGCACGCCTGACCTCTTTCATCACCGGATACACCTGACATGCACACGAACATCCGGCGGAGGACGTCGAGCCTGAAAGCCGCAAGCTAACCAATGAACGTTTGCGTGGCGCGCTGCAACTTCTGCGCGTTCTACCGGCCGGTGGGCGTCGTCAGACGGAGTACGTCCTCGGTTTCGACGAGATCTTCCGGAAGATCGACGAGACGATCGCCGTCGGCGGAAATCAGCTGCTGCTGCAGGGAGGCCACAACCCCGACCTGCCGATCGCGTGGTACGAGGATCTGTTCCGCGTCGGTCAAGGCACGGTATCCGGCGTTCAAGCTCCACGCGCTGTCGCCGCCGGAAGTGCTGCACATTTCGAGGCTGAATCAGATTCCGGTGCCCGCCGTGATCGAGCGCCTGATCGCGGCCGGCCTCGACAGCATTCCCGGTGGCGGCGCCGAGATCCTCGTCGATCGCGTGCGCAAGCTGCTCAACTGCTACGGCAAGGCGTCGAGCGATGAATGGCTGGGCGTGATGCGCGAGGCGCACCTGGCCGGCCTGCGGACGACGGCGACCATGATGATGCGGGACCGTCGAGACCGACGAAGAGCGGATCGAGCACATGATGCGGCTGCGCGACGTGCAGGACGAGACCGGCGGCTTCACCGCCTTCATCACGTGGAGCTACCAGCCCGAGCACACCGAGCGCGGCGGGCACGGAAGCGACCGGCGTCGACTACCTCCGCACGCTCGCGCTGTCGCGCATCGTCCTCGACAACTTCGACAACCTGCAGGCGTCGTGGGTGACGCAGGGCGGAAAGGTCGGCCAGCTCAGCCTCGCGTACGGCGCCAACGACATGGGCAGCGTGATGATCGAGGAGAACGTCGTCCGCGCGGCCGGCGCCAGCTACTGCATGGACGAAGTCGAGATCGTCGTGAACATCGAGGACGCCGGCTTCATCCCGAAACGACGGAACATGCACTACGACATGCTCGGGGACCCGATCTTCCGCGAGCGCGACGTGCCGCGGATGCTCTCGCTCGCCACCGCCCGCGCCGACGGCGATGCCATCGGTGCCCGAGGAATTGCGGAACTATCCGGCTCGCAGCCGGCGCGCGAAAGAACAGCGCGCCTAATCACGAATCACGAATCGCAAATCACAAATGACCGTTACACCGCGGAGTGGATGCTGCCGATGACCGGCGAGCCCATTCATCGCGGTTCAATCTCCATTACCGACGGACGCATCGCCGGCGTCGACTGATCGCGCGCCGGCCGGCGCGATCGATCTTGGCGGCGTCGCGATCATGCCCGCCCTCGTCAACGCGCACACACATCTCGAGCTGTCGTATCTGAGCGGCATGGTGCCGCCGACGGAGACGTTCATCGACTGGATTCGCGCGATCATGGCGACGCGCCGCCAATATCCCGATGCGGGCGACCCGCGGATTCTCGACGCGGCTCGCACGGCGATTGCCGACGCGCGCGCAAGCGGCACTGGCCTCGTCGGCGACATCTCGAATACGCTCGTCACCGCGCCGTTGCTGCAGTGAGGCGTCGATGCCCGCGCAGATCTTCTACGAGCTGCTGCGGATTCAATGCCTCCGATGCCGGAGTCCGATGACGCGCGAGGCGCGGGCGAAGGCGGACGCGGCGGCTCACGACGGCGGCGTGCGCGTCAGCCTGGCGCCGCACGCGCCGTACTCCGTGTCGCCGGCGCTCTTTGCGGCGATTCACGCCGACCTCGACGCTCATCCCGGCCAGGTGACGAGCGTGCACCTCGGCGAGTCGCCGGAGGAGATCGAATTCATCCGGCGGGGAACCGGCGCGTGGCGGTGCTGCTCGAAGAGCTGGGCGTCTGGAGCGAATCGTGGCAGGCGCCGGGAACGTCACCCGGTCGAGCTACCTGGAGCAGCTTGGATTCCTCGATCGCCGGGTCCTTGCGGTGCACGGCGTGCAGTTCGACGGTGACGATCTCGATCGCCTCCAGGTCGCGGGACATGACGATCGTCAGCTGTCCACGCAGCAACCAGCACGTCGGCGTGGGCGCGCCGCCGCTCGAAGCGTTCTACGCGTTGAACGTCAACGTCGCGTTCGGGACCGGACAGCCTCGCGAGCGCGCCGGACTTGAACCTGTTCGCCGAGCTCGCCGAGGCGCGCCGCCTCGCGCCGCGCGTGCGCGCGCGCGCCTCCTCGAGAGCGCGACGCGCGGCGGTGCAGCGGCGCTCGGGTTCGCGGGCGATTTCGGGACGATCGAAGCGGGGAAGCGCGCGCAGCTGATCGCCGTGCGCGGTGCCGGCGGATGTGGACGATGTGGAAGAATACCTTGTCGGCGGAATCGAGCCCGCGATCGATCGCTGGTTCGATCGAAACTCCCAAGCCCAACTCCGAACGTTGGACCTGGGATCGGGTTGGGATTAGCGCATGCGCAAGCTACGTATCTGTCGTTCGTCAGGTTCAGTCACTCGGTGTTCGCGCTGCCGTTTGCGCTGACCAGGCGCGCTGCTGGCGTGGCGCGATCATCCGTTCTCCTGGGCGCAGGTCGGCGTGGATCATCGTCTGCATGGTCAGCGCGCGCAGCGCCGCCATGGGCTTCAACAGGCTGGTCGACGCGCGCCACGACGCGCTGAACCCGCGCACGTCGATGCGCGAGCTTCCGCGCGGCGCGATGACGCCGCACCGAAGCCGCCATCTTCGTGATCGCCTCTTCGGCTGTGTTCAGTCTACGGACATCGCGCCTGAATCCGATCTGCTTCATGCTGAGTCCCGTCGCGCTCGCGATCGTCTTCTGGTATTCGCTGGCGAAGCGCTACACCGCCTACACGCAGTTGTTCCTCGGGCTTGCCATGGCGGTCGCGCCGGTCGGCGGGTGGATTGCGGCCGGAGGCCGAGGAGGGACCGAACCATGGCTGCTCGGTCTCGGCTATCGGCCTCTGGGTCGGCGGCTTCGACATCCTCTACGCCTGCCAGGATCTTGATTTCGATCTCGGGCACGGGCTGCGGTCGATCCCGACGCGCTTCGGCGTCAGCCGCTCGATTCTCCTGTCGCGCCTCATGCACGTTGCCGCGGTCGCCGCGATGGCGGCTCTGTGGCGCGTCGCCCACCTCCCGGCGTTCTACCTGCGTCGGCGTCGGCATCGTCGCCATGCTGCTCACGTACGAACAATCGCTCGTCAGCGACGACGACCTGTCGCAGGTGAAGAAGGCGTTCGACCTGAACGGATACGTCGGGATTATCTACTTCGTCGCGACGGCCCTGTCTCTGTACCTGCGTTAGCCACGAACGCACACGATGATTGAAGTTATCTACGAAGGTCACGAAGCATCCACTATGAATTGACATTTCTCGTGTGCTTCTGAGTATTTCCGTAGACCTTCAGTGGTTAAGTCGTGACTTCGGTGGCTAGCTCCCCGACAAGTCTCCCGATCGCATCGCCGGAATGTTCGATGCGATTGCGCCGCGATATGACCTGCTCAATCATCTGCTCAGTGCCGGCATCGATCGCCGCTGGCGCGCGGCCGCGATTCGATCGCTGAAGCTCACCGGCCGCGAGACGCTGCTCGATGTGTGCGGCACGGCGGACGTCGCACTCGAGAGTCGTGGTAGGGCCGACCTTCCGAACTCGAAGTCGTAGAGGCCGACCTTCAGGTCGGCCTGGCGCTGCGCGCGTCGTCGGCGTCGATTTCTTCGGCGCGATGCTCGCGCTTGGGCTCGCAGAAGGTGAGAGCGGCGGGGCAGTCGGGCCACATCGCCCTGGTTCGAGGCGACGCGATGCGGTCTGCCGGCGGCCGATCGATCGGTCGATGCGGTGACGATTGCCTTCGGGATTCGAAACGTCCAGCGCCCCGACGTCGCGTGCGCGGAGATCGCTCGCGTGCTTCGTCCCGGCGGGCGGCTTGCCATTCTCGAGTTCGGCGTTCCGCCGATTCCCGGATCAAGCCGCTGTATCTGTGTACTTCACGCATGCTTGCCGCGCGTCGGCCGGGCGATTTCCGGGCACGGCGCCGCCTACCCTACCTGCCTGCGTCGGTGGGCACATTCGCGCCGCCCTCCGAGTTCATCGAAACGCTCCGTCGCGCCGGCTTCGCCGACGTTCGTGCAGACCCGCTCACCTTCGGGATCGTCTATCTCGTACACGGCCGTATCGTGGTTAGCGGTTGGTGCGTTGGCAGGGCTCAAACCAACCAACCACTAACTCCAACCGCGTAAGTCGTTGCAAAGCCGAATGTTATAATTTACGGTCGGACATTTCTATTTGATTCATTTCGACATCGACAATCGCTACCCGGACGAGCTGATCGTCGGCAGCGCCATCTCGCGGCGAGAAGGCGTCATCTTTTCCGTCGTCAGCCACGTCGCTCTGATCCTCGCCATCGTCCTGGTGCCAAAGCTGCCAATGTTCCAGGTGACGCCCGAGGAGCTCGCGCGCCGGCGCGCAGAGCTCCGAGCGTCAGCTGCGCGCACAGCAGGATCAGCGTTTCGTCTTCGTGCAGCCGCGCATCGACATGAGCGCTGAAGCCGCCGGCGCGCGCGCCGCTGTCGGACGAGGATCGTCGCGCGCAAACGCGCGAGACGCCGCCGAACGCCACCAACCCGCTGCCGTTCACGCGCGGTAATTCGTCGGAGCGCGTCGAGCAGCAGAACAACGAGCGCGCGGCCGGCGAGCAGAACCAGAACCAGCCGACGCTGCAGCCGCAACCCGAATCACAGGAAGCGCGGTGCTGCCGCCGTCGGATGAAGGCTTACCGGCAGCCGCCGCCGCAGACGCCGCAGCCGCAGTCCCAGCGGATCGCTTCGGCGAGGCGCTTCGCAATCTCCAGCAGTGCGTTCAGAAACAGACATTCGACAATCCGCAGGGTGGGCTCAATCAGCCCGGCGCCGGCGATCCAGTTCGATACCAAGGGCGTGGAGTTCGGCCCGTGGCTCCGGCGCTTCGTCGCGCAGGTGCGCCACAACTGGTTCATCCCGCAGGCCGCGATGACGTTTCACGGCCACGTCGTGGTGACGTTCAATATTCACAAGGCGACGGCACCATCACGGATGTCGCCATCCTGCAGCCGGCCAGCATTGACGGTTTCAACAAGGCCGCCTTCGGCGCCATCACCGGCTCGAGTCCCACTGAGCCGCTCCCGCCGGAATATCCCAGCGACAAGGCGTTCTTCACCGTGACGTTCTATTACAGCGAGGATCCGGACAGGTAGGTGTGGCTTCGCCTGACGGCTAGGATTCCCGGGCCCGCTTGTTCTTTCTGACGCCGGGCGCCGGAACGTCGTTGATCATTTCCTTCTCGAACGCGTGCAGTGCAAGTTCGACCCGGTTCGCCTACATTGAGCTTTTCGAAGATGCGGCGCAGGTAGTTCTTCACTGTCTGTTCACTGAGGGCCGAGGCGCCAGGCGATGTCCTTGTTGCTTTCGCCTTTCGCGATGCCGCGCACGACATCGAGCTCGCGCGGCGTGAGGCCGGACCTCCGCTCGTTCCGACTGATGTGCAATCCGGCGACGAGCGCATCGACGCTCTCGAAGCCCACCCAATGCTCGCCGAGCATGACGCGGCGAACGCACTGCGGCAGGATTTCGCTCTCTGTATTCTTGAACACGACGCCCCACGCGCCGTGAAGCAGCGCCGTCCTGAGATCCGGTTCCCTCCATGGCTGCCGTCAGCACGATGGCCTTCGTCGGGCATTTGGCCACCTCCAGCGCCGCAGGACACTCGAGCCCGCTGATATCGGGAAGGAGATGCTCGAGGAGAAGGACGTCGGGACGCAGACCCATCACCATCGCGATCGCCTGCTCACCGCCGGTGGCCTCGCCGACAATTTCCAGGTCGGTCTCATTCTCCGAGCAGCGTCCTGACCCCCAGCCTGTAGATAGGATGGTGTTCCGCCAGGACAATGCGACATCTGCTTCTACTTGGCATCTATCTCTTCTCGTCCACTTCTATCGGTCGACTAGGTACTGCAAGTGCCACTCTTTCAACGCTAAGGACTTATGCCCAAAGGACCTTCGACCTCTGATATCGCCGACGTCCTTCCGTCACACTCAGCGTGGTGTCCGACCAGCAAACGATCTTACGACGGGCGACAAGGCTCGACGTCCGTGCCCCAATCAGCTACCGCATCTCGGTAGTCGTGGAGCCGTGGCGGGCCGACGACGCTGGTGAGCCGGTCAGGAGTGCTGTTTTCACCGTGAAGACTGGAGCCGTGTGAGGCTTTGATTAAGTGAGCGACTGTAGATATCAGGTTCTAATGTTCAACCACGCGAATCCTTGCTGGGTTCGAATGTTCAGATCTTCGGAGCGCGGAAGTGCAGCCCCCGTTACGAAAGAGTGCGCTATTTTTCACTGCATCGTGCTCATAGCGTTCCGTGTCAGTTCGTGACACTTAAGGGGCCGGCATGAATGACGTCACCGAGGATACTTCCCCGCGGGCTCCGCGCATATCCGTAAAGGCGCCGATCAATCTTCGAGCGCCCACGCTTCCGAGTGGACTCAGGGCTGGACGATCAACATCAGCCGATCGGGCGTGCTCTTCGCGCTGGACTCCACCTCGGCGCAAGTGGGCGACAACCTCGAGTTCGTCATCCGCCTGTCGCGCGGCGCATTCCAGGGACCGGCGGTATGAACTTCTGCCTGATCTCTACTGCCAGGGGCGTGTCGTGCGGACGCACGTCGGAGAGGAAGGCGTGCCGATTGTCGCCGCCTCGATCCGGCGGCAGTGGCTTCCGCAACCGGAAACGCGATTAAGCTGCTCTTTCGACCTGGGACGCGGCTCATCGTCGTCGCCCGGCAGCAGCTGGTTCTCGACGACGTACGACGCGAGCTCGACGCGGTTGCCCACGTTCAGCTTTCTCGAAGATGCGGCGCAGGTGATTCTTCACCGTCTGCTCGCCGAGGCCGAGTTGCCACGCAATGTCCTTTTGCTGCTGGCGCCGCGACCAACTCCCGCGACAATGTCGATTTCGCGCTGTGTCAGGCCGCCTGGCAATTGGTCGGACTTGCCCGGCGCTTTCAGCGAAGCGACCAGATCGCCGACGTCGTCGCGACCGATCCAGTACTCACCGCGCATCACCTGCCTGATGCACTTGCACAGCAGCTCGCTGGCGCTGTGCTTCAGCAAGCACGCCGCGCGCGCCCCGGATCAGCGCATTCCGAGGGTCGCCCGCTCGATCGCCGCCGTCACCACAACGGTGCGCGTTTCGAGCTTCAGCGCGTCGAGACGATGAAGCACCTCGGGACCGTTGATGCGAGGCAGCACCAGGTCGAGCAGCAGGATGTCGGGACGAAGGCGATTGGTGACCTCGAGCGCCTGCTCGCCGTTGTAGCCTTCGCCAACGAGTTCGATTTGAGGTTCCTCGGCCAGGAGTGCTCGCACACCGAGGATGAACAACGGATGGTCGTCTGCCACGACCACGCGAATCTTTCGTTCAGGAGGCATACGGCCACGTCACGTCAAATCCGGGCGCCCCTTCCAGGAATGGACTCGATGGAGAACGAGCGCGCCGATCGCGCGGGCGCGTTCCTCGATCATGCGAGGCCTCTCCTGCAGGCGGAAGAGCCTGTGCGGCCACGCGGCCCGCGAAATCGAAGCCGCGGCCGTTGTCGTGCACGGTCAGAACCAGGCTCTTCGGTGCGCCGCGCGAGGCTCACGGCCACTTTCGTGGCGCCGCTATGCTTTGCGGACGTTGGCGAGCGCCTCCTGCACCAGACGCGCGAGCTCGCCGCACGAGTGCGGGAACAGCTCCACCCTGTCCAGCTCGCACTCGAATCGCGCTTCGATGCCCGTGGCGGCTTCGAAACGCGTCACCATCTCTTCGATGAACGCCGGCATGTCGGCGCCCTTGAGTCGCAACGGACGCAGGTCCTGCATCAGGTCGCGGACGTCCGCGATTTCGGCTGAAGAGCCGTTCGCAGGTCGTCGAGCTCCGGCGCGATCGGTCGAGCGGCGGTGCGCCTTGACAGCACCGCGACCTTGATCTCGAGTGCGATCAGCGACTGCACGACGCGATCGTGCAGCTCGCGCGCGAGAACCGGGCGCGCTCGCGCGCGATCGCCTGCCGTCGAAGACGGCGCGCGAGGAACAACTTCAGCAACGCAGGAGCGACCTCTGTTCCGAAGGTGTGCAGTAACTGCACGGTCTGGATATCCGATCGCGCCCTGCCCGGATTGGGCACTGCCACGCGCACCTGCCATCCGCCGTCGAGGGTGATCGAATGCTCGAGCACGGTGTCACAGCCGACAATCTTCCAGAACGCCGCCTCCGTACGCGGGACGCGCGTGTCAGGCATCGCGGTGCTCCCGATACACGCCAGACCCCGCCGGCTGTCGTCACGTCGGAACAGGACTGTTCGCGGCTCCGGTCCGTCCAGCACGGAATGCTCGACGGGATTACGCGAGGCGTCCAGCGACGCACCTCGGGCGACATGTTCGCGCCGCGCAGCACCGTCCAGCAGTGCTGGTCGGCCGTCGGCGATTCAATCGCGATGATCACTGAGGTGGGCGTCAAACACCTGCGTGAGTTGCTCCGCGACGGCGCCGACGGCGGTGACGTAGGTGCGCGCATCACGGACGCGACCCGAGCGCCTTCGCGACGATAGCGACGTCAGCGCTCAGCTCACGCCGCCGGCGATTTTCAGAAATCTGCCGCCGCAACGACGCGACGAAAGAATGAATGCGGCAAGAAGCCTGGATGCGATCGTCGCGCCGCCCAGTTCGGAAGAACACCCAAGCGCACGCGGCGATCACCGTGGCGCGCGATCAGCAGCAGTCGCGCGGTCGCAAGGAGACGGTCGAGGCAGACTTCGTGGTGGCGTGACGATTCACGCATTGGGTGGAGGAGCCCAACATTGCATTGGAACTCTACGGTCCAGCTAGGATGTATTTAGCACTTAGGTACGCTTTGGCCCGTATGGGGTAGCGTTCAGCGCGCGTCGCGCCGGTCCACGATGTGCACTTCCGGGCAGTCCAGCTCTGGCGCCGATTTGTCGCGTCAAGCGCGGCGGTGGAATTCGCCGCCCGTTTGTCGAACTCGGCTGTCCTCACTTATGCACGCCCGCACACCGATCAACCGCGCGTGTTAGAGTACCCAGACTCGCACGAAAGAGCGAGCAGGCCGGGACTTCGAACACTAGCGACAAAAAGACTGCCCTGCCTCAGACTCTCAACGTTCGCAACATCAGAGTTTTCGCGCTACGGCGGGGGAACCCAGTCCTCCGACCGCTATCGTGTTGCTGAAGAGAAGGCTGCAAAAGCATGCTTCAACATATCCGGGGTTCCGTGGTGGACGCGCTCTGTGCTTCTTGGTGAAAGTTCGCAGATGATCGCCGCTGCGAAGCGAAAATAGCAGCGGCCGCCCGGACCGACGCCAAAGTCTTGATTTTGGGGAAACCGGGGTTGGCAAAGAGGTGGTCGCCCGCCTGATTCATGCAGCAGAGCTCGCGCCGCGGTCGCGCGTTCATCGCCGTGAACTGCAGCGGGATTCCCGAGAACCCTCCTGGAATCGGAACTCTTTGGCCACACGCGCGGAAGCTTTACAGGTGCGCATACGCGACAAACGCGGGCTCGTGCAGAGCGGATCGCGGCACGCTGTTCCTCGACGAACTTCTGGTGAGATGAGCTTGCGGATGCAGGCGGTCCTGCTTCGTTTCACCGAAACAGGTGAAGTCCAGCAGGTCGGGGCTGACACGCCTTCCGGTCGGACCAACGCATGACTGATCACGGCGACGAACCGCGACTTGCGGCAGCGCATCGCGGACGGGAAGTTCCGGGACGATCTCTACTACCGCCTTCAACGTCGTTCAGATTCAGATTCCGCGCCGCTCCGCGCGCGAGGGTCAGACATTCTGCTTCTGTTCAATCACTACCTCGAGTGTGCCGCCGCCGACACCATGGCCTGCGTGCACCCGTGCTCGGGACCGACGCGGCGCAGGCCCTGGCGGCATATGCCCTGGCCGGGCAACGTCCGCGAACTCAGGAACACTCACTGGAGCGACTCGTGCTGCAGGATCGTCAGGAGCCGCTGACGGCGGACGACCTTACCGCGCGAGTGTCCTCGGGGTGCGGACGGTCGCCGCGCCTGCATCCGCATCGATGGTACGCGCCAAGGCCGGATCGACTGTCACAGCGAGCCCCGCGACCGTGAACGGCGGATCGAGCCATCGCCGATCGGCTATTCGAGCGGATGCGCCTCGGTGAAGATTTCTGGACCGTCGTGGAGGCAGGCATTCAAGGCGCGCTGAACTGACGCGCGCCGACTTGACCGCTATCGTGGACCGCGGTCTGCGCGAGACCCGTGGGAGTTACCGGGCGTTGCTCGCGCTGTTTCATCTGCCCGCAACCGACTACAAGCGATTCCACGCCTTCCTGCAGCCAGCAGCAATGCAATTTGCCCGTGGCGCCCTATCGGAAATTGCAGGGTCGAGGGGAGACCGGCGCCGCTGACGTGCCCGGCCGCGCGCAGCAGCGCTGCGTCGAGCGGCGGCGGTCGCCTGAGGGGCAACCAGCCGCCGCGGCAAGCGGCTGAATGAGCACACGCGAGGCCGCCTTGCGCGGCCTCGCGTCCTCTCTGGTTTTCCTGCCGTGGGCAGAGTTCTTGCGAACGGCGCACTAACTTCTCAAGTTTTTCTGATTGGAGAATTCGGGACCATGCATCACGGCACCGCATCGCACATCGAGACTCCGCAGTTGATCGGCCAGAGCCCTGAGATCGTCGCGCTGCGCAATGAGATTGCCGTGGCGGCGCGGACCAGCGCGAAGGTGCTGATCCTTGGCGAAACCGGTGTGGGCAAGGAGGTCGCGTGCCCGCCTGCTCCACGAGCAGAGCGCGCGCCGGACCGGGGCGGTTCGTGCCGGTGAATTGCAGCGGCGTGACCGAGACGCCCTCGAATCCGAACTCTTTGGGCACGTGCGCGGCAGCTTCACCGACGCGTTTCGCGACAAAGCCGGGCCTGGTCCGGCAGCCGGCGGCGGCACGCTGTTCCTCGACGAACTTGGCGAGATGAGCCTGCGGATGCAGGCCGTCCTGCTGCGCTTTCACCGAGACAGGCGAGATCCAGCCAGTGGGCGCCGACGCGCCCGGTTGCTCGCGTCGATGTCCGTTTGATCACCGCCACCAACCGGGATCTGCAGGAACAGATCGCTGCCGGCGCGTTCCGCGACGACCTCTATTACCGGCTCAATGTGATCCAGATCCGCATCCCGCCCTGCGGGATCGCGGGGAAGACATTCTCTTGCTGATGCGCCATTACCTCTGAACTCGCCGCGGCGGCATCGGGCCAGCCCGATGCCCGAGTTCACGGCTGCTGCACTCGCAGGTCCTACCTCGATACCAGTGGCCTGGCAACATTCGGCGAGGTGCGCAACATCGCCGAGCGCCTGGCCCTGCGCGAGCGCTTCAGCGGCCGATCAGGCCCGACGATCTGCCGGCGGAAATGCGGCGATGGGCGCGTGCCGGCACGCGCCGGCTGCGCCTGCGAGGACGCTGACGGCGCTGCTCGACTGAGACGCCACACCGCCGCCGTGGAGACGGTGTGGAACCGGATGGCGAGCGGAGAAGATTTCTGGACAGTGGTGCACAAGCCGTTCAAGCAGCGTGAGCTCACGCGCAACGATCTCGCGGCGCTCATCGATCGCGGCCTCACGGAAACGTGGGGAGCTATCGCGCGCTGCTCAAGGTCTTCGGGATCGCGTCGACCGACTACAAGCGTTTTCATGCGTTTCTGTATCAGCAGCACTGCAATCTCCCGTGGCCGGGGCACCGCCGGCAGCTTCGAGCGGCTGCCATCGAGCCGTTCTGTCTTCTCCCCGGCAGGATTCTCCGAACCCAGAAATCTGATTCCACGCGGAAACATCTGCCCAAAAGCGCCGCCTTTTGGGCATTCCACGCGCTCGCGGCGCGCATGCCTCTTGCACTCCAGCTCCACGCAGTCAGATAAAAACGAGTCGTGATGCGTGGCGACGTGCCCCGCAAAGGAGTTGTGTCGATGAGGAGAGGTGTAATCGGAGGAGCCGTCCTGCTCGTATGCCTGGCGGCCGCCGGATGTGGCGAGGATGTCACTTCGCCGACGTCCGCGGCGCCGTTCGCCGGTCAATTTTCCGGCACGTGGGCGGAACCATGACCACCGCGAGCGTCAGGCGGAGGCGAGTGTGTCGGTGACGATTTGAGGGCGACCCTCGGTGCACCGGCGATAGACCAGGGCACGATTACCCTGACTCAGAACGCCAACGATGTCTCCGCCACCGTTCGCTCCGCCACGACCGGGCTGACGTGCCGTTTCGATGGCAGCGCCTCGCTTCACGACGTTCGCCGCGAGCGCCGTCTCGTGTGACGCGGAGATCCTCTTCCGGTGCTCGAACGGTCAGCCTCGAATTCTGCGGACCGGTCGGTTCGACGATGACCGCGACGCAGACCGGCGGCGCGGCCGTCGGTGTCGTGACCACCACTTATAACGTGTTCTCTGTGGACCCGCTGACCAAAGAGGAACTTCCGGTCGCCGGTCTCACGGTTCAGAACCAGTTCACGGCGTTGCGCCGCTAATCATGCGCAGGAGCCTAGACGTCATGCACGTGTTCAGATCGTTCGCGCTCGTCGTTGTTGTTCTCGGACTGGCTGCGAGCCCCAGCGCGGCGCAGCAGCGACCAGCAGCGCCACCTCAACCGCTGCGCGGTTACCTCATTGGCGGCGGCGGCACCTCGATCGGCGTCCCCGATCCAGCCATGACCCTGTCGGCTGAAATCGCTGAAAACGTCAATCCGGACGTGCAGGTCTATATGTCCGCCGGCTACTACGACAACGTCGATGTCGCAGGCCGCGCGGGATCAGCTCACGGCGGTCGCTTCGTTTCTCACAACGACGACCGGAAGGCCGTGGCAGTCTCGAGGGTCGCGACCGCGGACGTTCGTTCACGGTCGGCGGCAAAGTCCTCGTGCCGACCGGCATGGCCGTGCGGCCGTATGTGGGCGGCGGCGTGGGTGCGCTGAACCTGCGGCGCACCATTCGAGAGGTAAGCCGCGGGAACGTCACGACGGCGTACCTGGCGCAGTTTGGCGCCGGCGATGGCGTGGTCGACATCACGCAGTCCAACACCACGAAACCGATGGCAGAAGTGGCCGCCGGCATCGGAGCCGTGATTGGTCACGGCTATGTCGATGTCGAGGCATCGCTACCGGAAAGCGTTTCACGCCAGTCAGTCGTTCGACATCTCACAGGTGGGCGTTGCCGTCGGCGTCAAATTCCTAGATGCCGACCAATTTTCTTCTGCCGTTCATCAGTCGAGCCGGGGCGGCCGTACGCGCTGCGGAACATGCGCAACGGCCGCGTCCTGGCGCACAACGTCATCGGCGCCTTCGATTCGCAGGCACGACGCAAAGGACTGCTCCGGGCGTGGTGCCTTCGCCGACGGCCGAGGCGATGGTGATTGCTCCGAGCAACGCCATTCACACGCTCGGGATGAAGTTTCCGATCGACGTGGCCTTTCGTGCGCCGCGACGGCCGCATTTTGAAGTGCGCACCGGCGGTTCAACCGTGGCGGATGGCCGTGGCGCTGCGCGCGTATGCCGTCATCGAGCTGCCTGCGGGCGCCTCTGACGCGCCACGACACGCGAGGTCGGAGACGTCATGACGATCGTCCCCGCCGTTTCCAGCGTCGTCGACACGCTCTCTGACGGAGCGGTGTCGGGTAATGGAGTGCGCTCGCGTTGGTAGCAGGCGTCGTCAGCTGGCGAGATTCTCAGTTAGACTGAGAAAAGGTATGCAGGCGGCAGACAAATAGGCTCCAAGACGGAGCGGGATACCACGAAGTGAGGAATGCAGCCAGCCTGTAGTGCTTGTGACGAATGGCAACGTAGCTGCTTTTGCGTCGAAGTGGCAGTCCCATTGCCCCATGAAGCGCGAAGTCTAGCTCTCGCGCGCAGGGCGCGAACGAGCGACTGGTTCACATCAACAACACTGACTAGGAGAAAAGTTCAATGAAGGCATTGGTTGCTCGTTTTGTGCGTGAGGATTCAGCCAGGACCTGACTCGAGCATGCGGCCTGTTGGTCGGAATCATCACTGCGGCGGCCGTCGTGCTCGATCCAGCACGATCGGACCGATCGTGGCGAAGTTACTACTGAATCCTGCGTGACGAATCTGAGTCTACGCGCCGTAAAGGATCCATCGACACTCAGTAGTAACCATGTATCACACGCCAGCGATCGCGGGAACGCTTTCTTCGATGACCGGGGACAGGACCTGCTCGAGCATGCTGTCTGTTAGCGGCAACGATCGCGATCGCTGGCGTGCTCGTGTTTCCCGATATCGCAGCAAGACATCGGCCGTGTTATTTGACCAATGGGGAGTGAGCATCAACAACGCGTGGGTTCCCCGACCCCGCTTCCGTAACCCGTATGGATACCAGCAGCACTTGCGCGCTCATGGTCGCAGCAACAGCATGCGTCACGGATATTCGAGCAGGCGAATTCCGAACGTCTTGACGTTCGGAGCAGCGGCGGCCGGCGCTGCTCTTCCACAGCGTTGCTCGAGGGCGGTCGTTGGATTTGGCGTCTCCGCGTCAGGATGGCTCGTTGGAGCCCTGGTGATGTTTGTGCCGTTCGCGCTCGGAGGTCTCGGGGGAGGCGATGTGAAGCTGCTCGGCTGCGCTTGGGAGCTTGATGGGTCCCGGCAACGCCGTGTGGCTGGCACTCTACGCCGGGATCGCCGGTGGCGTGCATGTCTGTAGTGGTGGCGTTGCTATTGCGGATATGCGCGGCGAATGCTGTCGAACGTCTGGCTACTGCCTGCAGCATTGGCAGCGTCGCGGGTTTGCGCCGGCTGAAAGAAATCTCCTTGAGGGCAGCGACGGCCGCGTTTGGCGTAGCGCGCTTCCTATTTTTGCGGGATTGGTGCTTGCGATATGGCTCCAGCTGATTGCTGCGTTGATTCGGCGATTCGCGCGGTCAGAATCGGGAGTCGAATCTGATTGAGTTCGGGCCGACGCTCCCGCTCCTGCCGCTCGTGCTGATTGGGATCATCGAATCCGGATTGCTGTTTCAGCAGTACGAGGTGCGTCACGAATGCCGCGCGTGAAGGCGCGCGAATAGCCGCGTCTGCCCACGTATTCGGCTACGCCTGCTATTCAGACCGCGAACGTGACGGCGCGAGTAAACCAGTATCTCGTTGCGAGCGGTTTGACAGGACCAGCGACGACAACCGTTGCCACTCCGCCGCCGGTACCGGTTTCCACTGGATGCGTGACGACAGTGCTGGTAACCGTGCAATACAGCCATTCCATTATTTTTAACGCGAATACTCCGCAATTTTGGCAATACGGTCCCAGACACCATTACCTTGCGGAGCCGGTCACAAATGCGAACCGAGAATTCGGCCGGAACGTGTCCCGCCCTTGATGTGAGGAAGAGGTATCAATGAATCGCCAGACACGAACCCTTATTGTGCTTGCCGTCGCTATTGTTGGCGCCACTGTCGCCAGTTACGGCGTTTACACTGCGCTTGCCCGCCTTCCTCAGCGCGGATCAGCACTTCCGACCAAGAAGGTTGTTGTGGCGGCCGCGCAAATGCCGGTCGTGGTATGCTGTTGACCGCGGAATCGGTCAAGCTGATTGACTGGCCGGCCAACTACTCCGTTGCAGAGCGGTTTCTCGACCCTCGATGATGTTGTGAACCGCGGTCTGGTGGCAGCTGTCGCCGAAAACGAACCGCTGACGGAAAGCAAACTGGCTCCCAAGGGCACTGGTGCCGGACTTCCTCCGACCATCACACAGGGCATGCGGGCGATTTCGGTCAAGGTGAACGAGGTGATCGGCGTCGCCGGATTTCGTCGTTCCAGGAACACACGTCGACGTCGTGACGATCATCAACCCCAGCAACAGTCGAAATGCCGACGACACGATCTCGGAAGTCGTCGTGAGTAACGTTCAGGTGCTCAGTGCCGGAACTCGATATGACCAGGAAGAGGCGCGCAAGGACGGCAAGGCGATTCGTTCCACGGTGGTGACGCTGATGGTGACGCCGATTGACGCCGAACGGATTGCTCTTGCGCAGGCAGAAGGCGAACTCATGCTGACGTTGCGCCACCCGCTCGATATCGCACCAACCGAGAGTCCGGGTGTCAGCAAGGCGGCGTTGTTTTCGAATCAACCGAAGAAGCCCGAGCCTGCTGTCACCGTGAAGCGGCGTCCGGCTCCGGCCGCGATCGTTCCAATCGTGGCGGTTGCGCCGATCGTGAGGCCGCACACCGTCGAGACCATCCGTGCCGCGAAACGCAGCGAGGACAAACTCGCAGGCGTGCGTCGTGCCGTAGGAGTGACATTCATAATGATTCGACCGTATATCGGGGTTCTATCGCACGTCGCTCGCATGAGCGCGTTCGCTGCCGTCCTGCTCATGGGCAACGCCGTATCATCTGCTGCGCAAGAACCGGAGATCAGAAGGTCCCGCTGACCGCGGGCGCGCTCCACTGTGCTCATGACGGACTTTGACATTACGCGTATTGCCGTTACCGATCCCGCCATTGCAGATGGCACGGTCGTGCAGCCGCGTGAGGTGCTCGTCGATGGAAAGACTCCCGGCACGGTGAGCCTCATTATCTGGGGCACGACGCTGCGTCGCCAGTGCATGACATTGTGGTGGAAACCTGGGGTATCGACCCTCGAACAACGGCTTCAGGCGCTGTTTCCGAACGAACAGGTTCGTGTGACGACCACTGGGGATGCCGTGATCCTCGCGGGACGGGTTTCAAGCTAATGACGTGTCGCTGCGTATCGCCGAAATCGCCGAAGCGACCGCATCAAAGGCCAAGATTGTCAATTTACTGCAGCTTCCGGGTGGCTCGGGCAGCCAGCAGGCATCCTGCTGAAGGTCAGGTTCGCGGAAGTGAGCCGTCGAGCGATCAGGAGCTCGGCGTGTCGCTCTTTACTGGTCCGACGGGCGTTGATAACACCATCGGGAGTGGTAACCACCCAGCAATTCGCGGCGCCCACTTTCAATAATCTGGAGTCGACAAAGGCAAGCAGTAATTTTGGATCCGATGTCAAGAGCGCCTCAGGCGAGTTCACATTCAGCGACTTCCTGAATATCTTCCTGTTCAATCAGAAGCTGACGACCTCGGGGGCGATGATTCGCGCACTCAAAGGCCGTGGACTCTTTCCAGAGCCTGGCCGAGCCGAACCTGATTGCGCATAACGGGCAAGAGGCGAGCTTTCTTGCGGGAGGCGAAATTCCTGTGCCGGTGGTGCAGGGCATCAGCGAATGCGGTCTCGATTACGTATTAGGAGTACGGAATCCGTCTCAACTTTCCGCCCGACGGTGGCGGGTGACATCGATCCGATTCACGTGCGGCCCGAGGTGAGCACGCTCGATTTTCCCGAACGGGATCACGCTGTCCGGTTTCCGCATCCCGGCGCTCTCCACCCGCCGCGCGGAAACTGACGTCGAACTTCGTGACGGGCAGACGTTCGCGATGGCCGGCCTTCTGAACAACCTTTCGCAGGACGACGTACAGGAGGTGCCCGGTCTGGCGCGTCTGCCCATCATCGGTCACCTGTTCCAGCAGCAAGGCCGGAACGGGCGGAGCAGAACCGAGCTCCTGGTGCTCATCACGCCGCAATTGATTCGACCGCTGAACCCGGACGAGGTGCCCCCCTGCCCACAATTGAGCGCCGTTTTCTCCCGCGAGGCGGCGATCTCGGCGATCAGATTCAGGGCGGCGGTGGAACCGCGGATGGTCCGGAGGTTTCGTCGCCTGGACGCTAGGTCATCGATGCGCATGTATTCAGGGAACAGCATCGAGGGCCGTTGTGATTCACGTAACGTATGTCGGCTCGCACGACCATCAGGTCGCGAGGACATGCTCAGGATGCTCGGCATGGAGGTGTCGCGCGCGACCATTGACGGAGCCATTGCGAAACCGCGGGGGATGTCGTCGCATTGACCTGCGCTATTTGAGCCGGGCTGCCGCCGAATCTGAGCTTAATCAAACGGCATCATCCTCAGACGGCGGTCGTCGTCGTGTCGTCACGACGCTCGATTCGGCGCTGCTGCTCGACGCCATGCGCGCAGGCGTCAACGAAGTCCCGCCGGAGCCCAGTCACCACGGACGAACTGCGAAAGGTGAATCGATCGAGGTCACCGGGGCCAGCGCATTGAAGCAGAACCAGGCTACGTGCAGGTTTGTCGGCGCCAAGGGTGGCGTTGGAACGACGACTCGCTGGCCGTGAACATCGCCACCGTCCTCGGTCTGGCCAGCAAACCCGGACGTGCACTGCTGATCGATCTGCACCGTGCTGGAGGCGACGCCGCGACGTTCACCGGCGTCGATCCGCGCTTTTCAGTTATCGATGCGCTCGAGAACATGCATCGTCTCGACGAAGTCTTTTCGGTAATCTCGTAGTCCAGGCTGCGCCCCATACAGATCTCCTGGCATCTTCAGAGCGACCAGCTCCGGGCGATTTCGGTCGGGATCGCGTCGAGCGCGTGATTGCGTTCGCCAGCTCTGCTCTACAAACATACCGTGATCGACTTGCCACGTTCGGATGCGGCAGTGCTCGACATGCTCGATGCGGTGAACACGATCTACGTTGTCGCCAATCACGAACTCGCCACCGTGAAGAGCGCCGCGCGCCTCTCCCACGATGCTGCGCGAGCGTTACGGTCGTGGAGCGTGTGGCTCCTCATCGTTGGCCGCTCCGGATCGGCATTCAGAAATTGGGCGTGAAGATATCGAGAAGGCCGTGGGCTCGACTGTCGTGCACACGCTGCCCAGCAATTATCGGATGGCGCTTCAGGCGGCAAACAAGGGACGTCCATTGGCGCTCGACAATCACAACGCACCTTTCTGCGTCATTCAAGAAGTTCGCGCGAGTGGCCTCGCAGGCTTACATCCCGCCCGCAACAAAGCCGGCTCCGTCGCGGCTGTTCGGGCGACTGACGCGTCAGCGGTCCTAATCGGAGGCTATACCTGTGGTCATGGTTACGATGACGAGTTCCGGATCCGTTAACATCATCAAAGCCGCCCGACTATCAGCAGCTCAAAGCGACGTACATACAGAACTGCTGAATCGCCTCCATCTCGACAAGCTGGCGAACATCACCCGAGAGGATGCGGAGCCCGAATTGCGCGCGGTCATCGTGTCAATTCTGGAACGCGAACAGCAGACGACGCCTCTCAGTCACGCCGAACGAGAGAGCCTGGTCGTCGAGGTGCTCGACGAACTCGTTCGGATTGGGACCGCTCGAGACGTTGCTTGCGGATCGTGCGATTTCCGACATCCTGGTGAACAGGTTCGATCAGGTGTATATCGAGCGCGACGGACGGCTCGAAGCACACGGACGTCACGTTCAGGACGACCGTCACCTTCTGCAGATCATCGAACGAATCGTCAGTGCGGTCGGTCGGCGAATAGACGAATCGAGTCCGATGGTCGACGCCCGCTTGAAGGATGGGTCGCGCGTGAACGCCATCATCCCGCCATTGGCGCTCGAACGGCCCGCGCTGTCCATTCGACGATTTCGAACTGATCGACTCGGGGCGAACGACCTCGTGACGCGCGATTCGCTGACGGCGCCGATGCTCGAGTTCCTCAAGGTCGCGGCTGTCGCTGTCGCCTGAACGTCCTCGTGTCGGGCGGCACCGGCGCGGGGAAGACGCACGCTGCTGAACATACTTTCCGGTTTCATCGGCGGCGTCCGAGCGCATTGTCACGATTGAGGACTCGGCCGAGCTCATGCTGCGCCAACGTCATGTCGTGCGTCTCGAGACGCGGCCCGCAAACATCGAAGGCAAAGGGACACATTCGTCAGCGCGAGCTGGTTGTCAAATGCGCTGCGTATGCGTCCAGATCGCATCATCGTCGGCGAAGTGCGCGGCGAAGAAGCGCTCGACATGCTCCAGGCGATGAATACGGGACACGACGGAAGCCTCACGACGATTCACGCCAATAGCCCGCGCGATGCGCTCTACCGGCTCGATACCATGGTGGCCATGGCAAATCTCAACATCCCTGACCGCGCTATCCGCCAACAGGTCGCGTCAGCGATCGAGCTCGTAGATTCAGATTGCCCGTCTGTCCGACGGAACCCGAAAGGTCACCGCCATCTCCGAGATTACCGGGATGGAGCGCGAGATGATCACGATGCAGGATCTTTTGTCTTCGAAAAGCTCGGCGTCGACGAAGACGGCCGGGTGCGCGGGCCGGTTTAGAGCCACAGGAATTCGACCGAAGTGCAGCGAGCGGTTCGTGGCGTCGGGCGTGGAATTGCCAGCACAGATGTTTGAGCACATGAAGGTAGTCGCCTGAGGTAAGTGATGGCTATCGTATTTGCGACATTCACCGTCTTTCTCGCGGTCGTGCTCGGGACGCACTGGATCTTTGTCGTTCGTCCAGAGCAGTCTGCCGAACGGACCGTGCGCGGGGACGGCTAAGACGCCCTCGCGCTCAAAAGATTGCGGCAAGCGTGATCAAGGCGCGCGAGAGCCTGAGCGTGATTCGGTTTCTCGACGGCGCTCTGTCGCGACGCCACGCGCTCATCGCGCCGATCACCCGAGTTGTGACTCCGTTCGGGCCTTCGGATCACTGCGAGGCACGGTCGTATTGGCTTGCATCTTCTGTGCAATTGTCTGCGCTGCGTGATCGCGACAGAACTGCGAGTGCCGTCTGTTGCGGCGCTTGTTGTGGCGGTCCTGGCAGGACTCGTACCGATTGCCTATCTTCGACAGGTTGCAGAAGAAGCGGCATGTCCGTCTTTGAAGAGCACGTTTCCGGAGGCGGTTGACCTGATGGCTCGCGCGCTTCGAGCCGGTCATGCGCATGCCGACCGCGCTGCAGATGGTCAGCGAAGAAATTCCCGACCCGATCGGCGGTGAGTTCAAGCAGCTATTTGACCAGCAGAATTTCGGGATGTCGTTGCCGGATGCATTGAGAGCATTCGCGGATCGGATTCCGCTCATCGACGCCAGGTTTTTGTGACGGCCGTCCTCACGCAGCGCGAAATGGGCGGCAACCTCTCCGAAGTGCTCGACAGACTCGCCGCTGTCATCCGAGGAGAGGTTCAAGGTCAAGCGCCAGGTGCGAGCGGTCAGCGCCCACGGCCGTATTACCGGGTTGGTCCTGGGTCTGTTGCCGCCCGTGGTTGCGACGGTTCTCTTCGTAGTCTCTCCCACTCACATGCGACTCCTCGTCGACGATCCGCTCGGTGCAGATATGGTGATCATCGCGATCGTGTTGCAAGTCGTAGGCGTGTTGATCATGCGTCGAATCCTGGCCGTGGAGCACTGATCGCGACGCTCCGAACTTCTGCTCGCCGTAATTGGTGTTTTCGTGGCGGTCGCGGCCTTCGGAGGCACCGCAACGTCGTGGGCGCTCGAAGCGGAATCTTCCGGAAAGAGCGTCGCCTTCGGTCGCTTGGAGATACCCAGCGATCCGGCATTGTCATTGACGGTCCGCGCCTTGACGCGGTCCGATCCCGACGCTCGCCAGATTGTCACGGCTCCTTCCCAGAAGTCCGAAGGATATGTCACGTCTGCAGCGCCGACTCACGCGGGCTGGATATCCATCAGTCACCGCTCTCATGTGGTATTCGGTTGCGGAGATTGCTCTGCCTGCCGTGCTGTTTCTCATGGTGGTGACAGTATTGGCGTCAGGTCCGGGTTACTGCCCGCCGCGTTTCTCGCGGTGATCGGCTATATCGCGCCCAGCTTCTACGTTGGCCATCGCACCAGATCAGCGACAGAAGGCGATCCGTAATGGGTTGCCTCGACGCATTGGACCTTCTTACTGTTTGCGTGGAGGCGGGCAGCGGTCTCGACCAGGCGATCGCCCGGACAACTGAGGACTTGAATATTCCGCATCCGGAGCTCTCGGACGAACTCGGAAGATCACGACCGAGGTTCGGGCCGGTATTCCACGTGCACAAGCGTTGAAGAAATTTCGCCGCTCGAACTGGCGTCGACGATGTCAGAACGTTGGTGTCGATGCTGCCTCAAACGGACCGTTTCCGGGACGAGTGTCGGGGACGCGCTGCGCGTTCATGCAGATACGTCTCGAACGAAGCGGAGGCAGTTCGCCGAGGAACGGGCAGGAAAGGTCGGCGTCAAGCTCGTATTCCCTCTTGCACTCTGTCTGTTTCCAGCGCTCTACGTCGTGTGCTTTGGTCCCGTCGTCGTGCAGATCTACCGGACATTCATTGTGGGACAGCCTTAACGAGGAGAGAATTCAATGAATACTACAACGATTATCGCGTTCCGCCGCGCTCGTCGGTACTCGTCTTGTTGTATGTCGCCCGGCGGAAGTGCACGCCTCAGCCGCGACGACAGTGGATTAGCGGTTTACTGGATGGAACGGTAGGGAACCGCGTGAACATCTGGCCTGAGTGGTGCTCGCAGTTGTTGTGCTGAGCGTCGGTTGTGGTCTGCATAGACCACAACTCGCGGCGGCCAAGCAAACGCCCGATCGCGCCGGCGCGACGCAGGGCACCTCGACGCTTTCGCCTGACTACTGGAGTCGAGTGATCGTGCGCTGCAGTCTGCGCTGCTCGCGAGCTGGCGGTTGCGCCGACCGCGGAAGCGCACCGGCATGTGGCGAATGAATACCGCCGTCTCGGCGTCCTCGATGCCGCACACGAGCACTTTACGAGCGCCGTGAAGACTGGACCGCTCCGACGCAGCGTCTTATGACGCCCTCGCGCGCCATCTGGCGGGATTGGGGCGTACCCGAAGATGGCTCTCTGAGGATGCGAGGCGAGCAGGGTTGCCTCCCGCGCCGCGGTCCGGCAACAGCGGCGAATACGCTTGGAACGGTGTTCCAGGCGCTGGGCGAGTTCAGCGAAGCAAAGCGATGTGCGCCCGCGCACTCGGACTCGATTCAACGGCGTGGTATGCGCTCAACAACCTGTGTTACGCGGAGATCATGACCAGAGAGTCTTACTCATTGGCCACCTGTCGCAAGGCTGTAGATGCGGTCCCGGATGCCATCATTTGCTCGCCAATAACCTGGCGCTGGCAACACGCATGGCCGCGGGCGACACCGGGAGGCCATGCAGTGGTTCCGACGTGCCGCGGATGTCTGCTACTGGCGGACTACAACTTCACGGAATCGTGATGATGTCCGGCGGCAACCCCTTCCGCGAGGCTGAGAGTCGCCTTTCATTCCGCCTTCTGCTGGCGAGACCCTGGATTCACAATGGCGGCATCTCCGAACGCGTCAGGCGAGACTTGCGGCGCTTCGCTGGAGGGCAGCAGCCGCGTTAACCATCTGAAACAGCCTTCGGTCCTCTTCCCGGCACCCCGGCGGCTCGAACACCCGGGCTGCCCGCCGATTTGGTTCTGGCAGATCGTCACGAAGACATGGCACCTGGCGGGTGAACTTTCCTGGCACGCAGCTGAAAGTGCGCGCCTGGGCGCGACGTTCCAAAATCATCCAGGCCGGCGCTCGCGTTGTTGAAACGCGAGCATCACTGCCAGATTTCCGGGGCACCAGTCCTCGGTGGTCCATCATTCAAATACCGGCTCACCGACACGGGTCGTATTCGGGCGGCGCTGTTCTGGAGCACGACCAGCATGGGGGCGCGTTGCCGCTGGGCACCCTCGATCGCGCATACAACGGTACGTGAGCGAATTTTGTTCCGCGAAGCGGCAGCTTTTAACCTACGCGCGAAGCAATTTCGGGACGCCTTTTTCACATCTGGTGCTGAGATCGCCAGGAGTGCTGGATCAGCTCGGTCCGGCGATTGCGGCGCAGCATTCGCTGTTCGCCGTGTGGCACCGCCGGGAAATCGGGAAGTCGGTCATTTCCACAGGCGATTCGTGATCTGTTATTGCCGGGAGATGTGGCGACTCCTCACGCCATCTCGATCGACGGCCACCATCCGCATCTACGATCCGGTGAACCATCAGCGCGTGGAGACATTATTGATGGACGATCCCGGGCTGGAGCGGAGAGATGTTCCTGGACGGTCGGTGGGTGCGATGCCAGCAGGCCCTGATCACCGCCGGCGGCGAGTTAACGATGGAGGCGCTTGAGCTGGGTTACAGTCCACTGCAGAGCCGTCTCTCTATCATGCGCCCCCGCAGGTCCTTGCGAACGGCGGGGTTCTCGTCATCGACGATTTCGGCCGGCAACAGGTGGCCCCACAAGTAATCCTGAGCCGGTGGATACGGTCCACTCGAGAGTCGGCCTTCGATTTTCTCGCGCTGCTGTCACGAGGCCAGAAGTTTTGTGGTGCCGTTCCATACGTTCGTGGTGTTCGCCGCCAACCTGAAGCCTTCCTGAACTTGCTCGATGAAGCTTTCGGCGCCGCATTCACCATGGGGTGCATGTCGGCGGAATCGCCGTCGGTGGACGAGTTCACGCAGATTTTCGAGAATCCACTGTCGTGCGAAGCGCCTCAACTTCGACCTGTCCTCTTACCGAACATCTCGCAGAACAACGAAACTTCGACCGCAGGGGAACCAAAATCCAGTGCGCGCCATCCGGCGCGATTTAGTCTGAGCAGTCACTCTGATTGCTGCGTGTATCTGAACCCCTCCCGCGCGTCCCGGAATGCCGATTTGCTGTCGAGGCGTGTGCGACCTACTTTGTGGAAGATCGGACATCGCAACAGCGTGACGCGGTAACGCTATCTCAGCATGAAACCCGTCATCATTTCGGCCGTAATCCTGACTCGACGACATCGGTTCGGTCACGCGCAGGAATCTGTTGGCGTCGCACCGAGTCCGTTGACGATGCCGACGTTACGCGAATCACGTCGCCTCTCGGTCGCACTGGTGCTCCCGCGACCGTCCGCATCGTCGCCCAGGTTCAATGGCAGGGCGATGCGTCAGGACATGTCCGTCCGTTGCCATCTGCGCTTCCTGGTCGATGGTGCCGTTGTCGGCACTGCGGAGTCCGGTCCTCCGCCACGCCGTCTCCTGGACTGACGAGAACCCGTTCGAATCGCGCGAAATCGCGGTCGAGGCTGCGGATGACGCGGGAAACCTCGTCAGAGACAAAGTAACCCTGCCGCCCCATGAGATCGCGGATGAAGACGGAGGTGGCCCAGCATCCTCGTCGACGCCGGCGTAGTCCGACGACGCAGGCCACGCGGTTCCGACGCTCAGCCAGTCTGCGTTTACTGTTCGCGAGAACGGCGAGCAGCAGGCTGTTGACCTGTTCACAGCGAGACGTTGCCCAGCACTATCGCGTTGCTTGGTCGACAGCAGTCAGAGCATGGCGCAGCGCATGCGCGCTGCTGCGAGGCGCCGCGCAGCTGTCGCAAAGAGCCTCGGCGAAGCGCGACGGGATCATCGTCGCACCGTTCAATCATCGCGTGGGTGCTATCACCGGACCAACAGATGACGTCGATACGACGGTCGAGGCGAGTGGGCGCAATTCAGTCATGGCGGAGGCACGGCGATTCTGAACGCGCTCGATCAGATGGCGACGCTGATGCACGGCGTCGAAGGGCGTCGGGCGATCATCCTGATCACTGATGGTTTCGACGAAAAACAGCACCATTGATTTAGAGGCCGCGGTTCAGAAGGTGCAGTCGGAGCAGATCCACGGTCTGCACTAATGGTCGCCATGGGCGGAGTCACGGGCGTTTCACTGCATGGCGAGGGGACATTTCGCAAGTTAACCGACGGGACCGGCGGGCGTGCGTTCTTCCCGTGGCGCGAAGTGGATCTCCTTTCCGTCGCGCGCGAGATCGCGAATGACGAGAACAGCCGGTATCTGATTACGCGTACTCCCGCAAATCAAACGAAGGACGGAACATGGCGCGCGATTACCCTCGACGTCCGAAGGGTTATCACGCACGCGCGCGAAGGCTACCGCGCAGCGCTGCCGCCTCCAGTGCGTCCCTCAGATTGAGTTCCGGGTGACTGACCGCTTGCGGAAATATGTCGATGTCGCGGCCGATGATGTTGAGGTGATCGAAGACGGTTGTCACGCAATCGGTTGACACGTTTCAGGAAGCCGTCGACCCCGTCTCCATCTCGCTCTTGCTCGATGCGAGCGGCAGCATGACAAAGAAGCGCGGACATTGTCCGTGACACCGCGCGGGAATTTGTGAACGCGGTCAGGCCGGAAGACAACCTTTCGATGATTACGTTTGCCGATCAGCTCATGGTCGAGCACACGTTGGGCACGAACCGCCAGTTTACGTTCGATGCGATCGATAAGTACAGCCGGCCGGCGGCACGGCGTTTATGCGACGCATTATGGGGTGCCCTGCAGCAACTCAGGAAAGTGTCGGGCCGCCGGGCGATCGTGGTGCTGACTGATGGCCGGGACGAAAACAATGCAGGAACGGTCCTGGAAGTGGCCATTCTTTCGAGGAGGTTCTGGAACTGAGTCGCGAGGTGGGAGCGACGATTTTCCCGATTGGCCTCGGGAGCCGCGTTGACAAGGAGTTCCTCGAGCACCTCGCGACGGTCACTGGAGGCGATCCGTATTTCTCGGTGGATCCGGGGAACTTGCGGAACAGTTCCACGGGATCATCGAAAACCTCCGCCAGCGCTACGTTCTGAGCTATACGTCGACCAATGCGAAACACGACGGGGCCTGGCGCCACGTGCAGATTCGCTCACGCGAAGACTCACTGATCGTCACGACCAGCGGCGGCTACTTCGCTCCGAGTCCTTGAACCGATGGCTGGACTGACGAAACCCTTGGTTGCAATGCCATGAGGCGCTTGATTCACCTCGTTCTGTTGATCTTCATCGTGGTGACCGTCCGCGCATTTGGCGGCGTTCCGGCCGCCGAAGACCGCCTTGCCGCGACGAGTCGCTGGATCGGCGACAAGACAGGCCTGAGCTCGGTTAGAGAGGAATGGGACAAGACCGTTGGTCGCGGTCTCACCGCCACATCCAACAGAATGACCCAGGCTGTCGCGTTCGCGCTCGATGGAACTGAAACCGCCGTCGAACAAACGGCGGCGTGGACACGGGCAGAACTGAGTCTTGCCAGACGAACGGTTGCAGACAAGATCCGATCAGTATTGAACCCGAGTGCCGGCGCTCGGCCAGCCCAAACGCAGGGCGGCACCGAAGCTCCAACACAAGTGCCCCCGGCGCCATAAATCCTCGACGCTGGTCGACGAGTTCCGATCGATGTCCGCGATACCGTGCATCCCGCATCGAGCGACCTTCAGAGCACCCCGGCTAGGCGGGGAATTGCCGATCGTCTTGAACGCGCTCAGAGTCTTCGTGTGGATAGGGGCGGGATATGAGGCTTCTTAACACGAAGGTGGATCCCGATCTATGGGGGCATGTGCGGTTCGGATTGGACATGCTGCGCTCGCACCAGGTTGGCCTCGATCGATCCGTGCTCATTTACCTCTGACGTCACCTGGACCAATCACGAATGGTTGTCAGAGCTCACCTTTGGTGGCGCGTACGCTGTCATGGGCACGGATGGTCTGATCATCGTGAAACTGCTGGCGACGATCGCGACCTTCCTCACCATCGCGCTCGCCGCGCGACGTCGCCGCAAAACTGGTCGGGGATTGCGGGATGCCTCGTCGTGTTGGCGATTGTCCCGATTGTCACCACCATGCGACCGCAGCTCTGGACTCTTCTCTTCCTTGCAGTGTTGTGTCGAATTCTGACCTCCGCACCCCGCTGGAGGTATTGGCTTCCTCTTGTCTTTCGTGCTCTGGGTCAACATGCATGGCGGCTGGATTGTCGGATTCGGGGTTCTCACCGTATGGTCGCTGATCGAAGCGTTCACGCCGGCAGCGGAGCGTCCTGCGAATTGGCTGGTGCTGGGAATCCCGGTCGCATGTACGGTTGCAACGCTTATGCAACCCGTATGGATGGCATCTGTGGGAGTTTCTCGCCAGGACCGTGCGCCTGTCACGAGCTGATATCGTTGAGTGGCAACCGATCTGGTACACGCCGAATATTACGGTTCCGTTGTGGATAGCGGCCGTATCGTGCGATCGCTCTGGCGTTACGCTACGCGGAAAGACGTCTCCCCTCAGGCAGTGGGCGTTGTCGCAATGCTCGCGTTCGCATCGATGCGCGTGATCCGTGTGTTACCACTGTTCGCAGTCAGCTTCCGTCATTCTGCTGATGGCCCAGATCCGCAAGGCTCCGATCACGGAGCGTCAAAAGCTGCCGGAAGGCCGAACGATTGTCGATATGGCATTTGCGTCCATCGGCGTCCTTGTCGTCGCGTGGCCGCTTTCCGTCGGGTGTATCCAGATGGAGGGTCCATGGCTGCCGGATGTCGCTGCTGCGAGCTCGATATCCGCTGCCCACCCGAGAGGCCGCCTTGTGTCGTGGTTTAACTGGGGAGAATACGCCATATGGCACTTCGGCCCAGCGTTGAAGGTGTCGGCGGATGGAAGGCGCGAGACGAGTGTACACGGATGCGGTCCTCAGTCAACAGAGGGCTGTCGCGTTCGGCGATCTCAAGGCCCTCAGTGCACTCGAAGAAACCTCTCCGGATACGCCTGGCTCCCGCAAGTACGTGGCAGCGATCTTGCAAAGTCCTGGTTTAGAGCTCCACGGGCCACCGCATCGACATCGACACGACCGTTGTCGTTCGTCGCGGTCAGGCAAGATCTGCCCAGAGTTCCTGAGGTAGCGATTGGGTCCGCGGGCTGTTTCCCTGCTCCTTAGACCGAGCGAAGGCCGAACGGCTAAAGAGATTCTTGGGGTCGTCCCGATAGGAACCATTGAGAATGCCGGAGGACCCCACGCTCGATTACTACTGAGCTTCCTGCACATCAGCCCCAACGCTGATCTCGATACGATTCATCGCGTGTATCGGCTGCTCGCCCAGCGGTTGCACCCGGACAATCAGGCCACAGGCGACTCTGAGCGCTTCCGCGCGTTGACCGAAGCCTATCAGGTGGTTGGCGATCCTGAGCGCCGTGCGCAATATGACGTGCACCGCCCCGAGCGCCAACAGGAGCGTTCGCGCCTCATATCCGAGGCGCTCCGCGCGCAGAACGACGTTGAATCCGAGCAACTCCCTCCGATTGACCCTGCTGGAACTTCTATACGCGCGGCGACGCAGTGACCCGCGGACACCCGGTGTGTATTACGGAGATCTGGAAGGTCTTCTAGGGAGACCACGCGAACATCTGGAGTTTGCGCTGCGGTACCTGGCTCAAAGGAAGTTTATCGATCGTAGTGACGGCTCGCAAATCGCAATTACTGCGGAGGGTGTCGATCACCTGGAAGAGAATTCCGCCGTCCGTCACCGCGTACCAATTAACCGCTGCAGAGTCGTTCGCTACTGGTTCCGCGGTATAAATTCAATCGCGGTTTCCCTTTGAATCGGGACCAGGATCTCGATACCAAAGCCGGATGCCGTCATAGGTTCGTGACCAAGAGAGCGAACAGCGCGATATCGCGCTCTGACCCACTCAATAGTGTCCTTTCCGTAACGTTGATCGGTCCCGAAAAGCGGATATCCGTATCACTCGTGTCCTTGTGAACGAGCACGACGAAATCGGGCGGCGCTTGCCTGTAGCGAGCCTACGACACCCTCTTCCCCAAATGTCATCCAGTTCGGGCGGCATCAAATCTCACGACATGGAGCGGCGACGCATGGCGTGAGAGATAGTTCAGCATCACACCTCCGGTAACACCGCTATGGTGTCCCCGTTGTTTGGCAGCCTCGCCCAATTGTTGCAGAGTTTCCTTCAGCAACGGTCCTTGCCATAAACCATCGTAGGCCGATGCATAAAATCGGTCGGCGTCCGAGCCGATCGAGATCGTCTTCGTCGCATACCACCAATTCGACAGACCGAGATGCGGCAACGTTGACGCGGCGAGAGACACGGCGGCGATCCAGCTGAAATTGCGAGCGGTTGCTCCCGGATGCGATTGTTCGAGATGGCGCGGAATGAGCCAACACAGCACGATTGCCACAACAGTGAGTGCAGGAAGGGCGAGATAGAAGCCGTAGTGGGAGATGCGGGAGTTCAGGCCTCATCTTCAGCAGCATCATCAGCGCGAAGCCACACCACATCATCAAGGCCAGCCACTTCATGGCGCGGTCGCGATCGTGTCTGTGCTTCCAGAATGAGGCGCTCACAACAGCGAGCGCTCCTGTCACAATCAGCGGCAAGGCCCTCGCCAGGGGCAGGATCTGCGCAAAAACACCGCAGCCACTAACACCATGCCGCCGATATGTTTCCCGTTCCAGCGAACGCTGAGGTGCTCCGGTCGCTGGGGTGGAGATCAGCGTCGCGAGCACCACGAAGCACAGGAACGCGATGAACATCAGCAGCATCCAGACAGCGTTGCGAGCTGGGTGATCCAGACCCATGACTGGTGCGATAGAAGGGGTTCTCGACAATCGTGACATTGAATGCGGAGACCCATGCTGCGAACACTGCACGAAATGCCGCCGGGTCGTTCATGTAGCGTCGGAAGATATGAAGAACGACGCAGGCGCGAGGATCGCCGCAGCTGCGAATACCACCGCCATACGGCCAACGGTGTGCCGATCTTTCCTGCTCAATTCGTGATGCGCCCACCCATGCGATAAGGACTGCAACACCGACGGCCGCCAGGCAACTCGGGCTTTGTGAGGAGTAGAAGACCGAACAGAATTCCGCCACGCCGTTCAGCCCCAATCTCGTCGCGTCGCGATCGCTTGATGAACCACGAGAAGAACCATCATGCTGAGCGCCAGTCCGTGGAGTCGCTTCGTGGGAGTAAGGCGTCACGAAGTTGTAATTGCCGATCGCCACGTATTGAGAAAAACCACACAGCGTGACGGCGAAGAGAAGGCGGCGTTCGCGGTGAACCGGTCGGTCCCGACGCGCACGAAACGGTGGATACACGCGACGATGCCCGCGAAGATCGCGATGTTGCACATCGCCAGGGTCATCATGGACACGCCGAACACGCGCATCCATAGCGCATTCATGTATGGGGAAAGCGGACCGAACAGCGAGGCGATGTCACGGATAAAACTTTGCCCTGCGTTATCTGCCACGGCATATAGTTCGCGACCGAAGTCGACGAGGGGATCCGGCCACTTCCGCCAGCTCCAGAAAGCGAGGCACGACGAAGAGACCACCGCATGGACAATGAAGGCGGTTGCACCGGGCGAGAGTGCCCACCGGCGCAGTCTCACTGTCGGGGGCAGAAGTGACTCCAAAGTCAAGTGCACAAGTTAGTCGATCTGATGGTGATTCGGCCTTTAGACCGTCCGGTAGCGGACGGCCGCGCGACCATATCTCTACGAGACCCAGTTACCTTTAGTCTTCCCAATGGAGGTTTTATCGGCTCTGTCTGGCCCATTCGTCGCGGTTCGCCTCAAGAGGCGATGCTCTGCTGCTCGTTTTGCGGCATTGGCAGTTCCATTGCTAAGTTGGCGTTTCTAGCACGCCATAAATGATGAAAAATCTCATTCGACGCGCCACTCGTCTCGAGCCTCGCATTCGCGATTCGAAAGCTGCTCTCCTCCGGACGAGTGGTTTGCGCACACGGCTTTCGGTGCGGGCGGTGAGCGCGGAATCGCCCTCATCATGGTGGCGATTCAGATACTGGTCCTCACGGCTCTGGAGCGCCTTTGTCTTGGACTACGGCATGCTCTGGCTGGGGCGACGACAGGCGCAGAACGCCGCCGATGCAGGCGCGTTGTCGGGCTCAATTGCGCTCGCGAAGGACGATAGGACTTGGGCGCCACTGGGCACCAACGCGTTGGTCACGAGCAGCGCCAAGAACACCGCCGAGACTAATCGCGTGCTCGGCGTCACGCCGGTGGCTCTACCGTCCCTTCAATGTCCCCCATGGATGACGGCGCCGAATAACGTTAACTGCATCCGGGTCGATGTATACCGTGATGGAACGAACGGCAGTTCGGCATTGCCCGTGTTTTCGGACGGCTTCTCAGCTCCACGCCGCTGGGCATCAAAGCCACAGCTACGGCGCAAGTAGTGGCGGCCAACGGCAGTGGGTGTATGAGACCTTGGTTTATCGTCGACTGGCTGCAACGACGTCAGCGGAAACAACCAGTACAACCCTGGGACAGACATTTACCCCCGGGTTACGCGGCCGATGCCCTCCTCCCAGAGAGGTTGGCTCTGCCGTGACATTCCATTCCATAGCGGCGGGCCGTCATCGTGCGGTCAACTGGACGTTGGAGGTTCGGCGGGGCCGACATCAGGGACGCAATCCAGCACTGCTACAGCGGCCCGCCATTTTTTGTCGGGCAAGCGATCCCTACGAAACCTGGCAACACGCTCGGCCCTGAACGACGGGGCATTGACGATCTGATGGCGTGGGATCCTGGTGCAACCTGGGATCCAATCAGAAAGGAAGTCGTCGGTGGTTGCTCCTCGACCGGCACTTGCGTTTGCGGATCTCCTTCGCTGTGTCCGTATGGAGGATTGCAAAGCCCTAGAATTGTGCAAGCTGGCGATCTGTAGCCCGGCAGAAGCGACTTGCAACGGTACGCGTCCCTGGGGCGGGAACGGTCCATGTCATAAGTCTCTTGTCTTTCTTTATTACCGGACACACAGGCAACGGCGGCACCTTGGATATTCAGGCTGTTCCTCGTGGGCTCTGGCGGACTGTTCCAGCCCGGACCCGTACCGTCTGGTGGTCCGGCTGCAGCGTTCATTACGATGCAACTGCTGGTTCAATGAAGAATCGGGTCACCGCAGACTTCGTTTGACAGCTGCGCAGCCGGCCGCCGCAACGTAAGCTGGTAACGCGGATCGCGACCGATCCTCGCCGATAACCGATGTCCTCCTGCGACGTACAGTCGGCGACGCGCCGCTACCGCGCGTGGCCGATCGCCCTCACTGCGCCCGTCCGCTTGACAAGCCCGCCGCCGAGTCGCCTGCTACCAATCAGGCGGTCCCTGCCCGATAAGACGCCTCGATGGCTGCGACCGCAATCATCACCGCGACGTCGCGGACTTGGGTCGTCACGCTTGCATCGCCTGATTGTGCGAGGCGGGAGCTGGTTTCCGAAAACAACGAATCCAGCAGATAAACGGGTATAGAAACTGTCGGGCGATGCTTGAGCCGACCTGATCGGTTACTTCCAAGCGGCACGTTGCAGACTCCTGGCACATGCGCACGTGTCGAAGGCTTGGTCGAAGATCGCGAACACCGTGGCAGAGTTGCTGCCGGCGCCCACAACGTCGTCGCGCGTGGTGCCACTGATGCATGGTGGGAGATACGAACACGCGCCCGAGCGGACCGTATGTCCACCTGACGTCGGCGTGAATGAACTCGCCATAGTAGTGCCGCACGACTTCATTCGCGACGAGCGCCCAGGCCGGAAAACCCAGGAGGGCGAGAACGGTGATGTCGACAGATGCGGTTACCAGACGGTTCACAGGATGGAACCGTGCCAGCGTCAGCCAGGTCATTTGTGTGTCGCTGTGATGAATCGCGTGAGCCGGCCACAGCCACCGCGTGTGCTCGAGCCGGTGCCGCCAAAGCATGACGCGAAGTCACCCATAAATATGGCGATGACACGCCGGTCGGAACGTTTCCCAGACCGCCCCAATCCGCAGCGTCGAAGACCGCGAGTGAATATTTGTTAACAAGCAGCCGAACTGTGGCGACGCTGATACCCACGACTGGTCCGATAAACAACGCGTCAAGGAAATACCACGAGACGTTCAGACGCGTTTCCGGCACCGCCTGTCGCGCGGGAGGTAATGGCACTACGCCCTTTGACAAGGAGCGCGAGTGACACGCACGCGATCGCTGAGAACGTGAACAGTCCGATTGAGGTTTTGAGGGACTCGAAGAGTTCTGGAATCATCGAACGATCAGGCTCCGCTTGTCGCAGCAACCGCTATTCCGCGAGGGCTTCCGTCGCACAAGTCCTTCAAAAGACGACTTTTTCCGTGCGATGGATAGCGGCGCTACATCAAGAACCGTAGAAAGTTCGATGACGCGGCAGACTGTTGGCTGGAAATCCGCGGAAAAGCCTCGCGCCCTTTTCGAACAGGCTAAGATGGTCGCTCGGACCTGCCGATAAGTCACTGAGGATGTCCGAAGCCAGCGTCATGAGACCATTACGAGGTGCTGCAGATAAGCCCGAACGCTGAGCTGGATACGGCAAATCGTGTACCGCGGCCGCAACGCTAGCTGGTAAGGCGGGATCGCGACCGATCCTCGCCGATAGCCTGATGTCCCTCCCTACGACGATGCGCCGGCGACGCGCCGCTGCCGCGCGTGGCCGATCGCCCTCATACCATTACGCTCTTCTCCGTCGTCCTCTTCGCGAGCGCATTCCTGCTGTTCGTGCTCGAGCCGATGGTGGCCAAGATCCTCCTGCCGAAGCTTGAGGGACACCTCAGGTCTGGAACACCTGCATGGTGTTCTTCCAGACGACGCTGCTTGCCGGTTATCTGCTCGCGCACTGGTCAGATTCGCAGGAACGTCTCCACCTGGCTGCACCCGCTGCCTCCTGCTCGGCTCGATTGCTACGCTGCCGCTGTCGTTCAGTGCGAACGCCAGTCGCGACGGATCAGCCTGCGGTGTGGTTATTCGTTGAGCTCATACGCGTTGCGGGTCTCGCCGGTGCTCGCCCTTTCGATGACTGCACCGACGCTGCAATCGTGGTTTTCCCGCACGCGCCTGCAGGGCTCACAAGATCCGTACTTTCTATACGCCGCCAGCAACGCCGGAAGTTTGTGCGCGTTGCTCTCGTATCCGGCGATCATCGAACCCGAACTCGGTCTGCAGCCACAGGCCCGGTGGTGGGCCGCAGGGTATGTGGCACTCGTCGCCATGGTGTGCGCGTGCGTCGTCGTCGCACGAAGAAACGTTCGTCCGAGCACCGAGTCGTCGAAACCACTCGATGGGATGCGGACAGACCCGTGGCAACGTCTCAAATGGATCACTCTGGCATTCATTCCTTCGAGTTTGATGCTCGGTGTCACAACGCACATCACGACGGACGTTGCGGCCGTTCCGCTGATCTGGGTCAGTGCCACTGCACTCTACCTGGCGACCTTTATTATCGCGTTCGGCCGTTTGTCGACATCGGCGACCGCGATTGCGGAGCGGCGCCTGCCTCTGCTTGCGGTCGTAGTCGTGATGTTCCTGTCAGCCAACATCGTGCTCCCGATCGCACTGAATATTCCGTTGCATCTGGCGGTCTTCACTGCGGCGGCGATGATGTGCCATGGCCAGCTTGCAGCGACGCGACCTCCGGTTCAGCGCCTGACCGAGTTCTATCTCTTGATGTCGCTGGGCGGAACCCTGGGGGTTTATTCAACACGTTAATTGCGCCACTCGTGTTCAACACCGTCGCGGAATATCCAGCGATTCTGATTTGCGCCTGCGCGATACCCGCTCTGCGGTCACGACCAGACGACTCGCAGAGACATCGCGCGCGACGTTCTGTACGCCATCGCGATCGCCGGGCTCATCGCTGTCGTGACGTTCTTTGCCCGGGACGTTCTCGCGGTCTCAACGCGGATAAAGGTGGCGGTGTTGGGCGTAGTCGCGATGGCGATATTCAGTCAGCTGCGCCGGCCGTTGCGCTTCTCGATGATGCTTTCGGCAATGCTCGCTGGCGACGTGCGCGTCACGTGGCATCCATTTGAAGCCGTCATACCGCGCTGAGCGCGACATTCTTTGGCTCGTATCACGTGAGCCAGGACCCGCGCCGCAGATTCCATATCCTCTATCACGGCACGACAGTGCACGGAATGGAGTCGCTCGATCCTCACGACAACAGGAGCCACTGACCTACTACTATCGGTCCGGACCGTTTGGCCAGGCATTCGAGCGATTGCCACAGCTGCGCGACGCATCCGATATTGCTGCAGTGGGCCTGGGCGTCGGATCCCTGGCGCCGTATGCGCGTGAATTCCAGCGATGGACGTTCTATGAGATCGATCCGGCCGTTGAACGGATTGCGCGAGACGATCGGTATTTCCGGTTCCTGAGTGCATGTGGCTCGCGATGTCGCGTGGTGCTGGGCGATGCGCGACCTGTCGCTGGCGCGCTCGAACGCGCAGTTCGACGCGATCGTGCTCGACGCATTCAGCTCCGATTCCATTCCGGTGCATCTCGTCACACGCGAAGCGTTCGACATGCTACCTGCATCACCTGAAGCCGCGCGGGCTACTGATGTTTCACATTTCGAACCGCTATCTTCGACTCGAGAACGTATTGGGAAGGCTTGCCAGCGCGCGCGCGGACTTGAAATGTTGATGCAAAGCGATCGACCGGCCGCGCAGCGCCGCGAATGAAGGTTATCAGGATCAGACTGGGTAATCGCGTCTCCCGATCCACATGCACTGGATCCGCTCGCCGCGGATTCACGCTGGACACGCATTGAAACCGGCGAGAGCACTCCGCTCTGGACCGACGACTTCTCCAATATTCTGACAGTGTTGAAATGGGGTCGACGTTGAGAAGGAGGTCCGCCTCGCCTACGACGAGAGCGTGTCGACGAGCTCACGCCACGCGGGACGATGCTCGTCATCGACCGCCATCCCGCACACCCACGTGTCCGCGCCGCTCTTGCGTTGCCACACGACGTTGACCGGCACCGACACGTTGTCAGATAGGGTCAGCCGCGGCGATGACGGCAAGTTCGACCGGTTCGGTCGACTGGACCTCGAGGCGGACGCCGCCGTAGCCGACGTCAATGATGCGTGCCGCCGCCTGCTCGACGCGAGCCGCGACGGCGACCGTGAGTTGCCGCCGCGGCCATCGCCGTGCACCGCCATAGGACGTGTCTGCCGTCGTCTGCGATAGCCTGCGCTGAATGCATTCGAGGAGCGCCGCCGGTGCGATGAGGCTTGACCATGAAGTCCGCGCCAAGCTGGCGCGCTTCGGCCTGGAGACTCTGATCGGAGAAGCCGGTCATGACGATGGCCGGCACGGGCCGCGACGCCATCGCCAGCAGCTGAAGGCCGTTGTCGCCAGCCAACCTGACGTCGACGATCACGAAATCGGGGTGCTGTTCCTCCAGCAGACGTCGCGCTTCTTTCAGCGTGCCGGCGCCGAGGGCCCGGTATCCGGCATCCGCGAGCAGCACGAGTAGACCGACGCGCGAAGCTTCGTCGTCCTCAACGACCAGAATGTTTTGCATTTACGCGGTCTATCTGAAGCAAAGCAAGGCAGACTCCAACCTGAATGAATGCCTGGAAACGCCTGTGGCTATTGGCGAAAACGAACGAATCACCAGCGCGTCATGCCGGATCGAGATCAGGAAAACCTCCGCAGAGCAGCAATAGAGAAACGATTTGTCAGACCCCCGCCTTCACTCATCCAGATAGCACGGCTGGTGGCGAGAAGCATGATCGGAAATTTCGCGTGAGGATCGGCTTCAAAATCGAAACGGATATTACATTTCCGTCGCGGAGTTTACCCCGCGTACCTCTTTCAGACTTCCTCAATTTGATCGCCCCAAGAGTCTGGTCACGGCCAGACTATCGTTCGCCGCCCGCCTTCAGTTCTGGCATCCGATCACAGCCTAAGTTACTAGAGCAGCAGGCAGATCGGCCCGAAACAGAAACCGCGCCAGCTCTGCGGAATCCTGCTTGCTCAACGCAGCCCGTATCCGGATGGGGCCATACCGGCCATTGGAAATGCACGGTGTGAGGAGAGACATGCGGGTCTTGATTACGGGCGGCGCGGGCTTCATCGGCTCGCATCTGGCCGAGGCGCTGCTCGATGCCGGACACGAGGTCACCGCCCTGGATGATCTGTCCACAGGTCAGTTCGAGAACATCCAGCACCTGAGTCGGATCGGCGGTTTACCTGGGTCGCTGGATCGGTGACGGACGACCGGTTGGTGTCCACACTGATCAATCGGGCAGACGTCGTGTTTCATCTCGCAGCCGCGGTGGGCGTGAGGCTCGTCGTCGAGGCACCGATCCACACGATCGAAACAAACGTCAGCGGCACCGAAACCGTCCTGCGTCATGCGCACAAGCGCCGCGCCCTGGTCGTCGTCGCCTCGACATCGGAGGTGTATGGCAAGGGCACACGGCTGCCATTCCGCGAGGATGCCGACCTGGTGCTGGGGCCGCCGGACAAGTGCCGGTGGGGGTATGCCGCCAGCAAGTTGATCGACGAGTTCCTGGCAATGGCGTACTGGAAGGAGCATCGGCAGCCGGCGATCGTCGTGCGCTTCTTCAACACCGTCGGGCCGCGCCAGAGCAGCCGCTACGGCATGGTGCTGCCGAACTTTGTGCGCCAGGCGCTCGCCAACGACGACGATCACGATTCACGGCGACGGCTCGCAGACGCGCAGCTTCACCTGGGTGGGAGACGTGCGTCTCGGCGTTGACCTCGCTGATGAACGAGCCGCGGGCGCTCGGCCAGGTGTTCAACATCGGCAACGATCATGAGGTGAGCATCCACCAGCTCGCGGAGCTGGTGAAGGCTCACGTCGGCAGCACCTCGGACGTCCGTTTCGTCCCCTACGCCGCCGTCTTCGACGCACAGTTCGAAGACATGCCGCGGCGGGTCCCGGACATTTCGAAAATCCGCCAGCTGATTGGATTCGAACCGCGCGTGCAGCTCGCCGAGATCATCACGAGAACGGCGGCGTACTGGCAGCAGCGGGATGCTGTCATCTCCGCGGCCGCTCCGGCATCGACGCTCGCATCGGTTCGCGCTCGCGTGAATGCCCGTCTTGCCGCAGCGATGAGCGGAGCTGCGCTATGACGCCGCGCGCGCGTTGCCGCTGTTCGTCATGGCGTGGATCACCGGCGTCACGCCGCTATTTGCGCAGACGGGCGCCTTTCGTCGAGGGGGCCGGCGAGCTGTCGCCGGTATCGATTGGCACGGCGAACATGACCTGGCAGGTCGCCCATGCAGCCGCCGGCGTTCAACAGGATGGCCGCTTCGGCTGGACTGCGTCAGTCGATCGTCAGCAGCGCGCGCGGCTGGTCGACTGGTCGTTCGGCGCAGGTGGATTCCGCCGGGCGGGTGCGTGGACCTTTCGCGGAGCCGGCGCCTTCGCCAGCCAGCCGGACTTTCTGTTTCGCCGCTCGGTTGAAGGGGAGCTCTCGCGCAGCATTGTCAGGTCGCTGGTTGTGAGCGGGGCGTATCGCCACATGGAGTTCAGGACGGCAACCGTTCACATCGCGCAACCGGCGGTTTCCTGGTACTCTCGCGCGGGGCGACATGGAACTTCGCAGCTTCATCGTCCGCAACACGACGTCCGGCACCCATGCCAAGACGCTGCTGCTTCGTGGCGGCGTTGATGCGTCATCCCGCGTGCGGCTCGCGGGAGGGATGGCGATCGGGACGCGGATCTTCGATGTCGCGGCAATTCCGAATGCCAAGGCTGACGCGCGGGTGGCGTTCGGCTCAGCCAGATTCACCATGAGCCCGCAGTGGGCCGTGGAAGTGGGGATTGGCGGAGCGCGTGAGGATCCGCTGTTCTCACAGCGGACGGCGTCGGTCCGGGTCAGGAGGATGTTCTGATGCCTGCGAACTGGACCGCCGATTTGCTGCTGCTCGTCGGGCATTGCGTGGTTCGCGCTCGGCGCGCTCGATCATCATCGAGCGCGCCAGGCACGACCGGTGGCTGCGCCAAACTCGAACGCCTCCGCGATCGTCTGATCGATTCTTCCGACAGCAGCCTCGCGCAAACCACTGCCCGACGTGTCGGCCGCGCAATTCGAACAGCTCGTGCTCGAGGGACTGCCGCGACACGTCGAAAGAGCAACGGCGCAGGCGCTGCTCGAGGGCACGCGACGGAACGTCGTGGTCCAGATTGCAGATGGCCGACAAGCCGGCCGATGTCTGGGCTCGCATCCGGGCTGCGCAGGTGCTCGCCTCTGCACGGACCGGAATCGTGTACTGCATCCTCGACGGGATGCTGCGGACCGGCGATCCGCGGCTCGCGCCGGCCGCGCTGCGGTTGTTCATCCAGCTCGACGATCGACGATCCGCCGGCCTGCTGATTCGCGCGCTGGCCGACGGTGTTATGCGCCCGCTCGCGAGTGGCTGCCGCCTTCAACGCCCTGTCGGTCGACCGCGCCGACGCGCTCGCGCCGCTGTTCGACTCGGATGAGGCGATTGTTCGGCACTGGGCGGCGCGTCTCGCACTGTTTCTCACGCGCCCAGCTCTGGATCGACAAGCTGCGCCAGCTGGCCGGCGATCGCGACCACCTGGTTCGGCGCGCCGCCGTGCGAAGCCATCGGGCGCTTGGCACGACAGCCGACGTTGGTGTCATAGTCGATCTGTTCGTTGATCCCTGCTCCCATCGTCCGCGCGCACGCCGTCCGGGCAGCGGCGGCATTTTCAACCCCCACCGTTATGGCGGCCGTTCGAGCGCTGCTCGACGATCACGCATGGATGGTCCGGTCGGCGGCCTCTGACGTCCTCGCCACTCAGGCTGCACGTGCTGTCTAGGATTCAACTATGAGCACCTCTTCACTCGCGACCTTTGCCTGGTGGTCCTACGTTGCGTCCGCCGCGCACCTCATGACGCTCGTCGGGATGTTTGCCTGGATGATGGCGGTCGCCACCGCGCGAGAACCGCCTTCGTGCCCGTGAGGCACGGCTCGGAGGACTTCGACACGCTGTCGACGTCGCCGTTCACGATTCCTGGTCAGCATCATCGCGCCCGCCTTCAACGAAGAGGTGTGCATTTACGGCTCCGTTCGGTCGTTGCTGGCGCTCGACTATCCGGAGTATGCGAGGTCATCGTCGTCAACGACGGTTCGCGCGACGGCACGCTGACCGAGCTGGCGATGGCGTTCGACCTCGAGGTCGTCGAGGCGAAAGCGAGACCGTCGCTGCCTGCCTCCGCCATCCGCGGCGTGTACCGGAGCCGCAGCTATCCGCGGCTCACCGTGATCGACAAGGTGAACGGAGGCAAGGCCGATGCGTTGAACTGCGGCATCAACTTCGCGCGGTTCCGCTACATCTGCTGTGTCGATACGGACACGGTGTATTACCCGACGGCGCTGCTGAAGGGGATGCGCCTGATCGTTCAGGATCCCGCGACTGTCGTTGGTGTGACGAGCCAGGTCGCCTCAGCCGGCACGCCGGAACGTACGGCGGTCAGCGATCGGCGCATCGACCGTCATCCGCTGATCGCGTACCCAGACGTTCGACTATCTGCGGGCGTTCGTCGCCGCGCGGCTCGCCTGGAGCGCCGGGAATTACATGCTGTGTTCCGTCGGCGCATTTGCCATCTGGCGTCGCGACGTGGTGCTCGAGCTCCAGGGCTTCTCGCGGTCGTTCACCTGCGAGGATATCGAGTTCACCTTTCGTGTCCACCGGCACTTCCGCGAAACAGGGACGCCGCACGCGTGCATTCGCTGACGGATCCGGTCGGGGTGACCGGAGGGGCCGCAGAGCATCCGCAGTCTCGTGAGCCAGCGCGCCGCGGTGGCAGCGGGTCATCGCCGAGACTGTCTGGTCCTATCGCGGGATGTTGTGCAACCCACGATACGGAACCGTGGGGTGCGTGGGGATGCCGTCACTACGTTGCAGCGGAGGTGCTGGCGCCCGTCTTCCAGCTGCTGGCCGTGATCGCCGTTCCAGTCGCGGCGATGGCCGGCGTTCTACGGTGGGACGACCTGTTGCGCACCCTCGCCATCCTGGCGCTGGGGAATGGCATCTTCACGAGCGCGGCGATTCTGCTGCAGGAGCGGGCGTTCCGCACCGTTTTCGGCGCGCGATCTCCCGACTATGATCGCGCTGGGGCCGCTGGAACTGTTTCTCTACCGCCCTTCATCATGTTCGCGCAGGTCAAAGGCACGATCGACTTCCTGTTCGGCGACCGTGAGTGGCACAAGTTCGAGCGGAATCGCCGCGAAACGCACGTGCGTGCTACCAGCGCGTTCCACGAAAGTGGCACTGCGGGTGCGAACATGAAGATCCTGATCCTCGACGCCCACGCAGCGAACCGGCGGGCCGTCCGGTCCTTTGTCCAGGCGACCGGTGCAGAGGTCACGCGAAGCGGCTGCGGCCGATGACGCCCTGGCGGCGATACGCGCCAACGGTCCTCCATCGACGCTGGTGTGCGCGTTTCGCCAACTGATGTTCGCCGAGGAGTTCGCCATCGACCACCCGGGCGTGCCCGTGATCGTCATCGGGTCCGAGGACGACGTCGACGCTGCCATCACGAGCCTCCATGCGGGCGTCGCTGATTACGTGACGCCGCCGCTCACGAGGCGCGGATTGCCGAAGCGGTCTGGCGTGCCGAAACGCGGCGGCAGATGAACGAACGAGGGATGGAGGACCTCAGGCTGCAGCAGGCGGTGCACGGGCCGTCGAGCGCAGCCGAGGCAGCCGCCGCCAGCCGACGCAGCATGCCCGACTCCGCGCTCGCGCAAGGCGACCTCGACGCAACCGAAGTGCTGCGGGCATTCGTCGACATTCTCGAATTGCGCGAGCCGGGTGCGCGCGAGCATGCTGAGCGGGTATCGCGCCTCGCGGTGAACCTCGCGTCCGTCCTCCGCATGGCACAGGCAGACCTGTCCAACATCGAGCGGGCGGGCTTGCTGCACGACCTGAGGCGTCTCGGCATGCCGAACAGGCGTGAGATCAGCGGTCATCCGGTCGATGTCAGGCAAAGGATTCGGATGTGCTGGCGATCCTCGCCAGGATGCCATCGCTCGCCACGCCTGCGCGGATCGCAGCCGCGGCGCACGAACCACATGAGACACTCGCCGAGCGCGGCGATGCCGAATCGACGCTTTCGCGATCGGCCGCGATCCTGAGCGTGGCGAACGCCTACGACGAGCTCGTCACGGGCATCGGACGTGCCCCGGTTGCCGCCGGTGGTCGCCGTGAACATGCTGTGCCGTGATGTCGTCAAGTTCGATCCAGCCGTCCTCTCGGCGCTCGAATCGATGCAGCGGCAGGCCTACTCGCGGCTCGCCGCGGATCCCGAGCCCGCGCAGTGGGAACCGCGTCGCCGTTGGGCGCGCAAACAGCTGCCGCCGCAGCTGGTGGGCACGGTAGGCGCGCACCCCGTCCGAGTCATCGACGTCGGCTACGGCGGCTTCCGGCTGGAGGCGCCGGCGACGCTCCTCGCGCCGTTGTCGTCGAAGTTCGAGCTCGACCTGCCGCAATTCGGCGTGCGGGCAACCGCGGTGTGGCGATGGACCAGGCCGCTCGATGTGTCGGGGAACATGTGGTGCGGCGCCTCGATAACGGCCCAGGAGCCACTCGTGCAAAACACCTGGCGTGCGTTTGTCGATCGTGCGCCGGCGCTCGGCTGACCCCGACGCCGCCAAAGTGGCTACACTTCTATCGATGCCGACGCGCACGCAGCAGCTCGGACTGTTGATGCTCCTTGCCGCCCTCGTCGTTTACGTCTTTATCCAGGTCCTCTAGGCCGACCTGAAGGTCGGCCTCTACGTCACTGAAGGTCGGCCTCACGTCACTGGAAGGTCGGCCTCGACGTCGCTGCCGCTGCCCGCTGCCGCTCCGCTGATCGATAATCGGCGGATGCAGACCGCCAACCTCCGTCACACCTCCTTTCTCGCGGCCGCGGCGATCGTGGCGCTCGCCCTGCCGGCCCATACGCAGACGCGGGCGCTCACCACGGACGACTACGCCAGGGCCGAGAAGTTCCTCGGCTACAACACCAACGGGCTCGTGCTGCATGTTGCCGCGCAGCCGACGTGGGTTGGCGACGAGCGGTTCTGGTATCGGACGGCCACGGAGAACGGCACGGAATTCTTCCTGGTCGATGCGGCGACGGGCGCGCGCACCGCGGCGTTCGATCAGGCGAAGATCGCCGCGGCGCTGTCCACCGCGGGCCGCTCGACTGCACACCGCGTATCGTCTTCCGTTCAACCAGTTCGAATTCAGCACCGACCGCAAGTCGATCTCGTTCAACGCGGGCGGCAGCCAGTGGACGTGCGACGTCGGGGCGCGCGCTGCGAAAGCAGGAGCGGCGGACCGAGCCGCCGTCGGTCGCGTCGCCTGACGGCAAACGCGCCGCGTTCATCCGCAGCTACAACCTGTGGGTGCGCGACACGGCCACGGGCAAGGAAACGCAGCTGACCAGGGACGGCGTGAAGGAGTTCGGTTACGCCACCGACAACGCCGGATGGATTCACAGCGACAGCCCGATCCTGCTCTGGTCGCCCGACTCGAAGAAGATCGCGACGTTCCAGATGGACGAGCGCGGCACGGGCGACATGTATCTCGTCAGCACCAACGTCGGGCATCCCAGGCTCGAGGCGCTGGAAGCATCCCGCTGCCGGGCGATTCCCGGATCTTCATGATCGAGCGTGTCGTCATCGACGTCGATCGCGCGCGCGTCGTCCGCCTGCAGATGCCGCCGGATCCGCATCGCTCGTCGGTCTGCGATGACGTCGAATGCAGCGGACCTTTCGAGGATGTCGAGTGGAGCGCCGACGGCAGGCAGGTGGCGTTTCTGCCCACCTCGCGCGACCACAAGGAGGCGCATCTTCGCGTGGCCGACACCGATTCCGGCAGGGTCCGGCAGGTGCTCGAGGAGAAGGTCGCGACCTATTACGAGTCGGGCAACGATGCGCACAACTGGCGGTTCCTGCCTGCCTCCAACGAGGTGATCTGGTTTTCCGAGCGCGATAACTGGGGTCAGCTCTATCTCTACGACCTCCAGACCGGGCGCCTGAAGAATCAAATCACCACCGGCGAGGGAACGTCACGCAGCTGCTCAGGGTGGATGAGAAGAACCGTCAGCTCTACTTCCGCGGCGTCGGCAAGGAGAAGGGTCGCGATCCGTATTTCATTCATTTCTATCGGATCGGATTCGATGGGAAGAACCTGACGCTGCTCACGCCCGAGGAATGCGACGCACGTCGTTGCACCGTCTCCGTCGGCCAGGTATTTCCTCGACAGCTATTCGAAAGCCCGATGTCGCGCCGACGGCCGTGCTCCGGGACTCGGACGGGAAGCTGGTCGCCACGCTCGAACGAGCCGACATCTCGCGGCTCGTGGCGACCGGCTGGAAACCGCCGCAGCCGATCGTGGTGAAGGGCCGTGACGGCACGACCGATCTCTACGGTCTCTTGTACAAGCCAACCAACCTGAATGCCGCCGCGAAGTATCCCATCGTCAATCACATTTATCCGGGTCCGCAGACCGGCAGCGTTGGCCCGCGCAATTTCATCTCGGCGCGCGGAGATTCGCAGGCGCTTGCCGAGCTCGGCTTCGTCGTCGTCGAGATTGACGGGATGGGGACGCCATGGCGGTCGAAGAAGTTCCATGACGCCTACTTCGGCGACATGGGCGATAACACGTTGCCTGACCAGGTCGCGGCGATGAAGCAGCTCGCGGTGCAATATCCGTGGATCGATCTCGATCGGGTGGGCATCTGGGGGCATTCCGGCGGCGGCTACGCGACGGCGGGCGCGATGTTCCACTATCCCGATTTCTTCAAGGTCGGCATCTCCGGAATCAGGCAACCACGACAATCGCAACTACGAAGACGACTGGGCGGAGAAGTGGCAGGGACTCCTCGAGAAGAAAGCTGACGGGACGACGAACTACGACGCAGCCGGGCGAACCAGAATGTCGTGAAGAACCTGAAAGGGAAGCTGCTGCTCACCCACGGCACGATGGACGACAACGTCCCTTCGTCAAACACGCTGCTGCTCGTCGACGAGCTGATCAAGGCGAACAAGGATTTCGATCTGCTGCTGCTCCCGAATCGTCACCATGGCTACGCGGCGGAGCCCTACATGATTCGGCGGCGGTGGGATTACTTCGTGCGCAACCTGCTTGGCGCCGAGCCGCCGCAGGATACGAGCTGAGAATCTACCCCATGAAGACGCCGCCGTTGGCGTGCAGCGTCTGACCGGTGATGTAGCGGGCGTCAGGCCCGCGAGAGGAACTCACCACAGCGGCGATGTCCTCCGGCGTCCCGCGTCTCCCGACGAGCGTCGCATGCGTGGCGTGGTGGGCGGGCTCGGGCCCGCGGCGGGCCGTGTCGATGAGTCCTGGCGCGACGCAATTGACCGTGATCGCATGGGGCGCCAGGTCGTGCGCCAGCGCGCGCGTGAGACCGACGAGTCCGGCTTTCGCCGCAATGACATGCGCGCGGCGTGCGGCGCCGGTGCACGACGACAACCCGCCGATGTTGACGATCGAGCCCCCGCCCGCTGAGACCAGGTGGGGAGCGCGGCATGTGAACACAGATAGGCGCCGTCAAGGATCGTCGCGATGATCTCGCGCCATTCCTCGGTAATCCAGCTTCGCGAAGTCGATTTCTCTTCGCACCGCGGCGTTGTTGACCAGGATGTCGAGGCGCCCGAACGGTATCAATGGCCGCCGCGATGAGCGCCGTTGCGCCCTCCGGACTGCTCACGTCCGCGATCTTCCGAAGCAGCGTGACCGCCCGCCTCGCGAATCTCACGCGCGACGGTTTCCGCTTCAGGTGCACTCGACCTCGCATTCACGACGACCGACGCACCGGCGTCTGCCAGCGCGCGAGCGATTGCGCGGCCGATGTTGCGGCTGCTGCCCGTGACGACGGCGACGCGCCCGCGAAGATCGTCGCGACCGGTCACGAACGAAACTCCGTCAATGACCCGAGATTCGCCTGGGAAAGAGTTCGGCTGAAACCCGCTGAATCGCTCGCCCACGTCGCGGCGCCAGCCGCCGTGCATCCACGTTGTCCATGAACTTCGTTTCCAGTTCTGCCGGCGGCAGCGGCGCATGAACGCCGCCGCGCATGTACGGCCGGCGAATCTCGCGCTGCGTGCCATCGTTCAGCGTCGCGAGCAAATGACCGGTGAAGTTGCGAGGGTACTCGTCGTGTGGATTGACTGAATAGCGGATTTTCGCCGCCAGCGCCAGCACCTCCGGATCGTCGATGCGCGACTGGGTGAACTGGGCAAACCCCGCCCGGCGATCGAGGAAACCGACAGCCATGCAGTAGGGCGTGCTGAACTTCGCCGCGTACGGTGTGGGCGGGCGATGCTTCACGGCGAGCGGTTCCCAGAGGCGATGGACGGTGCCTTCAGCGACGTCGCACATGATGTCGGCGATGTCGCCGGCGCGCACGCCCTGTTCCGCGAGCTCGATGGCGCAATCGACGAACGGCTGCGTCATCGTCCCGCACGCGTATGGCTTGAACGCGATCTGTTCCATCACCCACGAGTGACCGAGATCGCGCCGCAGTGGCGCGAAGTCAGGTTTCACCGACGGCGCGAACGCGCGATAGAAGCCGTGCTGCCCCTCGAGCACGGTGCGCGGGCCAACGAAGCCGCCTCGAGCCAGCAAGGCCGCGCGGAGACCTGATTGCGCGGCCCATCCGGCATGCATCCGCTTGGTCGATGTGCCTTCGGCGAAGTACTCGATGATGCCCGACGCCATACTGCCGGCGATGCCGAGCGCCGAGGCGGTCGCAGAGGCCGGCAGTCCGAATGCGGCGCTGACACCTCCTGCAGCCGCGAGCGCCCCAAAGACGGCCGTTGGATGAAACCCGGCCGCATGCGTCGCCTTCGGAGCGACGAGACTCAAGCGGCACATCAGCTCTGCGCCGGTCGCAACGCCGAGGAGCAGCCGCTCGCCGCCAAGTCCTTCGCGCTCGCACGCGGCAAGCAGCGCCGGAACAACCACGGCACCCGCATGCACGGGTCCGCCTTCGAACGTGTCATCGAAGTCTTCGCCGTGGGCTGCCGTTCCGTTGACGAGCGCCGCGCCAAACGCATCGAAGCCGCCCGCGTGGCCAATCGCCGTGCAGTTCCCGCCGCGATCGACGCTCGCCAGCGTCGCCGCGACGTAGTCGCTGTGCCGCGCCGCCACGCAGAGTCCGGAGACATCAAGAAAGAGGCGGCGCACCGTCTCGCGCGCGCCCGAGGACAGCGAGGCTGGCTGCGCAGACTGCGATCCATGTGCCGAGTTCTTCAGCGAGCGTCGACACGCGGCCTTGCCTGGCGCAGGAGTGAGCCAATGAGGACGATGGCCGCGGTTGCGAGCAGCCCCGCCGAGATCGGATTGCGAATGAACGTCGTCGGATCGCCATTGAGAGCACGAGCGCCCGGCGATAGTTCGATTCCACCATGAACCCGAGCACGACGCCGAGCACCATCGGGAGAAACGGCACCTTGAAGTGACCGAAGGCGCATATCCGACGACGCCGAACGCGAGCGCCACGCCGACGTTGAAGCAGGCTCGCCTGGAACGCGTAGACGCCGGAGACGACGAGCGCGTAGATGAACGCCATCAGATACGGCTTCGGCCGGCTGACCAGCCAGATGCACGGACCCATGATCAGGCACCGATGATCAGCATCGCGATGTTGGCGACCAGCAGCCCCGCGTACAGCCCGCGCACGACCTCGCCATGTTGAACAAAGAGCATCGGCCCTGGTACGAGCTCGTGCATCAGGAAGCCGCCGAGCAGCACCGCCGCGGAATTCGAGCTGGGGATGCCGAGGCTCAGCATCGGCACGAGCGCCGTGCAGGCGACCGTGTTGTTCGCCGCTTCCGGTGCGGCCACCCCTTCGGGTGAGCCGTGACCGAACTCCTCGCTGTGCCGCGACCAGCGCCGTGCCTCGTTATACGCGAGGAAACTGGAAATCGCGCCGCCGGCTCCGGGGATCATTCCTTCGAAGGCGCCGATAACCGATCCGATTGCCTGTGGCAGTGCGATGCGGCGCCACATCGCCGGGCTCGGAAAGCGAATCCGCGCGCTCTCGCGCGTCGCCTTCTCCCATCCGGGCGCGCCCGTCTGAACGAGCATCTCGCTGACGGCAAACAACCCGACCATCACGAGAATCGGCGGGATGCCCGAGAGCAGATCGGGACTACCGAAAGTGAATCGATTGAGTCCTGTCACTGGATCGGTGCCGATCGTCGCGACCATCAGGCCGATGATGCCGGCAATCAGACCCTTCACGAGCGAATCGCCCGACAACGACGCGATGACGCTCAGGCCGAGCACGCCAAGCGCGAAGTAGGCGGGCGGCGTGAATGCCAGCGCGACGGTCGAAAGACGCTCAGTGAGCAGCACGAGCACGAGCAGGCCGAAGAGACCGCCGACAAATCCCGAGTAAAGAGAAATCCCGAGCGCCTCGCCGGCTTTGCCCTGCCGCTTCATTTCGTAGCCGTCAATCACCGTTGCCGCCGCCGCATTGGTGCCGGGCGTGCCGATCAGAATCGCGGGAATCGATCCGCCGTATCCCGCGCCGACGCACGTTGACGCCAGGAGCACGACTGCGACGGTCGAGTCCATGCCGTAGGTGAACGGCAGGAGCAGCGCCATCGTGATGGACGGAGAGATCCCGGAAGCGCGCCGCCGAGAATGCCCCACGCGACGCCGCCGAAGGCGGCGGGAACAATCGCCGTGGACAGGAAAAGATGGATTAGATCACCGACGGCCATAGTCCCGCCGGGTGCTGGATGCGCAGAAGCCAGATGAACAGCAGCCCAGAAACAGAGAGCGCCCGAAATCGCCACCAGGATGCTGCGGAGGTTGATCGAACCTCCCTGAAAGTAGGTCGTCGCCGCGATCAGCGCGGCAACGGACAGAAGATACCCAAGCCAGGGCAACACGACGATGTACGCGACGCCGATGAGGAGCATACCGATCACCCTGCCGAGGTTCGCGGGTTCGCTGGTTCGCGGGTTCGCTGGTTCGGGGTTCGTTGGTGCGAGGTTCGTTGGTGCGAGGTTCGCGGGGCGCTTGATCGAGCGCGCTATCAAAATGATCGCGAGCACCGCGAGCACCGCTGCATAAGTCTTCGGCAGACCCTGCGGACCGATAGGATCGGCCAGGTCACTTTGCGGAATCGTGACTGTCAGCGCGTAGTAGATAGCCGCAAGGGCAAGCGTCGCGCTGCCGAAGACGAGGTCGCGGTTTCTCACCGGATAACGCCGGACTCTTTCAGGAACGCGGCGGTCTCGTTGCCGAACTGGTTCATGAACGCGACGTATTCCTCATGCGCCATGAACCCTGGCTGAAGTCCGTCTTCGAGATAGAGCTTCTTGTACTCCGGATCCTCGAGCAACGTGCGGACTGCCATTTCCCACCTGGCGATCACGTCGGCGGGCAGTCCCTTCGGACCGGCGAGCCCGCGAAATTTGCGGACAGACAGATCGATGCCCTGCTCCTTGACCGTTTGAAGATCAGGGAACTGGTGCAGCCGATCGTCACCCACGACCGCCAGCAGACGAATCTTGCCCGCATCGAGCTGGCCACGCATCTCCTGCAGCTCGCCAACGCCCATGTCGAGCGTGTGGTTCAAGACGTTGATCAGCATGTCGCCGCCACCCTCGAAGGTCGCGATCGCCGGCGTGACGCCAGCTTTCTGCTTCAGCCGCTCCATCGTTTGTCGCTCGAGCGAGGCCGGGTTGGCCGCGCCCCATCGCCCCTGGCCTGCGCGCGCGTGCTCGACGACGTCTTTCAACGTCTTGTATGGGGAATCGGAGGCCGTGAAGAGCGACTTCGGGATCGTAAAAGATGTTCACCAGCGGCTCGAGGTCATGGTACGTCGCCGCCGTTTTGCTCATCAGCGACGTGTAGATGAAGGTCGGCGTCGTCGCATAGAACTCGGCACCGTCGGGTTTGGCCCTGGCGAGCATGGCCATCGCCTTCGCTCCGCTGCCACCCCTCGACGTTCTCGACAATCATCGTCGTGTTCATGATCCGCGAGAGGTGGGGCGCCATGATCGGAGGAAGACGTCGCTCCCGCCGCCGGGACTCGAATGGGTAACGAAGCGTGACGACGCTCGTGCGGTTAGGTGATGTGCAGGCTGCAGCGAGCAGCAGTGATTGGCCGCGATCGCCGCGATTAACCGCGCCGCCGGCCGCCCCATCGTCGGCAGAGTCTCGCGATAGTCGTCAGGCAGAGCCAAGCGCTCATGGAGCCAGTCCCATCGCTCCGTTGCGATAATCGCGGAAAGCCTCGCGAATCTCCGCCTCGGTGTTCATCACGAACGGGCCGTAGCTGACGATCGGTTCGCCGATCGGCTCGCCCGACATCAGGAGCGCGCGGGTGTCCTCGAGCGCCTCGAAGCGGATCGCCGTCGCCGTCCACCTTGAAGATGACTTGATGCAGCCCAGACGCGGTCGTGCCATTGGGGAAGCGCAGCACGCCGGCCAGCAAGATAAATGAACGCGTTGTGCGTTGGTGGCAGCGGGATCTCCACGGTGCCGCCCTTCTTCGCGTCGATGGTGGCCGCGTTGATGGGACTTAGCAGTACGGACTGGTCCCTTCACGCCGGCAACCTCACCCGCCACCACGATGTAGCGTCACCAGGCGATCTGGACTCACGCTCGCCGGCGTCGCTTCGGGCGTGAGCGGGTGATACGAGGGAGGGTCCATCTTGTGGCGCGCCGGCGAGTTGATCCAGAGCTGAATGAATTCCGCTTCACCGGGGAGTGGCGTTTCGTCGTGCAGGAGCCCGCTCCCCGCATGCATCCACTGCGTCCCGCCTGCCTGCACCGTGGCGTCGTTGCCCTGCGTATCGCGGTGGCGAAGCCCACCCTTGAAGATGAACGTGACAGGCGCGAAGCCGCGATGCGGGTGCCAGCTGACGCCGGTGTCACCACCAAAGTCCGTGGGCGGGGCATGGTGAAGAAGGACGAATCGGGTCGTAATAGGGAGCTGTTCCGATGGAAGCGGCTGCCCGCACGGTGAGCGGCCCCATCTGGTGCGCCGCGGCGAAGATGACCTGGGAAATGGATCGAAAACGCATGCAGTTATGACGCTTTCGCGGACCTGAAAGGTCCGCGCCGCTTCCCAAGTTCAGACTCCTTGGCGGTTGGAGATTGGCAGTTGGAAGTTGCTGAATATCATGGGTTAGTGAGACCACTCGTCCTTGCCGTGCTGGGGCCGACGGCGTCGGGAAAAGCGCCCTCAGCCTCGCGTTGGCTGAGCGGCACGGCGGTGAGATCATCAACTGCGATTCGACGGCGGTCTATCGTGGCTTCGACATCGGCACCGACAAGCTGCCGATGGAGGCCCGGCGCGCGATTCCTCACCACCTCATCGACATCGCGGACCCGACGGAGGTGTATACGGCCGCCCAGTTTGCGCATGACGCCGCGGCAGCCATCCGCGACATTCACGCGCGCGGCAAACTGCCGATTCTCGTCGGCGGCACCGGCTTCTATTACCGTGCGCTGACCCGCGGCCTGTTTCCGGGGCCTGGCGCGGACGAGAGCTGCGCGCGCGTCTGAATCGCATCGCGGCTGCGCGCGGCCCCGAGCGGCTGCACCGCGTGCTGCGGGGCGTCGACGCCGAATCCGCGGCACGTATCATGCCTCGCGACCTGAAGCGCATCGTGCGGGCGCTCGAGGTGTATTACACGACCGGACGTCCCCTGACGTCGCACTTCGAACAGACCATTTCTCCAATCGCCGACTGCGACGTGCGTGCGATTGCGCTGCGATTGCCGCCCGCGCTCACCGCCGAACGCGTCGCGCGCCGCGTCGACGAGCAGTTCGCGAGAGGTATCGTCGCCGAAGTGGAGGGGCTGCTCGCCCGCGGCATTTCGCCACAGGTGAGACCGTTTGGCGGCCTCGTCTATCGACAGGTGATGGAGATGTTGCGCGGTGTGCGCGGCGAGGCGGAGACGCGTGCGCTCATCGTCCAGGAGAACCGGCGATATGCGCGGCGCCAGTTGATCTGGTTCCGCAAAGAGCCTAATCTTAGGTGGTTTGACGGACCCGGCGAGCGCGAGAAGTGATGAAGCTGGTCGAGGAGATGATCTCTGATGGCGCAGGTCACTGAACAACGATCGTCCGCCGCTCAGCCCAACATCCAGGACGTGTTCCTGAACTACGCACGCCGCGATCGCCTCGCCGTCGTCATTCATCTGCTCGACGGACGCCAGTTCGAAGGCCGCATCAAGAATTTCGATCGCTTCGCCGTGATCGTCGAGGTCAACGGCGCCGACCAGCTCGTGTTCAAGCACGCCATCGCCACGATCAGCACGCGCCGCGAGCGGTCGCGAACTACTTCGCCGCACACCATGCGTGAGGCGGACCCAATAGAGGTCCGCCCCGCCCACTTTTTCCCGCGTCATCGTCATCGTGCTCGACAGCGTCGGCATCGGTGAGTTGCCGGACGCCTCCACTTACGGTGATGAAGGCAGCAATACGCTTGGCAACATCGCCCGTCAGGTTCCGCTGAAGATTCCCACCCTGCGAACGTTCGGACTGAACAAACTGGTGGCATTGGACACCAGCGGGGCGAACCCTGAAGGCTCACCCTCACCGCTTCTTGGAGCGTACGGACGAATGGCGGAGGCGTCCCCGGGCAAGGACTCGGTGACCGGCCATTGGGAGATGATGGGCATTGTGCTCGATCGCCCGTTCCCGACCTTTCCTCACGGGTTTTCCGCGGATCTCATCGCGGAGTTCGAACGGCGGATCGGCCGCGGCACGATTGGCAACGTCGTCGCTTCAGGCACGGAAATCATCGACCGGCTTGGCCCCGAACACATGCGGACGGGCAGGCCGATTGTCTACACGTCGGCCGACAGCGTGTTTCAAATCGCCGCGCATGAAGATGTCATTCCGATCGCCGAGCGATGCCGCATCTGCGAGATCGCATTCTGATCTCGTTGCGCGTGGCATGGGAGTCGCTCGCGTGATTGCAAGACCATTCGTTGGCGCGCCGGGGTCATTCAAACGAACCGCGAACCGCCACGATTACGCGCTCGAACCGACGGGTGAGACGCTGCTCGATCTGTTGACCCGCAAAGGTGTGCCCGGTCATTTCAATCGGGAAAGTCAATGATCTCTTCGCGGGCCGCGGCATCACGCGCGCGACGCACACGGCCAGCGACGCGGAAGGCATGCAGGTCCTCACGGAGACGCTGCGCGATGCGAGCGACGGCTTCGTCTTCGTCAACCTGGTCGACTTCGATACGGTCTATGGGCACCGCAACGACGTGCCGGGATACGCGGCAAACCTGGAGCGGTTCGACGAGGCGCTCGCGCGCTTGCTGCCGACACTGCGCGATTCGGACCTGCTCGTCGTGACCGCGGACCATGGCAACGATCCCGAGCACGCCGAGCACGGATCATTCGCGCGAATATGTTCCGATCCTGGTTACGAGCGGGTCCGGCGCAAGCCGGACCCCACCTAAGGCCGGCGGACCCCACGTCCGACAGGGGATCGACATCGGGACGCGCCAGACATTCGCGGATCTCGGGCAGACGCTCGCCGCCAACTTCGGCGTCGGGCCGCTCGCGCACGGCACCAGCTTCCTGGAGGACATCGTTGTCCACCATCCGTGAAGGGCTCCGAGCAGCGCGAGGCGGGAGATGCTCGCGCCGCAGGCCGCGAAGAGCGCAGAGACGCGTGGCCGCCTGAAGCCCGAGCGCGAAGACGATGTGCGGCCGGCGTATCAGCACGATCGCGATCGCATTATTCACAGCAAGGCGTTCCGCCGGTTGAAGCACAAGACGCAGGTCTTCTTTGCTCCCGCCGGCGACCACTATCGGACCCGTCTGACGCACACGCTCGAGGTCTCGCAGATCGCGCGCACGATTGCGAAGGTCCTGCAGCTGCACGAGGAGCTGACCGAGGCCATCGCGCTGGGCCACGACCTCGGGCACACGCCATTCGGCCATACCGGTGAGCGCGTGCTCGACGCGCTCGTGCCCGGTGGGTTCCGTCATTACGAGCAAAGCCTCCGTGTCGTCGATGTGCTGGAGAACGACGGGAGGGATTGAACCTCACGTTCGAAGTTCGCGACGGTATCGGGCGCCACTCGAAAGGCAAGAAGGGATCGCCGGTGGGGGTCGACGAGTCGCACCGCGCGGCCACGCTCGAAGGGCAGATCATGCGCGTCGCCGATCTCATCGCCTACGTGAATCACGATATCGACGACGCGCGTACGAGCGGGCGTATTGAAGGAATCGGAGCTTCCGCGAAACGCCGTCGGGGTCCTCGGGTCGAGCTCGTCGGCGCGCATCGCGGTGATGGTCAAGGATGTCGTCATGGAAACGCAGGGTGCCGGACTCGCCGAGATTCGTATGAGCCAGCCGGTGCTCGATGCGACCCTCGCGATGCGGAGCTTCCTGTTCGACGCGGTCTACGAGAACAAGGAGGCGACCGCCGAGTTCCAGAAGGCCACCGGCATCCTTGGCGGTCTCTGGGAAAAGGTCCGCGAGCGGCCTGACGAATTCCTCGACCGCCGCATCATCGACACCGAGGGCTCGACGTCGCGACCCGCGATTTTCTCGCCGGAATGACGGACCGCTTCGCGATCACCCTCTACGAGCGGCTCTTCATCCCTAAGCCGTGGATCGGGCCGATGGCCTGGAATCAGCTATAATCGAAGGTCTGTCTGTGGCGGAATGTTCGCCACCTTGTGGGCCATGAAGCTCGATCTCACGCGCTATCGCCAGCCGGTCAATCACTTCGCACGGACGTTTCAGCCCGACGAAGTCGGCGGCGACGCGGACGCGTACCGGATCGTAGAGCCCGTCGAGCTCGAGTTCGACATCCACAAGGACAAGGACAAGTTCCGTCTCGTGGGGCGCGTGCGCACGCAGCTCGAGCTGTCGTGCAGCCGCTGCGTCGAGCCGTTCCGGTTTCCGATCGACGCCGAGTTCGACCAGCGGTATCTCCCTCGTCTGCATGCGTCGAGCGAGGTCGAGCGCGAGGTCGAGGACGACGATCTGGAAACCAGCTATTACGGCGACGACCAGATCGATCTGAGCGAGCTGATGCGCGAACAGTTCTACCTCGCGCTGCCGATGAAACCGCTGTGCACCGAGGACTGCAAAGGCCTGTGCGCACAATGCGGAACGAATCTGAACACGGGCACGTGCGATTGCGCGCCGGTCTGGGAGGATCCGCGGCTGGCGGCGCTGAAAGCGATCAAGGGAAAGAGCCTAGAGACAACGCAGCTAGAGACAACAATGCCTAATCCAAAACGCCGACACTCGAAGACCCGCACGGCCAAGCGTCGCACGCACGATGCGCTGACTCCGGCCGCCACCAACCTCTGTCCCCAGTGCCACGAGCCGAAGGCGCCTCACCGCATCTGCCCGCATTGCGGCTTCTACGCGGGACGCCAGGTTCGGGCGGTTGACGAGGAGTGAGTGAATTTACGAATTTACGAATTTACGAATTGACGGATTGGATTGTCAATTGGATCAGATCATTTCGTCAATTCGTAGATTCGTAAATTCGTCAATTTCATGATTCGCATCGCCGTTGACGCGATGGGCGGCGATCCAAATCGCGCCGTCGGCGATCGTGGACGGCGCAGTCGCCGCCGCCTCGGTTTCACCCCATTGATCGCGTTCATCTTTCCAGGCCAGGGCTCGCAGAAGGTCGGCATGGGTCGCGCCCTCGCCGACGCCTATCCTGAAGCACGCGCGACGTTCGACGAAGCGGATGCTGCGTTAGCCGAGTCAGAGACTCTGACTCGGGTGATCTTCGAGGTCCGGAAGACCAGCTCGTCGCTGCACGCAGAACGCGCAGCCCGCGATCCTCACCGTCAGCATCGCCGCATATCGCGTCCTCGCGTCGCGCGGCATCGAGCCCGCCTTCGTGGCCGGGCACAGCCTCGGCGAGTACTCAGCCAATGTGGCTGCGGAGACGCTGGAGTTTGCGGATGCCGTGCGGATCGTGCGGCGCCGCGGACAGTAGCATGCAGGAGGCGGTGCCGGTTGGCGCCGGCTCGATGGCGGCGATTCTCGGCCTCGACGCCGACACCGTGACTCGGGCGTGCGAAGAAGCCGCCGACGGCGAGGTCGTCAGCCCCGCCAACATCAACGGCGCCGGGCAGGTGGTGATTGCCGGAACGACCGCGGCGGTGCAGCGGGCGGGCGAGCGGGCGAAAGCGCTCGGCGCCAGGCGTGTGATTCCGCTCGCCGTCAGTGCGCCGTTCCACTGCGCACTGCTGAAGCCGGCGGAGCAGCGGCTCGAGCCCGAGCTGCGCGCGCTCCGGGTCAGGGACCCGCGCGTCCCTGTTGTCGCCAACGTCGACGCCGAGCCGAAGCGTGACGCGGCGTCGGCGATCGACGCGCTCGTCAAGCAGGTCTCGGCGCCGGTTCGCTGGGAGCAGGTCGTCCGTCGCCTTGCGTCCGAAGGCGTCACCAACTATGTTGAGGTGGGCCCAGGCACGGTGCTCAGCGGTCTCGTCAAAAGATTCACAAGGACGCACGCTGTAGCTTCGCGCACCGAAGATCTGCGGCTGCGCAGACGCTGGCGACGAAGCTCGAGGCAGTGCGAAGCAGTTTGAAGGCGCGGTGCACTTCGACCTTCCATCGCCATTCCACTTCGCAGACATGCTTGATCTCTCCGGCAAGGTCGCGATCGTCACCGGCGCGTCGCGTGGGATCGGACGCGGCATTGCGGTGATGCTGGCATCGCGCGGCGCGCGGGTCGTCGCCGCGGCGCGCGGCGACAACGCGGCTGCCACCGTCGCCGACATCACGGCGGCAGGACAGCAGGCGGAGGCGGTGGCGCCTCGAGGTGACCGATACCGCGTCGATCGAACGGATGATCACCGGCGTGCTCGAGCGGCACGGGCGCATCGACATCCTGGTGAATAACGCGGGGATTGCGCGCGACCAGTTGATGCTGCGGATGAAGCGGGACGACTGGGACCAGGTGATCGCGACGAACCTGACGCCCGCGTTCGTGATCGTGCAGGCGGCACTCAGGCCGATGATCAAGCAGCGCGCGGGCGCATCATCAACATCAGCTCGGTGGTCGGGCAGACGGGCAACGCCGGGCCAGGCGAACTACGCGGCATCGAAAGCGGGGCTCATCGGGTTCAGCAAGGCGCTGGCGCGGGAGCTCGCGTCGCGCAACATCACGGTCAACGTCGTCGCGCCAGGGTTGATCGAGACCGACATGACGAAAGCGATCACCGAGAAGGCGCAGGGTGATTGGGCGGGACAGATTCCGCTCGGACGACTGGGCACGACGGCCGACGTGGCCGCGGCAGTTTGTTTTCTGGCCTCGGATGAGGCGTCGTATATTACAGGTCAGGTCCTTGCCGTCAACGGCGGCATGTACATGTGACTGGTTAGTGGTTGGTGGTTTGTAGTTGGTAACAACGTCAAGCGCGTACCAACCACAAACCACTAACCACTAGCCAACAATGGAGGCCAAATGGCAGTCGCAGACAAGGTGAAGAGCATCATCGTGGAGCAGCTCGGCGTGGATGAAGAGGAAGTGACCGCGGATGCCTCGTTCGTCGACGACCTCGGCGCCGACTCGCTCGACACGGTGGAGCTCGTGATGGCGTTCGAGGAGGAATTCGGGATCGAGATTCCGGACGAGGACGCCGAGAAGATCACCCGCGTCAAGGAAGCCGTCGACTACATCGAGGCGCACGCCAAGACCAAGAAGTAGGGACGCGGAGAGAGGCGCGGAGGGACCTTGAACAGGCGCGTCGTCGTAACCGGCATCGGACTGGTGTCGGCGCTCGGCATCGGAACCAGCGAGACCTGGGCGGCGTTGCTCGCCGGCAGAGCGGTGTCACCCGCATCACGAGATTCGACATCTCCGAGTACGCGACGCAGATCGCGGCGGAGGTGAAGGGATTCGACCCGCTGGCGTTCATCGAGAAGAAGGACGATCAAGAAGATGGACCTCTTCATCCAGTACGCGATTGCGGCCGCGCAGTTCGCGATGGATGACTCGAAGCTCGAGATCACCGCCGACAACGCGCCCAACATCGGCGTCTTCATCGGATCCGGGATCGGCGGGTTCATCACGATCGAGCGGGAGCACGAGGCGCTGCTCAACGGCGGGCCGCGCAAGGTGTCGCCGTTCTTCATTCCATCGGCCATCATCAATCTCGCCGCCGGCCAGGTGTCGATTCGGTTCGGCGCGAAGGGACCGAACTCGGCGACCTGCACGGCGTGCTCGGCCTCGGCGCACGCCATCGGCGACGCCTACGAGATCATCAAGCGGTGCGACGCCGACGCGATGATTGCGGGCGGCAGCGAGGCGGCCATCTGCGCCGATGAGCGTCGGCGGATTCGGCCAGCTCCGCGCGCTGTCGACGCGCAACGACGATCCGCCGCGCGCGTGCCGGCCGTTCGACAAGAATCGTGACGGGTTCATCATCGGCGAGGGCGCCGGCGTGCTCGTCCTCGAGGAGCTGGAGCACGCGCGAAGCGGCGCGGCGCGCCGATCTACGCGGAAATCGTCGGTTACGGCATGTCGTCCGACGCGTACACATGACGGCGCCGTCGGAAGACGGCGACGGCGCCCGGCGCGCGATGGCCATGGCCATTCGCGAAGGCCGGACATCGCGCCGGACGGACGTCGACTACATCAACGCGCACGGCACATCGACGCCCTACAACGACCGGATCGAGACGCGCGCCATTCACAACTGCTTCGGCGACCACGCCGGCAAGCTGGCGATTTCGTCCACCAAGTCGATGACCGGCCACCTGCTCGGCGGCGCCGGCGGCCTCGAAGCCGGCATCACCGCGCTCGCCGTTCCACCAGCAGGTGGTACCGCCGACGATCAACCTCGACGATCCGGATCCGGACTGCGATCTGGACTACGTTCCGCACCAGAAGCCGGAAAATGCCGATCCGCTACGCGCTGTCGAACTCCTTCGGCTTCGGCGGAACGAACGCGACGCTTCTGTTCAAGAAATTCGACGAGTGACCGGCTTAACCACAGAGACTCAGGCTGGCTTGTGTCGTGACTCTGAGTCCGTCGCGTGAATGACGCTATGAAGATCGCCGTCTGTATCAAGCAGGTTCCCACGCGCGAGTGGCAGCCACGTCTGAACGACTCGAAGACGTGGATCCGCGAGCAGGACGTCAGCTACGAAATGAATGAGCCCGACGCCTACGCGCTCGAAGAAGCGCTGCGGCTCCGGGAAGAAGCACGGCGGGGAAGTCGTGGTCGTGCTCCGCCGGCCCGGCGCGCGTGCAGACCGTGATTCGCGAGGCGCTGGCGCGCGGCGCCGACCGCGCCATCCACGTCGAGCACGACAGCCTCGGCTCCGCGGATGCATTCGTCCTGGCCGATGCGCTCGCGGCGGCCATGCAGGAAGAGAAGTTCGATCTGGTCCTGACCGGTCTCCAGTCCGACGACCAGGGACACGGGCAGACCGGCGTGATTCTCGCCGAGCGGCTCGGCATCCCCTCGTCAACCATCATCATGGAAGTTCAGGTCGAAGGACAGCTCGCTGCCGCGTGAAGCGCGAGCTCGAGGGTGGCTGGTTCCAGTGGATCGCGATGCCGCTGCCGGCGCTGCTGACGATCCAGAGCGGCATCAACCAGCTGCGCTACGCCACGCTGAAAGGCATCATGGCCGCGAAGAAGAAGGAGATCAGAAAGGCCACGGCTTGCCTGATGGCCTTCAGCCCGCGCAGCAGATTGTCGGCCTCGCGGTGCCGACGCGCAGCAAGCAGACGCAGATGATTACGGGTTCGGCCGGCGGACGCGGCGAAAGAGCTCGTCCGCCGCCTTCGCGACGAGGCGCGGGCGCTGTGATTCTCGTCATCGCCGAGCAGCGCGACGGCAAGCTGAATCGCGCGACGTGGGAGACGATTGCAGCTGCGCAGCAGCTAGCTGGCACTGCGCGAGCTAGCCGCGCGAACTGGCTGGTGCATGCCGATCACGGTGGCCGTGCTTGGCGCGGCGACCGGCGGTGTCGCACAGGAGCGTGCGCCTCGGCGTCGGTTGCCGAAGTGCTCGTCGGCGAGCATGCAGCGCTCGGATCCGTACACACCCGGACGCGTATGCGTGCCGCGTGCCGCGCAGTGATTGAGTCAACCTCCGCCAACGTGTCGTCCTGCTGCCGCACACGTATCAGACGCGAGACTTCGCGCCGCTGCCTGGCCGCGCGCATCCGTAAGCCGCTCATCACCGATGTCACCGGCATCAACGGCACCGGCGCCGACGCCATCGTTCGTCAGGCCGATGTTCCAGGGAAAGCTTGCGGCGCAGGTGAAGCCGCAAGGCGGGCGCCCGCGCTCGTGACGATGCAGATCGGCGCGTTCAGCGCGGATGCGGCGCAAAAGGGCGGATCCGCCGGCGGTGACGAAGATCGAGATCCAGATCGATCCGGCGGCGATTCGCCAGAAGCCGGAGGCGCCATTCCGCGAAGCGAAGCAGGCCGTCGACCTCGGCCAGGCCGAGCGCATCGTTGCCGTCGGCCGCGGCATCAAGTCGCAGGAGAACATCCCGCTGGCCGAGAAGCTCGCCGAGGCGATGGGCGCCGAGGTTGCGGCGTCGCGCCCGATCTGCGACAACGGGCTGGCTCGCCGATGGAGCGGCAGATCGGCAGCTCGGGCCAGACCGTCGCGCCGAAGCTCTACGTCGCGCTCGGCATCTCCGGCGCGATTCAGCACCTGGTCGGCATGAAGGGCTCGCGCACGATCGTCGCGATCAACAAGGACGCCGAGGCGCCGATCTTCGAGGTGGCCGACTACGGCATTCAGGGCGATCTCTTCGAGCTGCGCGCCTGGCGATGACCGCGGCGTTGCGGAAAGCACGGGTAAGCTCGTGGGACGCTGATGACCGAGAAACGCCACAGTCGACGTCCTGATCGTCGGTGGCGGCCCCGGCCGGGTTCGTCGGCTGCGCTCCGTCCTGCGCAGCTGCAGAAGGCCAAGCGGCGGCGAGCCGCTCGTCGATCGCGGTGATCGAGAAGGCGCCGCGAAGCCGGCGCGCCATCAGCTGTCGGGCGCGCTGCTCGATCCGTCGACGCTCGCACGATCTGATGCCCGACTTCGCGCCGAAGGGCGCGCCGCTCGCGCACGCCGGTCGACAACGACAACATCTACTTCCTGACCGACGCGCAGCAAGCTGCGCGCTGCCGATCACGCCGCCGCCGCTTCCAGAACCACGGCAACTACATCATCTCGCTCAACAAGCTTCACGAAGTGGCTGCGCCGGCTAAGTCGAGGCCGAGGGCATCGATCTGTTCACGGGGTTTCCCGGGTCAGCAGGTCGGTGCTGCATCGGACGGGTGCCCACGCGTGTCATCGGCGTGCGCACGGGCGACCGCGGCATCGCGCAAGCACGGCGAAGCCGAAAGGCGAACGTTCTGAGCCCGGCGCGGACATCCGCGCCAAGGTGACCATCTTCGCCGACGGCGTCCGCGGCAACCTCACCAAGCTAGCTCGATAGCGACCTGCAGCTCGGCATGGAGGCCGAGCCGCCGCAGTTTGGTGATCGGCATCAAGGAGCTGTGGGACGTTCCGCAGCGATCGGCTCGAAGCCCGGCACCGTGATCCACACGCTCGGCTATCCGCTGCGCGCAGGAGGAATTCGGCGGCAGCTTCGTCTACGCGATGCCCGACGGCTGCATCTCGATCGGGCTTCGTCGTCGGCCTCGATTACCAGGATCCGCTGTTCGATCCGCACGCCGCGTTCAACCGCTTCAAGCGGCATCCGTTCATCAGCACGCATGCTCGACGGCGGCCGCTGGTGCGCTACGGCGCCAAGGCGCTGCCCGAGGGCGGCTGGAACACGCATGCCGCGCCTGCTACGTCGACGGCGCGCCTCATCGTCGGCGACGCCGGCGAGCTTCGTGAACTCGATGCGGCTGAAGGGCATCCATCTCGCGATGCGATACCGGGATGCTCGCCGCCGAGACCGCGTTCGACGCCGTCGGCGCGGCGACGACGTCGCGCGGCGCGGCCTGCGGCAGTTCAGACGAAGATCGACGCCAGCGCCGATCCGCGCGCGAGCTGTAGCCCGTGTCGCAGCGTCCACCAGGCGTTCGGCCACGGCCTGCTCGCCGGGCCTGCATGTTCGCCGGCGCGTCGATCGTCACGCGCGGCTGGTGGCCGCGTCAGACTGCACGGCGCGCCGGGCCACCGATCGCATGCGGATGCTGGCGGTTGTTACGGCCGCCGTAGCCGCGCGATGCCTCGAGCCGCGACCGGACGCGGTCACGCCGGATCGACAGGCTCACGTTCGACAAGCTCACCAACGTGCACTACTCGGGCACCGCGCACGACGAAGATCAGCCGGTGCATCTGCTCGTGCACACCGAGGTGTGCCACTCGATCTGCGGCGAGCGAGTACGGGCATCCCGTGCCAGCGGTTCTGTCCGGCGAACGTCTACGAGATCGTCGCGACGACGGGGCGGCGCGACGCGGCTGCAGATCAACGCGTCGAACTGCGTCCACTGCAAGACGCTGCGACATCATGGATCCGTACGGGTGATCACACCTGGGTCGCCGCCTGAAGGCGGCGGAGGCCCGCAGCATGACGGGAATGTGATCAAGGAGTTCCAAGTCGGTTCTGCCGCCGCCCAGTTCCAGCAGTCACGGCCATCGGCAGGGGAGCCCTATTGAACTGGCAACTGAGAGCGCTGGCAGCTGAGATGGAACTCCGCCTGGCGAGCCTTCGACGTTGGAGCGCAGCTCGCCCTGATCTCCGGGCCTCGGCTATCCACTGCCTCGCGGCGCTGCGCTCCACCCGCCGGAACCGGAAGGCCAGCGGCGCCGAGCATTTAATGCCGTCGCATAGCGATCTCTACGCGCGCGGCCTCTATCCGATTCACGCCTTTCTGGCACGGCCGCATCCTGCCGGCCGCGCTCTACTTCAGTCGCCGCGGCATCGTCGTCATCACGAGCGAGAACTTCGATGGCGAGTGGATCGCGCGGATCATCAGAGCTCGATTCGGCACGTGCGCGCGGGTCGACGTCCGCCGCGGCGGACGCGAAGGCGCGTGCTGCAACTCGTGCGCGACAATGAGCTCGCTGCCGGCGTGGCGTTCACGCTCGACGGTCCGCGCGGCTCGGCGCGCGTCGCTCAGCCCGGCGCGGTGTGGCTCGCGAAGGTCACCGGCAAGCCCATTATCCCGTTTCAACGGATGCCGATCGGCACTGGACGAGCAATACAATCTGAACGAAGTACAA
>ERZ1370068.5006-contig-405_pt1 | contig 78385 bp, 144 predicted proteins | sample MGYA00561227_ERZ1370068 | MGnify/ENA primary metagenome ERZ1370068 (study PRJEB38410, sample SAMEA6850437) | metagenome | study: Metagenomic assessment of the ecological functions of the soil: analysis of the soil microbiota associated with the... | reverse complement strand
ATCCCTTTAATGATACTGCACTGTTATGGCGTTGATCGCGAGTAGATGTCGTTACATGCGCGAAACACTGCCACCAGCGGGGCTGGCACCGAGGCTGCCAAGTCCATCGGATACCTAACAAATCAATCGCCGTGTTACCTCCTTCGAAAATCTGAGCGACGACAAGTCCAACGCGCTTATTTCGCCGACGGCATTCAGGAAGAAATTCTGACCAAGCTCGCGAGCATCGCCGACTTAAAGGTTATCCCGCGCACTTCCACCGCGAAATACAAGAGCAAGCCAGAAGACCTGAGAACGGTTTCGCAGCAGTTAGGTGTTGCGACGGTTTTGGAAGGTTCAGTGCAACGGGGCCGAGAACAAAGTTCGGGTCAATGTCCAGCTCATTGACGCCCGCGTCGACACTCACCTTTGGGCTCAAGAGCTATGACCGGGATGTGAAAGATATTTTTGCGGTTGAAAGCGAAATTTCGCAGTGAAATCGCGGACGCCTCGCAGGCGAAACTTTCCCTAACGAGAGTAACACCCCTGAGCACGGCGCCGACAAATGATGCCGAAGCCTCATGATTGTCCTCAAGGGCGAGTTTGAGGAACGCGAGGCCGAGAGTTCCGTGAAACCGGAAGTCTTCGACCAAGCCGCGGGCTGGTATGGGCAAGCGATTACGCGCGCGATCCCAGTTCGCCCTTGCCATCGCCCGGCTGGTGTAACAACCGGATGCAAAAGACACTGGTTCGTCGAGCAGCTTTCCGACGCAGAGCTGGCGCAGGTTGAGCAAAACCGCGGAACAGGCCTTTAACCATGGCGCCCGAACTGGCAGGAAGCCCACGTCGCGCGCGGAATTGTCTATTACTTTGATCATCGAGCTTACTGACCAGGCTCTCAGTGAGCTCTTTCGCCGGGCCCTGAGCTCCAGCCTAACAATGACCAGGCGCTGCAATACATCGGTTTTGGTTCACCGGCGCCAGGGTGGATGGAAACAATGTTTGGCCGAGCTCCAAAAGAGCCAAAAGCAAAATCCAAGAGACTCAACCCTTGCCGCCAATCTCGGCCTGCATCTATTGCCACTTACGGATGTGAAGGAGTGGAGAACGCCAGGGCGAACTCTCCCTCGTCACTCAATCCTCATAGCTGGTTGACGCAATGTTCGCTGTCCTGCTCAGTTCCCTCAATGGCCGCGGAGATTTGGATGGCGCTCGTCACGCCTTGGAAACATTTCCGGCGGACGCCATCCTGGTAACTGATGTGGGCCATCCTGATGGCCGAAGGTGATTGATCGGCGGACGCGCTTATCTCCCGGTGATGCAGAAGGATTTTGCACACTGCTCTAAGTCTGTTCGACAGCGACAGGAGCAATCTCGGAGAGCTTGCGCGCCTTTCCGCGCGAGTCACCATTCATGTCCTCGCGGGCGATGCCGCGCAAGCCCGCCCTGAAATAGAACAGGCGCGCGCCCTGGCCGAGAAGAAGTTGGCTAAACGGCCGCGTGACCTGGACGCAGTGATTCAGCTTAGCTGGATCAACCTTGCACTTGACCGTAAAAGTGAAGCACTCGTCGCCGCGCACAAAGCGGTTGATCCCACGCCTCCGGAGAAGGATGCCCTTGTCGGCACTTATACCTTGTTTAACCTCGCCGCCATCGAGGCGCACGCGGATCAGGCGGCGGATGCGATTAAGATTCTCCAGCGCCTTCTTTCCATGCCGGCTGGCCAGGTTGCAACGATCGTTAGGTTAAAGATCGACCCCGTATGGGATCCGATTCGGAAGGAAGCTGGCTTTCAACAGCTCCTTACCGGCACAGAATTAGTCGGACCTGACAAATAAAAAGCGCATGGCTTCGAAAAACTTCTTTGCCGAGCTGAAACGGCGCAACGTTTACAAGGTCGCGGTCGCATATGCGATTGTTGGCTGGCTCCTCGTTCAGATAGCGACGCAGGTTTTTCCATTTCTCGAGATTCCCAATTGGGTCGTTAGGCTAGTGATCGCTTTGGTCGCAATCGGCTTTCCGATTGCACTGATCATCGCCTGGGCTTTCGAGCTGACGCCGGAAGGACTCAAACGAACGGAGGATGTCGATCTCCAACCTTCTACACGACCACCGCGAAAGCGTGCCTGGGTTTTTGTCGTGATCATCGCCGGCGTGCTCTCGATCGGTCTGTTTTTCCTCGGTCGCTACACGGCTCACAACACAACGCGCTCAGCAGGGCGAGGCGGCGACAGTTCCGCAGAAATCGATCGCGGTGCTGCCGTTCGAAAATCTAAGCGACGACAAGGGCGCCGCTTATTTCGCCGACGGCATCCAGGATCAGATCCTGACGAAGCTGGCGAGCATCGCGGACTTGAAGGTCATTTCCCGCACTTCGACCGCGAGATACAAAAGCAAACCCGAAGATCTGAAGACCGTTTCGCAGCAGCTCGGGTTGCCAATGTGCTCGAAGGCACGGTGCAGAAAGCCGGTGAGAAAGTGCGGATCAATGTGCAGCTCATCGATGCACATGCCGACAACCATCTCTGGGCCAAGACCTATGATCGGGATATTCAAGATATTTTCGGTGTCGAAAGCGAAGTCGCCCAGGAAATCGCTGACTCCTGCAAGCCAGGCTTTCGCCTGCCGAGGCGAACACGGTTGCGAGGGCGCCGACAAAGGACACGCAGGCCTATGATCTCTTCCTCAAAGGCGAGTTCGAGCAGCGGGTCGCCAACAGCAATTTCCGGCCGGAATCGTTCCGACCAGGCAGCACTCTGGTATTAAGGAAGCAATTGCGCGCGATCCGAATTTTGCCCTGGCCATCGCGCAATTGGTCTATCTGCCGCCTGCGGCGTCATTGGCTAACCGATCCGTTGAGCGAAGCGGAGGTGATCGACGCGGGTAGTTTGGCGAAGCAGGCGCTGGCTCTTGCGCCCGATCTGGCCGAAGCACACGTCGCTATGGGTGTATGTCATTACTATGCCTTTCGCGAGTACGAGCCGGCATTAACTGAGTTCCAGCGGGCGATCGAGCTTCAGCCTAACAATTCGGAGGCACTGCGGTTTATCGCCGCCGTCCACCGCCGGCAGGGGAAATGGAATGCCACTTTGGACGAGCTGGAAACGATCGCTCGACCAAGATCCGCGCGATGCAAACATCGCGAGCACAATCGCGGAGACCGCACTCCTTGCTCCGCAGTTGGAAAGTCAGCCGAAGAGATGGCGGCGCATTCTTCGAGCGATCGACCCGCACGAGGCCCTCGGCATGCGTGTGTTGCTGCTAAGTTCTCTGAACCGGACCGGCAGCGCGGAGGAACCCTTGCGCTTACTCGCCCTCATTCCCGCCGAATGATCTGCTGATTCCTAACACTGGCACTTATGACATGGTGATTGGGACTCGCGCGGGAATCTTGGTGCTGGGTCGGGATTTCAAAGCAGCACTGGCGGCATGGGGACGCCGGTATGGCTGCGACTATCAATGAAAGGCAGCAGGTCTGCGGCCAAAGCTGCGATTCATGTCCCGGCCGGCGACCCTACCAGCGCACAAACGGAAGCCGCGAAAGCGCGCGAGCTATTGAAGCAAGACTGCGCGATCATCCACAGGATATTCGTTCACTGAGAGCATTGAGCTGGGTTTACCTCGCGCTTAACCGTCAGGGATGCGATCAAGATCGCACGGCAAACCCTCGAGATGCTACCACCGGAACGCGACGCCTTTCTCGGTGCCGATAACATGGCTAGTCTGGCCGAGATCCAGGCGCAGACCGGTGCTACCAAAGAAGCAGTGGAGAATGTGAGAAAACTTCTTTCCATCGCGGCGGGTGAGACCATCTCCATCGCGCGCCTGAAAATCGATCCAGTCTGGGACCCGATCCGCAACGATCCCGGCTTCCAACAACTGCTCGCCGGAACTGAGCACATCGGACCTTAGCGAGCGGCTAGTATGAACCGTCGCGCCGAGAGTGTCACCTTCATGGGTCACCCTAAGGGTCTCCTCTATCTCGCCTTCACCGAGGCATGGGAACGATTCTCTTCTCATGGAATGACGGCGCTGGTCGTTCTTTACATGGTCAATCAGTTGCTGCTGCCAGGGCACGTGGAACACATCGGCGGTTTTGGAAGCTTCCGTGCTACGATAGAATCGCTCGTCGGTCCACTCTCGACGCAGGCGCTGGCATCGCAGATTTTCGGACTCTACTCCGGCTTTGTTTACTTCACGCCGTTACTCGGTGGGATAGTAGCCGATCGTTGGATAGGACAGCGCAATGCGGTTGTGATCGGCGCGCTTTCCATGAGTGCCGGTCATATCGCCATGAGCTTTGACCAATCATTCCTCCTGGCCCTGCTCCTGCTAGTTATTGGCTCGGGTTTTTTGAAAGGAAATATCTCGGCGCAGGTAGGCGCCCTCTATCCGCCGGAGGACGAAGCGCGGCGCACCCGTGGCTTCATCATCTTCTCTACCGCGATCAACATTGGCGCCGTTGTCGGACCTTTGCTTTGCGGTTTACTCGCCCAGGTTTATGGCTGGCACTACGGCTTCGGCATCGCTGCGATCTTTATGCTTCTCGGCCTCGCTACCTATCTCTATGGATACCGCCACCTGCCAGCGCGGGTGGCCCGACGCCAATTCTGAAGGCGCTCGACTCACTGCCGGCGAGCGGCGCGTGGTCTTCGCACTCATCGCCGTGATGATTATCGCCATTTTCGAATCAATCGCGTTCTTTCAACTCTACAACGTCGGTCCGATCTGGATTCAAGAGCATGTCAGAGCCGAGGTAGCAAGCTTTCGCATCCCGGTCCCATGGTATCAGTCACTCATTTCGTTTTTCAGTATAATAGGCGTGCCGCTCTTGTTCTGGATCTGGGGACGCCAGGCATCGCGGCAGCGCGAGCCGGATGAGCTGGCCAAGATCGGCACGGAGCCTGGCTGGCTGCGGCCCGCTATATCATCCTGGTAGTTGCAATCCTCGTTTCCGGTGATGCGCTGGTTCACCCGATCTGGCCATTCCTTGTAATGCGCTCATGGGAATCGCCTTTCTTTACTACCGGCCCACGCTGCTTGCACTAGTTTCTGGCGGCGCCGGCCAAAGTGAACTCTACTCTGATGGGGCTGACCTTCATGAGCCTGTTCATCGCGAACAATCTCATCGGCTGGCTGGGCGGTTTCTATGGAGAAGATGGGACCGACCAGGTTTTGGGTGATGCATGCGGCCATCGCGGCCGGCGGAGGTGTCCTTGTTGTGCTCTTCGGTCGCCGCCTTAAGTCGCGTGCCTTCACTCGCTGCATTGATCGACGTGATCTATTTCTTAATTCCTCTTTCAAGTCATTCCTTCTAATCTGCATGTTTATGAAACCGTTAGCTAGGTCTGCGGAATGAAGTCCAACAACTTCTTCTCCGAACTAAAGCGACGCAACGTTGTCCGGCATGGCCGGGCTTTACCTGGTCGGCGCGTGGCTGCTCGTGCAGGTCGCGAGACACCGTGTCTGCCGATGTTCGGCGCGCCGGAATGGTTGCCGCGCAGCATTGTCGTCTTGCTCGTCATCGGTTTTTTTCCGGCGCTCGTTTTCAGCTGGGCGTTTGAGCTCACGCCGCAGGGATTTAAAGCGCGATGAAGAGGTGCCACCGGAGGAATCGATCGCACCGCAAACCGCGACGGTCGGATGGATCGACTGATTATCGCCGTGCTCGTGCTCGCCCTCGGTTATTTTGCTTTCGACAAATTTAGCTCTCACCCCACGGCGCGAAGCGGCGCTCCCTGGCCGCGACCGACCGGCCTTAACGGACATCAAGACTCAGCCGGCCAATTCCAGTTCGGTCGCGGTCCTCGCGCTTCGACAACCTGAGCGATGATAAAGGCAGCGAATATTTTTCCGATGGCATCAGTGAGGAGCTTGCTAACTGTGCTGCAAAAGATTCCCGGGCTGCATGTGGCCGCGCGGACCTCGGCGCTTTCCTTCTCAAGGTAAGAATGCAACCGCCCAGGAAATTGGGAGAAGCTTGGCGTGGCACGCCTGGTCGAAGGAAGTGTGCGCAAGGCAGGCGACATCGTGCGCATCGCGGCCCGCCTCACCCAGGCACTGATACGGGCGAGCAACTCTGGTCGGAAAACTACACGCGTGATTTGAAGGACGTCTTCGCAGTCCAGAGCGAGCTCGCCCAAACCATTGTCGGGCAGTTGCGCGGTCAACTCTCGGATGGCGCGGCGGATCCGACGGCCAAGGCGGCAATTCAGGCGCAGGTGCAAGCGGCGGAAAAAGGCGGAACGAAAAATGTGGAAGCGCACCAGCATTATCTTGCAGGGCCGCTTTTACGAGAATCGCCACCTGAGAAAGGTGTTACCCAAGCCCCCATAGAATACCAGAAGGCGAGTGGAGCTTGATCCGAGCTGTGCCGCTCGCCTGGGCTGGACTAGCCGAGTCGCACTTCGTGGATGTGCGATTTTGGCGGCGAGATTGGGAGAGCGGGCTTCGACGCCCACCTTACCAGCGCACGGGAGGCGACGGCTCGGGCGATTGAACTCGAGCGCGACCTGCCGGAGGCGTGGCGCGCGCCCGCGCCCATATCCAACTCAATTTTGACTTCGATTGGAAAGGAGCAAACGATTCGCTGCAGACCGCCCTTCGCTCTGGCTCCCGCAGATTCGACACTCTTTTATCGCAGCCGGCAACTGGCCAGACGGAAAAGGCGACTTAGCACATGCTACCGAGCTTTACCGCAATGCAGTCACTCTGGATCCTGTTAACCCCAGCAGCGCGCTCATTCCTTGCCTATCATCTTGCCATCATGGCGGCATCCGCCGAAGCGCAGGCGGAAACTGCCCGCGTTATCGAGGCTAAGTCCGGCGCGCGCCTGGGCCCATGCCAGCCTCGGTCTTGCCTTCCTCCTTCAAGGGAAGTTTGAAGACGCCGCAGCTGCAGCGCACGATGATGCGGCGGTGTGGGCTCGCCTCTATGTCACGGCTATGGCTCGCTGGAGTCAGAAACGGGATTCCGGAGGCAGATGCGGCGCTCGCCGCTTTGATCCAAGGCTACGCCGACGTGGCCGCCTGCCAGATCGGCGCAGTCTATGCCTGGCGCGGAGAGAAGGATCGCGCCGTTCGAATGGCTGGAGCGTGCCTCCGCCGGCAGCGCGACTCGGGCCTGGTCGCTCTTCGAAGCGAACCTGTCTACGACAATCTGCACGGCGACCCGCGATTGGGATGCCTTTCTGCATTCGATGGCCTGGCCGACAACCAATTGAAATGAGGGCTTGGCGCAGGGCGAAGCCCAACATATGAATTCCTTCGCGGGACGGAAGCGCTGCAAGAGTTACAAACCTTAGGTTGGTCAAAGCAATGTCTTGGTCGGAATCGGGTCGTTAAGTCGCAAGTGTTAGGATAGTAAGAACCCCATGCCATCCGGTGCCTTCCTCAGACCTAAAATTTGAGATCGGCCACGTCCATATGTCGCTGTTCGCCATCCTTGCTTTCGCTCTGATTCTCGCGCGCGCGATTGCAGAACTGTGGCTCAGCCGGCTCAACAAACGTCATGTGCGTGCGCACGCGGATGAAGTGCCGCCTGCATTTCGCGAGATGGTTGATCAACCGACGTATCGTCGCTCGGTCGATTACACCCTGGCCAAGAGCCGATTTGGAGAGGTCGTGACGCTGTTTGATGCCGCGCTCCTCACCGGCCTGTTATACAGCCGGTGTGTTGCCGTGGGCGTTTGCAAAATTCACGGCAGCTTTCGGCACGTCCATTTTGCCAATGGCCGGTTTTCTTTTCGCTACAGGAGTTGCATTAAGCATCGTCAGTTTGCCATTCGCGTGGTGCGCGCAGTTCAAACTCGAAGACCGATTCGGTTTCACACACGACTACCGGCAAGACGTGGGTGCTTGATCGTCTGAAAGGATTTTTGCTGGCGGTGTTGTTCGGGTTTCCATTGCTCGCGCTGGTGTTGAAGCTGATCGAGTGGACTGGCCCAAACCTGGTGGATTTGGGCAGCCGCGGTCGTGATCGTGTTCCAATTGCTTTTGCTGCTGATCGCCCCTGTGGTGATCATGCCGCTCTTCAACAAGTTCACGCCGCTGCCGGAGGGCTCGTTGCGCGAACGCCTCTTTGCACTGGCGCAGCGCACTGAATTTCCAACCCGCAGCATCGAAGTAATGGACGGCAGTAAACGGTCGCGTCACTCCAACGCCTTCTTCACCGGGTTCGGACGTTTTCGAAAATTGTCCTTTTCGACACACTCGTAGCCCAACTTGCCGAGCCGGAACTGGAACTCGGTGCTTGCGCATGAAATCGGGCATTACAAAAACGTCACGTCGTGAAGTTGCTCGGTGTTTCGATCGCCGGCGTGTTAATAGGCTTCGCGGTGGTCGCCTGGCTGGCGCGTCAGGAGTGGTTTTATCGCGCATTCGGGTTTGAGTATCACGCGGGTCTTGCCGCGTCCCGCGCCTGCGGGATTGTGCCGGCGATGCTGCTGTTTGCGTTGTTGGCGGGGACGATCAGGTTTTGGTTTTCGCCGCTGGTTCGCATGTGGTCGCGCCGTTTCGAATACGAGGCGGATGCGTTCGCGCCGCGCGACCATGGGCGACGCGCAGCCGCTTCTCCAAGCACTGCGCAAATTGACCGAAAAACTTGAGCAACCTGATCGCCACACCCGCTCTATAGCGGGTTTTATTACTCACACCCAACCCTGCTCGAACGGGAGCGCGCGCTGCAAGAATGATGTAGCGGTCCGCCGCCGCCAATGCCTAGGATGAAGACCACGGATCACACGGATAGAACGGATGAAGAGATGATTCACGAGGAGTTGAGTGGCAAAATCATCGGGGCCGCAATGGATGTGCTCAACGAGTTAAGACCGGGCCTGGATGAAACACTCTGCACGAACGCGCAATGATTATCGAATTGAAGCGCCGTGGCCACAGTCTTTCGATCCAAAGAGCATTTCCTGTTTTCTATCGCGGCGAATTAGTTGGCAACCTCATTCCTGATCTGATTGTTGATGAGGCTGTGATCGTCGATCCCAAAGTGGCGGCCTCTTTCACCGACACGCACCTAGCTCAAATGCTCGGGTATCTAAATATCACCGGGTTGGATCTGGCCCTGCTGCTTAATTTTAAGAACGCCCGATTGGAATGGAAACGCGTATTGCGCCCGCGAGAAGCTGCCGAACACGACATGCCTGATCTTCATGCCTGAGCCTTATCCGTGCTATCCGTTTAATCCGTGGTCCTTTGAGACTTTGAAAATCGCGTCGTTTCGCTTGTGCTAGAAGAATGATGTAGCCGTCCGCTGCCGCCAACACGCCATAGGATGAAGTCCCACTGCAGAGGAAAGACAGAGCTAAATGGAGATCGGACGCGTCCTCTTCATCGACATCGTCGGTTACTCAAGCTCTCGGTTAACGAGCAGTACGCGCAGGTCGCGGAACTGACCGAGATTGTTCGTTTGTTCGAGCAGTTGGGAGACGACAACATTGAATTTTGCACCGTGAGTGATAAGCCTTCGTTTTTTGCCGAGCTCAAACGGCGCAACGCGTTTATAGATTGGCGGTCGCTTATGCAGTAGCGGCCTGGCTGCTCATCCAAGTGTCGTCGATTCTTTTGATCACGACCTTCCAGGCCCCGGCGTGGATCATGAAGGTCTTGGTCGCCGCACTTGCCCTCGGGTTTCCGGTCGCCCTGGCTTTGGCGTGGGCTTTCGAGATCACACCGGAGGAGTCCGGCGAACAGAAGATGCTGCGTCTGGGAAATCGATCACCCGGCGGACTGGTCGAAAAATTGTCAGCATTACCGTCGTGCTGGCGGCTCTTGCGGCGGTTTTGTTCGCATTTCGGCTGCTGCGTCCTCGACCAGAGGCCAACGTCAATGAATTGGAACGCGCGAGCGTTCCCAGTCCCGATTGTGGAGAAAGGTATCGCCGTTCTTCCATTTGCGAACCTGAGCGATGATAAGGCGAACGCTTATTTTGCCGATGGAATTCAGGACGAAATCCTGACCAAGCTCTCGCACATTGCCGATCTCAAAGTCATCTCACGAACGTCGACCTCGAAGCATAAGAGTAAGCCGGAGGACTTGAGGACGATCGCGCAACAACTGGAGAGTTGCGAATATCCTGGAAGGTTCGGTGCAGCGAGCTGCTGACAAAGTGCACGTCAACGCAGTTGATCGATGCTCGCGTCGACGCCCATCTTTGGGCTGAGAGTTACGACCGCGACCTGAAGGATGTGTTTGCGGTCGAGAGCGAGGTTTCGCAAAAAATCGCCAGTGCCTTGCAGGCCAAACTCTCGCCTAACGAGAAGGAAGCCATTGAGCAGCCGCCCACCACTGATCTGGCTGCTTTCGACCTTTACAGCCGGGCGAAGTCACTCCTCCTCACGGCAGGTTTCAGCGCGACGATCGAGCCAGACCTGCGGAAGGCAATTGAACTTCTGGATGAAGCGGTCAAGCGCGATCCCTCATTTTTCGACGCGCTTACTGCCAGCTCGCGTTTGCCCACGAAACCCTTTATGCAGTAAGTGGGTCTGATCCACACTGCCGCCAGGCTTGCCCTGGCTGAAGCTGCGGCTGCAAGCCGCGACCCGGCTGCGACCGGATGCTGCTGAAACGACTTGGCTGCGCGCGCAATATCTCTACTTCCGGGCTGCGCGACTATGCCCGGCGCCCTCGCCGAATTGGAGATTGCGCGGCGAGCGTTGCCCAATGAATCCGCGTCTCGTCGAACTTACCGGCTACATTCTGCGGCGGCGCGGCCAGCGGGAGGAAGGTCTGCGGAACCTGCAGCGCGCGGTGGAGCTGGACCCGCGCAGCTTTTTTACTCTGCAACAGATCGCGATCAGCTTACCAATTCCTGGGGCGCTATGCCGAGGCGATCGCTGCGCTGGATCGCGTCGTTAGCGATCGTGCCCGACAACGTCGAAACGCGGCGCCAATCGTGCAGAATGATTACTCTTCTGGAAAGCGGACACCCGCACCGCTCCACCAGACGATTGATGCAATCCTCGCGCAAGGACCGGGCGCCATCGCCAGCGCCGCGGACAACTGGTTCTTTTGCGCTCTGGCCGAACGCGATCCGGCTGCGGCCGAACGAGCGCTCGTCGCGCTGGGCGACAATCCATGCTGGAGCGAAGTCACGATTAGTCTGAGCCGCAGCTTTGGTGAAGGTCTGCTGGCGCGCATGACCAAAGATGAGGCAAGAGCGCGCACTGCGTTTGAAGCGGCTCGCGCCCAGCAGGAGAAGATCGTGCAGGCGCAGCCGGACTACGGCCCGGCGCTCTGCGTCCTCGGCTTAATCGACGCTGCTCTTGGGCGGAAAGACCTGGCCTTGGACGAAGGCCGTCGAGCGATCGCGCTCACGCCGGTGGAAAAAGATGTCATCAACGGCAGCCGCGTCGCTTCAATATTTCGCCATCACGGCAGCGTGGGCGGGCGAGAAGGAGCTTGCCTTGCAGCAACTGGAAGCTGGACTGCGTGCTCCCGCCGCATCGCTCATGCTGAGCTACGGCGCCTTAAAACTGCTCCCGTTCTGGGACCCGCTCCGCGGCGATCCGCGCTTCGAGAAAATCGTCGCTTCGTTAGCGCCGAAGATTAGTTCGGGCGTATCAAAATGGCGGACGACTATTCACCCGAACTCAAGTTGGAGATCGGGCACGACCTCTTCATCGACAACGTCATTACGCCGAGCTCCTGATCGCCGCCGCAGAAGGTAGTCGCGTCGGCCAGCTGACCTCGATCGTGCTCGGGACCGCGCAGCGTGCGCGGATCAGTCGCACGAAGCAGCTCGACAAGGTTGCCGACCGGCGACGGCATGGCGCTGGTCTGTCGCCAGAGCCCGGAAGAGCCGGCCCGCTGCGCGCTTGGCGAGATTGCCGAAGCGCTCGCCAAACACCGGAACTTCCGTGCGCATGGGCATTCTGGCGGACCGGTGAGCGAAGTGAGCGACGTGAGCAGCCGCACCAGCATCACCGGGGCCGGCATCGACATGGCGCAACGGGTAATGGATTTGCGGCGACGCCGGGGCACATTCTCCTTTCCCGGCACGCGGCGGACCATCTGACGCCAGTACTGGCAATGGGCCCCGCGTCTGACGCGACCTGGGTGAATGCGAGGTCAAGCACGGCGTCGGCTCCATCTGGCCCATCGCGCCGACGCCGCTGGGCAATCCCGAGCCGCCGGAGAGGTTTCGACACGGCAGGCAAAACCGACGCAACCGCAGCAATCTCGGATGGGTCGTCGCGCTCACTTCTCGTCCTTCTCGGCGCTGTGTTCTTCTTGTTCATGCGAACAGCCGACCCAATCCGGTCGTCGCAGCGATCGCGGAAAAAGTATCGCCGTGGTCCTGCCGTCTCGAAAACCTCAGCCAGGCGATCCGAGACAACGCGCTACTTCACCGATGGCGTGCAGGACCAAATCCTGACCGACCTTTCGCAGATCGCTGACCTGAAAGTGATCAGCCGCACGAGCGTGATGCAGCATACAAAACCGACGCGCGCGCGCAATCTGCGCGAGATCGGTCAGCAGCTCGGCGTGGCACATGTCGTTGAAGGTAGGCGTGCAGCGCGGCCGCCAACAAGGTGCGGGTGAACGCGCAGTTGATCGATGCCCGCACCGACGCGCATCTCTGGGCACAGACCTACGATCGCGATCTGGCCGATGTCTTCGCCATCCAAAGCGAGATCGCCAAGGCGATTGCCGATCAGCTGCAGGCTAAGCTCTCGCCTAACGAGGAAGAGAGCCATCGAGCAGCCGCCCACCACTGATCTGGCGGCTTTCGACCGCTTACAGCCGGGCAGAAGTCACTTCTCCTCACGGCAAATTTCAGCGCGAACGAGCTGAGCCAGACCTGCGGAAGGCAATTGAACTTCTGGATGAAGCGGTGAAGCGCGATCCCTCATTTCTTCGACGCCTACTGCCAGCTCGCTGTGCGCACGAACACCTTTATGCAGCAAGAGGCGTTTGATCACACTCCCGCCCGGCTTGCCCTGGCTGAAGCTGCTCTGCAAGCCGCGACACGGCTGCGGCCGGATGCTGCCGAAACGCATTTGGCGCGCGCGCAATATCTCTACTACGGCCTGCGCGACTATGCCGGCGCCCTCGCCGAAGTTGGAGATCGCGCGCGCGAGCGTTACCCAATGATCCGCGTCTCTTCGAACTCACCGGCTACATTCTGCGGCGGCGCGCGCCAGCAGGAGGAAGGTCTGCAGAACTGCAGCGCGCGGTGGAGCTGACCCGCGCAACCTTGATATTCTCGCAACAGATCGCGCTCAGTTACCAACTATCTGGGGCGCTATGCCGAGTGCGATCGCTGCGCTGGATCGCGCGTCAGCGATCGTGCCCGACAACGCCGAAACGCGGGCCAATCGTGAGACTATTGTATCTTCTGCTGGAAAGCGGACACCCGGCCGCTCCACCAGACGATCGATGCAATCCTCGCGCAAGGACTCGGGCGCCATCGCCAGCGCCGCGGACACCTGGTTGCTTGCGCTGGCCGAACGCGATCCGGCTGCGGTACCGAACGAGCACTCGTGCGCTGGGCGACAATCCATGCTAAGGCGAAGGCGCGATTATTCTGAGCCGCAGCTTTGGTGAAGGTCTGCTGGCGCGCATGACCAAAGATGAGGCAGAGCGCGCACTGCGCTTAGCAGCGGCTCGCACCCAGCAAGCGAGAAGATCGTGTCAGGTCGCAGCCGGACTATGGCCCGGCGCTCTGCGTCCTCGGCTTAATCGACGCTGCTCTTGGGGCGGAAAGACCTGGCCTTGGACGAAAGGCCGTCGAGCGATCGCGCCCCGCCGCTGGAAAAAGATGTCAAGCAACGGCAGCCGCGTCGTTCGGTATTTCGCCATCACGGCAGCGTGGGCGGGCGACGAAGGAGCTCGCCTTGCAGCAACTGGAAAACTGCCTGATCCCGCCGCATCGCTCATGTTTGAGCGCTAAGACTCCATGAAGAGCGGAACACACCACCAGGCCGTGGACGATGTCAGTTAGTGACTCGGCTGCGCAGTTTGTCCAAAGAACAGCTAAAAGCCACCAGCCATTTAAACTCGCAGCTGGCCGACGCCCTTGCCGAGGTGCGTCACCGAAGCGGGGCGGCCGAAGCGGCCAAAACAACGAAGAAGAGGAAACGGCCCCGTAGTTGAGGGGAAGGTATTCCGATCGTTCACCGCAACAGCTAGTTTTCCAGATTTGTCGGTCCCCGTAGTTCAACGGAAGATCGAGGGCTTCCTAAGGCGAAACGGACAATCATTCGGAGCGGATCGAACATCGGATCGAGCCGGAGTAGCCGGCCAGTGGGAAAGACTTGCAAGTTCTCAATTGATACAGTAATATGTCTCCAAGTGAGAAGACGATGAGAACAACAGCTTTGAGGCACAGGTGCCGCGACCTCACGGTGCGGCAGCAGATTGAGAAAATGCGGGCGGGACTCAGTTTTCAGGCCGTAGACAAGCCTGCAAAAAGCATTGGATCTTCCGCTTGGGACGATGGCGACCGTCCTCGGGATGTCGCGCGCACCTCCATCGCCGGAAAATTCAGGGCCAGATCGACCAGGACGAATCAGAACGCCTGATGCGTTATCAGCGACTGCTGAAAAAGGCGGAAGACGTTTCCTGCGGCGACGTCGAGAGTGCGCGAAGCTGGATGACAACCAAACAGCCCGGCCAGCGAAAGCTGTGCCGTTGGACTTCGCTCGCACCGAGATCGGGGCGCGGGAGTGCGAAAACCTCCTGGGTCGGATTGATACGCGCGTCTATTCCTGATGGCCGAAATCGTCGGCTGGCGGATTGTTAAAGGAGAAGCACGCGGCCTCGGCTTTCTCGGGCGAAGGCGCGCGCATTTTTGAAGGCCGTTGGAATTCGGCGGGGGGTGCGGATGGTTGTGCAGCGAGCATCTCTCGCTCGCAGCGCTGGAAATTCTCGTGCATACCCAACCAGTAACCATGCGCGATAAGTTCCGCGTTTTTCGCGCCGCCGGGACGATGCCATGATGGCGACGATGGAGCTCAAGAAATTGCCAAAGGTGGAACGCGCAGCCGCCGGGCACGATCTCAAAGAAGATTGGCGACGAATGGATCCAGTCCGGTCGCTCTGTTGTTTTGGCGGTCCCAAGCGTGATTGTGGCGCAGGAAAGAACGCGTTTCTTCTCAACCCGAAACATCGCGATTTCGCCAAAATCAAAATCAGGACCAGGGTACGCTTCAGCTCGATCCGCGGCTACGCTGACCGAGAAAGACGGGATTTACAGGATTGTTCAGGATTACAGAGGAAATTGCTTCTGAATCTAATCCTGTTAATCCTGCTAATCGTGTCTATGAGATCGACTGCCATTCCCTTCATCAGCTTGGGCTGCATTGTGGCTCTCCAGGCGCAGACGCCGATCTCCTGCTCTTGTCGGTGCGCGACCGGGTGCAACGACAGCTTCTCCCGTAGCATCACCGGAATATTGCCGACTTCATCCGGCACTACTGTGCCGGTGCCACAGTCGACGCCTCCAAAGTTGACCGACATTCTCTTCAAGAATTTCAAGGCGCGGTCGATTGGGCCGGCGGCGTGGGCGGTCGGGTGAGCGACATCGCGATTGATCCGCGCAATCCGCGATTTTTTCGTGGGACTCTCGACCGGTGGGTTGTTCAAAGACCGGAGATAACGGTGTGACGTTCGATGCAGTTTTCGACAAACAACCGGTACAATCGATCGGCGCAATCGCGATCGCGCCGAGCGATAGCGATATCGTGTGGGTTGGGACCGGCGAGCCAACCGACCGCAACTCGGCAGAGTGGGGGAATGGTGTTTATCGTTCCAGTGATGGTGCGAAGCACATGGCAGCACGTCGGCTTGAGAACAGTCGTGCGCATTGGTCGCGTAATCGTGCACCCGAAAAATCCCGAGACTGCTTATGTGGCGGCGCTCGGGAATCTCTGGGCCGACGGCGGGGACCGCGGTTTGTTTAAGACGACCGACGCCGGAAAATCGTGGAAAGCTGCCCTGACTGCGCCAGCGTCTGCAGGCTGCACGCGTGGGCTGCGTTGATGTGGCGATGGTGCCGAGACAACCCGGAAATCGTTTACGCGGCGCTTTACGGCCGCCGCCGCACGCCGTGGAGTTTCGCCTACGGCACGTCCGCGACAAACGGCGAGGACGTGGGCGGCATTTTCAAAGAGCACAAATGGCGGCGGCGAGTTGGAAAAAATGCAGCAACGGTTTGCCGACATCGACGGGAAGAATCGGGCTCGCGGTTACGCGCCGACGAATCCCAGGATCGTGATGGCGGTGATCCAGAGCGACGAAAGGCGGATCGGATGAGTTTCACCGACATTCACAGCAAACGTGGCGGCGTTTTTCGGTCCGAGGACGGTGGTGAGAATTGGAAACGCACCAGTGATCTGGATCCGCGACCGTTTTACTTCAGCCAGATTCGGATCGATCCCGCGAACGATCAGCGAGTCTATCTTCTCGGGGTTTGCGCTCCTTGCTTCTGACGATGGCGGGAAAACGTTCCGCGAAGATTTATCGGACAAGTTGCATCCGGACATGCACGCACTCGCCATTCAAAATGGAAGCGCGCCGCCACCGAAACCGCCAAAGAGGAACCCGGCCAGGCGCCGAAACCACCAAAGCCGCCGATCTCGTTGCGTTTACGCTTATTGGGAACGACGGCGGCGTTTTCCAAAGTTACGCTGGCGGCAAAGGCTGGGAGCATTTGAATCGGATTCCTGCGGGCGAGTTTTATCGCATCTCATTGGACGACTCGAAAGCCGATTTACCGGATCGCAGGTGGCTTGCAGGATAATACGCAACTGGGTTGGTCCGAGTGCGGTCTACAGCAAGGAAGGTATTCGCAATTGCGATTGGACGCCGTTCACGGGGGCGGACGGATTTTACGTTCTTTCGATCCGGCCGATCGCGACACGCTTTACGGCGACAATCAGGAAGGTGTCGTGCACCGCTTCAACATGCGCACCGGCGAGCTGCGCGCATCTTGAAACCGTCAACATCGGAAGGACGCGAACCACTGCGTTTTCACTGGAACTCGCCGCTGATCATGAGTCGGCACAAACCGGGGTGCTTTACCTCGGTGGCAACCATGTGCTTCGGTTCACCGATCGGGCAGAGCATTATGCCGTCATCAGTCCCGATTTGTCGCGTAACGAGCCGGACAAGACACGAGTGGTCGGGAGCGGCGCGGAGGATCTATGGAGTGGTTTATTCATTGGCGGAATCCCCAGTGCGAGCGGGAACTTTGTGGGCCGGAACCGATGACGGCCGGCTCTGGATCACTGAAGACGATGGCGGCAAATGGACGGAGCTGACAACGAACTTACCGGAGCCGCTGCGTGGTCAGTGGATTGTTCGGATCGAGCCGGGCGCGCAGGATGCGAATCGTCGCTTAGCGTTGCCGCGAGCGCCTACCGGCTGGGTGACGATCGGCCGATGATCGCGCGCACTTCCGATGGCGGAAAAACGTGGACAAATATTTCCGGCGATCTGCCAGTAAACGATCCCGTCGAAACAGTCCGTGAAGATCCGGTGAATCCCAAGCTATTGTATGCCGGAACGCATTTCGGGTTGTTCGCTTCATTTGATCAGGGAACCCACTGGGTGCGGGTCGGCGACATGCCGCCGGTGCGGAGTGGACGATTTGCAGATTCATCCGCGCACATCCGATCTGGTAATCGCAACACATGGCCGCAGCATTTATCTGTTGGATGACTCGCGACCATTCCGCGAGCTGACACCGGAAATCGCGAGCAAACCGGCGCATTTGTTCAGTGTGCGACCCGCTAACTGGAGCCTATTCGCCATCCGGATTTTCGGAATGGAATGGGAAAGGGTGTTTATCGCGGGGCCAATCCGGCCGAAGGCGCGCTCTTTACCGTGTGGGTGAAAGAGTTTACCGGCGATGAAATCAAAATCGCGATCACGAACGCGACGGGCGCGCCAGTGGCGAACCTGAAGTCGCCCGGAGTTGCCGGATTCACCCGGTTAAACTGGGATTTGCGGCCAACCGAAGACGTGCTGACGAAATACGGTGGGGATGATCCAAAAATTAATGTCGAGCGGGGATTACACCGCCGAACTTTCTTTGGATCAAACAAGATGAAGCAGACCTTTCACGTGGAGTTGGCACAGGGGATCACGCCGCGGGGCGGATTCAGAGCCGGCGGAATAATTATGGACGTGAAGAACATTCGCGATGCCACTGACTGGTTTTGAAGTGCTGCAAACGAGCCAAGCGGACGCAGGCGGCGATGATGACATTAAAACCTGGCAAATCATCCGGGAGCGAACCGGAAGGTCACAAGAATAGCGATCAAGTTCTTGCTGGTGCTAAAGGAGAAGTGGAAAGGCGAGATCGCGAACGAGACCATCACATTGCACGAAGGCGACCGTGATTGCGATTCCCGCGAGTTGCATGAAACATAAATTCACGCAATCGCAGTTCGAAGCGAGACGTGATCACCTTCAATACCTATTCACCACCGGATCGTATTGATCGTCGCCGTTGGGGCGCGTGCGCCCCCAGGAAAAGATGGAGAGATCGCAAAACCGGCGTGCACTTGATTAGCTAGTAATGCCTCAGGTAACGGAGAAGCGTGCGACAGCAAACTATAATGCCTGCACTGTCTTCAGCGTCGATTGGAAAAATGATACTATCTCCCGGTGTTCCGATCATACCGCGGCGGAGCATGGCTTTGAAATTCGCCGGTCGGCGATGTTTACAATTCGATCGACGCTATGGACAAAGGCAGAGAGGAATCATTGGTAGCGTAGCGATATGGCTGAGCGCGGACGACAAAAAGATCAGTTCCGCTGGCGTTGCGCGGCCGGTTCACCTACTAGTTGTTGAAGAATTGGATTGGTGTCGAGCGTTGTGCCTTTGAAGTTTTCATACACAACAATCACTTCGTAAGAATAGCATGCGGAGCTTCAGGGTAAATCTCTTCGCTAAGTCCCATGTGCACGTGTACTTAAGGTCGACCAATTGTGGCGTAATGAGCTTTTGGTATTGCTCGTGGTCAACACAGACGAGCGCGGTGTTTTCGCTACCCTCAAATGCTGTTAAATTGGGTTCCTGGTCCATAACTTAGCGGAAAGCATTTGCTCGTGGATATCCATGCGCAGACCTGACTCGAGGTCGCTGTCCACGCGCGCGCGACTTTTGGATAAGATCGATGCCGCGAGTAACCATCACCTTTGCGTGTGGCGTAGAGACGCGCAGTATCTTCCGTGATCAAATCGTTTTGATAGGCGTTGAGAATCGATTGGTCGAAAGTCATCACAGCCATACTGATGCGCTTGCCTCGATGATTTCATAGAAGTTGCGATGTTCGCCTTCGCCGAAGCGCGACCGCTTCCTTGGTTCGCAAATTGTTCCCCATTATCTCGGTGAGTAAGTGACGACCACCTCCGTCTTGGGCGCGAGGCGCTGGCTAACGACATAGCGCAGGACGTCGGCGAGACGAACGCGCACGTTGTTGCTCCTCACCGAAGTGTGAACCATCGACATACGACTGATCGACTGGCCGGCGTCGATCGTGTGCAGCGTGCTCAGAACAAGGTGGCCAGTCTCTGCGGCCATCAACGCGATTTCGACAGTAGCGCGGTCGCGCATTTCGCCGACGAGAATAACTTTCGGTGCCTGTCGCAGTGCCGCTCGCAGACCATTCGGATAATTGTTAAAATCCTGTCCGAGCTCGCGCTGGTTAGAGGTGGCCTTGCGACCTGGATGCACGAACTCAACCGGATCCTCCAAGGTGACAGTGCACCGCCTGCGCGTTTCGTTAATTTCGTTGAGGATCGCGGCCAGGGTGGGTGGTCTTCACCGCTGCCGGTAGCACCGGTTAGGAGAACCAACCCGGTTTTCGCTCGGCGATCTCTCGGAAAATGCCGGGAAGCTGAAGTGTCTCCAACGGTTGGAACGATTGGCTTCGAGGCGGCGCAGAACAGATCGCAAAATTTCCGCGCTGCCTGAAAATATTAGCGCGAACGCGCGCCTCATCCGCCAATGCATAGCTGAGGTCGCACGAGCCGCCGTTAAGATAATCATGCATCAACCGCCGATCGCCCTGCATCAACGCCAGTGCAATTTGCTCGGTCTGATAGGGAGTGAGGAGATCTATAGGGGGCTCGGTCAGGGCCGGTTTCAGCTCACCAAAGCTTTCGACTTGCAACGGATGGCGCGACCGAAGTTCAGGTCTGAAATGCCGGGATGCGTGTGCAGCATCGCAGGAAAGAATCTTGTCGAGGTCTGGCAGTCGCATCGGCTTATTCCGTCCGTCAATCGTCCGGCGGATTTTTGCAGGAACTGCCGGAATTTTTTCTTATCGATGGCTTTTTCGTGCGCCTCTTCCGGCGGAAATGCGGCGCATGGCGAAGGTGATCGATAATCGGCGTCGTCTAACGGCTGGTTGCCCTTCTTTTTGCCGACCTGAATCATGCCGGGGATTTGGTGCGTTTTCGCTTCGCGCACGAGGTTTGCGATCGCCATGTCGACCACCAGAATTTCCAAGGCGGCAACGCGTCCTGGTTTGTCGATTCGCTTGAAAAAGATTTTGTGCGATGACGCCCTTGAGCGATTCCGCCAGCGTAGCGCGAATTTGGATTCCTGCTGATTTGTCGGGGAAAACGTCGATGACACGATCGACGGCTTTGGAAGCACTGGAGGTGTGAAGCGTTCCGAAAACGAGAGTGACCCGTGGCGGCCGCCGTTAGGGCCAGCTCGATGGTTTCCAAGTCGCGCATTTCGCCCACCAGCAAGATGTCGGGATCTTCGCGGAGGCCTCGCGCGGAGGGCGTTGGCAAAGGAACGAGTATGAACGCCAACCTCGCGATGTTGCCCGCAAGGCAAATTCTGGCTGCGATGCACAAATTCGGATCGGATCTTCCACCGTGATGATATGATCGTGGCGCTGAAAGGTTGGCGTAATCCATCATGGCAGCGAGCGTGGTGGACTTGCCGAGGCCAGTCGGGCCGGTCACGAGGATGAGACCCTTCTTCAACAGTGGGAATTTTTCAGGACCGGCCGGTAGTCCCAGATCGTCGACCGTCAGCACCTTCGATGGGGATGAGACGAAACACGGCCGAAATTCCGTATTTCTGCTGGAAAAAGTTGGCGCGATAGCGAGCAAACGCTCAGGGACTTCGTAGCCACAAAGTCCACATCAGGAGTCTCTTCGGAAATGTTTGATCTTCGCTTCCGGGGCGATTTCGTAGACCATGGTTTTAGTTCCTCATCTTTGAGCGCGGGATAATCTGACCCGCACGAAGGTCGCCGTTGATCCGCAGCATCGGCGGATTATTGGTCGAAAGGATGAAGGTCGGACGCCTTTGTTCCGCCATCAATTTAAAGAAAGCGTCTCATGCGAGCCATGCCGTTCCGGGGCTTGAACAGCTAAAATTGATGCTCACCGCCGGGCGGTTTCCGGGCGGCCGAGGTGCGAAGCAGGCCCTACCGTCCGCAACCGGGAGCCCTCTCTGGCGCGAGGCGGCCGTGCCGGCGCAGTAGGCGACACGCCTGCCGCTGCAGTTCGCCGCTTACCAGCAGTTCGGCAGCGATGAAGCCTCCATCGTCGACTGCACCTGTCTCTGAGCAGCTTTTCCCGGGTGAAAGCGCCTGGCGACTGAACTCCACTGGAGCCCCCTGCGCGCAAAGGCATCGCTCCGATTTCGTTTTGCATCCGCGAATCCGCTGCTCAGCACCACGTTCACGCCTCGGATCGACAGCCCTCAACTCCTCGAAAACGGCATCCCTGTCCATTACCGGCGAGGAAGAAATCCAGGATGATCAGCGCCGATCATCTGATCGTGGATTCTGCTGAAAGATTTTCCAGCGTCATCAAAGCCGTCCCGGAGCGACGATCACCTCTGCAGTAGCCGCCTACTCTGCCAGAATGGTAGAGGCGAACTCCGCTATTTCCGGTTCGTCGTCGATGATCAGAGTCAATTCGCGCTCGCCCTCTGGATTCAGGATCGTGATTTGTTGCCATGGGCGCCGATGTCGTCCCCAGGGCCGATTGCGTCTGGGGTGTCACTGGCCGCTCGCAACCACGGCGCCGTGGCAGCACCACGTCCTGCTCTGGCGGCAACGTTGCCTCGGCGGCACGTTCTTCGATAGAATCTTTGAGGCTACCCGGTTGAACAAGCGCCTGCGCCGACTGACTCTGTGGCACCTACCTCTGCCCGGTGACTGGGCTGCTCAATGTGAAGGTCGTGATCGCCCGTGCGCGCGCATCTGCCAAATCGGCGTAGCGAGGCGATCTGCTGCAAGGACGGTGCTGAGAGTTCAGCGGAATCTTCGCGATCCACTTCAGGTAACGTCCTCGCTGCAACCTGTACCACGTCTCTCGTCTGGTCTGGTGTCCTTCGCAGCATGCCCACAAACGCGACCGCAGAATTCGTAATGCAAGCGAAAGCGAATGAACCAATTGTCAGCATAGAGCGATTTTTTCAAGCAGATCAGCCCGCTCTTCATGCCCATGCCCTTTCGAGTGCAGAATCGCTGAATTCTCGAACTCTCGAGACCGCGCGCCGAACCCGGAGCCCTGTTTATGGTTTCAGCCAGCAATCTGTTTGCCCAGAGCTCGGCGCAGCTCGTTGCACAGCCGGAATCACGCCGTTTCCCGGTCCCCGACGAGACCAAAATGCCTCGTAATCTGTCGCCTTGATAGTAGCGCGCGGTGAATTTCTTCCTTCGCGTGCGTGCCGGTAAAGTCCACCCGCGTCGGTTGCACCGTGAAATCACCCACAAAAATCGAGTCGCAAATTCGAACATCTCGGTCCAGAAATACGGCAGCTGCTCGTATAGCGGATGCCGTTTTTTGCCGGCTCATGTTCGCGCCCGCCAACTCAAGACCCACGCGCTCGCGCGAGTTTTCCCTAATGCGTCTGGCGTCGCATGCCACCCATCAGACGGTCCGGGGTAAAACGCCAGGTCGCCGATAGGCGGTAGATGCCTTTCTCTTCCGCTCTCAGGTAATCGTTAACGGGCGAAACCATGCGGGCCCGCCAACGGGGTGTTGCGCACCAAATCGAGACTCTGGCTCCGCCCACGCTACGCCACCACCGCCAATCCCAGCCGGCACCCGGTTGCCGCTCTTGGTTTGAATCTTCTGCAAACCGCGTTTGCCGTTCCCGAACCCGTCCAGACTTTCGCCCAGAAGCGAGTGTCACGCCGTTTTTCGCGCAGTAGCCGGTGGTCACCCACAGCGGCCGTATCGCCGGGATCCGTGACAACGGTTCAACGCAACACGCCGTGCCGATGCATCACCAGCGCTGACCTCTCATCTTCGTTTGCCGCAGGCTCGCAGCCACCTCGCATCAAACGCGCGTGAGCTAACCCGCGTTCGCCCACCACCATCCTACGGTCTTTTTCGTGCTCTGCCATTTCCCGGAAGAGCCAGTCCGTCGCGCATGGAGCGGAGATAAATGACCATTGCCCAGGTGCTCGACACCGGCCACCAGGCGGCCCGTGCCGGGACGGCTGCCCATCGCCAGGCAGGCTTCGTTGAGATTCCGGACGCTCTCCCATTGCCGCTGCTGCTCAGCCCGGCGCCAAATTGCCGACGATGCTGAGCTACGTGACCGCGGTGTAGACGCGCATCGATTTTGTGCGCTGGCGTCGCCACCGTTCATCCATCATCGCTCCTCATGCTACTTTTCGGCGACGACGGTATACCTTCGCGCAGGAAACTTTTTTGAGAGCAGCCATCGCTTGTAGGGCGCGTACGCTGCGACCGACCAAGGTCACGCTCACCACGCTCGTCAGCGCTTCCGACCGGCTTCGCACGCCGATGCTCTGCGCCGATGCCTGCCGCGCCGATGATGAGATAATCCCGCTGAATCATTTCCGAACCGTGACGATAGAAAAACCATGGTGTGGCTGGCTAGGAAATGAGTGTCGCTTCCCGCGGCCCTCCAATGTGTGTCATCCCGAAGGCGCCAAAGTCGAGGGATCCCGTTGCGGAAGCTTTAAGGTCACTTCCTCGGGATCCCTCCTCATCCAATGAGTCGGACTGGTTTTCGCTCGATGACGATCACGGCTCGCTCCAGCATCGTCGCCGCCAAGTCTCATCGGCCTCTTTCGCTCTTGCCGCCGAGCATACGGGCGTCAGATCTCCCGGCGTCGCGCTTCGCCCGTCACCTCCATGCGGAGCTGGGGTGAAGGTGGCGCCCGCTGCGACTTCCTTTGTGATCACGAACTGCGACGTTGCCGCCGCTTTGCCACCGGCGGCAAATGCGTCGATGCCGCAGCACTTGATGCTACGCGCCAGCCAGGGCTTCACACGCATCCGCGCGCCAACGGCGTGAGCACTTCGCCTGCCGGCGATCAGCGTCGAATCCGCTGCCGAATACGAGCAACGGCACCGGCGAACAGTCCTCTGCGCGTGGCCAGGGCGGTTTGATCGCGCCAGCATCAGCGCCGTAGGGGCCTTTCACCGCTCGATGCGGTGCCCGCACCGGCTTCAGCGGCGCTCACCCGGGTTAGGCGAAAAGCAGCCCAGCTCAGCCGTGTCGAAGCCGGACGGACGCGCGGAATTCACAGGCTCACCAGTACCGTTGGCCCGCCTGGAATTGCGATTGCTTGACCCCGAGATCGCTGCAATTGCGACGAACCATCTCCGAGCTTAGGCGCCAGCCTTTCGGGGCGCTCGTGAATTTCCTCAGCGCATCTCCATTCGTCGCAGTTCGGCCGTATGTACGTATCGAGCACGCTCGCCAGCCGCTGCGGCTCCACATCGCGCCCTTCTCGATTTTGCGCATCATGCAGCTCGAAGCTGCGCGTTCGCCGGAAGCGATCACATCGGCGAATCGTTGCTCCATATTTTTCTTTTCAGCGACTCGAACAGTGGAGACCACCGGCTAGACCAGCGCGGCTGGAAGCCGATTCAGACTCCGGAGCGAGATCGAGGTTCTCCGGCGTAACGGCTCAAGATCGCGCGCAATCCGGATGACCAACGACGGATAAATTCTGCATGCGCATTCGCCCGGCGACCCGCCGATCGCCGGATCCAGTTTTTCCAACTCGCGCAGTCAACGCCTGCGTTTCGCCCAGTTGCGCCAGGATCGCGTCATCGGCTTCCAGATCGCGTTCTGGAGCGGTCTGTCGGCGGACGCAAGCTCGATCAGTCGCCGGCTGTTCCTATCGGCGACGACTGATCAGCGCGACCTCCATTTGAGCTTCTTCCTCGGCCAGTGCGAATTTGCGAGCATTGATCTCAGCTTTACCTGATGCCGCAACGTAAATCGACCTCCTGCTCTGCGTTGCAGTCTCCGCGGAATTGAGCGCCGTGGCATGTCCGTCTCCAGCGACCGCACGGCTCCGAGAGTACTCAGGAATTTCTACGGCGTTCCTCATCTGCTCCTGCTGAACGCATCGAGTCAAATCCAGCTGTCGATCGCGGCTTGACAGCAACGCCGTTGATGCCAGATCAGTGCCGGCCCGTGCAGATCAACCAGATCGTCACCAGGTGCCCTTTGAGATTCGCCAGCGTGGTCACGTGAGGCGAGCCGTTGATCGATCTGGCGATTCGAATCCCTGAAAGCCCGAGAGACTTCGTTTCGCACCAGATCGCCATCTGCCCGACTCAATTCCCGATTCCGCGAGGCGCCCATTCCATTTCGCACACAGTCATGCGCCCTGAAAATTGCGTTTCTACCATGCGCGCCCTGCTCCGGTCCGCAGAAGTGCTGATTTAGTCAGCGCGCTCGCCGAAGGCAACAACTGGGCCTTTGCGCTGGTAGATCATGACTACCGGCGCCGGTTTCGGTGGTCAATGGCGAAGCGAAGCGTCAGCGTGATCTCCCATTCCAAATCCTCTAACCAGGGCGCGAAAGAGATTCTTGATTCAGCAGAGAGTGCAGAAGAAGCATCGGTTGAGTGTTGAGGGCGCTCAGAGTTGAAAGCGCACGCGCCGAAAAATCTCGGAACTCTTCAACCGCAACTCTCGACTCGAACTCACTCCTTACGCTTCTTCTCGGCACCGGAACGTCGCAGGGCGTTCCGATGATCGGGTGCGATTGCGCGGTCTGCCATTCCTCCGATCCGCGCGATAAACGCCTCCGTTCGTCGGTTTACATCGAAACACCTGAGACGCTTTCATCGTCGATACTGGAGCGGATTTTCGCGCTGCAGGCCTTGCGCGAAAATATCCGCGCGCGTCGATGCGCGTGGTTTTCACTCATTCGCACCGATCACATCATGGGCTTCGATGGATCTGCGGCGGGCTTTTCTTCCCGGCACAGCGCGGTGTCGATGCCGGTCTACGCTCGGCCGAAACGCATGGCCGACCTCGGCGTGCGTGTTTTTCTCGCTACCGCCTCTCAAAGGGACTAATCCAGCCTCCGGAAATATTTGAAACCGCGTAGCCCGCGACACTGTCTCCCGCTCCCTCTCTATTTAGGCGAAACCAAAATCACGCCATTGCCAGTCCCGCACGGGAATGGGCGGAGGTGAACGGTTACATGCGTTCTCGCGCCTCAGTTCATGACTTGCAGTCTGCGCGTCCAGCGGTTTGCAACCCGCTGATCGAAGTAAAAGGTGAACAATTGTGGCAAAGGAGAGACAGCGGAGAGAAACTCCTCCGCTGGGGCACAGGGCATTCTATGTTCCAGCATGAGGAGAGAAAGTCCTTAGTCGCCTATCTTAGCATTGCAGCGCCGTGCCGGATGAAATCGCGCAAAAGAATCTTCAGGTCGAATGTTTAATCATCGACGCAGAGGCAGAAACCGCATCCGACCCATCTCAGCGTGGCCCAGGCGCTCGAAGTGGCAGCGCAATCAGCCGAGAGAAACTTACTTCACCCCACATCGCGCGAACCCGCCGCAATCTTTGAGAAAAATCTGCCACCGCGCCAGTCCACATCGGCTATGACGGATTGAAATTAACCTTCAAATGAAGCTAATTTAGTAGCCGCAGGCTGCCAGTTCGCATTCGTCGGCAGTTTGCCGACGAAAATTTGCGAACCGCGGCAAGCTGCCGGAACAGGCAGGCTGGCAGCCTGCGCTCCTGCAACCAAACGCTCGTGTTCGCCGTCGCATCTGTGTTCGCGATCGCCAGTGCATCGCCGCCGACAATTTGCCGGCGCAAACAATCGTCGTTTTAACGCCGCCGTTCCCGACGCAGAATCGCTCGCGAAATTTACGCGGAAAAACGCGGGATTCGTCGACGATCACTTCATCGAGCCTTCGATTGCCCAACGGAAGAAGACAAATCTCGCGCTAATAAACAGCATGATACTACTATTGTCAGACCTGCGGTACTGATACGAAGCGGCAATGGTGGCACATTCAGCGAAGGCGCCCGACGGAGGCGCGTGCAGACACTCGCCATCCATTTCATTGCTCTTATCCGGGGTATGCTGCTCAAGATTTGGCCCGCTGCCACGCCCTATCCCGGCTGATACGCCCGGGCGGTCCGATCCTTAGTCGTGGTAATGAAGCATCCGTTGATTCGTGGAACTGGCGAAGCACGCCCGGTTTTTTCACCAGTGCTTGTGTCCCGGCGCGGTCGCTAACAGTTATTTCCGCATCCGATTGCTGAGCATACCACGTCGCCACTTCTTCTGGTGTGACCCGGCTTGATGCGCCGGAGAGTGGAACTGGTGCGACGAAGTGATTACCGACGCGATTCAGGCGGAAAGACGGATCAGGGGCCGCGCGACGTGGACGGCACCCATGAAACCATGGCGTGCGAAGTCGGCGATGCCTGATGCGCACTGCATTGTCGGATCAATCGCACACAGCACGGTGTGCCAGTAGTGTTCGATGATCTTCCCAGACCGAGCGCTCCTGATAACCATCCGATGACACAGACTGCGCTCTTTATTATGGGTGGTATGCAGGCAACGTCGCCGGCCCCTTCAGCAACAGGGAAGGTTCGTGCCGGGCGCAGTCGCTGCACATATTCATTCCTACAGCGCATCAACTTTGCGCGACGAAAATTCGGGCTGGGCCGGCCCCTGGTCTCGCCGCCGCCGTAGGCATAACGCGTTTATGAGCCGTATCTTGAGTTAACGGCACACCTGACATTCTGAATGATCGCTCAGCCGCATCGGCGCTTCACCTTCGCGGAAGTGCGCCTCGCTGGCTTCGCGCGTCCTCTCCTGGATACGGAGTAGCGGTGGTGATCCACTCCCCATCGTCCGTATCTTATCCTGGACGCAGATTGGATTCTAAAGCTCCGCCGAAGTCGGCGCAGTCGTGGCGTGCCTGCATTCATGATTCTTCGCGGACATGAAATGTCGTGCTTTCCCTGATCCGAACTGACTATCGCACTCAGGCCCGGGTCGCTCAGGCTGCATCGCCGCGCAATGCCGTCATGCTCGGCGACGTTGCATTGATGGAGTTTGCGTGATGGTAAGTTTCCCACCCGCGATCGCAGCGCCGGAACAGGTCGCAGGTTTACATCGAAACGCGACGACATCCGTTGTTCTGGAAGAATGCGATGCCTTCATAAAATCGCGGGGAACCGCGCTCTGATCCGACTCGCCGGGTTTTACGGATCATACCTGAATCGCCCACGGCATAAAGCTCCACAAAATGGAGCGATTCACCTGCCGCCTGCCCCCAGGCACGCCGCCAAAGACAAATAATAAGCTTCATCATCCGAGAAGAAAACATCAGTCCGGCTCGACCGAAGGATCCCGTTATGCCACCAAAAACATTGCCGGCGGGATCCTCGGCTTCGCTCGGGATGACAGGTTCAAATACGGAATAACGCCGCGCTCGCTTTTCTCGATGAACTGATCAATTGCTGCGATCTCTTCGCGCGGTTCAATCTTATTCAGGCGCGCTCGCTTCAATCGCCCGCAGGCGTTCGTCCTCGATCATAAACAACCAAACGCCTCCTGACTGCGCTTTCACGCTTCCGGAGGAAATCCCGCGCGTTCCATTCCATCCAGATTGATCCCATCGAATCTCCGCCGGTTACCGTCTGCGATGAGAAAGGGGCGGCACGTCCGACAATCTTGAGCAGCTGCCAGTGATGGCGAACCGGTCGCCACTCGCAAAAATTGATGCTGACCGCCGTGAGCCCGCCCGCATGACTGCGTGATCGCCAAAACCCCGCCAACATGACCGGCCAAGGTTCCGTTATTTGAGAACACGCAACCGAATCGCCCACTGCGCAATCATGACCGATATGACTGTAGGCGAGAAAAATTTCCACGGCGTTGCCCACCCGCGTTTTGCCGTCGCTTCTCTTTGTGCTGCGATTGACCGTGCAAAACTCACGAAAGTATATGTTTCTTTGCCGCCAATTTCTGAGATATGTCGGTCGCCCGCAAGTATTTTGCAAATCCTGCGTTTGCTGACCGATCGAACAGCCAGTGGCGCTAAAATCTATTGTCGCGTCCTGGCCCGCATCGTTCGGCAAGGGTGACATGATGCTGGAGCCGCTGACCTCACCGGCATGACCGCGGAACTGACGATGCACATGGACCAATGATCGTTCCTGCGCCCAGCCCAGCCCCCGGATCATCAATGGCAGTCGGATTAATTTCGACGCCAACCATGATTGAATGACGAATGACGAATGACGAGTGACGAAGATTTCTTCTGACATTCGCTTTCTGAGCATTCTTCGTCATTCGTCATTTGTGCTTCGTCATTACTGCAGTCCGACTCGGACTGATTTATCCAGTGAATGTGAACATCAGGTCGCCTTCCGAAACGACAGTTGCCACCCACCACGCAACTGCAATGTGCTTTCGCGAGCCGGTTGCTGCGCGCTCTGATCAATTCGGCGTGAATGGCGCGCGGTACCGCCTGGGAAAACTGGTTTTCGAAACTCTTGCTCATCCGTGCTCTGCTGAAAATATAGCCACTCCGGCTCGCGCTCTGGCCAACCTCATCAACAGAATGCGCCAGCCACCTGTGTGCCATCGCCTCGACTGAAGAACGCCCGCATCATCGGGTGCCCGGAAGGCCTGGCGAAGAATAACTGTTCACCGTCACCGTTTTCAAACCGGTGCATTTCGTTTCCTTCGAAACCCAGAATGCGATCAACCATCAGGAAGTCGGAAGCGATGCGGCAAAAATTTCCATTACTTCTGATACCGATATCGAGAATCGCGCCCTCTCCCCGGCGGAAAGGTCCGGGGAACCGATAGCGCCGCGATCTCTGCTGTGCTCTTCACCACCGCCTCGGTGCCAGTCTTTCGCATTGGCAGCATGCTCCCGGTTTCAACGCGATGACGCGCGACCGCGATCGACGTGGTGCCGACCAGCGCAAGATCACCGATGATGTCGAGAATCTTGGGGCCAGCGCGAATTGTCCGGTGCAAAACGCGGCAAATGGTCTTTGCCAGACCAGATCGCCGCGAACGACAATCGCATCTTCCCACCGCCTTTGATCAGATTCTTCCTCCATCAGTGAGCGACTTCTGTAGTAAACAAGAAACAGGCGCCGGTGCGATTTCTCGTTCGAGGCAGAGGCCTCTGCCGAAATTTCGGCGGAAAAGAATTGTGTGAATCGGGATTGTTTGGCCGAAGCTTTGAGCGTAGAGATTCGTAAACTTTTCATCAGGCAACAGCACGAGGAGCGAGCCGCCTCGATTCGATGAATCGGCTCGCGCACATCAAAAGAATCGCCGTGGCGCTCTCCCAGCGACCGCAGGTTCGCTTTTTTAACGCTCAACTCACGTAGGCGCCGTGCCATCGCATCGACTGGCACCCAGCTGCAATCCATCTCGATGGTCCGCTTGTCGACTCCCATCGCACTCGTAGGGCTGAAAGAGAATGTGCCTTCAACTGGGGAGCGCAACCTGGACCGCGCCTTCGCCGATCGTGGTAGCGTCGACGTTCTTCAGGTTCGCGATGTTCGCGTCAATCGTCGGCTCATCCGCCAGATCCAAAGTTTGAATTCTGATCCGTGATCGATCGGCGCCGGCTGCAACTTCTGAGCGCCAATCTTCGCCATGGTGCAACGACGTGCCGGCGAATCCAGTCGATCGGGGCAACGGTGGTTGAAGCTCCGCAGTCATCGCGCGCCTAACTAACAAAGAACTGGCATGCTGGCCAGTAGTGCCTTCACTTCAGCTCGAATCGGCCGCAGTCGAACGCCATCATCGTTCGCTTACTTACCTGACGGTGTCGTGCCGTTGCTCAGAAAACGATCACGCTTTTTTGGGATCGCGCCCCGCCCCCCATCCAAATACCCAGTCGCGTTCGCGCTTTACAGCAGTGATCGTGACTAACGGCAACCCATCAAGTGTTTGCAGATACGCGTCGTCATCATCAAACCCGCAGTGATGTCGACTGTCGGCCTCGTTTATTCCTCCCAGCGGGTTAGCAACTTAACTTGACGTGGACAGAATCCGACTTTGCCGAGTGCTGCCGACTGTTTCGGTAGATCCGATCTTCTTCCTCATCGACGCAATCAGGAAACCGCGAGCGGAATAGGCTTTCTGGCGGTAAATCGTGCCTGGTCATCATCTTTTCTGGCAAACAAACCCGATTGGTGGCGAGAGAGGGCATCCGCGCCAATTGTATAACTCGTCGAATTCGGCTTCCTGATGCAGCACGCACCAGCCGACCGGTTTGGCTCATAAACGCTGAGACTGATTTTGCCCTCAAGCGGCGGCGGAACGAAACTAATGCGCACACTGCGATCGGGTGTCGCGGTCGACCCGGCGGTGGTGAGCACCCGGCGTGGACGCGATGCTTGTGAGCGTCAACAGTGCGACAACCGCAATCCACAATCCGCAATCCGGCAATCTATCCATAGTCGCCAAATCCACATTCGGGAACAGATTATCCCCGTAAGCTTCGCATTGAAGCGAGAAAATCGCGATCCACCTTTTTGTGGCAAACTGATCCGCCAGCTGAGGAACCGCGAAAGATGCGATCGGTGACTCGTTTGGTGGCGCGTAGTTTTTCGCAGTGTCGTTGCGTGGAATGAGAAAGGCCCAATCGCTGGATTGCGGCAAGGAGAAGTCGCGCACGAGCTGGCGCAGAACCTGTTCGTCAACAAGAATGCCTTTCGGCCGCGCGATACCTGGCTTGGTGTTCACGCGCGTTCGCGGTAAAGGTGCGGGTAAATCCAGCCGTGCATTTGATCCAGCCAGACATTGAAGAAACCTTGATCAATCCGGCTCGACGTTGCGGGTTCGCTATTTGTTGAGAGTCGGATTCTGCGTCAGAACTGCCGGGGCGCGTTGTCAACCAGCTTGTTTCACGTTAGAATGACCTGCTCAAGAAAGACCGTCCCCTCAAACCACTCAATGTCCGAAGAGTTCGGCGTCGAATGGCGCGCAGATCACAATTGTCTCCAATCATCAGCTGCGCCTTCAGCTCAGCGATGCATCGGTCCACAGTGCGCCGTGGCATGCCGGCGCGCCGTTTCTTCCGCTGCCGTGTTATCAAAATCTCTTTCATCGAACGTCGCGCTGGTAACGCGATGATAGTTTAACCCCGGCGAAACCGCCTTTGCGGGCGCCAGTTCTTCGGGCGATAGATCTGAAACCGACATCCCCCGGTGGAAACCGCGATACGGATCGCCAGGCAACCTTGTCCGCGCTCCAGACCTGGCGGCTGGCGAACATTGCGCGGGCGCGAACGCCGCCAGCCCTACAAAACATGGCGCGAACTTCCGCGTCGTGCTTCGGCGAGGAGTGCCTGCTCGACGCGCGGGCACCGACGATGAACCAGCGGATGTTTTCCGCCTGCAACAATCTGCTGACATCGGTCTAATAATAGTATGCATGCGTAACAGTTGGGAACAGCGTGAACAGTATAGAAGAAGCGCTTCACCTAAAGCGTCTTTTTCTTTTCCTGATGGTTCTCCGCCAAACGCTTCGAAACTGGATCACGCCCGATGGCGATTTCTGCGCATGGCAGCCCCGGCGATGCCGCGCAGAATCGGAAGCTGGATCGCGTGCGCAGCTGCATCAGCCGTTATTTCGACGGCGCCGGTTCCATGAAGCCGCCGAAAATCCCCAGCAAATCGCAATCCCATTCTTCAGCGCAAAGGTTCGCCGCGCGCCCCGCAAAAAATCGCGATACAAAAACCCAGGGCATGCGAATCTTTCATCGGCGCCTTTAGAGCCACCGCATTCTCGCTCGCTTAACCACCAAGGCGATCGAGATGCCGGAGATAACGCGATCGCGCGTGGAGCGGATCGCCTCAACATTGCGCACAAGGCGGGCGAGACCGACAGAGTGATTTGGAAGCGAATGCCCCGCCGAAGCAGGCGCTGCATCATTACCGCAGCAGCACCGTGGCACGTAGCTCTCGCTGCATCGCCTCGAAAAAGCCAGTTTTCTTCGTGAAACGGTTCGTGCTCCGGACGGCAGCATACGAATGGCAGGTGAAAAAGCGCAGCGACGAGGACGAGGTGGTCGAAAGTCGACGCCCGCCATCGCGTCATTCCGAGCGTGGCGCGCAGCGAGAAGCCGAGGAATCCCGGGCGTTGCCGTGGAAGGTTACATCGCGGGATCCCTCGGTCCGGGCCGGACTGGCGCGTTTTCAGCTCGGGATGACCAGCTACCAATGTCCGGCAAGAAATCCTGGAAGCGATCGGAGGCCTTCTCTTAATTATATCGATGCTGGTGGCGTAACTGGAGCCGCACGGTGCGATCGTCCCCGAAGCGCCGCGCGCTCGGGCACGACTGCAACGTCCGCCCTGCTTAATTAAGCGCGATCGGCAAAATTTTGGGATGTAAGCCCGAGCTGGCTGATGTTCACCAGCACGTAGAATGCGCCCTGCGGTTTGACCGCGGTGATGTTCGGAATTTTCGAGATGCGATCGAACATGTAGTTGCGACGCATATCGAATTCGTCGCGCATGTCGGCGATCGGCTGCTGATCGCCTTTGAGCGCGGCGAGCGCGCCCTTTCTGCGCGAATGAACAGGGATTCGAAGTGCTGTGGCTCTGGATGGAATCGACCGCTTTGGCCACCGCTTCCGGCGCAGCCGAGATAACCGAGGCGCCATCCGGTCATCGCGTAGGATTTGCTGAAACCGTTGACCGTAATCGTGAGATCGTAAGCTTCCTTTGAGAGCGACGCGATGCTGACGTGTTCGGCGTCGTCGTAAACGAGCTTCTCGTAAATTTCGTCCGACAAAATGTAGATGTCTTCCTCGGCCGCGACATCGACGATCGCTTGCAATTCCTCGCGCGCGTAAACCGAGCCGCGTCGGATTTCCGGGCTGAATTCAGGATCAGCATTTTTGTGCGCGGCGTCATCGCGTTTTCAAAATCTTCGGCGCGCATCTTCCAGCGCGTTGCGCTCGCTCGTCGGCACGATCACCGGCTCGGCGCCGGCCAATCGCACCATATCGGGATAACTGACCCAGTACGGCGCCGGAATGATGACTTCATCGCCGGGCTGACAGGTTGCGAGGATTGCGTTGTAACAGGCAGTGCTTAGCCCCGTTGCTGACGATGACCTGGCGTCGCGCTTGTAGTTCGATCCGTTGTCGGCCGCCAGTTTTTCCGCGATCGCCTGGCGCAGCTCCGGAATGCCAGAGCTCGGCGTGTATTTGGTGAAATCCGCTTCGCAACGCGGCGATCGCGGCCGCTTTGATGTGATCGGGCGTGTCGAAGTCCGGTTCGCCGGCGCCGAAGCCGCAGACATCGATGCCTTCCGGCTTTCATCGCCTTGGCTTTGGCTGTCGATGCGTGAGAGTGAGAGACGGAGTGAGTTGAGCGGCGCGGCCTGAGATTTCCATTGGAGTTAGGTGGATCAAAATGGAGCGTTACTATTGGCGAGCGGTAAAAGTCTTCAATCAGCGGTTTCAAATTGTTCTCGTCAACCTGGACAATTTTCATTTCGCGCGCGCGCGTTCTCGAGCGAGTCGGAAGCGTGCGCGGCGTTGATCATGATGGTCTGGCCGAATTCCTTCCGGATCGAGCCCGGCGGCGCTTTGCTCGGATCGGTCGGGCCCAGCACTTCGCGAATTTTCTGCACCGCGTCGACGCCTTGATAGACAAGCGCGATGCATTTTTCCGTGCCGGAGCTCGTTCTTCTTCGTCGGCGGTCCGGCTCGGCCGCCCGCCGGACATGAATCCCACGATGCTTCCTCCCACGCCTCCCGGCCGCTTTTCAATTCCGAGCTTTCCTGCAACACGCCCAGCACCGGACCATAAAAGTGCATCTCTGCCTGCGCAACACTCATCCGGTGAACTTTGAATCCGATGATGTAAAGGCCCGTGCGTGAAAAGACTTCGATCACACCGCCTGGCGCACAATTTGGATACTTGAAATTGTCCGGCTTGATCAGGACCAACGCGTCTTTTCGACGTTGGCGCGCTGGCTGCGATGGTCGATCTACGTTTTCCAGAATTCCGCCGTCCCGATCCGAAAATCTCGGCCACACAGTTTCAAGTCGTGCTCAACCTGCTCGGGGTGAATGGCTGTCAGACACTGCCGGTTCGAAATAGATTACCTTTGCCGCCTCATCTGGCGATGTAATCTCCAAACGTATCGCGAATCGTTTCGCCACTCGTTCGTTCATGTACGATGTGGCCGACGAGTGTGATGAACTTTGGCCACCGCATCTGGCCGCGAAAACCGAGAAGAAGCACGCGCGGCCGCTGTCCATTGATCATGCCAGTGAAATTGCGCAGCACGTATTCGTGGATCAGTTCTTCGCGTCGCGCGATGTCGCGGTTAGGTTTCGGTGACAATTGTCTCGGCGTAGCGGCTTACCAGTTCGGCGCTTGGCGCGAACATTCGCCCGGCCGCAACATCGAGTCCCGTGCGCGAAATCAGCCGGGCCACGATGCCGCCGGTGCGCGATTTGCGCATCGAATACGGCGTGACGATGGCGTAGGAAAGTTCCTCCATAAATCTCCCCGGGCGGCTCTGATTGAAACCGCCTAAAATGCAGGAAGAATCGAAGTCGCCTGAGCCGAAGAAAATGCGGGTTGGGAACATGCCGCGTCAACCGCGTTTTTCGCACTCCGTTGCCCCCACCGCCGTCACGCTTGTCATCCTGAACCGCGTAGACGGTGAAGGATCCCGCACTCGCGGTGACGTCACGCAATCTAGATTGTGTGATCAACGGTGTTTGCGAGGTTCCTCGCCTGACGCTCGGGGATGACACCATGGTTCGCCTCGCCAAGATCGCGATCCATTTCCCGCGACGTCGCGTCTCCACCACGCCGATTCGATTTATCTTTAAGCGCGCAAACCAACCGATGCTCTTGTTCCCGCAAAACACCGGACAGAATCAACCACTCCGCACATTTCAGTTTTGGCAAGATCTCGATCAGCAATTCGCTGAAGAGATTTGCTGTAATGATGTCGATCCCTCGCTGGAAATTTCCATTGCCGGACATCCGCGACTCGGAAATCGACCGTGTTCGATCTTGTTTCGCCGCGCGTTTTCTTCGCCGTCGCGATTGCGATCGGATCGTGATCGATCGCAATTATCGCGCTTCGCCTCAAGCGTGCCGCCGCCAATGCCAGAATTCCTCGATCCCGTCCCCAGATCGAGCAGCGCGAAAATTCCTTGTCTGGCATGCGCCCCGCGCGTGCCGCATTGCGCGCCTCGCACAACGCCTTCCGAGTCAAGCTCTCCAGCATTCGCAACGACATCGCCGTCGCCATGTGCTCGCCCGTCCCAAACGCCGCTGCCGCGGGAATCACGAGCGTCCTCTTCATTCTCGCTTGCTCGCGGTGGAAGAGACGATAACCAGCCGTTTCCCTATCTTCAGAGGCTTGGTTTTGCCCACGCAAAAATTTCCGCAGCCAATTGCGCGGCAATTTCTCGATTATTCCGCCAAATCGCCTCCGAATCTTCTCCAGCTCCAGAGCAGTTCGGACTCGGCAACTTCCGCGATCGTATTCCTTATGTCCCGGTTTGGGAAACAATTGCGAGCCGCCAGCCTCGCAATTTCATGCAATGCCACTTCGTTGGCAGCGAGCCAGCCCGTGCCGGCCCGCTTTCGCCAAACGAACATCAACCCAATACCAGAAAATTATTTCTTCTTCCGTTCCTTCGGCTTTCTGCTTCGCCGCTATTTTTTGCGCTAACCCGGCGGCATACTTCGTACTGATCGCTATCGACCGTGAACGTTCCCAACATGTAATTCGTATCCTTCCAGTCCCAGTTTTGATCGGAATCGGTGTACGTCATCTTTGTCGTCTTACCCTGCGTACTGGTGATGAATCGGATCTGCCCCGGTGGATTAGTGATCTTCGAGGAACCGCCCAGACCGCCTTCTGACCAAATGTCCGGTGAATGTCGCTACGGTCCCAATAGTAATGACGTGATCTTTGCCTTCGATCTTCCGGGTAATCGGAACATACGCGGTCTTGAAATTGGCCGACCCATTATTCGACGGCAGCACGACGGCCGCGATTGCCTCCAGCGCCTTGCGCTGCTCGGGATTCGCTTTTCGTCGATGTAGTTCGTGGAAAATTTCCATTTTCCGAACGAATCCATCATCGTCTGGTCCTCCGGGCTCTCCGCGTAGTTGGCGACGGCAAGTCCGTCGAGTTTCACATTTCCATAATTGCCTTTTTGAATAAAAAGCACCTGGTTCCCGCCACATGTCATTCGGGTCGGTTTGGAATCGAACCAGCACGGGCAGGCGGCGTTACAGGAGCACGCTTCCTCGAGCTGACTCGGTAATTTTCCACTTTGTTGCCTTTTTTCCTTCCTTCGGCGCGCTCAACGCCGGCAGAGATTGTCATTGCTGCGGCTAAGAACGCGAGGAAAACTGCCTTCATGCAGAAAGTCTAAGGCTCGTTCTCGTTCCGCTACAAGTGTAAAAAATTCATCGCTAAATTCTCCGGCGCGCGCTACCCTTTCGCCTTCTCAAAATCCCCATGCGCAGCGCCGGCATCCATCACATCACCGCGATGGCGGGAGATCCGCAACCAAATCTCGATTTTTACACCGAGACGCTCGGGTCTGCGTTTGGTCAAAGCGCACCGTCAATTTCGACGATCCCGGGCAGCTACCATCTTTATTTCGGCGATAACGTCGGGAGTCCTGGGAACGATCATTACTTTTTTCCATGGCCGGCGCGCGACGGGCGCCCGCGGAAGCGGACAGGTGACGACGGTCAGCTTCGCCGATTCCCGGCAATTCAATCGGCATTTTGAAAGAACGATTGCGGGCGAACTCATGTTGATCGCCGAGGAAATCAGTGACCGATTCGAGAACAAGGCACTGCGCTTTCTTGATCCCGATGGGTTGCATGCTTGAGCTGATCGAATCGCCCGTCATCCCGAGCGAAGGACGCGCGTCGGATCACACTATTCGCGGTTTCGCCGCGCCGACGCTCGAAGTCAGAACACCCGAGCCGAACAGAAAAACTGCTCATCGAAATTCTCGGATTCGAGTTTGTAGGCGGAAGAAAATAATCGGCGTCGTTTGCGCGGCAGCGGATCAAACGCCGCCGCGGAAGTCGATCTCGTGTCATCCGACGCCGGCTTTGGCCATGATCGCGGTTGGCACGGTGCATCACATTGCGTTTCGCGGTGGCGAATGATGATGAACAGTTGCAGCGTGCGCTGAGCAGCTCGTCACGCGCGGCCTCAACGTCACGCCCGGTGATCGATCGCCAGTATTTTCATTCGATCTATTTTCGGGAACCGAACGGAATTCTTGTTTGAGATCGCGACCGACGGGCCCGGTTTCTGATTGATGAATCGGCCGACGACTTGGGCGAGTCCCAAAACTGGCTGCCGCCGATGTATGAATCAGCGCGCAGCGAGATCGAGCGTGTGCTTCCCGCGATTCATCTACAACGCCACTGCCGCCGCATCATGAACGATTTCATTTATCGATTTATTCCAGGGAACGGCGAGCGAACGCTGCTCTTGCTGCATGGCACCGGCGGAAACGAAGCTGATTTGCTTCCGCTCGGATCGCGCCATCGCTCCCGATGCTTCGTTGCTCAGCCCGCGTGGGAAAAGTCTTGGAAAACTGGTGCACCCGCGATTTTTTCGGCGGCTGGCTGAAGGCGTTTTCGATGAGGAAGATGTTGTCGCAGCGTGCCAACGAGCTCGCCGAGTTCTGTTTCCGGTGCAGCCAAAAACATGATTTCGACCTGAACGCGCTGGATTACGGTCGGCTATTCCAACGGCGCCAATATCGCCTCGGCCATGCTGCTGCTCGGCGCGCTGAAAGTTCGTGGCGCGATTTTGTTTCGTCCGATGGTGCCGCTCTCGCGTCCGCCACAGACTCACGTTAGACGATTGTGCGCGTTCTCATCTCCGGCGGGCGGTTTGATCCAGATTGCCACGCCGGATCAGGTCAAACGCGCTGGTCGATTTATTGCGCGAGCGAAAAGTCCGAAGTTGAGGTGCGAATGCAGGAGAGCGGCCACGAATTGAACTGACGCGGGACGTGGAAACAGCGCAGAGACTGGCTTGCACCGAGCGCCGTTGCATAGGAAAAAGGAGGCTCGCCTATGCTCGTCGTCATGAATGCCAACGCCACCGAGGGTGAGATCGCCGGCAGTCGTCCGCGTGATCGAGGCGCTCGGCTTGCGCGCGCATGCTCATGCCCGGTGCCACCGCACCGCCATTGGCATCACTGGCAACAAGGGCGTCATCAGTTTGCAGGCATTTCGAGAATTTGCCGGGCGTGGCCGAGGCCATTCGGGTAACCAAACCCATACAACTGATCACGCCTCGATCTGAAACAGGAGCGCACGATTGTGGATGTCGGCGGCGCCAAGATCGGAAACAGCTCGCTCGCCACGATCGCCGGCCCATGTGCGATCGAAACGCCGCAAACAGGCCTTGCCATTGCCGAAGTCGTGAAAAGGCGTCGGCGCGAAATTTTTCCGTGGCGGCGCCTTTCAAGCCGCGGACCTCGCCCTATGCTTTGCTGGCCTCGGCGAGGAAGCACTGAAAATTCTGGTCGAAATTCGGGAGAAGTTTGGTCTAAAAATCGTTAGCGAAGCCCCTCGACGAGCCAGGAGTCGATCTGGTCGAAAAATATGCCGACATGATTCAGATCGGCGCGCGCAACATGCAAAACTACACGCTTTTACGCCGGGTCGGTCGTTCCAAACCGCCGGTCCTGCTCAAACGCGGGATGGCCGCCACACTGGAAGAATGGCTCCTCGCGGCCGGAATATATTATGGCCGAAGGAAATTATCAGGTCGTGTTATGCGAGCGCGGTGTCCGCACCTTTGCCCAGCACACCCGCAACACTCTCGATCTCGCCGCCGTTCCAGCGGTGCGGCGTATCTCACATTTGCCCATCATCATCGATGCCCTCGCACGGCACCGGAAAAATTACATGGTCACACCGCTCGCCCGCGCCGGTGTTGCTGTCGGGGCCGATGGCTTGATGATCGAAGTGCACTGCAAACCGGAGGAAGCGCTTTCCGACGGTGCGCAAGCGCTCACGCTCGACGAGTTTGAGCAAATGGCGAAAGAAGTGCGGGCGATTCACGACGTGATCGCGTGAGCCGAGGAGCGGCGCGCCTCCTCGCACGGTGTCATCCTCAGCCGCGAGACAACGCCAGTCCGGCTCGACCGAAGGATCTCACCTACTCGCGGTTGGTCACGAATGACTCTATGTGATCAACCACCCCAGGGGAGGTCCCTCGCGTGCGCTTGATGATAGATTAAGAGAATTTGCGAGCAACCTTCTGCCTTTCGCAGGTCAACCCTCAAGGAGTGGTTGTCTCCCGACTATCGACCTAACAATCGGCGGTCTGGGACCGTCGCATCACACCTGCTCAATCGCAGAAAGTTCGCCAGCAACTTCTCTCCTTCGTCCGTCAGAATCGATTCCGGATTGAAACTGCACACCGTGAATCGGAAATTCGCGATGTTGTAATCCCATGATTTCACCATCATCGGATTCGGCGGTGATCGTGAGTGACTCCGGAAGTGTTTCGCGCTTGACCACCAGCGAATGATAACGCGTCGCTTCAAATGGTTTTGCCAGATTTTCAAAAACACCGGTCCCTGTGGTGCGAAATCGCAGAGGTTTTCCCATGCATCAGTTTCGGCGCCCGCACAATCTCGCCGCCGTAAGACTTCGCCAATGCATTGGTGACCGAGGCAAACGCCGAGCAACGGAATTTGCGGCGCCAAATTCGCGAATGACATCGCAACTGATTCCCGCGTCGCGCGGCCGGGCCAGGTCCGGGCGAAATGCAAATCCGTGCAGGACGCAAAGTTTCGAATGTCCGCCAGCGCCGACTCTCGTCGTTGCGTTTCACCACAACGTCTGCGCCGAGCTCACCGAAAATCTGCGCCAGGTTATAAGTGAATGAATCGTAGTTATCGATCAGCAACAGCATTTCAACTCGTCAGCTCCTTCGCCCGCTCAATTGCTGCCAGTGACCGCCATCGCCTTACGCTCCGTTTCTTCGCGTTCTCTAAGCGGATCCGAATCGGCCACGATTCCAGCGCCAGCCTGCACGCACGCTCTTTCCATTTTTCAAAACCACCGAACGCAACGCGATGCAGCTATCGCAATTTCCGTCAAAACCGAACCAGCCGACCGCCCCGGCGTAAAATCCACGTCGCGCTTTTTCCAGTTCGGCAATGATTTGCATGGCACGAATCTTCGGGGCGCCCGAACACGGTGCCCGCGGGAAAGTGCGCGCGAAAGGCATCGAACGCACTCAAACCATCACGCAGCCGCGCCTCAACATGCGAGACGATGTGCATGACGTGACTGTAGCGCTCGATCGTCATTTGCTCGGTCACGCGCACGCTTCCGATTTCAGCGATCCGGCCGAGATCGTTGCGCGCGAGATCGATTAACATGACGTGCTCGGCCCGCTCCTTTCGGGTCAGCGAGCAACTCGCGCGCGTTTGCTTCGTCAGAGATCTCGGGTCGTCGCCGCGCGGACGGGTCCCCGCAATCGGCCGCAGTTCGGCAACGCGACCGCGCACCCGCACATGTAACTTCAGGTGAACTACCCAGTGCGCAAAACTCGTCACCAAAGTTCAGCAAAACATGTAGGGCGACGGGTTACCGAAACGTGAGACAGCGATATAGATCGAGCGGATCCCCTGAAAATGCCGACTCGAATCGTTGCGACAGCACGACCTGAAAATATCGCCTTCGGCGATGTATTCCTTTGCGCGCAGAGACCATTTGCTCGAAATCGTCTAGTATTGCTCTGAATTCGACGGTCGCAAGCGTCGCCGCGCCTGGTGATCCGCGTATCGGTTGCAATCGCGATGGCGCGGCGAGTCTTATCCAGAATGAGTCTCGATCTGTTTGTTGCACGCAGCGTGCGTATCCATCGTCCGGCGCTTTCCTTTTCGAAGTGTCGGCCAATGCGATCACACGCATCGGTGCGAAAACGATGATCAAAAACCATGAGCGTTCAGATGCGATCATGAACATCATTTCCGGCAGCTTCGAGATCGTCGCGCGAATGAATCGTCGCCTTTGGGTTCGAAAAATCTGATCACGTCGTAACCGACGAAGCCGACCACACCGCCTTGAAATGCGGTATGTCATCGCGCGGAACAAGGCGGAATTCAGCCGAGAACTTTTGCAGATCGGCGAGCGGATCAGGAGTACTGCGATTTAGATGACGCCGCCGCTTTTCTCGCGGATCGTTAGCTCGCCGTTGCGCTGGCTAACGATCAATAGAGGATCGATACCAATAAAGCGAGAAGCGTGCCCGATTCTTCATTGCGCTCGGCTGATTCGAAGAGGAACGACAAGCCATTGCGCCCAATTTTTGAATGCGCCGACCGGCGTCTCGACATCGCTGACGATCTCGGCAACGACGGGGATCTAAATTTGCCACGTTCTGGCAAGCCGGCGGAACTCTTCGAGGGAGGGTCGCAAGTCATCCCGAGCAGTCGAGTCAAGGAGATCCTGGAGTGTTGGAGTAGTGTCCCAACAGAAGATTCATTCATGACGCTCTGGCACATGATCATTGTAGACGCGTTGCTGTGCGAAGCGCCTGCGTCTGCCGCCAGTTTTGTCGACTGCTCCTACAAAAATCTTGCGCTGGCGAAGGTGCGAGCGATTATTTGAGCCCACTTTTGGTGCGGGTGTAGCTCAGTGGTAGAGCACCTCCTTGCCAAGGAGGACGTCGCGAGTTCGAGCCTCGTCACCCGCTCTTCGTGCAGGTTGGGCGGTCGACCTGAACCCCCGCCGGGCGAGTCCGAAGCCGCACCGGCGAGGCCAATCGACCCTATCTGGCTTATACTGCCCGACGCCAATGGACCGGCGCCCCGTGATGCCAAGGTCGATATTCATGCCAATTAGAGCCCTAAAATGTCCATTTTCTTGAATCTGAACTCGCTTCTTCTCTGCATCTCATAGACAAATGAAAAACTATGAAAGCATATGATTCTTGGCAGCGCCGCTACTCTCGCCCTGGCGCTCGCCATCTACGCACAAAACACCTGCCCAACGGGCAGAAACGCCAGCCGCGACGCCAGAAACGCTCGTCCGCGTCGCCCGCGCTAACGACAACGCCCCGCGGCGTCCGCCTTCTCCCACGATTTCGGCAACGGCTTCACGCGGCGAATCAATTTGCCGACCAGATCAAGCAACGGGTCGAACGCAAGTTTAAGCACGGAAGATTTGGCGTCAACCATTGATGGAGATGGGAACCGACACGCATCGCCGATCCGGCGGCGACGATCACGCGACATCCCAGTTAACCGTCCTTCCAATCGCCATTATCAGCGTCCTGGCCGTGTTCGGCTTCCCAGCCGCGATCGTCGCCGTCATTATGTTCAGCAGTTGGGCCAGGACGCGTTCGCTGCATCGCACCGTGCGGATGATGGTGGAGAAAGGTCAGCCGGTTCCGCCGGAGTTGCTCTCGTCGCCGGCGGCCGCTTCTGCCGGTAACGATTGCGCCCGTGGGTACGATTTACGCCGCGGCATCGTGCTCTCGTCTCGGTCGGCGTCGGTGATCGATCATGTTTTTCGGAATCAGTGCCGGTTGGGACAACGGCGTCTGGGCGCTCGGTTTGATCCCCGGCTTGATAGGTCTGGGTTATCTGCTGGCGTGGCGACTTGCTTATCGTGACGAGAAAGCGTTGAAACAATGATGTGGAGCTGACCGATGCCGACCTGCTCGCGCGAGTTATTGTTGATGGTGACCAGCACGCTTTTGGCGAGCTGGTTCGCCGCCATCAATCGCCCGTGCGCGGTCTGTTGCGCCAGCTGGTGCGCGCCGACGTCGAACTGGCCGACGATCTCGCCCAGGAAACGTTCATCCGGGCTTACAAAAACATCCGGAGCTTTCGAGGCGAAGCGAAGTTCTCCACCTGGCTTTATCGAATCGCTTACAACGTCTTCACGAGAATGCCCGCAAAACGCAAAGAGCTTGTCGGAATCGATGAAGAGCAGTTGCAGGCCGAGGTCGATCCACAAACGACTGATCCCGGGTTGCGTCACGATCTCATGAACGCGCTGGCTAACTTACCTGTTACACGAGCGCACGGCCGTCACGCTTGTGTTGCCAGAATGGGTTGTCTCACGACGAAGCGGCCCGCGTCCTCGATATTCCGCTGGGGACGGTGAAGACGAATGTCTTGCGCGGACGCGAGAAATTGAAGAAAATGCTAGCAGGCCTGGGCGACCTGAAATGAACGATCCGCTTGATAATTTACTCGATGCGCGATTGCGCGACGAGACGCCCTATATCGACGACGCTGGCTTTCACCGCCCGAGTGATGAAACAACTTCCGCGCCGCCGCGTTTTCCTGGAGCGCGCAGCGCGCGTTCATAATCTTTCTGGCGGCGACAATTCGTGTCGGTTCGTGGTCGCCTATTTCGCATCGGGCGAGGGGATGTTCGTGCACGATGCCTCGCTCGGATGCCTGTCGGGTCTGCAACCGGTGCAATTGTTTCTTCGATCCTGGCCTTGCGGAACTGGCAATGACCATTGCCGGGCTTTGGGCCGCGCTTACGCGACACGCGACACACCGATCGTCTGAGCGGAAATCCCGAGCGAAGTCAGCGACCCGCGGCATCTTTAAGCTTTCACATCGGTCCCTCGACTGCGCCGAATGACGGTCATTACGCGGCGCAAAGCCGCGCGCTTCTTTACGTCAGCCGCAATTTGCTTCCCGAGCGCCTCGACGTTTTCGAATTTTTTCTCCGGCCGCAGGAACTGCACGAATTTGATTTCGATATCAGCCGCCGTAAATGTCGCGATGGAAATCGAGGAGATGAACTTCGATCGTGCGCTCGGCCTTTTCGCCGGAAACAGTCGGCCGGAATCCCACATTGACGACACCGTGATGCAACACGCCTTCGAACCAGGCCTCGACAAAGTAAACGCCGTTGGGCGGGAACTGTTCGCTGTGCGCGCTCAGATTTGCCGTCGGAAAACCGAGTTGCCGCCCCAGCTTCGAACCTTCTCGGACCGTGCCGCAGAAATGGTGTAGTCGCGTCCGAGCATCACGGCTGCGCTCAGCAAATCGCCCGCGCTCAATCCGGGCGCGAATGGCGGTGCTGCTAACGACCGCCTCGTTCACTTTCACCGGCGGGATTCCGACAACGTTGAAGTGATGCCGCGTACCGAGCTTGCGCAGGAGCGCGAGATTGCCGGCGCGATTTTTCCCGAACGACCATTCGTGGCCGACACAAATTTCACGCCAGCGGTCTGGCGCTCTCGGTCAACTGCCGCGACGAAATCCTCCGCCTCGGTTTGCGCGAAATTTTTGTCGAACGGAATGATCAGGAGATGGCCGACTCCATGAGCGCGAATCAGCGCGATCTTATGCGGCGTGGAGGTAATGAGATGCGGCGGATTCTCCGGCCGCAAAACCTTGGCAGGATGCGGATCGAAGGTGACAACAACCGGCGTTCCATCTTCAGAATGGGCATGCCGCGCAGAAGTGGAGATGACGGCTTGATGACCGAGGTGCACGCCGTCAGAACGCGCCGATCGCGAGAAAAGCGGACCGTCTAACTGCGCGAGACCGGTGGTGGAACGGAGGATTTCCATCAGAGAAATGACGAATGCACGAATGACGAGGGGCGAATGACGAGCAGCGAAATGACGAATGACGAAGTAGACGAATGAATCGCCACTGACAAACGCGTAGCCCATTGGGCTTCGATTTGTTTCGTCATCTTCCTCATTCTTTGTTTTCCGCTCCGCCAGATTTTCGCGAAGATCAGGTGCAGCTCTCTTGCTTCCATCCACAGCTCTCGCGCTTCGGGCTTTAGTTTTGGAACTGCGCGAACGGCCCATGCGCAGAAAATATTTCGTTTCACGCGCTTCCTTCTTGCAGATAGCTCATACACTTGAGCAATTCCTTTTGGAAACGGAGTCATCGGCTCCCGATGTAATCTGCGCCGACGCTTGTTGCCGCACCGATCAGCTGGCTAATGATGCGTCCTGTTGTTGGGCCTGCGCGAATCGTCTTTCGCGAAATCAATGACAGCTTCTCCGAAGCGTGCCGCTTCGCTCTTCCAAATCGCAAATGGGTGCGGCCCTGCCTCTTCACGAACAGACGCGGATGTTTCCGCCATCCAACCAAAACGACGCCTCACCTCCGAGTTTCGCAGCATCTCGTTCGTCATTCATTCGTGCTTCGTCATTCTCCTCACGCTCCCCGCATCCGGGAAACCTGCGGCAACGAAAGCACACGCGCGGCAATTTCGGACGGGTCGCCATTCTTGATCTGATCGACCGAGACCGCGTTCGCGACATCGAATCGCCCCGATTTCACTCGCCGGAGCGAGTAGAGATGGGCGCCGCAACCGAGTTCCGCGCCGATGTCGTGTGCGTAGGTTCGAACGTAAAAACCTTTGCTGCAGACAACGGTGAAATCGATTCTGGGTAGGGCGATCCGATCGATGGAGTAGCGGTAAACGTGCACTAACCGCGGCTCGCGTTCGACTGTTTTTCCCTGGCGCGCGAGTTTGTAAAGTGGAACACCGGCGTGTTTGATCGCGGAGACCATTGGCGGGGTTTGATAAAAATCGCCGCGGAATTTCTCAAACGCGGGCGCGAATGGTTTTTCATCGAACGGCCGGCACCTCGCGCTGCTCGATCACTTCGCCCTCCTTGTCCTGTGTGCTCGTTGTTGACCCCAAGCATCATCGTGCCCGGAATATTCCTTGTCCTCAGCCATGAGCAGGTCCTGAATTTTTGTGCCGCGTCCGAGGGTGAGGAGGAGGAGGCCGGTCGCGATCGGATCGAGCGTGCCGCAGTGACCGACTTTTCCGGATTTGCAAACGCCGCCGCACCAGCGCGACGACATCGTGCGATGTCATCCCCGCGGCCTTGTCCACCAGCAGAACGCCGTCAGGTGTTGCGCTCGATTGCTGCACAAGCTTGTTCCACGATTTTTTCTCTACTTCCGACAACGTCCCGCGAACGCGTGCCCCGGCGGCGAGGACGTGGCCGCCACCACCAAACTCGGTGCAAATCGCGCAGACATCGACCGCTTCATTTTTCGAGCGCATGCTGACGCGCACTTTTCCATCGGTCAGTTCTTCGAAGAAAATTGCCACGATCGACGCCGCGAATGGCCCGCAAATGGTCGATCAACCCTTCGTTGTCTCTCCGGAAGCACGCCGAGGGCGAGCGCCGCGGCGCCTGGCTCAAACTGAACCACGCCAGTTTTCCGTCGCACGCGAAATCGCATCGTGCCCAATAGTTCGCGCAGTAATTCGATGCGCCGGCGCGGAAAATTTTCGTAAAGCAACTGGCTGATTCGTCCAACATCGACTCCGCAACGAACCAGCTCCGCCGCGATCTCGAACGTGCGCACGGTCGTATTCGGATACTGAAACGAACCGGTGTCGGTCGAGATCGCCGCGTAAAGATTTTCCGCGATTGCCGGCGTGATCGGAAATTTCTGGTTCGTTAGGAATTCAAAAGAATTTGGCCGGTGGCGGGCGCAGTCGGATCGATGTAAACGAGATCGCCGTAACGCGGATTACTCGGGTGATGATCGATATTGATCCAAAGTTTGGCACTGGCGCAACCGCGGCGATAGTGGTGCCGAGACGATTCTGCACTGCGGTATCGAGCGCGACTGCGACGTCAAAATCTTCCGGCGCGCTCGGCGGCTTGGGTCAACAGCTCGGCCTGCGCCAGAAAATTATATTTCTCCAGCATTCCCTCTTCATTCCAGGCCCGGACGTCCTTGCCGAGTTCCTTCAGTGACAATGCGAGGGCCAGCGTGCTCCCGAGTGCGTCGCCATCCGGGCGGACATGACTCGAGCACCGCGAATTTGTTGTGCTCGCGCAAGGCACGACCAATTTCAGCAAATTTGGCGTCGCGCTCGTTCACGCTTTGTTTTCGCGGGTCGAATCGATCTCCTGCATGATTTCGATGACACGCGTGCCGCGTTCGATCGAATCATCCAGATGGAAAACAAGATGGGGGTGTATTTCAAAACCACATGTTTCGCCAGGGCGGATTGCAAGGCGGCGCGATGCGCCTCGAGCTGATTGATCACGCTCGCGCCGGCCGTGCCGAGGACGCTGACAAAAACGTGCGCGTTTTTCAGATCGGAGGTGACGTCCACCTGATTGATGGTCACCAGGCCCTTCTCGAATTTCATTTCGCGCGTGATAATTCCACTGAGCTCGCGTTTCAGCACTTCATTTACGCGCAATAATCGATGTTTCATATGTAACTTGTCATCCCGACTCGATGTCGGAGCGATCCCGTTGCGATATCTTAAGCTAACTGCGACAGGATCGCCGTCGACTACGCTCAGGATGACTACAATTTCTGCGCGATCTGCTCGAGCACGTAACACTCGATGATGTCGCCCACCTGGTATTCGCTAAAATCTCCCAGCTTAATTCCGCATTCGAGTCCCGAGCGCACCTCTTTCACGTCGTCCTGGAACCGGCGCAGAGGTCGGCAAGCCCGCCATCATAGACCGGCTGACGACGTCGCAGGACCCGTGCTCGCGCCGTTCGCGCGATGCGACCGTCGGTGACAAGACATCCGGCCACGATCCCTTTGCTCAACTGGAATATCTGTTTCACCTCGGCGTGGCCAATGACCGATTCGCGATGTTCCGGGTCGAGCAAGCCCGCCATCGCTTCTTTGATCTGATCGAGTCAGCTCGTAAATGATCGAGTAAAGTTTGACCTGCACGCCTTCGTGTTTCGCCGCGGTCACCGCCATGTTTTCCACTTTGACGTTGAAGCCGACGACGACGGCGTTCGACGCGCTCGCCAGCAGAATGTCATTTTCCGAAATCGGCCCGACCCCAGCGTGGATTATTTCGAGGTCGACTTTCTTGCTTTCGATTTGATTGAGCGCGCCGGTCAGTGCTTCCAACGAACCTTGCACGTCGGTTTTCAGCACGATGCGCAAAACTTTCTTGCCGTCGGCCGCTTCCAGCAACGTTTCGAGAGTCGCGCGCTGCGGTGTCGCCAATTTGCCGGCGCGCTTCGATTCCAGACGTTCTTCGCTCAACTGTTTGGCTTCGCGCTCGGAATCCATCACCAGCAGTTCGTCACCTGCATTGGGCAATCCGGTGAATCCAAGAACCTTCACCGGCATCGATGGTCCCGCCGCTTTCACCGGCTGACCGCGATCATCGATCAACGATTTCACTTTGCCACTGTAATCGCCGCAAATGAAGGCGTCGCCCACTCGCAGCGTGCCCATCTGGACAATGACGGTGGCGGTCGGTCCGCGCGCCCGCTTCCACCTGCGCTTCAATCACAGTGCCGCGCGGTTTCGCGGTCGGCGATGCCTTCAGCTCCATTACTTCGGCCTGCAACGTCATCATCTCCAGAAGTTGATCGATATTCGTCCCGCGCGTCGCCGAAACCGGAACTGTAATGGTTTCGCCACCCCAATCTTCCGGCGTCAACTCACGTTCCTGAAGTTGCTTCTTCGCCCGATCGATGTTGGCCGAAGCCAGATCGATCTTGTTGATCGCGACCATGATTTTGACATGCGGGCGCCGCCTTGGCGTGATTGATCGCTTCGATCGTCTGCGGCATCAGCCCGTCATCGGCTGCGACCACCAGCACCACGATGTCCGTGACCGATGCACCGCGGGCGCGCATGGCGGTGAATGCGGCGTGACCTGGAGTATCGAGAAAAGTAATCGGTTGGCCTTTGTATTCGACGCGATAGGCGCCGATGTGTTGCGTGATCCCGCCGGCTTCGCCCGCAGCCACCCGCGTTTTCCGGATCGCATCCATCAACGGAAGTCTTACCGTGATCGACGTGGCCCATGAACGTGATGATGGGCGCGCGGGGCTTGAGCTCCTCCTCTTTCGCCGGCTCCGGAGGCGGCGGAGCAACGACGACCTTTTCTTCCTTGTGAACGCCGCCGCCTTTTTCGCGCCGTTCTTTTTCAAGAACAAATCCGTGCTGCTCCGCAATCTTCGTCGCGACATCCGGTTCAATTGTCTGGTTGGCGTTTACGAAAATGTTGAAGTCATCCATCAGCTCCTTGATCAGCTGGAAATTTTTCAACCTCAGCTGCGTCGCCAATTCCTTCGACGATGATCGGCGGTTTGATGGTGATGACGTTCTTCGGTTCTTCCTCGACCGGAGGTGCGACTTCGGCGGTCGCCTGACCGTCGGTTGACGCAACCGTCGGAACTTCCGGCAACTGGCGGCAGGTGGAGCGGGTGGGGTTCGACCCGGCGCCGGCGGCGGGACCGTTAACCCCGGCTTCGCGACCAATTTCGAAATCGGAGGTAAAATCGTTGTTCTGAACTTTCGAGTGCCATCGGTTGCCTTGGCTTTAGGTTTATCGATCAATGACACCGTTTCCATCTTGCTCGGGACTTCGGTTCTCTTCGGGTCTTTTCTGCGGCGGAGGGACGCGCTTCCGCAGCGTCCTAGCGGGTGCCGTTTTCTCTTTTACCGTAGCTGCCGGCTGCGTGCCGGTTTCTCTACCGGCCTTTGGTTTCGATTCCTTAGCTTGGGCTGGCGCCGTCTTCTGAGGAACAGTCTTCGCCGGTTTGCGCGCAGTCGTTACCGCTTTGCGCGCCGGCGATTTCGTCGTGCTTTTCGTTGTCATCTTGTTCCTCAAAATTTTTGCTCATGGCCCTGAGCTCCTCAGCGGAGAGCCATAACTACTGTGCGGTTTCCGGTTCCTTCACCGCTTCGTGGATTTCGCGAGCTTTCGCTTCGTCGATTCCCAAAGTATCCACCAAATCCTGCACATCGGCGTCACGCAATCCCTCGAGATTGGTAAAGCCCGATTTCACCAGTGTCGTCGCCTGTTTCTCGGTGATGGGCAGAGCGGCCGAGCAAAGCCTGCGCCGCTTGCGCCACCTTCTGCTCGACCGCGGTCGTCGCCGACGTGTCCTTTTGAATGTTGATTTCCCATCCGGTCAATCGCGAAGTCAGCCGCGCGTTTTGACCCTTCTTTCCCGATGGCGAGCGAAAGCTGATCTTCGTCTACCGCAATCGTCACGCTCTTTTTTCCGTGTCGAAAGTCAGATTCTTTACCTTCGCCGGTTTCAACGCCTCGAGCACAAATTCCTTCGGGTCGGAGCTCCAGCGAATGATATCCACCTTTTCGTTGTTCAGCTCACGCACGATGTTTTTCACGCGCGATCCGCGCATTCCCACGCACGCGCCCACCGGATCGACTTTGTCGTTGGCGCTCCAGACCGCGATCTTTGTCCGATAACCCGCTTCCCGCGCGATTCCGCGGATCTCAACGGTGCCATCGGCAATTTCGCTCACCTCGAGTCTCGAACAGACGCCGCACAAAATTCGGATGACTGCGTGAGACGATGATTTCCGGGCCGCGGATGCCATTGTCGCACCGCCACGACGTAAGCGCGCGAGTCTGATCGCCGACGTTATAATCTTCCACCACCACGCGCTCGCGCTGCGGCATGATTGCTTCAAATTTTCCGAGATCGAGAACTCACGTCCGACCGATCGAACCGCCGCACCGTTCCGCTCACGATTTCGCCGGCGCGATCCTTGAACTCCTCGTAGATCATTTCCTTCTCGACCTGGCCGGATGCGCTGCATCATGGCCTGCTTGCGCGGTCTGCGCGGCGATGCGGCCGAAGTTTTTGGGCGTCACTTCCACTTCGACGATGTCACCGACTTTTGCGTCAGGCTTGATTCGACGAGCTGCGGGCTCCGAAATCTCGTCCTGCGGGTTCGTGACTCGCTCGGCCACGATCAGATTGGCGAGGGCGCGGATCTCGCCGGTCTTCGGGATTAATATCGATGCGCAGTTCGCGCGAGGCGCTCACGCTTTCTTAGAAGCGGACAGCAGTGCATTGGAGACCGCTTCGAGTAAAATCTCGCGCTTAATCCCGCGCTCGCGCTCGAGATAGTCCAACATTGCAATAAATTCCGCGTTCATCAAAAACAACTCCAGACCGCAAGACAAAAAGAGTGGGACACCAGCTCCCACTCCAACGCCGCGCGGTCTCAGAGTCCTTTAATCTAATTTACTCTGCTTTCCGTCAAGGTGATGGCGACCGTCGCGGCAGCACGGCGAATGAACGGCTGTCTCCCTGAGCTGGCCGCCGGAATAAAGCGACGGGAAGTCCTTACACGACGGGTCCCTGGACTCGCTCGACGCGATGCCGTTCGCCTTGATCGTTTGGCATTTGCCATTAAACCTTCGCGCGATGGTGACCGAACGACCCGGGCGACGGACCTGGCGGAAGATTTTTCTCGACAAGTGGTGGCAGAGGCCGTCGGACCCATCATCGTACTGTTGGTTTGGGCGGCGATTTATTTGCCCGGTCTGGGGTCGCTCGAAATTCGTGGGGAGGAAGGACCGGCGAATTTTGCCTGCGGTGACGATGCTGCAAACCGGCAACTACCTTGTGCCGCGTACGTCGGGAGCGAGCCATACTTTCGCAAACCGCCGCTGGTCAACTGGATTGCAGCCGCTTCGTTCAAGCTCACCGGATTTCGCAGCGGAATGGACGGCGCGGCTTCCTTCGGCGCTGGCGATTCTCGCGGTCGCGCTCGCGTTTCGTCACGCGCGGGCGACGCGCGCTCGGCACTACCGGGATCGCTTGCTCGCCGCGCTGATCTGGCTGGTCAATGCCGGCGAACATGGAAAAAGGTCGGTTTGATCGAAATCGAAGCCATCTACGTCTCGTTAACTGCGCTCGCCTTTATCTTTCTGGATTGCGGCATATCGGCGCGGAAGACAGGGGCACAACTATGGCTGTTGTCCGGCAATTTTCCTTGGTCTGGGCCATGCTCGCGAAAGGTCCGCTTCCGCATCTGCTCTTCTTCTACGGACCAGTCATCGCGTGCTCTGGAACGATCGCAAGCTCTCGCTCCTCGGCAACACGCGAGCATGGCACCGCGCTCGTCATCATGTTCGGAATGTTCGCCGGCCTGGGCGCTACCGGCGTTTCTGCTCTCCGATTGGGCACGCGTCGCGTCACATTTGGTCGCGTCAATACACCGGCCGCGTGTCTGCCAGCGGATTCCAGTTTTCTTCCTGGATCCAAAACATTCCGCACGGTCTCGTTTATTTCCTGCCCTGGTTGCCGCTGGCATTGCTTCGAGTTCGATCAACCAGTCGGAATTGCGCCGTCGTCACTACGCGCCTCTTGATTGGAATCGCCGTTCCCTTTCGTCCTGGTTAATCGTGATTCCGGGCGCGTTACCGCGGTATCGCCATGCCTGCGCTTGGACCCGCATCGTGGTGGTTGGGCGAGTTATTGGCACACGACAACTTGCGCTGGCCGCAGCTGGCTCTCCGGCAAAACACTTCGCGCCACGCTTGCGAAACAGGATTGTCGGTCGCTTTTGTCGTCCTCGGTTGCATTTGGGGTTTGGCTTACGGTCTGATTGCAACGCCCGTTTTTGCGCAAGCACGAAAAGGTTCGGCAACACGCGCGGCAGATCGACGCCATTGTCCCGACAAATATTCCCCTCTATGCAGTTAATCCAAAATACCAGCCTTACCTGTTTTATGTGCGGGCGCCCCTTCGCTATGTCAGCACGATTGAGCAACTACCGAGTCGACACGAAATTTTCCTGAGTCCAGGGGCCGACGAGTGAAGAAGCGGAAATGACAAAGCATTGGTCGCCCGAGCCGAGCGCAGATGGTTTTGCGCATCAAGGATTATCGCGAACACGAGGAGGTTCTGTTCTCGGTTCCGTCTCCGCGCTGAGCCCAAGTTATGGGTCCTATAAAATGGGTTGTAGTTGACAACGGCTGGCAACGGTCTTGCTTAGAGATGAGATCGTTAGCCTGCTAACGATCTCGCCGGACCTTGTCATGAAGAAGTTCGATCCCGAAACCTTTGGACCGCTTGCTTGGCGGGACGGCCAGGGCCTGGCGGATGAAGCTCGATCAGCGACTCAAGCCGATGGGGCTAAGCCAGGCGAAATGGCGCACCTTGATCCATCTTTCTCGGACGCCCGGAACCGCTAACCCAATCCCAGATCGCGGAACATACCGGCATTGAAGAGCCAACCCTGGTGAGTTTGCTTCATCGCCTGGAAAAAGAAGGGTGGGTCGTGCGCAAGCATTCAGCGCGCGATCGCCGATGCAAGACCGTGCATTTGCAACCTCGAACCCAGCGCGTGATCAAGCCGAATTAATGCGACCGCACTGCAACTGCGGCGCGAGTTGATTAAGAATATTCCTGCACGCGACATGGAGGTTTGCATGCGTGTACTCAAACATGTGCGGGAACGGATCGATCGCGCGCCCGGGCACGAATGGAAACAGAGAGAGACACAAATGAGTACGCTGGCTGACGTAAATACCGCCATGCGGGAGCGTGTCACACGATCTTGAGCGGCGTTATGGTCGTAAGCGCGTTTATGTGGTGGCCGGTGTCCGTCGCGCTGCTGGTCGTGCTTTTGGCAATTCGCGCCATTACAAGCAGGCAGAAAGCAACCCCGCCGCCAGCGCCTCGGGCCGTGGCAGTGGCAAAAGTTATCACCAAAGATGTTCCGCTCTACCTGGATGAAATCGGTACATGCACCGCGGCGGAAATGGTTCAGGTGCAGGCGCAGGTAAATGGACAAATTATTTCGCGCGATTTCGAGGACGGTGCCGATGTCAAGAAGGGCGATGTGCTGTTCCGAATCGATCCGCGTCCATTCGCAGCGGCGCTCGCCTCCGCGCAAGCTGATGCGGCTCTCGCGCATGCTACCTTTGAGCGACAAAATGAGTTACGGTCGAAGGCGGTAGTTGCCGGTCAGGATTATGACGTCGCCATGGCGAACGCGATGAAAGCCGATGCCGCCGTCGCGGTCGCGCAGGTGAATCTCGATTACTGTACAATCCGGTCGCCGATCGATGGCAGGACAAGCATTCGCAATGTGGATGTGGGCAACCTCGTTGGGCCCAGTAGCCCTCCACTCGTCATGGTGCAGCGACTCGATCCAATTTATACCGACTTCACGATTGCCGAGCCTGACATTCCACTGGTGCGCCAGCATCTGAACGGGCCAACGTTGCGAAGTGTTAACGAAGAGCGAGAATGACAAAGTGCCGCCGCGTGTTGGTGAGCTGACGTTCATCGACAACTCGGTGCAGCCTGGCGCGGGCACGGTCAGAGCACGGGCCACCACTGAAAATCATGATCGCGCGTTGTGGCCGGCGCAGTTCGTGCGAGTGCGGCTGATTTTGGAGACGCTGAAGAATGCGATGCTCGTGCCGGCCAACGCCGTGCAAATCGGGCAAAACGGTCCTTATGTGTTTGTGGTGAAGGGCGATTCAACGCTCGACCTGCGCCAGGTAAAGCCCGGCCAGCGGCAGGACGGCGACATGACGGTGATTATCAATGGCGTTAAACCCGGCGAAAGTGTTGTTACGCGCGGTCAGCTCCAGCTCGCTCCCGGAATGAAGGTCGCGGCGCAGGAAGATAAATCATCGCAATCATCCACTGGTGGTGCTCGCGATAATGCCGCAGTTCAGTGATGAAAACCGACGGCCGTGACGGCGGCGAACCTCAATCGCAACATCAGAGACGCGGCAGCGCTGCGCAAAAACTGACTCAGTTCTCCTCCGGCCTTTCCCGTCCGTTCATTCAGCGGCCGGTGATGACGATGTTGCTGACTGTTTCGGTTCTCGTCTTCCGGCATCCTCACGTTACAATCAGCTCGCGGTAAATGATCTGCCGGCTGTCGATTACCCGGTCCTTTCCGTGACCGCGTCGTATCCCGGGCAGATCCGGTGACGATGGCCAACACGATCGCGACGCCGCTCGAGAAACAGTTTCACGCAAATCCCGGGCATCAGTCTGATCACCAGCGCAAGCTCGCAGGGAAACACAAGCATCACGATTCAATTTGATCTTAGTAAGAGCATCGATGGGGCAGCGAGCGATGTGCAATCCGCGATCCAGCGCGCCAGCGGACAACTGCCGGCCGATCTGCCCAGCCCGCCCACATTTACAAAGGCAAATCCCAACGATCAGCCGGTAATGTAAATCGCGCTCACAAGCGACACTCTCACCGATGGCGAACTCTATCGCTACGGCACGACCGAAGTGGCGCAACGCATCAACATCCTGCCGGGCGTTTCCCAGGTGAACATTTACGGCGTGAAAGGCGCGATCCGCATCAAGGTGGATCCGGGCAAGCTAGTCACGCGTAACATGACATTCGACGATCTCGCCGCTGCGGTTAAGGCGCGGGACTGCCTACTCCGGCGCGGGCCAGTTCGATGGCAAGAACAAATCCTTTACGCTGCGGCCGCAGGGCCAGCTCGATACTGCGGACGGATATCGTGATCTGATCGTGAAACGTGGGCCCAACGGCACACCTGTCTACCTGCGCGATGTGGCGCGCGTGGTGGAGGGCGTGGAGAACGAGCGGCTGTCGCGTCACTTTTTGCGCGCGGCTTTAATCCGCCTGCATCGGTCATCGTATTCGCCGTCTCACGACAGGCGGGCGCGAACGCCGTGCAGGTCGCCCGTTCCGTGCGCGAGTTACTACCGGAACTGCAACGTGAACTCCCGGATCGATCCGCATGCTCCCGACCTTTGATCGATCGCAATCAATCGTGAATTCATTGCACGACGTTCAGTTTACGCTCTATGATCGCGTTCGTCGCTCGTCATGCTTGGTCATTTTCGTCTTTCTCGGCCGGGCGAGCGACACCCTCATCCCGATGGTCGCGCTGCCGATGTCGCTTCCTGATCACGTTCGTGGCGATGTGGTGGCTCGGTTACTCGATCAACAACCTCACCCTCATGGCGCTCACCCTCGCCATCGGCTTCCTCGTCGATGACGCGATCGTGTTTCTGGAAAACGTTGTCCGCCGCGCCGAGCACGGCGAATCGATTCTTAAGGCGACGATGAATAGCGCCGGCGAAATTTCCTTCACGATCTTGTCGATGACGCTCTCGTTGGCGGCAGTTTTCATTCCGCTCGCCTTCATGCCTGGATTGCTCGGTCGTATTTTCCGCGAATTCGCCATCACGATCATCGTTGCGATTCTCGCGTCAGGTTTGGTCTCACTCACGCTCACACCACTGATGTGCTCGCGCATTCTGAAAGAGCGCGGCCCCGGACATCGCAAGACATGGACGGAGCGCTTCGTCGCCCGGTTCTTCAATCCTATTCGCGATGCTTACGGTCGAACCCTGCGATTGGTTCCTGGATCATGGCTGGATCGCGGTGCCGATCCTGGTCGCCTGCGTCATCGGTGTTTGGTTCTTCTTCAAACAACTCTCGTTTAGCTTTGCTGCCCACTGGCGACAGCGGTGTCATCCGCGGGTTCTTTCTGGTCCAGGAAGGCGCGTCGCCCGACCAGCAACGGCAGCTTCAAACGCAGCTCGATCCTATTCTTCAGGCGAATCCAGCCGTGGATAAATACTTCACCGTTGCCGGCCGTTCTGGGTTGGGCGCCGGTGTTTTTACCGTGTTGTTTTTGAGAGACAAAAGCGAGCGCGCCGACATCGATACGGTAGCGGCTCAGAATACGGAAAGGCGTGCAGCAGTATTCCCGGCGTTCTGCCGACGATGAATCCGCAGCCGGTGTTGCAGATCAACATCGGGGCGGCCGGAAGTCAGTTCGGTCGCTATTCCTACGTCATCAGCGGCATTGATCCTAACGAGGTTTACGACGCAGCCGACAAACTTGGAGAAAAATTGCGCGATTACTCCGGCTTCGCCGGGCCTCCACGCTCCGATCTCTTTCGCGCCACACGCCCGGCCTGACATCCAGATCGATCGCGATCGTGCTGGCACCTACGGCGTTTCAACCACGAAGGTGGAGAGCTTGCTGCGCGCCGCCTACTCGCAAAACTATGTTTATTTAATTAAGGAACCGGATGACCAATATCAAGTCATCGTGGAGGCCGACGATCAGGCGCGCACTGGCCCGCAGGATCTTCGCGAAGTCTATGTGAAACCCGACAACGGCAACACGATGATCCCGATTCGCGCTGTCACGAAAGCGCAGGAGAACGTCGGACTGCAGTCGGTCAATCACCTCAATCAATTCACGAGCGTAACATTTCGGCTTCGACACCAAACCGAATGTGCCGCTCGGTGACGTGATTAATTACATCCAGAAATCCGCCGCCGGAAGTCTTGCCGCCCAGCGTCAAAGGCGACCTACAGGGGAGGGGCTTCGTGCTCCAGCAACTTTTTCAGGCATTGCCGTTCCTTATTATAGCTGCCGTCTTCGTCATGTATGTCATCCTCGGCATTCTTTACGAGAGCTATGTGCATCCCGTTACCGTGCTTTCGACTCTGTTCCCCGCTGTTGTGGGTGGGCTGATGACGCTCTGGCTGTTCAACAGCACGCTGTCGCTCTACTCAGTGATCGGACTGTTCCTTTGATGGGTATCGTGAAGAAGAACGGGATCGATGATCGTGGACTTTGCGCTCCATCGTCTCGATGAAGGTTACGAATTGCGCGAAGCTATTCACGAAGCGAGCATCGAACGTTTCCGTCCGATCATTATGACAACGCTGGCCGCGCTTATGGGCGCGTTGCCGATCGCATTTGGCGTCGGCGCGGACGGATCATCACGGCGCCCACTCGGTCTGCGTTATCGTCGGCGGCCTGGTGGTTTCCCCAACTGCTCACCCTCTACATCACACCGGTAATTTATCTCTGGCTGGAATGGTTCCAGGAACATGTCCTCGATCAGCGTTCCATTTCTGCGTAGCGCTCATTTTCACGAGCACGAGTTTGGCGGCAAACCACCTCACCCCGCGCCTGCGGCGGCCAGCTGACGTTCTGCCAAAATAAGCTTCGTTATTCCAGCGACTTTTGCATCATGGTGGCGGGTTTCGGCGGCTCTTTGTTGGCATTGCGCTGAGTGCAATGCATCGCGCTCGCGGCCGATCATTCGCAAGATATCGCGATCATCGACCGCGCGCTCTACCGGCTATCAATCGAACCATAGCTAAGCATCCGTTTAAGCCGCGCGCGCGACCGGAAATGTTTCTCTACCGATGCCGCGTCGGTGTCAGTAAGATCTTTAACAGATTTAGCTATCGCCCAATCTTGAGGCCCAATCGCCTCAAAACCTAGCTCACTTACACCAGACTTTGAAAACCCGAGGATATGATCGATTAACGTCAGGAGCCGGCGGCCACTTTCCAGAATTTGTCGGACACTCGCCTCCTGTTTCTCAGTTAGTCCCTTCCTCGATGCGAGAAGCTGGGCAAATCCCAGGATGTGATTCATTGGGGCATGTAGCTCGTGGCTGGCGCGGGAGAGAAATTCACTTTTCGCCTGAAGCGCCTTTTGCAGTTCCGCTGTGCGTTCCTCAACCCGACGTTCGAGGTCGGTGTTAGCCAGGCGCAAGCTCTGATTCAGACCGAGAATGCGCATAGCCACGTACTCGCGCGATGAAGCGGTCGCGTTCGAATGGTTTGCTCATGAAATCGTCAACTCCTGAATTCATTGCGTCCAGATAGTTGGCGTTTCCTTCCCGCGCTGTGATCAGAATGATGTAGCTGAGCTGAGAGGTTTCCTCAGCGCGAATTCTTCGGCAGAGTTCCAGTCCGTCCATACATGGCATCATCCAATCAGAGATGATCAGCTGGTGGCGCTGGCGTTTCCAAGCTTCCCAGGCATCACATCCATTCGTGGCTTCGGTGACGCTGTGTCCTAACTCGCGTAGGGCGGAATTTCAGCAAAAACCTGGCAATACGGTCGTCATCGGCGACGAGAATATCCATTTTCGGCCCTTGGGAGCACCCTGATCTGCACAAAGCACCATATCTAACGGTTTCGCCTGTTGGCCGACAAATGTCGGACCCTTCCGTAGTGGACGGCGTGTCCGCTGGCCCCGTAAATGCTCGCCTAGAGTCAGACTCAATTGTGAGGGCAACATACTGTGATTCGTGGGCGAGAACTGACTTTCCGCATTCTATTGGCGGAGGATAACACCGTAAACCAACAAGTCGCTCTGGGGTCTGCTGGAGACACTTGGCTATGGGCGGACGCCGTGGCCAATGGCATTGAAGTGTTGGAAGCACTCAATCGCCTTCGTTACGACGTCGTCTTAATGGATTGCCAAATGCCGCGGCTGGATGGCTATGAGACGACGCGACGCATCCGGCAGCTTGAGCTGCAGGGCGCAGCACCGCTCGATCGCAGGACCCTTGTCTACATCATTGCCAGTGACGGCCAACGCGATGGAACGCGACCGCGAAAAATGTCTGGCCTCCGGAATGAGTGACTATCTGAGCAAGCCGGTGCGCCGAGATGAATTGAAAATGGCATTAGATCGACATGGTCAGATCCGTCCCGCCACGCTGCGCCTGATCAACCGTCGAGTTCAGCCGGCGAGATCTTGGTGGATATCAATCACCCGCGCGAGGTTGCTCATGACCAAGCCGATCAGCTGCAGGAGCTTGATCGATCTCTATTTGGTTGAAGCCGGCCCAATGTTGGATGGTCTCGGCCAGGCGATTCGGAGTAATTCGAGCGGCGAGGTGCGCGCATCGCTCACGAATTCGTTGGCCGCAGCCTTTCTGCGGGGTGGACGCTGTTCACCCAACCCCTGCGCGCGTTGGAACGCCTTGGCCAGCAAGGTAACCTCTCTGAGCGGACGCGTTGCTTGCCGATGTTCGCCACAAATTTCCGCGCGTCCAGAGCGCCTTCACCCCAACGTACAGGCACGCTGCACACGTCCAATTCATAACCGATGAAAGGAGTCTTCTCACGCCCGACTAAAAAGAAGACCATTCTGATCCTGGATGATGATCAGCCAGCCAGTCGAGGGCTACCGGGAAAAACTCCAAGCGCAGGGATTCAAGGTTGAGCGTCACGGCCGCCTTTCGACGCTACATTGCAGGTCTCAAGCAACACTGCTGTCGATCTTGCGATTCTCGACCTCTGCCTGCCCGGAATAAACGTGGTCGAACTGATCAAGAATATCCGTTCGGATTCTGGTATTCCGTCAACACCAATCATAGCCTTTCTCAAATCCGCACTCTCGGGCATCCTGCACGCAGGCCGCTGTGGAAGCAGGCGCAACAAAATCCGTCCCACAAGTCGATACTACGCCAGAACGATTGCTTGAACTTCGTGCGCTGAGCTCGGAGTAAGCGCGCGTCCCAAGGTCGGCGGTCGCGGCGCAGCTGAGGCGCTCGAGGCGAATCAGGAAAAGCCGCCCTCAAATCTTTTGATTAACAGGCCCGAAATAATGGCGAAGTTGCGTGCCAGCTATCAGAATTTCACCAGGGCGGAGCGGGAAGATCTGCGTCGCGCGGCACTTCTCCAGCTGCACCGTCAACGCTTCGTCTAGCTGGCGGGTAGCGCTAACGTTCTTGCTCTCCGCAAGGTCGTGCAGTTGAGCACAGCTTTGGAAGCGTTACTCGTTGAATTATACACCGAGCCGGCAAAGATCACGGCGTCAGTGTGCACGAACGATCGCGCACTCGATTGAGACATTAGCTTCGTTATTCGATCGTCCCGCGAATTCTCAAGACGAGGTAATACCATCAAAGATCTTAGTAGTAGACGACGAGGTTATCGCGCGCCAACCGATTTGCTCCGCGGTTGGAAGCGGCCGACCTCGAAGCAGTCGGTCTGGATGATCCGCTCGCGGCGCACCCGCCTCCGGAAGCGGGAACGTTTCGATCTCATTTTCCTCGACGTCGAGATGCCGGGGCTAACTGGCCTCGAGTTGTGCGTGAAGATCCGTGCGATGGAACCGAATCGCAGCACTCCAATCGTTTTTGTCACTTCGCATTCTGATTTCGGAAGTCGCGCGCAATCGGCCTTAAGTGGAGGAAATGATTTTATCGCGAAACCGTTCCTGCTGGTTGAAGTGGCGCTGAAGCGCTCACGTGGTTGTTTAAGGACGGTGCCTCAACCACTCCCAACGGCGAGCGTGCAACCGAGCGTTGCAGCTGATGCAGGTGGTCAGGCGCCGCAGCTTGCAGCGCCGCACGGCGGGCTGGAGCTGCCGCGCACATCGTCAGCGGCATGAAAATTCTGATCGCGGAAGACGACGCTGTTGACTTCACAACTCCTGCAGTTAACCTCGAGCGCATGGGTCACGAAGTGGTCGTGACGCGCACTGGAACTGAAGCGTGGAAAACGTTCGATCGCGCTCCTGTCCGCGTTGTCGTAAGCGATTGGATGATCCCGGGGCTGGACGGCCTGGAGTTTTGTCACCGGGAGTGCGGACTCGTCCGAACACACCGTCACATCTACTTTATTCTTCTCACCGCCTTGGGCGCGAGCGCGGAAAACTACGTCCTCGCCACTGAAGCTGGCATTGATGATTTCCTACCGAAGCCGCTGGATCCGATCACGATTCAAATGCGACTGCGCGTCGCCGCACCGCACTTCTGGTTCACGCGAGAAGTTCACCAGCTCAAGCAATTGATCCCGATCTGTGCCCTATTGTCACAAAATACACACGGCAAAGGATTACTGGCAGCGCTTCGAAACCTAAGCATCAAGCAACAGACGGGATCGGCTTCAGCCACGGTGTTTGCCCGGAGGTGTCGTGAAGCCGAAATGACGAAAATCAAAAATGCGCGAACTGATTTGTGCGACGAAGCCAGGTTGCGGCGGATTTACTTCAGCAACAATCAAAGCGTTTGCAACAGCGGCTAGCCATATCGCATGGTTGCTGGGCGCAGGGGGTTTAGATCTTGGAAAGGCTAATAGCTGGTTGTGAAGACTGTTCCGCATTCTTCTCGCAGACGACCATAAGGTGGTCCGCCATGGAACGCGCGCCCTTTTGTCGAAGATGCCGGAATGGGAGATCATAGGCGAGGTTGATAACGGCTCGAGATGCCGTGCTCGCTGACGGAGAAACTAAAGCCCGACATCGTCATCCTGGATATCAGGATGCCCCAACTGAACGGATTAGATGCGCACGCCAGATCAAAAAGATCGCACCTGAGACAGAAGTCCTGATTTTTACAGCACACGAAGACAGAAGAACTAGTTCACGATGTCTTCGACTCCGGGGCGCGCAGTTACATCATGAAGACAGACGCGGCTGATCATTTGATCGAGGCACTGCAAAGCACTTTCCGAACATAAACATTTTTTCACCTCGCGAATCTCAGAGATCGTTTTCGCCCGGTATTTAATGGAAAAAAGCCGCTCGAATCGGCGCCGGAAAAGAGTCGCATCACCGATCGCGAGCGGGAAGTCGTGCAGCTTTTGGCCGAGGGTAAAAGTAGCAAGGAAATAGCCCCATCCTGGGGATTAGTGTGCGCACGGTGGAAACACATCGCGCCGCAATCATGAAGAAACTGGGGTTAAAGTCGTTTGAGTGAATTAATCCGCTACGCTATTCGCAACAAGATCGTTGAAGCTTAATCGCACCGTTGCCGGCAATCGGCCCAGGATATTTGCGGTTGGCGTAGCCATAGCATGTTCGTTTCTAACCGCCCGTAACTTAGGCGAAAGCCATTGGCTTGGATGGCAAGCGCCGCAGGCGGAATACGAATTACCGCCGGGCAGGGCACGTGGGATGCTTTTCCCGGAACGCACCGGATGTCGAACACAAAGGGTATTCCATTCTCGCCTCCCTGGCAGGGTTCGGACGTGGGTAAGCCGGACCAGCCGAAAGCGACCGAGCTTGACGCACGCCGAGCTGTCGCGCGTTTCGCGCAAGTGCCTATTGTCATCGCTGAGGACGATCTTGTCTCCCGAACGCTGATTAGCAATTTGATGGAAAAATGGGGTTTCAAGGCCGTTGTCGCGCAGGATGGTCAAGAAGCAATGAAAGCGTTGCGAGCAGAGCAAAGGTCCCGCCCTCGCCATCTCTCGATTGGATGATGCCTGGCATGGATGGCTTGCAAGTTTGTCGACGCATCCGTGAAAGCGAGAAAATGGTTTACGTGATCCTGCTTACATCACTTGGCTGCCCAAGGAAAATATCGTGGAGGGATTGCACGCGGGCGCGGACGATTACCTGATCAAGCCGTTCGACAAGAATGAGCTTTTGGCGCGTATCCAGGTCGGATTACAGATTCTCGAGCTGCATGGAGTACCTTGGCAGCGCGGGTGAAGGAGTCTGGAGGAGGCGGCCGGCGAAATCGGCGACCTGAAGTTGAGAATTCCGCTCTAGGTCAGTAGCCGGCTACTGCTCGCGGCGCGTCCCGAGCGCAGCCGCGGGCTGCGCCTTAACGAGTCCACGATAGCTAAGCGCCGGGCGAGATGTTTTTCCTTCTCGAGCGCGTCGTTGCACTATTTTGAAAGTAGCTTTCAGAAAAACGAGCGGATTGCGGTCGAATTGCGAACTCGCTTTTTGTATACCGCTGACGCCGTCGCGAGGTTGCCGCTATTACCCAGTCTCCTCCAGTTCGTTTAGAAATGGAACAATTGAATTACTTCCGCAGGTCAGGCTCGCGCCCCGAAGGCGGTGGGCGATTGAGCGGACATCTTTCGCGTCGTTGTTGCGAATGGCCGTTTCCATGGCTGGTAAAGTTCCGCGCCTTGTTCCAGATAGAGGTCGGCGATCCGTCCGCATGGCCGTCGGGAGCGTCGCCGCAAACGTCGCGGAGCCGCTGAAGGTCGACCGGCGCCTTAGTGTCGCGAACCGGCGCCCATTTTTTCAACGCTGCCTCCAACTCCGTCTGCAATGATCGGCTTGGAAAGATAATCGTCCATTCCCGCAGCCAGGCATTTCTCGCGATCGCCGCGCAGCGCGTGCGCCGTCATGGCGATAATGCGTGGCGGCCGGTCGAATTCGCGACGGATGGTTCGCGCAGCTTCATAGCCGTCCATCTCCGGCATTTGGCAATCCATCAGAACGATATCGTAGGAATGACGCCTGAGCGCTGCGATCGCCTCTTTGCCGTTTGAGTACCGTGTCGGCGGTGTAGCCGAGATCGTCCAGCACCAAGAGCATGACATTTTTATTCACTTCATTATCTTCAACAATGAGGATGCGCGTGTCATGAACTGCGCGCGGGCTGCGCTTCGGTCGGGGCTATGGTTGTTCGCCTTAGTCCTTTTAATGGCGCGGATCCCAGATACGCTGGCCAAGCACTGGTGAAGTTGCGTTTGCTTCACTGGTTTATCGAGAAAGGCGTCGATGTCCGCATTTTTGCGAGTCTGCGCATCGATGGAATTCGACGGAGCTGATCATGATGACGCGCGTATCTTTGGTGATGGGATCGCTTTTAATGGCTTGAGCCAGCTCCATTCCGTTCATTCCCGGCATTTGCATGTCGATAATGGCGAGCGCGTATGGGTTTTCATCCGCAATCGCCTCGCACAAGAGTTGAAGCGCTTCTTCACCGCTGGCCGCTGAAGTGCATCGCATTCCCAAGGCGGTCAGCTGTGATCGAACGAATTTGGCGGTCAGTGGCGTTGTCATCTGCCAGCAGCACGCGCTTGCCGAAGAGGTTTCTGCTTTGCCGGCGCCGCTTTTCCGCCAGCGCGTTTTCCAAAACCTGCTGGTAAACCAAAATGTCGATCCTTTACCTGGTTCGCTTTCGACTCCGATCTCGCCGTGCATCATCCTTACCAGCTGCCGTGAGATCGTCAGCCCAAGTCCGGTGCCCGCCATAGCGTCGGGTAGTCGACTGATCCAGCCTGACTGAAGGCGTCGAAAATTCGTCCGCGTGCGTCCTCGCTGAGACCGATCCCGGTATCTTTGATTTCGAAACGCAGCGTCGCTTTGCTGCTCGGCGACTGCTCAGTGAGAGAAACTCCTGATGGTGTATCTTCTTGCGGAAGGACCCGCAGCACCACTTCGCCCTGCTCGGTAAATTTCACCGCGTTGTTAAGAAGATTTGTCAGCACCTGGCGCAACCGTCCGGGATCACCGCAAAGAATAGTGCAAACCTTGGAATCAATCTCACTCCGGAGCTCCAACCCTTTAGCCCGTGCTTCCGCGCACAAGAACACTCAATGCGCCTTCGACCACTTCATCCAAATCAAACTCCAGGTTCTCAAACTCCAATTTGCCGGCCTCGATTTTGGAAAAATCAAGAATGTCGTTCAAGATCGAGAGCAGCGACTTCGGCGCTGCTGCAAATCGTCTCCGCGTAGTCGCGCTGCCCGGGATCGAGCTCGGTTTCCAGAAGGAGTCCAGTCATGCCGATCACACCGTTCATCGGCGTGCGAATTTCGTGGCTCATGTTGGCCAGAAATTCAGATTTCATGCGCGCTCCCTCCAAGGCCGCATCACGCGCCTTGGCCATCTCGACCTCAAGATTTTTCCGTTGGGTGATGTCTTCCGCCACGCCGCAGGTCCGCACGACCTGCTTGTCTTCGCCGCGGATCGCGAAACGCCGGTCGCGGATCCACCGGATGGAACCATTGTGATGCCGGATGCGATATTCCAAGTCGTAATTCGTGCCTTGGGACAATTCCGACAGAGCTTTGGCCACGGGGGCCGATCCTCTTCCAAGATATTGTTAAACCACTGTTTTGGATCTTCGTAGATGCTCTGGCAGGCCCATCCCCAAATCTGCTCATAGGCGGGACTGACGTAGAACAATTCTTCGCCAGTAGGTGAGGAGACCCAAAAAACCTCGCTGCTGTTTTTCCGCCAGTTGACGGAAGCGTAATTCGCTTTCGCGCAGTGCGGCCTCCGCCTGTTTCCGCTCGGCAATCTGATCGCGTAGTTCCTGGTTGGCCCGAGCAAGGTTCTGGGTGCGCTCGGTCACGCGTGCCTCGAGCTCCTCCAGATGATGCCGGCTGCGCCGTCAACAATTCCCATTTGGCGCAGAGCGCTTCCGCCATTTGTCGCACTTCAATGATGTCGAAGGGCTTCTTTAAAATGAGCAGTCGATCAGAGCTGCCGAGTTTCGCCTGAAGGTCGTGCCAGCCGTAGTCCGAGTGCGCCGTGCAGATCACAACCTGGAGATCGGAGTCGAGTTCCCAGAGTTTTATGATCGTTTCGAGGCCATCCATCCCGGGCGGCATGCTGCATATCGACGAACGCGACAGCATACGGCTCGCCTTTTCGAGCGCTTGGCGCAATAGCTGGACGCCTTCTACGCCCTGATACGCGGACTCCATTGTGAAACCGACTGGCCGCCCATGCAGAATTTCGCGCAGTAATTATGGATATCTCGATTGTCGTCGATGACGAGATGCGCCGGTTCGTTTGATCGTCTGGGGGCGTTCACAACGTTCCTCGTCTTGTCGTAACAGCAGTTGAATGGTCGTTTGCGAATCCAACCTGAAAACCTCCTGAGATTTTACCTACCGGATGTCTTCAACGTAGCTAGCGATTCGGTAATCGTTCGGGGGCAAGCATGTCGCCGAGGGCTTTGTCGTAATGGAAACAGCAATCGCCATTTTCGTAGAAGCTTTTGCACACCACCGCGCCGCATATCATAATGTTGCCTTTGCTGACAAAATCAGCGCCAGGAGCGTACCACATCGCTTCGATACGTTGGCTTGCCGTTCGCGTCGAGATTGATCGTCTGAGTAGCTGGAGCAGTAGGGCTGACGCCATAGAACTGCACGTGCCCTGAAGCGCTCGTATTGGTCGAGGTGGTCCCGTCGATCTTGAGAAGGGCTGATCCGTCTACGTTGCCGTTACTAAAGTTGGACACCTTAATATTTGCATTCCCAGTGAAGTAGATTCTGACGTTCACCCCTTGTTTTATTGTGAGGTTAGTCTGATGTCGCCGTTCACTACAATATTGACGTAGGTCTCGCGCGGAGTGGAAGCCACCGTCACTGGATTAATTGCTACGTCCTTAAGCTGACTATAAAGATACCATGGCGCATTTGCCCACGAGTCCAGGTGAATTCCCGCCGCAATTAGGATTACTTAAAGGCGGGGTGATGGTGGCGGGTGACCCCGACTCATATACCCTTGAGGGCGGAGGAGTAACCGCGGGTTGGGGCGAGAACAACATACCGGCACATTGTTATCAACCGTCCCATGGTATATATTTGGTTGTTTTAGAGGGTCGCTCCGTCGGTAGTGACGGTTCCGTAGATGTCACCGGTCAGACTGGTGAAATCTGAACTGCCGCAAATAACATTGCCATCGCGCGAATCGGAAAAGTATTGAGGCAATGGAGTTCCGCCTAATACCACGTTGGGATCGTATAGGGCCGTTTTTCGAGTTAAAGCTATCGATCACGCCCGCGGAACCGGGCCCATAGAACGAACCACTGGTCGTGATGGCACCATTGATCGTCATGACGGGGAATCCGGCAATCACTTCCACCCGCCGGGAAATCTGAGCGATCGGTTGCCCATTGGCATCCGGTCGGAACAGCAACGACGCGCTTGTTATTTCCATCACCGTCACCGTAGGTGGCGAGTGAAGTGATCGAAGTTGAAGTCGATCTTGCGCACCAGACTATCACCAGCGCCCCTCGCGCCTGAGGTTCCGGAAGCTCATGCGCCCACACGCGCGCGGCGTGTCATCCATTCCTGTGCGACGCAACCCAAATACCCGGGCCGCAATTCCAACGGCATGAATGCGATAGCAGCGGTAAGACCATCCACGAGTCGGTGAAAGTTATCGACCGTGGCCGTGGCGGAAAGGTTGCCGAGCGCGCCGATTGGAGTGGGCATGGTATAAGTCCATGGTCCGACGGAAGCGTCGCAGGCTGCTCAGCCTGTGCCGGTGAATTGATCTCGCCGGATTTGTAAAGCGCTCTAGCGCGTCTCGGCGAAGGCTAATGTCGTCGCGCCAGCTTCGGCGGCAGCAGGCGCGTCCCTCCATGCGCTCACGCTGCTTGAAGTAACGTTGTAGCGTGTCGTGCAATTCATCAGCACGTTCGCGCCAATTATCGAGATGATCAGGATCGTGGTCATCGCGCAGACGATGGCACTCCGTTCTGGTTCCGCAGTACGTATGTTTTCATAGATAAATGATTGCTAAGTTTGGGGTATTCCTGTTGCCCCGGCGCAGGTTGCGCAGATAAGCCGTGGAATACACCGTAGTACCAGCGCGTTCCATGGCCGCGCTGTTCGGAGGTAAAGATAGGGAAGAAAACTAACTACCGTGGATAGATAACCGCTGCTGGCCAGGTTGACATCGGTGACCTGGTCAACGAGCTGATCCGGTGCTCGACGCGATAGTGGTGACCGCGCCGTCTTCGGTTCGCAAAATCGATTGGCCATTAATCGAGTAGACAACCGCCGAACTGTTGCGTGCTCGTGCCTCCGGGGCCATTTGAGTCGTGTCCGGGTAGTAGTTCACCTGATAAACCAGTACCCCGTTTTTGTAATGGTAGGTGTTCGGCGGGTGTTGATATTGCCCGACGTCGCATCGGTGTCTCCGGGCCTGGATCACGTATTTCGGGACCCAGCAATAGATCGTCTGCGCATTGGCGGAAATCTCTGCGATGTTAGACCGCTTTACGTCCCGGTTCAGGTAATCAATGATCCGGACCTGCTGCAAATGTGTGGAGAAAAAGTTGTCCACGGCAGCGAAGGTGCGATTCAGTGAAATAGCGGCCGCGACGATAGCGCCCAGAACGATTGTCCCGAGGGCCATCCCGACCACTATCACTAGTGTAAATCCTTGCTGGCGGCGTTCGTTGGTAACCTTCACTTTTTAACTCCTTGTGCGATAACAGTTGATGTTTGTGCGGCCCCCGTCCGGTTGGCCGAATGTAGCTGGCCACTGGTTCGCTACGTCGACCTGAAGGAGAGTGGAGCCTGAGAAATTCGCCGGTCGCCGGCACCGAGCTAACGGTTCCGTTAATTGCCCGCGTGTAAGTGATGGTGGGACGCCGCTCGGATAATCGGAGACGGTCACGGTTTCGACTGGCCTTTTTCGCACAGGGGCGACGGATTGGCTGCGGCTGAGCGAGCAGGCTTTTCATCGAGCTCACGGTAGTGAAGGGTGGTGAAGTCTGCGTTGCGCAGCTGCTCCAGCCGATCGTGAACATCTCGATTGCGCCCACGTTTTCCTTGCTTGCCGAGATAAAGCGCAAGCAGAGCCCGTTGACTTCGAAAATGGAGCAAAGAATACCGCGACCAGAGCTTGCCGCGACGACAACCTCTGGAACCGTAAAACCCGGCATTGGCACGCCGCTGATTACCTAGTAAATGTCTGAAGACCCCGGCTACAGCCGCAGCCGCTTGGGTTGCGGTGCATAAATTCTCGCTAATATTCCATAATCAGCCCGTTCTCGCCCCGCGGCACTAGCCGGGCGACTACGCAACGTTGCGACTGGGAGAAAGTACGTAGAACACCACAATGCACGCTGCTCTTTACAAGCCAGAGAGCGTGGCACACTTGAATCCGAGGACTATATGAAATAACATAGGCGGAAATTGGCGAAGAAGGACCCTCAGCTTGTCGCCCTCTCTTATCCTGTAATTCGATGCTGCTGGCCCTGGGCACGCGTTTTGTCGTCGCGGATGTTTATGTTGCTCCACTCGTTGGATTAACAGGTCGACAGAAAGGTGGGGTCAGCGCATATCCTCTACGTAGCTGGCGATCCGGTAATCGATCGGTTCGCGCCTTCTGCAGCTAGCGCACGGTCAAAATGCCAGCTGGCGTTGCCGTTTTCGTCAGAATGTCTTGCAAACAATCGCGCTGGTGACGTCGGGATTCCGTTTATGTGAAAATCCGCGCTTGGCGCGAATGTCGCCGAAAATTTCCCGGCGAGGCAATGTCGATGGACTGAGTGACCGCTGGATCAGTAGGACTGATTCCATAGAATTGAAGGTTCCCGGCGATACCACCTCGTTAACAATGTCCTGAGCTTTTACTGACATTACCGTCGAAACAGATTTTGACATGCACATTAGGTTTAACGTCGATACTGCCAGTGATGTCGCCGGTCACGCGAATTGCGACATAGGTCCCGGCTGTTCCAACCTGGCTGATGCTGATTGCCGCGTAAAGGTAGGACAACATAGACGTTCGGACTGCCCGAGCTTCCGACTGTTGATGGGTTGAGTGTGACATTGCCAGTAATCTTGTTAGGGCGATGCCGAAGGCAGGGGCAGATCTGAGGGCATCACATAGGGGAATTCGTGAAGGCACATTATTGTCAATCGTTCCGTGAATACTAGAACCTGCTGTGACGTTTCCGCCGTTCGTCGAGACATTGCCCTCAGATCCCTCCGCCTAAATCAAAGTCTTCGCGTTGCCCAATGCGACTGACGCCGCTGTGCGAGTCGCTGTAATGTGGGTCGGAAGGATTATCGGCACAGAAGTAATAGGGCCCGTTTTTCGAATTGTAGCTGTCGACCAAAGCGGCTGAACCCGGCCCATAGAAGGAGGTGAGGGCTTTTATTGCAGTGTCGCTGAACGGCGTCACCGGCGCAGCAATCAGCGTTCGACTCGCCGCGCGATTTGCGGCCGCGAAACGGGCACAATAGCTTTACCGGTATTGTCTCCATTTGGGCCATACGCCGCAATGAAATGATCGTATTTGAAATCGATCTTGCGAAGCAGGCTATCGCCGCGCGTCCCCGAGCCTACTCCGGTCGTCCAGTGGTAACGCGCGTTAGGCCCAAGACAGGAGCGACGCCTTTAGCGCGTATTCGGGTACCACGGATTGCCGCTGGAATCATGGTCTGAAATACGTCCACGGTCGCGCGTGGTCATCAAATTGTCGCGCCCAAATGCTGCTGGTGAATTGCTGTAGCCCGCTCCGGTATTGTTCCATCCGCTAAATGCGTGGGTCGGGTCAAAAACAGTCTTGCGTATCTCGGCATAATGCCAGATCGCCGCCGGCTTCCGCGCGGCGTAGAGCGATTCTTTCCAGCCGCGAACCTGACCCGACGCAGCATTATATCGGGTGATACAGTTGAAAAGAACGTTTCCGGCGATAAGCGAGCAGGATTAAAATCGTGCACAAAACGCAGATAAGCGCACTCCCACCTTCGGATTTCCTGTCTGAAGATTCTCATTGTGTTGTTTCCCTGGTTGATTAGCCACGGCGCTTATTCCGCAAATAGGCGGTGCCGTATAGACTGGTGCCGGCCCGCGCGGCGGGACTCCCGGACAGTGGTGAAGGTGGGCATGAAGGTGACTGCGGTAGCGCGCACATTCGGTATTTGCCAATTCAACGTCCGTCGTCTGCGGAATTAATTGGTCGGTGCTCGAAGCGATCGCGCTGTAACAGCTCCATTTTCTGTTCGCAGGATCGAGCTGTTGCTAAGGGAGTAAACCACCGTGCTTGTGGAAGCTCCGTAATTTATTTGCAAGCCGCCCGATGTATAAGCAACGGTCGGCGTGCGCGGCGTGCCGATAAGAGACGGATTTGCCACCGCCTCCGAATCACCCGCTTGAATGATGTAGTTCGGCACATCGACGGTGAGGGTTTGCAGATCGACCGACGTGGTGACGCTGAGGCCGCGGTTCACGTCACGGCTTAGATAATCCACAATGCGGACCTGTTGCATGTGAGTGGCGAAATAGTTGTCGACCGCGCTGAAACTCTTTGAAGCGAAATGCTGGACGCAACCGCCGCCGCCAAAACGATTAAACTAACGCTGACAGCAACCAGCATTTCACTGAGGGTAAAGCCTGCAGTTCTTTGTAAGGTTTTGAACTGTCATTTTTCGTTCCGTTTGAGATGATGGTGGTTGTTTCTTCAGAACGCGCGCGCCCACCGAACGTCGCGTTCCATGAGCTTGAGACGGTGACTTGCACAAGAGTGCTGCCAAGGTCCGTCGCCGATAGAATCGTTGGTCACCGACCCGTTCGGCGACCGGGTAAATTGAGTAACCCCGTGTAGCAACCGGATAAGCGCTGATCGTGACCACCTCCGTCGCGTTTCTTGCAAAAATCCGATGCATTTGCGGGTGTTGCCATGAGGCTTTTGAACCTGCGAGGCACTGACTAAGGTCGGTGAAGGCGAGGTTGCGCAGGGTCTCGCATCGGTCGTGCAGCGCTCTGAAGTGCGGCTGTCGACTCTTTGGTAGCGTTGATCAGGCGAAGACAGACTCCGTTAACCGCAAACACGGATGGGCAGAAACAATCCGAGCAAAAGAAGGGCGACAAGGACCTCGGGTAGGGTCATAGCGGGTCGTGCTTGCGCTGCGCGGTCTCGAAATTTCATAGTATACCATAATGAGTCCCGCGACGTTCCGCAGACCAAGACCGGGCAGCTACGCAACTTGCGGCTGCGGAATGCTACGTAGACTCGCGCCATGCGCATCTATCTTACAAGCAATCATAGCGCCTTTGATTCCAGGAGTTTGTCGAATAAGAAAGCGGCGATTGCTGGCACCGGAAGAAACGCTCCCTTACCGCTATTTTTATACCTGCACGCTGATGGCGTCCTGTGAGCACCGCAGCAGAAGTTTGCGCTCGCTTCCGAGAGCAGCCGAAAGCACACTCTCGGTCTGACGTAGACCTACCTACGAGTTCGGCATTGCGCCGTGTCTGCGCGCTAAAGAAAATGGTTGCAATGATGGTGCAATTTCCCGAAGGAAGGAGTCTGACTCCGGTGAGTTTCAGCGGCAGGCGGACGCCTTTCGCGACTGGATTTCGAGCGATGGTTCCACCGGTTATCCGGCCGTGGCTGATCGTTACCACCTTTACGTTTCACTGGCTTGTCCATGGGCGAGCCGGACGTTGATTGCTCGTAAACTGCTCGGGTTGGAAAAGGTCATTGGTCTGACAGTGGTCGACCCGGTGCGCGATGAACGTGGATGGGCTTTTCGCGATCCCAATTCCGAGTTCTAGGAAGCAGGCGAGTTCCCACGAGCCCTTTGCCTCAACCGACCCAATCAACGGTTTTCACTTTCTCGCCGAAGCTTACCAGCTGACCGATCCGAACTTTGATGGCCGCGTCACGGTCCCGGCGCTCTGGGACAAGGTAACGCGAACGCATTGTCAATAATTGCGAAGACGATATTTGCCGCATGTTCAACGATGCCTTTCGCGGCCTGGCGCAGAATAAGGAGATCGATCTTTTTCCAAGGGACATTGCCGCGGAACAGGAGAAGCTAAGCGACTTTCATTTACGACAAGATCAACAACGGCGTTTACAAGGCTGGCTTTACCACCAGGCAACGTGTTTACGAACGCGCTTGCAAGCAACTATTCGATGCCCTTGATCAATTGGAAGAGCGATTGGCTAGGAGCCGTTATTTATTCGGAACGAGAATAGTCGAGACCGATTGGCGGTTGTTTTGCACTCTCATTCGATTTCGATGTCGTTTACTACATCCATTTCAAGTGCAGTCTGCGGCGTATCCTCGACTATCACAACCTCCAGGGATATCTCATCGACTTATACCAGCATGATGGCATTGCCGAGACGGTGAACTTTCGATCACATCAAGCGGCATTACTACATGACGCATGAGAAGATTAATCCGAGTCGCATTGTTCCAATCGGGCCCAATCCTTGATCTCACTCGGCGAGCATGGACGGGCCAGGCTCGGCGCTGGGTAGCGTACGCAACGCCAGTCCGGCGCGGCCCGACGGCCCTCACTTCTTCGCGGTCGGAACTTCTGGTGTCGTCTCGTGATGTAACCACAATCCTCGGCACGAAATACGATTTTCCCTTAAGGTCCGTGAGGGGACCAGAAGCCTCGTTCAGCCACGTCAGACAACACGTCGTAATCACTGGAAGGGACTTGTGGAATTTGATCTACCGTCTGTGGACCATACGCCGTGCCGAAGATGTTGTTGCCGGTGTTGTAGAGGGGGTGAACCTTTCTTGATGTAGCTGGTCCAGTCTGCCGTCCCCACGGGAACGTTTGACTTTTTATTGTTCTCGATCGCGTATTGGTCAGCGCTGAGTCAATCATTCGTAGATCGTTCAAAGATTCGGCTGGCTTGAGAGCGCTTGCGCGCCCGGAGAAATCCGGGCACAGCAATCGCCGCTAGCAAGGCAATGATTGTAACAACGATCATGATTTCGACGAGTGAATCCTTTTTGGCGTAGTGGCAGGGTGTTCATTGTTTTGGAATTTTATTTTTTGCAGCATTGGTCATGCCGTTAGATCGATGCTCGAGCTCATGGTTAGGTTCGGCAAAGGGAACGGGTTCCCAGTAGGCTTTGCCCGGAAAGTTAACGCGACTGTTTCTGGGGAGTGCAGCGCGCCGTCGCGTGCCCATTGCATCGCCTCGCCACCACGTTGAGAAGGAAAAGTCTGCAATGGCGAGGCGCGCCATTGGTCCGAGCCCGACTGGCGGTTGCACGCAAGGCGGGTGCGCTCCCAGGCGCAACAAATGCGACTTCTGCAGCCCGCTAAGAAATTCTTAACTTATTGACGCGCGAAAGTGGCATCCGTCTCCGATGAAACCTTCGCTCTCCAGATGAAGGATAATCTCCTGGGCTGCCTCATCGGGAGCTAGTTCAGCCGTATTGATGGTGATGTCCGCATCGGTCGGTTCTTCGTAGGGATCCGAGATACCGGTAAACTCCTTGATAATACCCGCTCGGGCTTTGGCGTAGAGACCTTTGCGGTCGCGCTCTTCGCAAACTTCAACCGGCGTCGAGAGATGCACCATGATGAATCCGCCCAACGGCGCAATCATGGCGCGCACCTCTTTCCGCATGGCATCGTATGGAGCGATGGGAGCACAGATGGCAATGCCACGGTTCTTGGTGATCTCGGAAGCGACGTACCCGATGCGTCGGATGTTGAGGTCGCGATGTTCGCGCGAAAAACCAAGCTCGGAAGACAAATGCTTCGCGGACGAGATCGCCGTCAAAAAGCGTAACCGGCCTGCCCCCGATTTCGAGGAGCTTGATCAGCAGGACGTTGGCAATGGTTGATTTGCCGGCGCCGGACAAGCCAGTGAAGAAAACGGTGAACCCCTGTTGATGTCGAGGCGGGAAGCTTCGTCGCAGTTCTTGTATGACTTCGGAATAAGTAAACCAGTCCGGGATAAGACGCCCTTCATTGAGCCGCTGGCGTAATTCCGTGCCTGAAAGCTTCAGGACCCGGGCGTCGCGCGGAACTTCATCCTCCGGCAGTACTTTGGCCTTATCCTCCACATAAACCATGTTGTGGAAGGGGATCATCGTCACACCGATCTCAGGTTCGTGTTTTTAAACAACTCCTGAGCCGCATACGGATCCGTAGAACGGCTGTCCATTCGTATCTTGCGCCAGGCCCGGCATGATCGCGCCCGATGATCATGTGCGAACAACCGCAGTTCTTTCGGATGAGAGCGTGCCAAATCGCCTCTCGCGGTCCCGCCATACGCATGGCCAGCGGTAGGAGGGAAAGTTTGGCGGTGCCACGCGGATACTTCGTCAGAACTACCTGGTAACACCGGACTCGCGTGAAGTAATCGACGTCACCCGGCTTTGTCAGTCCCACTGCCGGGTGAATAAGCAAGCTTGCTTCAGCCTGTTTGCATGCGCGGAAGGTCAATTCGACATGGGCCCGATGCATGGGATTGCGGGTCTGGAAGGCGACAATCCGGCGCCAGCCTTGCCGGGCGAATTGCTGCCGCAATTCAGAAGGCGACAAACGCAATGTTTTGAAATCATAGCTGGAAGGCCGCTGCACACCCTCAAGCCGGCCTCCGACGTAGCCATGGATTCGATTTGTTAAGCACATAGTCGACGCCCGGGTGACCGAGACTGGTGGTGCTGAATACCGCCTGCGCTTCCTGGCGGCGATCAGGTTCCCACACTTCTTCCACGTGCAACAGCGCCAGCATCACTCCTTCGGGATCCCGGAGAGCAATTTTGCTGCGTCCCGCAGCTGAGCGATTTCGCGAAATCCTCGCTTACATCAAGCGGTAATGGAATGGGCCAAAGAATACCTGATCGCCAGCCGCATCTCGTTGCAAACGCGCTCGTAATCGGCCTTCGTCATGAAGCCGCGCAAAGGCGAAAAACCTCCGTTGAGGAGAAGCTCAACGATCACAGAGCTGCCGGGGCGTTAAGTCCCAGGATGGCCAGTCCCTCGACTCTGTCTTGATCTCCGCCCGTCGCTCGGGACCAACGTAAAGGTCGACAAGCCTCGCCGCCGTGGGCAACGGGCAGGTGAGCGGCGGAAGTGCGTTCCGGACTGTCGGTCGTTTCGGTCGTCGATGCAGCTCAATGAATTCACGGAAAAGTCGCAACCGTAGCCGAGGCGCAGTCCGGAGCAACGATTTGTCTCCAGCAAGGCTGCACGGGCTTGGCAGTGAAGAAAAGTTCTGTGCCGAAGTCATGTCACTGATATTCGCCAGATACGCTAAAAACCGCCAAAGGGATGGTGAGCCTGTCCTCGATGTAGAAGGGGGTGGATCGCCCGGCTCGCGAGGCCTTTGGGAGCTCCCGTCGGGCATTACTAAATCGGTGCTGGCGTCGCCACCAAAATTATTGGCATCGGATCGAGCCGGACTTGCACGCTACTGACTGAGCGGTTCCTAACGCACTGGCCCCGGGTTCTCGTCGTAATCCGTTTGTTGGTCCAGCGCTGATCCGTCTTCAATAAAACTGGTCGTCGTTGCCGCGCGGCGCTGAATCTAAATCTACACTCCACGCTTTGCACTCTTCGTAGGAATATGAATGGCGGCGGCTCGCCAGTTTTCTCGTTACCAAACAGGGTTCGCGTTTTTCGCAGTAATCTTAAAGCAAAACGCGGTTAAGCCCCCTTTCATCCGTTTGTAGACCGCCGCACGACTGACTTTCGCATATATAGCCGCCCCGCCTGGCGAAACACAAGGCCCTATATGCGGGCACAAACCATCGAACCACTGACGCATCTGCGAGTGATTTCCTTCAGCCCGGTAAATTCGAGGTCCCCATCCGGCACACCCATTAAATGCTCGAATGCAGGCGGAATTACCACCAGCCGTCATTGGTTATCATTTCGTCAACTGTAGTCTTGCTGTTTGCGATTCGTCAGCTTAATTTATTGTAAATATTCTCACTTAACCCCAATATCTAGTAGCTGGCGGCGCAAGAAACTGCTTTATCACCAGCCCAGAAAGGAGGATGATATGGCCATATACAAATACACGTCGGGTTTATTGGCAAACTCGATCTCACAGCGTTTGATCAGTTGTATAATCCCGGCGACAGAACGCCTTTACCGGTATTTACCGCTGCGAAGCGTGCGGTCATGAGGACGCTCTGTACGCGGGCGATCCATTTGCCGCCAGGACCATGCGCAGCACAATCCCAATCAGGTGCCGTAAAATGGCGCCTGGCCTGTATTTGCTGACGGTAGCTCGCAAGGAGAGGCGGCACCACGCCCAGACCGCCTCTTCTAACCTCGGAAGAGCATTATACGTGTACGCACGCGTCTAATGTCATGGGGATGTGCCCATTTTTCCCTTCGCAGAGTTTTTGAAAGCGCGGATCAAGCAATACGTAAC
>ERZ1370068.3555-contig-2666_pt1 | contig 78418 bp, 79 predicted proteins | sample MGYA00561227_ERZ1370068 | MGnify/ENA primary metagenome ERZ1370068 (study PRJEB38410, sample SAMEA6850437) | metagenome | study: Metagenomic assessment of the ecological functions of the soil: analysis of the soil microbiota associated with the... | reverse complement strand
GTTACGTACGCCTGTTTTGTCGAAGCCCTCGGTGTAGGCTCTGGACGTATTGCTGGTCGTAGAGCTTCTCGCCGATGATGACGTTGAGCATGCGCGTTGAGCATCGCCACGTCGGTGCCGTTCTTGAACTGCATCATCTGCCAGGCGTGGCGCTTGAGCGCCTGGCCGCGCGGGTCCATCACGATGAGCTTGGCGCCGCGCTTGGCCGCCTGCTTGAAGAAGGTCGCGGCGACCGGATGGTTCTCGGTCGGGTTGGCGCCGATGACGATGATGACGTCGGAATTCTTGCACTCGTTGAAGGTCGCGGTCACCGCCGCCGAGCCGACGCCTTCGAGCAGCGCCGCCACCGACGAGGCGTGGCAGAGCCGCGTGCAGTGGTCGACGTTGTTGGTGCCGAAGCCGGTGCGCACCAGCTTCTGGAACAGATAGGCCTCTTCGTTCGAGCCTTTGGCCGAGCCGAAGCCGGCGAGCGCGTCGGAGCCGTCGCGGTCGCGGATTTTCTTCAGGCCCGCGGCGGCGCGGTCGAGCGCCTCCTCCCAGGTCGCCTCGCGGAAATGCGTCCACGGATTCGACGGGATCGACCAGATCGTCGGCACGCTTCGGCACGCCGTCCTTGCGGACCATCGGCTTCGTCAGGCGCTGCGGATTGCTGACGTAGTCGAAGCCGAAGCGGCCCTTCACGCACAGCCGGTTCTGGTTGGCCGGGCCGTCGCGGCCGGTGACGCAGAGCGAGCTTGTCGTCCTTGATGCTGATAGGTGAGCTGGCAGCCGACGCCGCAATAGGGGCAGACGCTGTCGACCTTGCGGTCGGGATATTGCCGGTGCGCACGTTCTGCCTCGTCGACCAGCGTCGCCGGCATCAGCGCGCCGGTCGGGCAGGCCTGCACGCATTCGCCGCAGGCGACGCAGGTCGAGTTGCCCATCGGGTCGTCGAAGTCGAACACGATCTTCTCGCGATGGCCGCGGCCCGGCCATGCCGATCACGTCGTTGACCTGCACTTCGCGGCAGGCGCGGACGCAGAGATTGCACTGGATGCAGGCGTCGAGATTGACCGCCATCGCCGGATGGCTGCGGTCGGGCGCCGGCGCTTGCCGCGCGTCGCGGGAAGCGGCCGGTCTCGATCGTCTGACGCGTCGGCCCAGTCTTCCAGAACTTCGAGATCCGGATCGTGCGCGGTCTCGCGCGTCCGGCTGATCGGCGACCAGCAGCTCGAACACCATCGCTGCGCGCGTCTTGGCGCGGTCGGTCTGCGGTCTTGACCTTCATGCCGGGCGTCGGGCTTGCGGATGCAGCTCGCCGCCAGCACGCGCTCGCCCTCGATCTCCACCATGCAGGCGCGGCAATTGCCGTCGGCGGCGGTAGCCGGGCTCGGGCGAATAGCACAGATGCGGGATGCTCGATGCCGATGGCGGCGCGCGGCGCTGGAAGATCGTCTCGCCCGTCGCGGATGTCGACCTCGCGTATCGTCGAGTGAAGAACGTGTTGGGTTCTGTGCGTTCGTGATCGCTCATCGCGTCACCACTGCCCAACGGCTTGCTCAGTTCCTCGGGAAAATATTTCAGCACGCTCAGCAAGCGGATTGGGCGCCGCCTGGCCGAGCCCGCAGATCGAGGCGTCGCGCATCGCGGTCGGACAGCTCGGTCAGCAGCGCCTCGTCCCACGGGCCCGTGCGCCATCAGCTTGACGGCCTTCTCGGTGCCGACGCGGCAGGGCGTGCACTGGCCGCAGCTCTCGTCCTCGAAGAACTTCATCAGGTTGAGCGCCACCGCCTTCATGTCGTCCTTGTCGGACAGGATCACAACCGCGTGCGAGCCGACGAAGCAGCCGTATTTTTCCAGCGTGCCGAAATCGAGCGGCATGTCGGCCATCGACGCCGGCAGGATGCCGCCCGAGGCGCCGCCCGGCAGATAGCCCTTGAAGGTGTGGCCGTCGGTCATGCCGCCGCAGAATTCCTCGATCAGCTCGCGCGCGGTGACGCCGGCGGGCGCGAGCACCACGCCCGGCTTCTTCACGCGGCCGGAGACCGAGAAGCTGCGGAAACCCTTGCGCTCGCGCCGGCCATGCGAGGTGAACCAGGCCGGCGCCCTTCTCCACGATGTCGCGCACCCAGTAACAGCGTCTCGACGTTCTGCTCGAGCGTCGGGCGGCCGAACAGGCCGACCTGCGCGACGTAAGGCGGCCGATGGCGCGGCAGGCCGCGCTTGCCCTCGATCGATCTCGATCATCGCGGATTCTTCGCCGCAGATGTAGGCGCCGGCGCCGCGCCGCAGATGCATCCTGCGTGTGCGGCGAGAGCCCCGCCTGCTCGACCTTGGCGATCTCGTCGGCGAGCATCAGCCGCACCTCGGGATATTCGTCGCGGAGATAGATGTAGATCGTCGGTCGCCTCGACCACCCAGGCCGCGATCAGCATGCCTTCGATGAAAGCGATGCGGATCGCGCTCGAGATAGTAGCGGTCCTTGAAGGTGCCGGGCTCGCCCTCGTCGGCATTGACCGCCATCAGGCGCGGCGCCGGGCTCCGCGCGCACCAGCGTCCATTTGCGGCCGGTCGGGAAGCCGGCGCCGCCGAGGCCGCGCAGGCCCGGCGTCGCTCACCGACCTTGATGACGTCGTCGCGCGTGCGCGTGCCGGCGAGGCAAGCCTTCAGCAGCGCGTAGCCGCCGTCGCGCACGATAGTGCGTCGAAATCGTTCGGCGTCGGATAGGCATGCGGCGTGCGCGTGCCATGCGCGACGCGCCGCGGCGACGCTCGTCGTGTCGTCGCGCTTCATCACCTGGCACGTGGCCGACGGCGCAGACCGGCGCACGGTCGCAGGCGCCCATGCAGGGCGCGCGCACGACGCGCACGCTCGCGCCCGAGCTGTTGCCGGCAGCTCGCGCAGCAGACGCTCCGCGCCCGCCATCGCGCAGGAGAGCGAGTCGCAGACCCGCACGGTGACGGCGGGCGGCGGCGTCTCGCCTTCCTTCACCACGTCGAAATGCGCGTAGAAGGTCGCGACCTCGTAGACCTCGGTCAGCGCGAGCTTCATCTCCTGCGCCAGCGCGGCGAGATGCGCGGCGGAGAGATGACCGTAGCGGTCCTGGATCAGATGCAGATGCTCGATCAGCAGATCGCGCCGGCGCAGCGCTCGCCGAGCAGTGCGCGGACCTCGTCGAGCGCCTGCGAGATCGACCTGCCGGCCTTTCGGCGTCGCGGCGACGGCGCGTCGCCGACCTTGCCGTCGCCGTTGGCGCCGTTTCCACCGCGATCCGGAGGCGGATTCTGAATGTTCATCGGCAGTCTCCAGGCCCCAGAATTGAACGCTTCCAAGCTGCCAGACAATCCTGCCTGCCATGGCGTCGATAGATAATCTCTATCGACTGACAGGTGATTACTGATTAATATCTTCAGCGTTAACCTCATAGTTCTGACTTCAATTGACTGACTAACAGAGGATTTTCGATGATCGACAAGCTCGACTTCATCCTGGCGCTGGCCCGCGAGAAGCATTTCGGCCGCGCCGCGGAGGCCTGCGGCGTCACCCAGCCGACGCTGTCGGCCGGGGTGAAGCAGCTCGAGGAGCAGATGGGCGTGCTGCTGGTGCAACCGCGGCTCGCGCTTCCAGGGCTTCACGCCGGAGGGCGAGCGCGTGCTCGACTGGGCGCGCCGCATCGTCGGCGACACCCGCGCCATGCGCGAGGAGATCAACGCGCTGCGCCACGGCCTGACCGGCCGGCTGCGCATCGCCGCGATCCCGACCGCGCTGGCGATGGTGGCGGCGCTGACCACGCCCTACCGCGAGCGGCATCCCAATGTGCAGTTCACCATCTACTCGCGCACCTCGATCGAGATCCTCGACCTGCTCGGACAATCTCGAGATCGACGCCGGCATCACCTATCTCGGCAACGAGCCGCTCGGCCGGGTCAACGCGATGCCGCTCTATCACGAGCGCTATCGGCTGCTCACCTCGGCCGACGCGCCGCTCGGCAACCGCGACAGCGTGACCTGGGCCGAGGTCGCGCAGGTGCCGCTCTGCCTGCTCACCCCCGACATGCAGAACCGCCGCATCATCGACCGGCTGCTGCAGCGCGGCCGGCGGCGAGTCGCGCGCCGACGCTTGAATCGGATCTCGATGATCCTGCTGTTCTCGCATGTGCGCACCGGCCGCTGGGCGAGCGTGATGCCGGCGAAGCTCGCCGAGACGCTCGGCCTGACCGACACGCTCCGCGCCATCCCGATCATCGAGCCGGAGGCGGTGCAGACCATCGGCCTGGTCGTGCCGGCGCGCGAGCCGATGACGCCGATCACCGCCGCGCTCGGTCGCCGCAGGTGCGCAACGCACGCCGCAGCTCGACGAGGTAGAAAGCCGCGGGCGCGGGTGGTGGGGAGGCGGCGGGGTGATCTGAATCGCCCGGCAGTTACGCTGCCGTCAACTGGTCGAACGCGTCTCCGTGCCGGCCGCCTGGTGGCGAATGAGCCGCGCTTCTGACGGTGTTCAGATTGCTTTCGCCGATCATGGCTGGCAGGCACGAGGCAAACGCGCTCGACATGCACCCGGGCAGCGGACTCGCCTGGTGGCGGGGCACGTGGGTCGCCTGCAGCACGGACTTGAAGGTGGTGAGAGAGCGGCGGAGAGAACGTCGCAATCGTCTGCGCCGAGGATGCCAGCCCAATGCAGCTGCTCGAGCGCCTCGGCGGACGATGCGCACCACAGCCGGATGCTCGTGCGCGCGTGGCGCAGCATCAGGTACTGCGCGATGAACTCGATATCGACCAGCCCGCCGCGGACCTTCTGCTTGATGTCCCAGGGGGTTGGTCGTGTCCTTCGTGGAGCGAGCTGCAGCGCATCTCCAGCACGTCGGTGCGCACGACATCGCGGGCTGCACCTCCGGATGCAGCGCTGCACGCAGCGCTGACCTGATCGCCGCGGACGAGCTGCAGGCGCACCGGAGATGACGCGGGCGCGGGTCATCGCCATGCGCGCCGGAGGTCCAGGCGCATCCTGCCCGAGCTCGAGCAGCGCAGCGTGAGAGCCGCGTGGCGATAGCGGCCCCTTGTTGCCCCATGGTCGCGCAGCCGAAGGTCGACTTCGAACAGCGCACCGCCAGGCCGCGCGCGCCCAGCACGGCGACGACGGTCTGGGGCCAGCAGGTTGAAGTTACTGCGACGTCGGCAGCGGCCGCGGCGCGTCGGAGCTACGGCTCGTCGCCGGAGCAGTCGCATGCGCACGAGCATCAGGCCGAGATGGGATGTCGCGGTCAGCTCGCAGCCGCTGAGCCCGCCCAGCGCCACCAGCGCCCATTCGCTGCGCCGGGCAGCCGGCCGTGGCGGCGCTGGAATTTTCGCTCCGCCACGGAGCCGCCAGGGCCTGCATCACTGACCGGCGTAGCGCCAGTCGCGAATACGCGCACTCGGCCTTGGCGTGATCGGCATCGCGCCCAGCATCAGCGGGCGCCGATCAGGAACTGGTGCTTGCGGGCGGAATGCTGAATGCGCCGCAGCAGCGTGCCTGCACGGATGCGCAGCCGAGCTTGAGCCAGGCGTGAGCGTGTGGTTGAGATCGGCCACCGACAAGCACGTCGGCGGTGGGCTGCCCCGCAATCAGCGCATCGAACACGGTCCGGCCGCTCCGCAATCATCGGCGCAAGGCGCGGAGCGCGCTGCGGGTCACCAGCCGCAGCGTGGGTGTGCAGCGCCGAGGGATCGGCGGCGAGCGTGGCGAACAGGTGCGCCCCGACCGAGAGCTGGCGCACCAGGCGGGATCGAAGCTGCCGATCGCGCCTCGCCGGCATCGCCGCTGACCTGCGCGCGGCCGCAACCAAGCGCGGCGTCAGCCCCGCCGGGATCGATCGCGCGCTGGCCGATGCGTGTCGAGGTGAAGGTGCCGCGGTGCCAGTCGGTCCACAGAGCGCGGGCCAAGCCGTCGCGCGCGGCGGTGCGACGAGGCGGCAACTGCCGGCCGCGGCGGCAAACTGCGGCGGCCACAGCGCGACCGGCATGCGCTGACGCCTGCCTCGGCAGGCGCCGGAAGTACCATCTGACAAACATGGAAGCCGCCGTCCCCGCGCAGGCGTTCTTGTTGGCGCGCAGGCTGCCACGGAACAGGTTGCAACCGGCCTAACCCGAGGCCGGCCGCGAATGCACTCGTGCCGACAAGGTAACGGAACTCAGGTGGATGCCGGTCAGGCGACCGCAGCCCGTTTCGATGGCGCCGGCCGCGCCGGCCGCCCGGCTGCGGCGCCCGCCGGCGCTGCGCCGAGAGTCAGCGCCAGCCAGAGCTGCTCGTGCAGCAGATCGGCCCGCAGCATGACGATGAGGTCGCCGTCGTCGTCGCCGTTGGGCGCAAGCGCCGGCGTCGCGCGAACATGTCGCTGGTTGCGCCGACCATGGGAGGCAGCGGCGTGAGGCCGTTCGGTCAGGACCTCGGCAATCTCGCCGAGATCGTCGACCATCAGACCGAAGCGCGCGCCGTTCGAGGGCGCCATGACGACGATCTGCGCGGCCGCGCGCTGCGGCCTGCGCGCCGGTGGCGCCGGCTCCAGGACGCTCAGCAGGTCGAGCGACCGGCAGAGGAGCGTCCCGATACCTGAGGCAGCCCGCCATGCCGGGCGGCATGAGCGGGAAGCGGGACCACGCCGGCCGCATCGATCGGCCTCGACGATCTCGTCTGGCGCGCGGCGGCGAACCATCGCCGGCCGATCAGAAGGTCGCGATGTCCTTCCTTGGCGCCCGCCTGCATGCGGTCCGAGCGGACCGACAAGCCTGCGAACCGCCGCCTTGGAGCGCTTGCGCCGTGTCACGTCGCACAGCCGCGCAAAGACCAGCGCGATCACGTCGTTGCGATAGCCGTCGCGCCGCGCCCTTGTACTCGCGATAGCCCGATGACGCGCTCGCCGCCGACCGCATAGTAGGTGTCGCCCAGGACGGTGACGCCGGAATGGCCGGCGCCGGGCGCGAGGCTCAGGAACGCGGCATCGATGGACAGCCTGTCGCCCGGGCGGAAATGATCGTCGGAGCAGGCGATGACCCGTCCGTCCGCGCTCGACGAACAGGGCGAACGCGCCGTGCTTGATCGCGCCGGCGCCGTCGCGCGGCAGCGCATCCTTCAGCATGGCGCGCAATTGCGGCTCGGATCGAACACGATCGCGACGCCGCCGACCGCCTGCGGCTGCTGCGGCGTCCGGATCGCCGCGCCATAGATGTAGGTCGGGCCGGTCGTCGTAGAGCGGCGTCGGGCACGAAGCGCCGACACCGCATAGCCTTGCGCGTCCGCGCAGACGCGCAGCAATGCGCGCGACCCATGTCGTCGGCGAGCGCCGGTGCCGGCGAGCTCGCTCGCCGCGTTGGAGGTGGCGACGATCCTGCCGTCGCCGTCGAGCACGATCAGGTTGGAATAGACGGTATAGAGGCCGTTGATGGTGCGCAGGATCGAGCCGATCGTCTCGCGGCGTCCTGCTCGGACAGTGTCGGACGCGACAGCAGGCTCGGCAAACACCGCCGCCAGCGCCCACCATCGGCAGTCGTTGGCGCGCTCGTAGAGATTGCGATCCATGATGTCGATGGCGAGCGCGGCGATGAAACTGGTTGTCGCGCAGACAGCGACGTCACCACCGTCTCGTGCAGGTCGGCGATCGAGACCTTCGAAGACGTCCTTGGTTCTGCGCGCCGGTGTCGCTGATCTTCTTGAGCAGGATCTTGGAGAAGGTCGCCGTTCCGGCTTCGGCGACGGACGCGCTCCTTGCGACGACATTGCCGTTCCATACCGAACGGTTCAGCTCAGCTGAATGCGCCTCCGGCCTTCGACGGGATATCGCGGAGCTCCTCGGTGAACAGCGCGGATGCGTGGATGATCCGGTCCGAGCACGTCGGGCGCGATAGTCGCCAGCGCATTCGAGCGCCCTGGCGTTGAAGGCATGCTGAATGCGGCACCATGACGTGGCCGTACCATCCGAGTCCGCCATAGCCCTGGTAGGGTTGCGCCGCCCGGCTGGCGGCGACGTATTCCATCGCACCGAACTTGACGATCCGATATTCCGCATCGAGGACCGGCGCGAGCTTGGCCCCGACCGGGAATATGGATCGGATCGGAGCTGGCGATCACCGACGCCCGCCTCATCCAGCATGGTGACGACGGTCCAATCGTCGGCGGCCGACGAGATTGAGAAGATCAAGCTCCGCCTCGTTGGCTCAACCGGAAGCAGAGGCACAGCACGCCCGAGCACCGCAGCCGTCGTCGTCGGTGACGCTGATAGGCATAGATCAGCGGTCGCGCTTCCGCCCGCAACGAGATCGGTCGCGCGGAAGCTCTCCGACATAGGCCGGCCCTCGGTTTCGATGGCGGTGCGGATGATCGGATCGTGCGCTTGCCGCCGTCGACACGCCCTGTCGTCGCAGACGGGCGAGAATGTTGCCCTGCGGATCGAGCAGGATGATGTCGGAATAGACCGAATATTTGCGGACGTATTCGCCGAACCGCTGCGCGCAAGCGCCGGCAACCGCATTGCGTCGCGATCGGCTCGCAGCGCGACGCTGCGCAGAAAGCGCGGATGTCCTCGTCGCAGGCGAGGAAGCCGATATCGGCGGTGCGCTCGAACAGGTTCCGCACCAGGATGTTGATCGCGACCTGCGCCTTGGAGCCCATGTCCTGCAGGCATTTCTTGAGCGCCTCGTTGCCCAGCTGATTGAGCAGGCTGACGGCCAGCTCGCCGAAGGCGCCGCGGTACCGCTCATGTCGGTTCCGGTGCCAGACAGTTGGCCGAGCAGGCTCAGATTGTCCCAGACCGACTGCAGGTGCTGCAGCACGCCGCCGTACTCTTCCGCCGCCGCTATGCGGAATGATACGCCGCCAAGTTCGGATCGAGCTCAATGCCTTTGAACTTGATGGCCATGGTGCCGCCTGAGGGCCAAAAGATTTCCGGGCGGCCGGAATGCCTGGCCGCCAGTCCGCAAATGCCTAACCAGGGGTTACCCGAAAGGCGTTATTAAAGCGTTGATTTGAAGCATTTTGGCTGCCGCCGACCCGCACGCCTAGCCTGCTACTGCCCGGGCGGCTATTCCGGCCACAGCCACTGGCAATGAAGTACGCTGGGACAAACGATAAATCAGGAGAGGAACAATGCATCGTCGTTCGCCTCGCTTTGGCGCGCTCACGGCGGTCTCGCGGCTTGGCGGTGGCCTCAGCCTGCTGCCGTCCGACGACGATGGCGCGACGGCGCAAACTTCACCAAGCCAGTGCTGAGATCATCGCGCGTGCCATCTCGCCGCCGCGGCGGCACGTCGGACATCCTGGCGCGGCTGATCGGCCCCAAGCTGCAGGAGTGCGATCGGGCCAGCCGGTCGTGGTCGAGAACAAGACCGGTGCCGGCGGCAACATCGGCGGCCGACGTCGTCGCCAAGGCGCGACAAGGACGGCCACACGCTGCTGCTGATCGACGTCGAGCACGCTCGCCATCTCGCCCACCCCTGTTCGCCTAACATGACCTACAGCCCGACCAAGGACCTGGCGCCCGATCGGCTTGATCCCGTCTGCGCCCTACTGTGCTCGCGGTGCATCCGAGCCTGCCGGTCAAGGCACCGTCGCCGAGCTGGTGGCGCACGCCAAGGCCAATCCCGGGCAAGATCCCGTTCGGCAACGCGCGGCATCGGCGTCGCCAACCACATCTCCGGCCGTGCAGCCTGCGAAAGAACCTGGGGCGTGGCAGTTCAAGCACGTGCCCTACCGCGGCGGCGCGGACGCCATCAGGGGCACGGTCCGGGCGAGAGCCAAGTGATCCTCAACGGCGCGACAGGCGACGCGCGTCGTTCGTGGCGCAGGGCCATGCTTCGCGGCCTGGCGGTGTCCGGCGACAAGCGCGTCGACAGCATCAAGGACCTGCCGAGCTTCGCGGAGCTCAAGCGTCACGCCATCAGACGTCGGCTCCTGGCAGGGCCTGCTCACGACCGCCGGCACGCCGGCGCCGATGCAGGAGCGCCTCAACGCCGAGCTCACCAAAGATCCTCGCGACGCCGGACATCGCCAAGCGGATCGAGAAGCATCGGCGGCGAGATCAAGGCCGGCGTCTCCGCGCGGCGCTCGCCAACGTGGATCGACGACGCAACTACGGCGAGCTACGCCACCGCATCATCAAAGACGCCGGCATCAAGGTGCAGTGAGCCGCGTACGACCGCACCGCGCGGCGATCTAAGGAGTTTCGGCGTTCGGGCTGCATTCCTGATCGCGCTGGCGCTGGTCGCCTTCGTGAGCCACCAGCGCGCTTCACCGTCGGCACCGCCGGCGGACATGGGCCCGGGCTTACGTGCCGCGCGCGCTGGCGTGGGGCATTCTCGGCATTCGGCGCGACCTTTCCTGGTCACCAGCTTCTGCCTAAGGCGCCCGCGCCGGTTCTCGCCCCGGCGTGGCGCACCGCTGCATGATGATCCTCGCGTCGATCGCGCTGTTCGCCGTGTCTGTTCTCCACGCTCGGCCTGATCGCCGCCTGCGTGGCGCGGTCGTGGTGGCCGGCGCGCGCCACCATCGCCGGTGCGCTGGCTCGCAGCTTCGGGCGCTCGGCGTGGTCGATCGGCAGCGTTCTCGGCGCTGCTGTTCGTCATGGGCCTCGGCCTGCCGTTCAAGCCTCGCTGGCTGACGATCAGGTGGAGCTGTTCGACAATCTGGCGCCTGTCGGCCTGGCGTACATGCGGCGACCTGGCAGAACCTGCTGTTCCGCTTCGCCGGCGTGATGATCGGCACGCTGGTCGGCGTGCTGCCCGGCATCTACTGCCGCTGACCACGGTGGCGATGCTGCTGCCGTTCACCTTCGGCCTACCGCCGGCCTCCGCGCGCTGATCATGCTGGCCGGCATCTTCTACGGCGCGCCAGTACGGCAGCTCGACCGCCGCCATCCTGGTCAATGTGCCCGGGCGAGACCTCCTCGATCGTCACCTGCATCGACGGCTAGCCAGATGGCGCGGCAGGGCCGCGCCGGCTCCGCGCTCGCCATCGCCGCCATCGCCTCGTTCTTCGCCGGCACGGTCGCCACCATGGTCATCGCGCTTTGCTCAGCCTGCCGCTTCGCCGCCTTCGCGCTGACAGTTCACCGCGGTCGAGACCGTCGAGCCTCGATCGTGCTCGGGCCTGCTCGGCGCGGTCGTGCTGGCGCACGGCTCGCCCTCAACGGCGATCGCCATGATCGTGGTCGGCGTGCTCGATCGGCCTCGTCGGGGTCGACGTCAATTCCGGCGCGCCGCGCATGACCTTCGGCATCCCGACATCAACGACGGCGTCAGCTTCGTGCCGATCGCCATCGGCCCGTTCGGCATCGCCGAGATGATCCAGCAACCTCGAGCGGCCGCAGGACTCGACGATTTCGTCGGCACGCGCATCTCCAACCTGGTGCCGTCGCGCGCCGATCTCGCGGCCGCGTTCCCGGCGATCGCGTGCGCGGCACCGCGGTCGGCTGCATGCTGCGGCGTGCTGCCGGGCGGCGGCGCGGCGCTGCCGGCCGTTCTCCGCCTATCGCGCTCGGAGAAGAAGATCGCCGCCGATCCCTCGCGCTTCGGCAAGGGCGCGATCGAGGGCGTCGCCGGCGCCGGAGGCCGCCAACAATGCCGGCGCGCAGACCAGCTTCATCCCGCTGCTGACGCTCGGCATCCCGTCCAACCCGCTGATGGCGCTGATGATCGGCGCGCTGATGATCCAGGGCATCCAGCCCGGCCCGCAGGTGATGACCGAGCAGCCCGGAGCTGTTCTGGGGCGTGATCGCCTCGATGTGGATCGGCAATCTGATGCTGATCATCATCAACCTGCCGCTGATCGGCATCTGGGTGTCGCTGCTGCGGGTGCCCTACCGCCTGCTGTTCCCGGCGATCGTGGTGTTCTGCTGCATCGGCGCCTACAGCATCGGCAACAGCCTGTTCGACCTCTGGCTGATGCTGGGCTTCGGCCTGCTCGGCTACTTCTTCATCAAGATCGGGGTCGAGCCCGCGCCGTTCGTGCTGGGCTTCGTGCTCGGGCCGATGCTGGAGGAGAATTTCCGCCGCGCCATGCTGATCGCCTCCGGCGACTTCATGGTGTTTCATCGAGCGGCCGATCAGCGCCGTCCTGCTCGCGGTCTCAGGGCCTGCTGCTCGCCGCCCTGCTGGTTCCCGAGATCCGCCGCAAGCGCGAGGTGCTGAAGGAAGATTGAAGCGATGTTCACGCTGGCCGAGCTCGAAAGCGTCATGCCGATCGTGCGCGCCGAGCGTGCCGCCGACGCTGCAATATGCGTGGCCGCTGCTGCAAGCGCGCTGCACCGGCGTCGACGTCGTCGTCAAGCACGAGAACCACACGCCGATCGGCGCTTCAAGGTGCGCGGCGGCCTGGTCTATCTCGACCGGCTGAAGCGCGAGCGGCCGCAGGTACATGGGATCGTCACGCGCGACGCGCGGCAACCACGGCCAGTCGCTCGCCTCCGCCGGCGCGCGCGCCGGCGTGCCGGTGACCATCGTCGTGCCGCACGGCAACTCGACCGAGAAGAACGCCGCGATGCGCGCGCTCGGCGCCGAGCTGATCGAGCACGGCCGCGACTTCGACGAGGCCAAGGAGCACGCGGTCGCTATGGCGGCCGAGCGCGGCCTGCATTTGCGTCCGTCGTTCCACCGCGATCTCGTGCGTCGGGGTCGCGACCTACGCGCTACGAGCTCTTCACCGCGGCGGGCGAGCTCGACACCGTCTATGTTCCGATCGGGCTCGGTCTCCGGCATCTGCGGGCTGATCGGCACGCGCGACCTGCTCGGCCTGAGACCAGAATCGTCGGCGTGGTCGCCGGACAGCGCCAATGCCTATCGCGCTGTCCGTCGAGGCCGGCCATCGCCGTGCCGACCAACTTCGGCGCTCACCTTCGCCGACGGCATGGCGGTGCGCGTGCCGGACGCAACGGCGCTGGAGGTCATCCGGCGCGGAGCCGAGCGGATCGTCGAGGTGTCGGACGACGAGATCGCCGAGGCGATGCGGATCACTCTATCAGCGCCACGCACACAGCTGCGCCGAGGGCGCCGGAGCGACGCGCCTCTGGCGGCGCTGATGAAGGAGCGCGACCGGCTGCAGGGCCAGCGCGCGTCGCGGTGATCGTGACCGGCCAGAACATCGATCGGCCGTGGATGGCGACCGTGCTGGCAGGGGGCACGCCGCGGGTCGGATGAGGGACGGCGACATCAGCGAAGTTCACTCTCCCTCAACCAACTGCCCCTAATCTGCAGCGGGGACGTGTAGATTGGACCCCCTTTTTCGACCACCGCGTTATAATCGGCGATCGCTACGCGCAGGCTTGAGGCTGCAGCTGGCAGAAGTATCGCGTAGGGAGCTGGCCGTGGCCCCCGCGCCTATTGGAAAGGCTACCTGAAACTGTCGCTGGTCTCGTGCCCGATCGCGCTCTATCCGGCGTCGTCGAGTTCGGAGCGGGTGTCGTTCAACCGGATCAACACCAAGACCGGCAACCGCCTCAAGCAGCAGATGGTCGACGCCGAAACCGGCGAGCCGGTCGACAAGGAAGACATCAGGCCGCGGCTACGAGTACGCCAAGGGCCAGTACATCCTGGTCGAGGACGACGAGCTCGACAAGATCAAGATCGAGAGCACGCACACGATCGAGATCGACAGCTTCGTGCCGCGCGCCGAGATCGACGACCGCTACCTCGACAGCCCCTACTACATCGCGCCGACCGACCAGGTCGGCCAGGAGGCATTCTCGGTCATCCGCGACGCCATGCGCGACAAGAAGATGGTCGGGCTTGCCCGCGTGGTGCTGACGCGGCGCGAGCACGTCGTCATGCTGGAGCCGTTCGACAAGGGTCTGCTTGGCGACCGACGCTGCGCTATCCCTACGAGATTGCGCGAGTCAGGCCGATTATTTCGAGGATATCCCGGATCTGAAGCTGCCGGCGGAGATGATGCAGCTCGCGGCCCACATCGTGGATACCAAGGCCGGCCACTTCGATCCCAAGACCTTCGAGGATCACTACGAGAAGGCGCTGGTCGAGCTGCTCAAGAACAAGCAGGCCGGCAAGCCGATCGAGACCGATCGGCGAGGAGGCGAGCGCGCCGCGCGTCATCAATCTCATGGACGCCTTGAAGGCCAGCATCAACGCCAGCGCCAAGAAACCGGCCGCGGCCAGCACCGGCGCGCGCCGGCCCGGCCAAGAAGAAGGCGGCGCGCACGCGGTAGCCTGCGCAATAATTGAGCGCGCGCATGCTCGCGGAGCGTCTGTTGTCGCGCTACCCGTAGCGGAGACGGGACAAGCGCGTCGATCGACGGCGAAGGTCTGCCACTCGACGCAGGACGCGGGACAAGGTACAGTTCTGGCCACCTCCGGCCGATCCACGAGGGCGAATTCTGGCACCGATCGCCAGCTGCGCGCAACAATACTAAGGCGGCATGGCACCTGAACCGAACACCTCGCCGTTTCAGCGCAGCGTCGCCTTCACCGGGCGGCTCGCCTCGATGAAGCGGGAGGAGGCGTTCGCGCTCGTTCGCAAGCAGGGCGGCACGCCGCGGCGCGGCCTCACCAAGAAGACCGGCGTCCTCGTGGTCGGCGAGCTCGGCTGGCCGCTGCTGCCGGACGGCCAGCCGTCGAAGAGCCTGAGGCTCGGCAAAATCCTACGGCGTCCGCGATCGCCAGCGAGCGGCAATTCCTGGAATGGGCCGGAAAGGTCGATCCCGGACGACCAGGCCGAAGACCTATTCCGCCGGCCAGATCGCGTCGTTGAGCGGCTGCCTCCGCGAGGTGATCGAGCAGCTCACCGCGTTCGGCCTGCTCGATGGCCGCGACGGACGCTACGGCTTTCGCGACCTGACGGCGGCGCGCCAGCTCGCCGAGCTGCTCGCGATCCGGCGTCGCGCTCTCGACCATCACCAGAAGCCTGCACGAGATCCGCAAAGTGGCTGCCCGATGCCGCGCTCTCCAACCTGCGGCTCTATCCCATCGTCATCGTCGGACGCCATCCTCGTCGAGCAGATGAAGGGCCGCACCGACAAGACCGGCCAGTTCGTGCTGCCCGTCGGCGAAGCCGCAACGAGGATCGCCGACGCGCTGTTCGAGCAGGCGCAGGCGGCCGAGGAGGCGCAAGGACATCGAGACCGCACAGCGGCTCTATCGCAAGGTCATGCGGATGGAGCCCGGCGATCCGGCCGCCGCGTTCAACCTCGGCAACCTGCTGCGCGCCGTGGGCCAGCAAGGTCGAGGCCGAGGCGGCCTATCGGGCGGCCACCAAGGCCGAGCCGGGCTTCGCCGAGGCCTGGTACAATCTGGCCGACATGCTCGACGACCAGGGCCAGTGCGACAAAGCCGTTGTCTGCTTCGAGCGCGCGCTCGACGCCGATCCCGACTATGCCGACGCGCTGTTCAATCTCGGCCTGCTGCACCAGCGCAGCGACCGGCATGCGGAGGCGGCCACCTGCTGGCGGCGCTATCTCGCACTGGACAAGGACTCGCACTGGGCGTCGCGCGCGCGGCAGGCGTTGAAATTACTGCGAAATGCAGATCGCGCATTCGTCGCAGACGGCAGCCGCGGAGCGATCGTGGCACCGCGTGGCAAGACAGCCGAAGCCAGCGGCCCGGTCCGCGATCCGCTCGCGGACTACAAGCGCGAAGCGCGACTTCAGCCGGACGGCGGAGCCCGAGCCGCGAGCCATCAAGGCGAAGCCAAAGCCAAGCGCGCCGGCGAGGCGCCCGCCGGCCAGTTCGTCGTGCAGCAGCACGATGCGCGGCGCGTGCACTACGACCTGCGGCTCGAGCTCGGCGGCACGCTCAAGAGCTGGGCGGTGACGCGCGGGCCGAGCCTGATGTCGCCGGCGAGAAGCGGCTCGCGGTGCGCACCGAAGACCATCCGATGCAGTATCTCGAGTTCGAGGGCAACATCCCCAAGGGCGAGTACGGCGGCGGCGCCATGATCGTGTGGGATCGCGGGCGCTGGGAGCCGGTATTCGATCGCCGACAAGGGGCTCAAGAAGGGCCATCTCGAGATTCACGCTGCACGGCAACGCGGCTGCACGGCCGCTGGCACCTGGTGCGCATGCGGCCGCGGCCCGGCGAGAAGAAGGAGCAGTGGCTGCTGATCAAGGCCGACGACGAATTCGCCCGCCACGCCGGCGAGCCGACATCACGGAGGAGGAGACCACATCCGCCGTCAGCGGACGACGACGCAGAGAGCTCGCCGCCGAAGGCGAGCTGCGCAAGGACCACGCCGGCCGCGCCAAGGTGATCGGCGGCGCGAAAGATGCCGCTGCCCGATCCGCGGCAAGGTGCAGGGCGCGCGCAAGGGCATCCTGCCGGCCTTCCTCGAGCCGAGCCTGCCGCAAGTCGCCGACAAGGCGCCGAGCGGCCCGAAATGGGTGCACGAGATCAAGTACGACGGCTATCGCGTGCAGGCGCCGCATCGACGGCAGCAACGTCAAGCTGCTGCACGCGCAAGGCGCTCGACTGGACCGTCGCGCTTTCCGCACGATCGCGACCGCGCTGAAGACGCTCGGGCCTGAGCTCGGCGCTGATCGACGGCGAGATCGTGGTCGAGGATTCCGCCGGCTTCCGAGCTTTGCCCTGCTGCAGGCGGACTTGAGCGCGCGGCCGGACGCGACCGCTTCCGCTACTTCGTGTTCGACCTTCTCTACTGCGAAGGCTTCGATCTGACGCAAGGCGTCGCTGCATCGATCGCAAGGCGCTGCTGCAGCAGATCGTCGGCGGCGCGCGGACGCTCGCCGATCCGCTTCAGCGAGCATCTCGCGCAGCGACGGGCCGACGATGTTCGAGCACGCCTGCCGGCTCGGCCTCGAAGGCATCGTGTCGAAGCGCGTCGACCTGCCCTACCGCGCCGGGCGCGGCGATCACTGGCTCAAGGTCAAGGCCGTGCTGCGGCAGGAGTTCATCATCCTCGGCTACATCCCCTCGACCGTCGCCAAGGGCGCTGGTCGGCGCCCTGCTGATCGGATACTTCGACGGCGGCACGCTGCACTACGCCGGGCGGGTCGGCACCGGCTATTCCAGCGAGCAGGCGCACGCGCTGCGCGACGCGCTCGACGAGATCGCCGCGCCCAAGCCGAAGCTGGGCAACGCTCTGCCCGACGGCGCCGAGAAGGGCGTGCGCTGGGCGAAGCCGCAGCTCGTCTGCGAGGTCGAGTACCGCGGCTGGACCGCGGACAAGCTGATCCGCCAAGCCTCGTTCAAGGGGCTGCGCGAGGATCGCCCGGCCGAGGAGATCGTGCTGGAGACTCACGCCGGACCGGCCGCAAGTCCGATCGTCGGGCGCGAGCTCATCCGCGCGCGCCTCACCCATCCCGAGCGCATCCTCTGGCCGGAGCCGGGCGTCACCAAGGAGGGCCTGGCCGAATTCTACGCCGACATCGCCGACTGGATCCTGCCGCACCTCGCCGGGACGCGTGCTGAGCCTGGTGCGCCATCCGTCGGGCGTGAACGAGAAGGGCTTCTTCGCCAAGCACGCCTGGCACGGGCTCGAGCGACCGCCGTGCGGCGCGTCGACGTCGGCGAGAAGGAGAAGATGCTGGCGACTCGACAGCCTCGAAGGGCTGCTCGAGCTGGTGCAGGCCGGCGTGCGTCGAGATCCATCCCTGGGGCTCGACCGTCGCGCATCTGGAGCAGCCCGACCGGCTGATCTTCGATCTCGATCCCGGCGAGGACGTGCCGTGGAGCGCGGTGATCGAGGCGCGCGCTCGACGTGCGCGCCAGCTCGAGGAGATCGGCCTCGCAGAGCTTCGTGAAGACCTCGGGCGGCAAGGGCCTGCACGTCGTGCTGCCGATCGAGCCGCGCGCCGGCTGGGACGAGGCCAAGAAATTCACCCAGCCGATCGCCGAAGCGATGGCCAAGGCGCAGCCCGAGCGCTACGTCGCCATCATGAGCGAAGACGCGCGCGGCGCGGCCGCATCTTCATCGACTATCTGCAGCAACGGCCGCGGCGCCACCGCGGTCGCGCGCCTACTCCACCGCGCGCTGCCGGCGGCATCGGTGTCGACCCGCTCGCCTGGGACGAGCTCTCCGAGCAGATCCGCGCCGATCATTCGCAGTCGACAAACCTGCGCCGGAGGCGATGGATGCTGAAGGAGGATCCGTGGGCGGAGTTGTTCACGCTGAAGCAGAAGCTTGCCGTAGGGTTGGGTCGAGTTCGTCAGCGAGGACCCAACGCTTCGAAAGCACGCTGAGTGCGGCTGCTGGGTCTCGCAGCGCAGTCAGGCTTGCGCAGATTGCATCGAAGCTGCTCAGCGCTGCTCGACCCCTTCACGGTGAGCCCCCGCGGTCAGAACACCGACGATCTTGCCGTCCGGCCCGACGTCGGTCGAGTCGGCGGCCGGCACGCGCGGCAGGCCCGGCATGGTCATGATCTCGCCGCAGATCGCCACCACGAACTCGGCGCCGGCGGAGAGCCGCACCTCGCGCACGTTGATGGTGTGATCGACCGGCGCGCCCTTGAGTGTCGGCATTGGTCGAGAAGCTGTACTGGGTCTTGGCGATGCAGACCGGCAGCCTTGCCGTAGCCCATCTTCTCGAACGATCGCGAGCTGGTCGCGCACCGACTTGTCGGCGGTGATGTCCTTGGCGCGGTAGATTTCCTTGGCGATGGTGCGGATCTTCTCGAGCAGCGGCATCTCGTCGGGATAGAGCAGCTTCAGCTTGCTCTTGCCGCTGTCGACGACCTTGACCACCGCGCGCGCGACGTCGGCGGCGCCCTCGCCGCCCATCGGCCCAGTGGTCGGCCATCAGCGCCTCGACGCCGAGCGCCTTGCACTTGTCCTTGACCAGCGCGATCTCGGCGTCGGTGTCGGCGCTGAAACGGTTGATCGAGATCGACCGGGCACGATGCCGAACTTCTGCACGTTCTCGACATGGCGGGCGAGGTTGGCCATGCCGGCTTCGAGCGCCTTCAGGTTCTCGGTCTTGAGGTCCTCCTTCTTGACGCCGCCGTGCATCTTCAGCGCGCGGATGGTGGCGACCAGCACGGCGCAGTCGGGCGCGAGCCCGGTCTTGCGGCACTTGATGTCGAGGAATTTCTCGCCGCCGAGATCGGCGCCGAAGCCCGCTTCGGTCACCACATAATCGGCGAGCTTGAGCGCGGTCGTGGTCGCCAGCACCGAGTTGCAGCCGTGCGCGATGTTGGCGAACGGGCCGCCGTGGATGAAGGCCGGCGTGCCTTCCAGCGTCTGCACCAGGTTGGGCGAGAGCGCATCCTTGAGCAGCGCGGTCATCGGCGCCATGCGCCTTGAGGTCGCCGGCGCGCACCGGCTTGCGGTCGCGGGTATAGGCCGACGATGATGTTGGACAGCCGCTTCTTGAGGTCGTCGAGGTCGCGTGGCGAGGCAGAAGATCGCCATCACCTCGGACGCGACCGTGATGTCGAAGCCGTCCTCGCGCGGGAAGCCGTTGGCGACGCCGCCGAGCGAGCGACGACGATCTGCGCGCAGCGCGCGGTCGTTCATGTCGATGCACGCGCCGCCAGGCGACGCGGCGCCGGTCGATGCCGAGCGCGTTGCCCCAGTAGATGTGGTTGTCGATCAGCGCGGCGAGCAGATTGTTGCCGAGCGCGATGGCGTGGAAGTCGCCGGTGAAGTGGAGATTGATGTCCTCCATCGGCACGACCTGGGCATAGCCGCCGCCGGCCGCGCCGCCCTTCATGCCGAACGCACGGCCCGAGCGACGGCTCGCGCAGGCACAGCATCGCCTTCTTGCCGATGTGGTTGAGCGCGTCGGTCAGGCCGACCGTGGTCGTGGTCTTGCCCTCGCCCGCGGGCGTCGGGCGTGATCGCCGAGACCAGGATCAGCTTGCCGTTCGGCTTGCTCCTTGCAGCGACTTGATGAAGTCCATCGAGAGCTTGGCCTTGTAGTGGCCGTAGGGCTCGAGATTCTCCGGCAGCAATGCCGAGCCGCTCGCTGCGCAAGCTCCATGATCGGCCGCTTCTTGGCGGCCTGCGAGATCTCGATGTCGGACTTGGGCTGATTGGTGCTGCGAGGCGGGCATGGGAGAGGGTCCGTTGGGCGCTGGTGGGAGGGAAATTTTCAGCAACGTGTGAGCGATCGCAGCGCGTTCACGCGCGTCTGTCGACGCGCTATGCCCGGCCTCGGCGCCAGTCATGATGTCGAAGCGTTCACGTCAGTCTGGTTCCGGTGGCGAGGTTTGCAGTCTTCGGCCACTCGCCGGCCTCGACCTTCTTGCCATCGGCGGGCTTGCACGCGCGTGACCTTGAAGCGGCCGTCGGCGCAGACACGATGAAACCATCGCTCGCGACAGCGACGATCTCGCCCATCTTGCCGGCGATGCCTTTCGGGGTCCTTGGCCGGGATCGGCTTGCGCGTCGAAGATCTTCAGGCTGCTTGCCGCCGAGCGTCGACCATGCAGCGGGCGCCGGATTGCAGCCGCGGATGAGCCGGTCGATGTCCTGCCAGGGCCTGCCCCAGTCGATATGCGCATTGTCCGCGCCGCAGCGGCCTTCATAGGTGGCCTTGGAGGTCGTCCTGCTTGATGCGCGGCGCCTTGCCCGCCTTCACCAGGATCGACCGGCTTCCAGCATGGCTTCGACTCCCATGGGGAAGAGGCGGTCGAAATAGACCGTGCCGAGCGATGTCGGTGCGGGCCGATCGGGGTCTTCTTCTGCAACAGTACGTCGCCGGTATCGAGACCGCGTTGTCGGGCCAGAAGATCGAGAGGCCGGTCTCCGTCTCGCCCTGATGATCGGCCAGTTGATCGCGCTCGGGCCGCGATAGGCCGGCAGCAGCGACAGGGTGGTACTGGATCGTGCCGTGGGTCGGGATGTTGAGGAACTCCTCCGGTACGAACAGCGTCACGAACGCCATCACCTGCAGGTCGGGCTTGAGCGCGCGAAACTCCTCCCACACCTCGGGCTTGCGGTAGGACGCGGGTTGATAGACCGGCAAGCCTGGCCGCGAGCGCCGCTTCTTTCAGCGGATCGGCGCGCTGCGCCTTCCTTCTCCGGCGCGACGTAGACCGCGACCACATTCTCGCCGCGCTTGAGCAGCGCCTCCAGGACGGCCTTGCCGAACGCCTGCTGGCCGTGAACGACGATACGCATGATGCGACTTCCTCTCCCGGCCTCGGCGTCATTGCCGGGCTTGACCCGGCAATCCATCGCTCGTTCGCAAGAAGATGGATGCGCGGGTCACTAGCGCAGTCTAACGCGCGTCTTACAACGCACTATGCTCGCGCATGACGTGACCATCAAGCTCACGCCGCTTCCGCCCGCGCGGCCTTCTCCGGCGGCGGTGATCGCGCCGGACGTCTTGATCTCGGCGATCTCCTGCGGCCGGGTAGCCGAGCACCTTGGCCGAGGATCTCCTCGGTGTGCTCGCCAAGCAGCGGCGAGCGCTTCACCTCGGTGATCGAGATCCGACATCTTCACCGGGATTGCCGACGGTGAGATATTTGCCGCGCGTCGGGATGGTCGACCTCGACCACGGTGCCGGTGTCGCGCAGCGACTTCTCCTCGGCGATCTCCTTCATCGACAGGATCGGGCCGACCGGGATGTCGTGCTCGTTGCAGATGTCCATGACCTCGAACTTGGTCTTGGTCATGGTCCATTGCTTCGATCGTTTCGAAGATGTGCTTGAGCCGCGGCAGCCGCGCCGGCGGCGTGGCGTAGTCGGGATCGGTCTTCCACTCCGGCTTGCCGATCAGATCGCAGATCGCCCCCACACCGGCGCCTGGGTGATGAAGTAGATGTAGGCGTCGGGATCGGTCTCCCAGCCCTTGCGCTGAGGATCCAGCCCGGCTGTCCGCCGCCGGAGTCGTTGCCGGCGCGCGGCACCGCCTTCCCGAACGGGACGCCCTCGCCGTATTGGCTGTATTCCGTGAGCGGCCCGTGCGCGAGGCGCTGCTGATCGCGCAGCTTCACGCGCGCGAGGTTGAGCACGCCGTCCTGCATCGCGCACAGCACGCTGCTGGCCGCGGCCGGTGCGGATGCGCTGGTAGAGCGCGCTGACGATGCCGAAGGCGAGATGCAGGCCGGTGCCCGCTGTCGCCGATCTGCGCGCCGGTGACCGAGCGGCGGGCCCTCGCGGAAGCCGGTGGTGGAGGCCGCGCCGCCCGCGCATTGCGCGACGTTCTCGTAGACCTTGCAGTCCTCGTAGGGGCCGGGGCCGAAGCCCTTCACCGACGCCACGATCATGCGCGGGTTGGTCTTGTGGATGTGCTCCCAGGTCAGCCCCATGCGGTCGAGCGCGCCGGGCGCGAAAATTCTCCACCAGCACGTCGCAGTGCTTGATCAGGCGCTCGAGGATTTCCTTGCCCTTGGGATGCTTGGAGTCGATGGTGATCGAGCGCTTGTTGCCGTTGAGCATGGTGAAGTAGAGGCTGTCCGGCCCCTTCACGTCGCGCAACTGCCCGCGCGTGATGTCGCCGACGCCGGGCCGCTCGACCTTGATGCAGTCGGCGCCCATGTAGCGCGAGCAGCTGCGTGCAGGTCGGCCCCGACTGCACATGCGTGAAGTCGAGGATGCGCACGCCGTCGAGCGCCTTGCCGGCCTGGCCGAACGGCTTGGTCGATGGCTTCGGCAGGCCGTTCGCCACCTCGGCCTTGGCCTTTGACGGCCGGCTTCTTTGCCTTGCGCTTCACGACCTTCTTCGACGCAGCCTTGGACTTGGGTTTGGCCTTCGCCTTGGCTTTCGACCTTCTTGCTCTTTGCCATTGTCATTCCCTCTAACAGTTCAATCGATGTGGCCGATCATTTCTTGCGAAGCGCGCTTTGCGGGTTGAGATTGCCGATGCGGCCGCTCTCGCTGCCGGCCGCCGGGTCGAGCACCGCGTTGATCGAGCGTCGGCTTGCCGGTATCCATCGCCGCGTTCACGGCGCGCTTGAGCTCGTCGGGTGCTCGTCGCATTGACGCCGACGCCGCCGAACGCCTCCATCATCTTGTCGTAGCGCGAGCCTTTGACGAACACGGTCGGTCGCCGGATCCGAACTGACCGAATTGACGTCGGTGCCGCGATAGATGCCGTCGTTGTTGAAGATGACGATGCAGACCGGCAGGCTTGTACCGGCAGATCGTCTCGACCTCCATGCCGGAGAAGCCGAAGGCCGCAGTCGCCTTCGACCGCGAGCACCGGCTTGCCGGTCTCGATCGCCGCCGCGATGGCATAGCCCATGCCGATGCCCATGATGCCCCAGGTGCCGACGTCGAGACGCTTGCGCGGCTGATACACGTCGATGATGCCGCGCGCGAGATCGAGCGTGTTGGCGCCTTCGTTGACCAGGATGGCGTCCGGCCGCTCCTTGACGATGGTGCGCAGCACGCCGAGCGCGCCGTGGTAATCCATCGGCGCGTTGTTGTTCATCAGCCGCGGCGCCATCTTGGCGACGTTCTCGTCGCGCTTCGACGTGACGGTCGTTGATCCAGTCGGCCGGCGGCGCCGGCCAGTTGCCGCCCATGCCCTGCGAGCAGCGCCGACACGCAGGAGCCGATGTCGCCGACCACCGGCGCGACGATCTCGACGTTGGAGTCCATCTCCTTGGGCTCGATGTCGATCTGGATGAACTTCTTCGGCTCGGCTGCCCCAGGTCTTGCCCTTGCCGTGCGACAGCAGCCAGTTGAGGCGCGCGCCGATCAGCATCACGACGTCGGACTGCTGCCAGCACCGTCGAGCGCGCCGCGCCCGCGCATTGCGGATGCGTGTCGGGCAGCAGGCCCTTGCCCATGCTCATCGGCAGGAACGGCATGCCGCTCTTTTCGACGAGTGCGCGGATCGCGTCGTCGGCCTGCGCGTAGGCCGCGCCCTTGCCGAGGATGATCAGCGGGCGCTTGGCGCTCTTGAGCACATCGAGCGCGCGCTTGACCGCGTCTGGAGCCGGAATCTGCGCCGGCGCCGCGTCGATCACCTTCACCAGCGACTTCTTGCCGGCCTCGGCATTCATCACCTGGCCGAACAGCTTGGCCGGCAGATCGAGATAGACGCCGCCCGGACGGCCCGACACCGCCGCGCGGATCGCGCGCGCCAGACCGATGCCGATGTCGTGCGCATGCAGCACGCGGAACGCCGCCTTGCAGAGCGGCTTGGCGATGGCGAGCTGGTCCATCTCCTCGTAGTCGCCCTGCTGCAGGTCGACGATCTCGCGCTCGGACGAGCCCGAGATCAGGATCATCGGGAAGCAGTTGGTGGTGGCGTGGGCGAGCGCGGTGAGGCCGTTGAGGAAGCCCGGCGCCGACACCGTCAGGCAGACGCCGGGCTTCTTGGTCAGGAAGCCGGCGATCGACGCCGCATAGCCGGCGTTCTGCTCATGGCGGAACGAGAGCACGCGGATGCCTGCGGCCTGCGCCATGCGGCCGAAGTCCGTGATCGGGATGCCAGGCACGCCGTAGATCGTGTTGAGGCCGTTGAGCTTGAGCGCATCGATGACGAGGTGAAAGCCATCCGTCAGCTCCTCGCTGCGCTTCCGCAGTGGTGGTCGCGGGCTTCGGTCCTTCACTGCTGCTTCAGCCATGGGGATCTCCCTCGAAATCTTCTTCGGTTCAATCCAGGTAGTCGGCGTATTTCGCGACGTGCTCGGCGAGGCCGAGCGCGTGGTCGCGCACCAGTGCCTCGGCGCGCTCGGTGTCGCGCGCCTCGAGCGCCTCGATGATGTTCATATGGTCGCGGATCGAGCGGTCGGCGCGGTCGCTGCTCGCCGATGGTCTTGCGGCGGATCATCCGCATATGGGTGAACAGGTTTTCCGCCAGCGAGATCGAGCACGCCGTTGCGGCTCATGCGGATGATGGTCTGGTGGAACTCGATGTTGACCTCGGAATATTCGTCGAGCCTGGCGTGCAGCTCGGCCGTTCTCGAAGTTGGTGAACATGCGCGCGCAGCGAGGCGATCTCCTCGTCGCTCGCGTTCTCGGTGATCAGGCGCGCCGCCATGCTTTCGAGCGCCGCCCAGGCGGTGATCATCTCGATCACCTCGCGCTTGGTCTTGCGCACCACATAGATGCCGCGGCGCGGCACCGCGCGCACGAAGCCTTCGCGCTCGAGCTGCGCCATGGCCTCGCGCACCGGCGTGCGGCTGATGCCGAAATCGAGCGCCAGGCGCCGCTCGTCGAGCCGGATATCGGCGCGGCTGCGGTAGACGTCCATCGAGACGATGGCGTCCTTGAGCGCCGCAGTAGGCGCGGCTCTTGAAGCTTTCCGGGCTCGCCGATCGGCTCGACCCGCGGCGACCACCGTCGGCTTCAGTGAGAACTGGCCAGACCGGTTCGGAGTGCCGGCAGGGCGGTGCGCTGCGACTCATGCTGCTGGTCATGGCTGGTATACAATATTCCAGAATGCTCGCCGCTCGTGCAATACGCCAGCATCGAGGTTCTCGCCAATGTGTAGCTGGCCACCGTGGCTGCGGGAGGTCAGTAGGCGACCGGCTCATAGACGCGGGCCGCGTCTCCGGCATCGCGTGAAGGCGTTCTGGATCATCGGCCAGAACAGGGCGATCGAGGCCGAGCGCCATGATCGTGCTGACCAGCCCGTTGGAGAAGAAGATGCCGAGGCTGCCCTGCGAGGACAGCAGCGACTGCCGGAACGCCTCCTCCGCCTTGTCGCCCAGCACGATCGCCAGCACCAGCGGCGCCAGCGGATAGTTGCACTTCTTCAACACGTAGCCGACGCACGCCGAACACCAGCATCATCACGACGTCGAACGTCGAGTTGTGCACCGTGTAGGCGCCGATCGCGCAGAACACCAGGATGATCGGCGCGATGATGCTGAACGGGATGCGCAGGATGGCGGCGAACAGCGGCACGCAGGTCAGCACCACGATCAGGCCGACGACGTTGCCGAGATACATGCTGGCGATCAGGCCCCAGACGAACTCCTTCTGCTCGACGAACAGCAGCGGGCCCGGCTGCAGGCCCCAGATCAGCAGGCCGCCGAGCAGCACGGCCGCGGTCGGCGAGCCGGGCACGCCGAGCGACAGCATCGGCAGCAGCGCCGCGGTGCCGGCGGCGTGCGCGGCGGTCTCCGGCGCCACCACGCCCTCGATCTCGCCGCGTGCCGAACCTGATCGCCGTTGCTTCGACACGCGCTTGGCGATGCCGTAGCTCATGAACGAGGCCGGCGTGGCGCCGGCGGGGCTGATGCCCATCCAGCAGCCGATCACGCAGGAGCGCAGCGACGTCACCCAGTAACGCGGCAGCTCCTTCCAGGTCTGCAACACCACCTTCGGATTGATCCCGGCGGCGCCGCCCTTGAAGGTCAGCCCTTCCTCGATGGTGAGCAGGATCTCGCCGATGCCGAACAGGCCGATCACCGCGATCAGGAAGTCGAAGCCGGTGCAGCAGCTCGGTGTAGCCGAAGGTCAGCCGCAGCTGGCCGGTCATGCTGTCGAGCCCGACCGCCGCCAGCGCAAAGCCGATCATCATCGCAGCCACGGTCTTGAACGGCGGCTCCTTGCTCATGCCGACGAAGCTGCAGAAGGCGAGGAAAGTAGACTGCCGAAGTTTTCCGCCGGCCCGAACTGGAGCGCGAACTTGGCGACCAGCGGCGCCAACCAGCGTGATCATGATCACGGCGAACAGCGCGCCGACGAACGACGAGGTGAAGGCCGCGGTCAGCGCCTCGCCGGCCCTGCCCTGCTGCGCCATGGGATGGCCGTCGAAGGTGGTCGCCACCGACCACGGCTCGCCCGGAATGTTGAACAGCACCGAGGTGATGGCGCCGCCGAACAGCGCGCCCCAGTAGATGCAGGACAGCATGATGATCGCCGAGGTCGGCGACATGCGTGAACGTCAGCGGCAGCAGGATCGCGACGCCGTTGGCGCCGCCGAGACCAGGCAGCACGCCGATGATGACGCCGAGCACGATGCCGACGCACCATCACCAGCAGGTTGAACGGCTGGAGCACGACGGCGAGAAGCCGTGAAACAGATTGACGATCTCTTCCATGGATCTGTGTCTCGTTACTCACAACTCGCCCGACCTGCGTCGGCAGTTTCGCTTTGACATGTCCTTATTCGCGCAGCCGGCTCCCCGTGAAACGCCGTGCAGTAATACCCAGAAACGCCTCGATCGGCCCTTGCGGCAAAGGCAGGAGGAACCACCTCTCGAAGTATGAAGAGTCGACGATCGAGCACGCCCAGCGCGATCGCCGCAACCATGGCTCCAGCCGTAGCGTGCCGAGCCATCGCATGAAGACCGGCGATGAGCAGGAGCGCGAGGCGGCGTAGATCCCGATCATCGGCACCAAGCGCGACATAGATCGCTGTCGGCACCAGCATCGACATCACCTGCGCGAGCTGACCCCATTCGGCAAACGAGCTGCGGTCGGAGCGGCTCCGCGAGCGACCGTGCCGAAATTGACGATGCTCGATCCCGAGAATCATCAGGCCGACATAGAAGGGAAGCGAAGCCGGCCTTCGGTCCTTCCGGCTCCCCAGCCGATACCGGCCTGAACGCTGCCGGCGATCACGATCGAGGGCGAAAACACTGCCATCGGCACCGCAACGCCGATCTCGACCGACCGTTGCGTTGGACCGCGGGCGCGCACGCCGTGGGAGTTTATCAGCCATCAGGACTCGACCCGGATACCAGCACGACAGGCAAGTGGCCACCGTTGCGCATTCTGGTATACAGTATTCCAGAACTCCGAGTTGTGCGCAATAGCGGGCTTTGTGGCCTTCGCTTCGCGATACGAGCTCTGGACGGCAAATCGAGGCTGCGCATGTCCCGCACAAGCGCTCAGGAGCGGTCGGTGCCGACGCCCGCCGATCGCTCGCCTGGACTTGCAAGCCTACGGCGGGCGAGCGCCGGCGGCGCGCAGCCCGCCAACGCACTGCCCGACCGCAACGCTCATCTGTCCGGCGAGGAAGCCCGCTTCCTTCATCAAGCGCCTGGTGGCGCTTCTCCTCGCTCGTCGACCCATTTGAGCGTAGTCGGCGCCGGTCATGAAGGTCGTGATTGAACGCGCCGTCGTTCATCAGCGTCTTCCACTCCGGCGTTTCGCGCACCTTCTTGAGCACGTCGACGTAGTAGTCAACCTGGTCCTTGGTGGCGCCCGGCAGCCGTGAAGATGCCGCGCAGCATCAGGTACTCGACGTCGAGGCCCTGCGACTTGCAGGTCGGAATGTCGCTCCATGACCGTGTCGCCGGCGACCTTGCTCGGTGTAGGGCGAGCGGCTTGCCGTCGAACACGCAGAGCGGGCGCACCGAGCTCGCCGCGCCACTGCGCCACCGCTTCGATCGGATTGTTGACCGTCGAATCGACGTGCTTGCCGACCAGCTGCACCGCGACCTCGCCGCCGCCGCGGAACGGGATATAGGTGAACTTGGCGCCGGTCGCCTTCTCGATCGCGACCGTGATGATCTGGTCTTCCTGCTTGGAGCCGGTGCCGCCCATCTTGAACGTGCCGGGCTCGCTGCCTTGGCGGCCTCGATGTATTCCTTCGCCGATCTTGTACGGCGTCTCGGCGTTGACCCAGAGGACGAACTCGTCGAGCGCCATCATGCGCGACCGGGTGAGGTCCTTCCAGCTGAAGGGAATGCCGGTCGCGAGCGGCGTCGTGAACAGGTTCGACAGCGTGATGATGAGCTTGTGCGGATTGCCGCGCGAGGCCTTCACGTCGAGGAAGCCTTCGCCGCCGGCGCCGCCCGACCTTGTTGATCACCACCATCGACTGCTTCATCAGGCCGTGCTTGGTGACGATGCCTCTGGATGGTACGCGCGCACATCTGGTCGGCGCCGCCGCCGGTGCGCCGCGCGGCATGCATGAACCGACCCGGAACACGTGATGGCTCCCACGCGGCCAGTGCACCGAGGCGCGGCGCCAACGCTTGCGCCATCCCCAGCGCGGCGCGACGGCGCAGATGCCCCGATGCCTGGCTGCTTTCATTTGAAGGTGTGTCTCCCTGAACTGCCACGCGCGCGCCCGCGCGAGACTGCCCCTATGCTCGGTGCGGCGGGGCGCAACCTAAAGTCTCTTTGCGCAACGCCGTCGCAGGGCAAAATCGCACGGCCGCTTCCACGACGACGCAGCCGCTTCTTCGCGCCCTGCACCGAAGCCCGATTGCGTAAGCGCGACGCTGGTGCAGGCCGCCAAAGTCGCAGTGGATGCCCCGCAATAGGGCGTTCGGGCGCGGCGAACCCGCCGTGATCACCGATTTCCTCCTGACACGTTCCTCGGACTTCTTCTTGGAAAGGCGGAAGCCCCTTTGCGGTGGCGCGCACTCTTAGTCCCCGCAGGAATACATTATCGCCAGCATTGGGCCTGGACGCAATGCGGCCATGGGCCCCCGCGGCGTAACGGCCCGAAGCCAGATAGAGACGCGGGGAGCGATTTTCTCTCCTCCGATTTGTGCGCCCCGCGCGGGCTCTAAGGTACATTACCAGAGCAGATCGCGGCCTTTGCCCTCAAGAGTTTTCCGCCGAATATGCGCGTCCCGGTCTTCGGACAGCTCGCTTGGCGCTGGCCTGCTCAGAATTCGGATCGGGCCACCTGAAGGCAGAACGCGCTGGGCAAATCCGCAGCGCCGCGTGGGGTGCGTGGAGGTGATGCCGCGATACCGGTGGCACCGAGATGCGACGCGAAGAAGCTCTTTGCCCCGCCACGCCATCGCAAGCCCCCTGGGTTGCCGCCGCCACGCCGGAGGAGGCGGTGAGCTGCGGCGACGCGCCTCAGGCGGGAGCCCGCCTTCGTCGCGTCCAGGTCGGCGCGGCATTTCGATCGCACGTCTGCCGGTGGCATTCGATGCCGCGTACCGGCGGCTGAGAGCCAAAGTTAAGCCGCCAGGGCACTGCTGGGCCGCAGCCGTCACATCTCAGACCAGCCTGACGGTCAGGTGGGTCGGCACAAGGTGCTCGTAGAGCGAGGGATCGCGGCGAAACGCGAGTTCTTGCCTGGCCGCGAGCATCGACCCCTCCTCCCGCGACTGTCATCGACACGGCCGCAGACAATGGAGAGGTTGGCGTCGAGCAGAGAGCGGCGAAACAATCGGCGGGACTAGAGCGCCCTGCCGCACACCAAAGGTGAGCGCCAGGCCCGGCGAGAGCGCGAATATTTCGTGGTCGTTTCAGCCTTCCGGCAGACGCGGCAGAAAGCCTGGGCGAGTTGATCATGCGGCTGCATCGCGCCTTTATCAGACTGGATGCCGGGCTGATCGAAATCAATCCGCTGGCTCTCACCGACGCCGGGGAATCGGTGGCGATCGACGCTAAGCTCGCGATCGACGATAACGCAATGTTCCGTCATCCCGATCTCGCCGAGTTGGGCCGCGATGCGGAGAGCGACTTCACGTCGCAGCTCCACGCCCAGCGGCATCCAAATCAACTTCGTGCAGATGGCTGGCGATATCGGCGCCGTCGTCAACGGGGCGGGGCTGGGCTACCGGCGACGCTCGATGCGATCCCGCGCCGCAGGTGGAACGCCCGCCAATTTCACGGATATCCGTACCACGGCAAGGAGCCCCTCGATATCGCACTGGGGCGTCAATCTGGTGCTGGACAATCCGCGCACGAAAGTCGCGTTGGTCAATGTCTTCGGCGGGGCATGCAGCCTTGCGACACCATCCATCAGGGCCTGGGATCGCATATCGGCGTCGACGGCGCATGTTGCCGGTCGTCCTGCGCGTCACCGGAAAACAACGAGGATTCGGCCCGACTTCGGCTCGCCAATTTCAGCCTGCCGAGCACGGAATGTCCCGGACATGCGGCAGGCGGCGACACGCGCCGTCGCGATCGCGCAGGGGAGGCATGATGAGCATTCTGGCGGATCAGAACCACGCGGTTGCTGTAGGTCGGCGGCATGACGGGATGGGCCGGCACCTATCGCACAACCGCATGATCCAATACGGAACCAAAGTCGTCGCCGGGGTCCACGCCAGGCAGGGCGGCAAGTCCCATTTGACGTCCCGGATTTTCGACAGCGCAGCGGAAGCGGCGAGGACGACCGGGGCCAATGCAAGCGCCGCTTTCGTTCCGCCTGATCGGGCTGCGGGCGCCATGATCAGAAGCGATCGAAGCGGAGATGCCGCCTCGTCGTCGCGGTTACGGAACGCGTCCCCGTGCTCGACGCGATCCGCGTCCGCGAGGCGCTGGCTGGTTCTCGGACGCGGCTTCGTCGGGCCCAACCCGCAAAGGCGTGTTGGCGCCCGGCGTCCTGCCAAGTCGGCGTCGTGGCAGCGCGGACCGCGCGCATCGCGGAACGATTGGCGTGGTGTCGCGATCGGCATCATTGACGAGCGAAGTCATCAGCCAGCTCACGGCCGCAGGCCTCGGCCAATCCGGAGACGATCGGGATCGGGGAGACCATCCGTCCATGGCATGAGCTTCGCCGATCGCCTGAAGCTGGTCCTCTTCGCTGATCCGCATACGGAGGTCGTCGTCTTGATCGGCGAGATAGGCGGGACGGAGGAGCAGCAGGCGGCCGATCTACATTCGCGGCGCCGATGCGAAGAAGCCCGTCGTAGCGTTGGTCGTCGGGAGCATGCTCCCCGCGACGACGCATGGGCCACGCAGGCGCGCTGGTTCAAGATGCGCCTGCCGACGCCGCCAGCAAGATTGCGGCGTTGCGGGATGCGGGCGCGGTCATCGCGCCCAGTCCGCATCTTGTCGGAGTGACCACCCGCGACTTAGTTGCCAGACGGGCAGCCTGAATGCGCCTGCGCCGGCGCTGACGGCGTTCCCACGACCAAGCACGCTCCGCAGGGGCATGCTCTATTTCAACTGTACCGGCCAACGCGGACGCGATGCACCAGGATCGCGGGTGGTCGACCTCAACTCCGCTCGCATCCTTGTAGGGGCGCCGACCTGATAACCGTTCTGCGTGATGAAATCGTTGTCGTTGGTAATGAACAAAGAAGAAATCGCTCGGATTGTCCGGATCGAGCGCCGGCACCAGCGCCATGCCTCCCATTTCTCGAGAGATTGTTGCGATCGTTCGGCGGACCATTGTGCAATCCGAACTTGTTCAGTTCCGCATTGTTGTTGATGTCGATGTAAGCGCGTGAGCGTCGCGGGCACGACACCGGCCGCGAGCTTGCCGTTGGGGGCGACCGGCACGGTGCCGTCGTACTGCGAGCCTGCGATGTTGGTCGCCTTCGACGTGTCGACAGTTCGATGCTGCGATAGCGCGACGTGTGTCCGCTCGATGCCAAAGCCATTGCTGCCATCGCGGCAGAGCAGCAGGAAGAATGTTTCGTCGAGCGCAGCAGCTCGCTCTGGGCGGCGCACCCGACTGCTTGCCGTCGGCGATTTTCGAACACCGGCAGCGGAACGACGTGCTCGCGCACGAGCTTCGGGCCGCGCGAGATCGGCGATATCGTAGTAGAGCATCCGGGTATACCGGCGCGTTTCCGGCGAAGTCGCCGCCGTCCTGGCGGGTCGCACTCTGCAGATGCGACGACAAGGAAGCGGCCGTCCGGGCGTCAGCGTCAGCCCTTCGAAGCCCTGGTTGTTCTGCCGGCCGGTCTCGGGGTTGCGGGCTCGGCGCTGCGCGCCTGGTCCGGGATTGTCGGAGGAGTGATGGACCTTGCCGTTGCGCATGGGGATGAAAGCGTCCGGCGGCCTGATCGCCGCGAGCATCCGGCCCGTCGGCGAGAAGCGATAGAGATAGGGACCGTATTCGTCGCCGATGAAGAAGCTGCCGTCGGGCAGCAGCACGAGCGATTCGGCATCGATGCTGACGCGCCCGTTCGACGCCTGCGGAAGGTCCGGAAAACCGTTGGCCGCGGGGCGGATGCGCCGTCCGGATCGAGGCCCGGTCAGCGATCTCGCCGGCCGCGTCGGTGAGCAGGATCGTATCGGTCAGGCGTCGCGACGACGCTGCTTTGGCGCTCCGCTTCCGGCACGCGCAGCCGGGTTCGTCGAGCGGCTTCAACGTGACCGAGAGCTTGTTGAGGCGTGCGCGATAGTCGGTCGTGCCGCCGACGTTGTAGCCGCGGTCGGGCAGCAGCATATAGAGCGTGCCCTGATAACCTGTCGGCGTTCTCACCCAGGACCTCGGGATCGACTGCAATGCCGGAGCCGGAGCCGAAGGTTTCGCCGAACTTGTCGCGCAGATCGGACGGGATCCGGCCGACTCCGACCAGGGCCTTGTTGACGAAGACAAGATTGCCGATCGTGACGGTCTCGGCGGCGAATACAGCAGGCGCCGGCGCGAGCGTGCCCGCGATCAGCGCCGCCCGCGCCATGACTCGCAATGAGCGCCACGAAAGCCAACGGGAGGAAAACGCGGGCGCGATCGAGCATGTGCATTTCCTAGAACGCTTCCAAAGACAGTGGATGGTCGTCGTACTAATTGTCATTGTATTTGAGGCGTGACAATCCCGTGAGAACGTCGAGCGGTTGCCGTCGCGTGGACAACGCGCGGCCGCGCCGCTAGCCTTTGACAGGTCCTTTCGGAAACAGCGTTGCCGCTGGCGCGAGACATCGATCCCACCATGACATCATCGGCGCGCGAGAGCATCTACGGACATCGGGCGCGCATCGGCTACACCTCGCCGCCGCTGACGACCGAAATCTTTCCCTACGAGTTCTACAAGATCGTTCCCGCCGGCGTGACGCTCGTCATCACCACGCTTGCGATCGTGGTGCGCAGCAAGGGCGAGAGTCGACCAGTCCTACGACATCAGCATGAAGGCCGCGCGCGAGATGGCGGCGGCGGGCTGTCGACATCGTGGTGCTCGGCGGCGTCCCGATCAACTCTGTCGCGCGGGCTACGCCAACGCCGAGCAGATGATCAGCGACCTCGAGGCCGAACTGAAGGTCAAGGTCTCGACCAGCGCCTCGGCGCAGGCGAAAGCCGCCAAGGCGCTCGGCTGCAGGAAGGTGGTGGTGGCGCAGCCGTATGCGCATGAGCGAGACCGACCGGATCGCCGGCTATGGCACCCATTTCGGCTGCGAGGTCCTGGGCGCGACCGGCTGGGGCAGCGCCGTTCAACCAGATCGGCCGCATCCCGCAGAACGCCGCGATCGAGATGGGCCGCAAGCTCATGCGCGAGCACCCGGACGCCGACTCCATCCTGCTGCCGTCGCCGCACTGGCCGACGGCGGCAGGCGATCGACGTGCTCGAACGCGAATTCGGCGTCAACGTGATGGCCGCGCACCAGGCGATCGTCTGGGATGCGCTGCGGCGCTGCGGCGTCAACGACCGCATCGCGGGATTTCGGGCGGCTGTTCCGGGAGTTTTGAGATTCCGCCCTGCCGCGTCCTGTCGGTCGGGACGCGGACGTCCGTGCGATAGCGGCGGCAGATCTCATCACTTGCCCGCAACCTCCGGTTGACCGCCACTGATTGACGCCGCTGGTGTAGGATGGCGGCGCTGCGCGCGCGATCGCGCACGTGACACCGATCGCTCCGCGTCGAGGAGGCATGACAGAACACAAAACACTTGGAGGAAGCAACATGCAGATAAAAGGCCCCTCGCGCGCGACGCGCATCTGCGCGACTGTCCTCGCCATCGCTCTCGCTGGATGGCGATCGGCGGCCGCGCAGGAGCCGATCGAATTCAAGGCCGGCATCTCCGACCCCGTCAACACGGTGCTGGCCTGGTACATGGCGCGCGATGCCGGCTTCTATGCCGCGCAGGGCCTCAAGGTCGACATCATCAACATGAACGGCGGCAGCCGCGGCGCGGCCGAACTCCAGGCCGGCCGGCTCGACGTCATGCATGTCGGGTTGTCCTCGGTGATCCGCGTCAACCGCGAGTGGCGGCGACATGCGGACCATCGGCTCCTTGAGCAACGTCATCCGCTTCACCTTCTTCGCCGCGCCCGGCGTGAAGACCGCCGCCGACCTCAAGGGCGGCGTCATCGGCGTGAGCACGTTCGGCTCGGAAAGCGATTCCACCGTCACGCTCGCGCTGGCGCGGCTCGGCCTCACCCGCAACGACGTGACGCTGAAGGAATATGGCGGCGGCACGCGCGGCTCGAGGCCGTGAAGTCAGGCGAGATCAAAGCGACGCCGCATCAACGAGCCGATCGCCAGCCTCGCCCGTGGACAAGGTGTCGCCGTCCTGATCGATCTGGTCGCCCGAACAAATCCCGTGGGTGTTCAGCTCGATCGTCGTTCGGCGAGGCGACATCGCCGGCCGGCCCGATGTCGCTTCACCCGGTTCCTCAAGGGCACGATCGAAGGCAACTATCTCGCGCTCACCGATGAGAAGCGCGCGAAGGAGGTCCTGGCCAAGGAGCTCAAGATCACCGATCCTAAAATCCTCGACATCACCTACAACGACTTCAAGGCGCAGTCGCCGAGCAATATCGAGATATCGCGGCCGGGCGCCGAGAATATCCTCGCCCAGTTTCCCGGCGGCAGCCAGAAGGTCGAGGACTACGTGGACGCCAGCCTGCTCGAGGCGCTTCGGGCCGACGGTTACTTCACGGCGATGGCGCAGAAATACAGGCGCTAGCGGCGAGCGCATCCCATGCGCACCCGCACGCTTGCGGCCACGGCGGTGCTGCTCGCAGCGGCAACCTGGCCGGCGAGCACGCATGCGCAGGCGGTCGAAGAGTCTCTAGCAAAGAGCAAGTCCGTCACCATGCTGGTCGGCAGCGGCGCGGGCGGCGGCTACGACACCTATGCCCGCATCTTTGCCCGGCATATGGCGCGATACATCCCCGGCAATCCCACGATCATCGCCAAGAACATGCCCGCCGCCGCCGGCCTTGCCGCCGCCAACACGCTCTACACCACTGCCGACAAGGACGGCTCGACCATCGCCGCGTTCACCAACGGCTCGGCGATGGAGCCGTTGTTCGGCAACGCCAGCGCGCGCTACGACGCGCAAAAGTTCAACTGGCTGGGCAGCATCGGCAAACTGCAGAACGTCTGCGCCACCTGGCATCAGTCGTCGATCAAGACGATCGCAGCCGCCCGCGCGCGCGAAGTCATCGTGGCGGCCGCCGGCGCCACGTCGAACACCGCGATCGTGCCCAGGACGTTGAACGCGCTCATCGACACGAAATTCAAGGTGATCGCGGGCTACGATACCGGTGCGGGACTTACCCTCTCGATCGAGCGCGGCGAAGCCGAGGGTATCTGCGGCTTGTCCTGGTCCACCATGAAAGCGTCGCGCCCGCACTGGATCCGGGACAAGCTGCTCAATCGTCATCGTCCAGATGGGCCTGCAAAAGCTTCCCGACCTGCCCGAAGTGCCGAGCGCGCTCGACCTCGTCACCGACGCCGAGAACAAGCGCGTTCTGGAACTGATCCTGATCCGGCAGGAGGCGGGTCGTCCCTTCGCGGCGCCCCCGGCGTTCCTCCCGACCGCGCTTGCCGCCCTGCGACGCGCCTTCGACGCCACGCTCGGAGATGCGGAATTTCGAGCGATGCCGCCAAGGCGCAATTGGAGATCGAACCGCTGACGGGGAGGAGATCGATCGACTCCTGGCCACGGCCTACAGCACCCCGAAGCCGATCGTGCAGAAAGGCCGCCGCCCTGGTGGAGCCTTCGACGCGTGCACCGTGACGCGCGTCCTTCGATCGATCCGCAGCAACCTCCGGTCGTGTTGAGAATTGTCGCCCAGTGACGCAAGATCACGCGCGCGGCAGCAGGGACCGCGCGGAGGGGATATGATCAGGCTGAAGCTGATCGGCTGCGCGCTTGCCGCACTTGTCGCGGTCGCAAGCCACGCGTCCCATGCGCAGGAATGGCCCAACAGGCCGGTGAAGGTCGTCGTACCGTTCGCGGCGGCGGGCACCACCGATCGGATGGGGCGCCTGATCGCCGAAGAGCTCTCGAAGAGTTTCAAGCAGCAGTTCTACGTGGAGAACCGAGCCGGCGGCGGCGGCGTGATCGGCGCGGTCCAGGTCGCGCGCGCGGATCCGGACGGCTACACCTTGATGATCGGCGGATACGGGCCGCACATATTCGCGCCCGCCACCACCGCAAATCTCGGCTATGACGCGCTCGCGGATTTCACCCACATCGCCATGATCGGGGGCGAAAGCTTCATCATCGTGGCCAATCCGGCTTTAGGGGTGACCTCGTTCGCCGAGCTGGTGCAGTTCGCCAAGACGCAGACGGCACCGCTGAACATGGGCTCGCCGGGGCAGGCCACGCTCGGCGCCCTCGTGGTCGAGCAGCTTCTGCGCAAGCCGGGGCTGCTGCCGACACTCAATCACGTTCCATACCGCGGCGGCGGGCCGGTCATGACCGACTTGCTGGGAAACCACGTTCCCCTCGCATGCATCACGCTGTCGGCAGCGATCGAGCATATCAACGCCGGCACGCTGGTGCCGCTGGCGCTGATCTCGACCGAGCGGGTTGCCACCCTGAAGGACCTTCCGACCATCGTCGAGCTCGGTCATCCCGACATCGGCGGCGCGATCTGGTCCTGGCTCGCGGGGCCGAAGCAGCTTCCCGCCGCGATGGTCACGCGGCTCAATCAGGAGGTCCGGCGCTCGCTGCAGACACCTGAGCTCAAGCAGCGGTTCGAGCGGGATCTGTTTTTGTCCATGGATACCGATCCGGCGGCGCTCAATCGCCTTCATTGCGGGCGAGCTGAAACGCTGGACCGCGTTCTTCCAGGAATCCGGGTTCAAGCCGCAATAGCCCGGCGTCACTTCGCCTTCTCGCGCTTGCGGTAGGCCGCGATGATCTCGTGGCCGGTGGCGAACCAGACCTTCTGGTGCGAAGAAATGTAGCCGAGCGCCCTGTCCAGATATCTGATCCGGTGTGGAGCTCCGATCAGGAACGGATGCAGCGCGATGCCCATGACGCGCGGGGTGCGCTCGCCCTCCTCGTAGAGCACGTCGAATGCATCGCAAATCCTGCGGTGGAAATCCTGAATGTCGATCGAGGGCACGTTGAACAGCGGCATGTCGTTCAACTCGATGGAATAGGGAATGGCATAGAGCCCGTTGTTCATGCGATAGGGCAGATCGTCGTTGACCCAGTCGCAGACATATTCGACGCCGTGATCGCGCAGGAGGTCGAGGGTCTCGAACGTCTCGGTGAGACCCGGACCCAGCCAGCCGCGCATCTTCTGGCCTAGCCCCTCGATGATCTCCTTGGTCTGCGCGATGATCGCAGTCTCCTTGTCCTTGGACAGACCGCTGAGCATGACCGAGTTGGTCATGCCGTGGCCCATCAACTCCCATTTCAGCCGCGCGCATTCCTCCATGATGCGCGGATAGTATTTTCCAACCTCGCCATTGAGCGCGACGGTGCCGCGCACCCCGTGCTTCTCCATCACTTCCATCAGGCGCCAAATGCCCACGCGATTGCCGTAGTCGCGACGCGAATGATTGCGGACGTCCGGGGCGCCGCTGCCGATCTCCCAATGGAAATGCTCGATATTGGGGATGACCCAGACCGCCACCTTGGCGCCATTCGGCCAGGCGAGCGGCGGGTGATCGACGATGGCGCGGTAGGGAAACAGGTGAAACGGATCGGATTGGTCCATCGCGTTACTCCGCATGAGCCGGCTCGCGCGCCGTCCTGATCCGCTCGCTATAGAGCGACACGGTGAGCCCGAACAGCTCCCAGCGCGTGAGGTAGGCCAGCAGAAATGGATGCGCGCCACGCTCGTACAGCCAGGCGACGTCGCCGTTGAGCAGTGCGGCGCGCTCCTCCTCGGTAAGCGACAGCGGCGCGATCGCCGCCTGTGGATCGCGCTTCAGCGCCGCGCGGAACGCGGCATCGCGCAGCGCCTCCCGGCATAGCTTGTTGACGGCGTAAATGCTCATGGGGTCAGTCCAGCCGCCAAGCCGCATAGGCATGCCCGTGCTCGACCTCGGGTGCAATGAAGGTCGGCTTGCGGTCCCCAACCACGCCGAGCATCGCGATCCAGTTGAGCAACTCGCCGCCGATATTGCCGGCGCGGGCAAGCCGCGCAGCGCGTGGCTTCCTCGACCAGGTCGCCGACCCGCCCATGTTCGAGGTGATCCTGCACGCGCTTGACCCATTGCGGATCGGGAGTGCCGGCGCGCTCGCCGGGCGGAATTTTGGGCCCGCCGATTTCGAGCGAGAAACTGCCGCTGCCGATCACGGCGACGCGCTTGTCGGCCGGCCAATCATCGATCGCGTCCCCCACCGCCCGGCCGAGCGCATAGCACCGCTGCGAACTCGGCAACGGCGGCGCGAGGCCGTTGATGAACAACGGGACGATCGGAATCTGCATGTCCGGCGTGAGAAAATGCAGCGGCACCATGATGGAATGGTCGAGATCGAATTCCTGCACCAGCGAGAGATCGAAGCCGTCGGCAACTGCCCTGGCGCGCACATGGCTAGCCAGGGATGCCGCGCCAGCGACGCGATAGCTCGGCATCGCGGTCTGGTCATTGGGCCCGGAGATTTGGTCCGCGATGCCGATGGCGAAGGTCGGAAAATTGTCGAGGAAAAAGGTGTTGAAGTGGTCGTCGGTGTAGATCACCAGCACGTCGGGAGAGGCATCGTGCAGGCACTTTGCGACTTTCGCAAAGAGCTGGGCCGTCCTGCAATCCGGTCCCTGCTTGGCCACCAGCGCGGGAAAATTCGGGGTGTGCGGGACGCCGAAGGCGGCGACGATCTCGGCTCATGTTCCTCCCCTTGCGCACCGCGCGGCAGGGTAGAGTGTGCCCAAAGCCGGTCCGAGACAAGCAGCCAGGGATTGCTGGCGGATTGTGCTAAAGTGAACGGCGTCATTCGAGATGCAACCGTGCATGTGAACCGGCGTTCCGCACTCGAGGCTCCTCGCGGCCCCCGCGCTGCTGGGGAGCCTGGCGGCGTTCCCTTGCGCGCCGGCGCCGAGCCCTACCCGACAAAGCCGATCCGCATCATCGTGCCCTACCCTGCCGGCGGACCGTATGACGGAATACCGCGCATCATCGCGCAATGGATCAGCGCGCAACTCGGCTGGTCGATCGTCAGTGGACAATCGCACCGGCGCGACCGGACTCATCGGGCTCATGGCGGCAAAACAGGCTGCGGCCGACGGCCACACGCTGGTTGTGGTCACCACCAGCACCCACGGCTCGATGCCGGCCCTCAAGCGCAACCTGGCCTACGACGCAGTCAGGGATTTCGCCCCGATCGTGTTGATGGCCGACGCCACTCTGGTGTTGCTGGTGCGCGACGATCTGCCGGTGCAAAGCGTCGCACAATTGATCGGGATGATGCGCGACAGACCCGGTCAGCTCAATTATTCGACCGGCGGCTACGGTTCGCCGCATCACCTGGCGACGATTACGTTGTTCCAACGCGCCGGGCTGCCGCACAACGTCGCCGTGCATGTGCCGTTCGCCGGGCTTGCGCCCGCCCTGATGGCGTTGCTCGGCGGCAACGCCCAATTCATGATCACCAGCACCGGCGCGGCCACGCAACATATCGCCAGCGGCAGGCTGCGGCCTCTTGCGACCACCAGCCTCAAGCGCTCGCCTCGTCTCCCGGCAGTGCCGACCATGGCGGAGCTCGGCTATCCCGGCTTCGAGGTGGTTGCCTGGTGCGGCTTGGCGGCCGCTGCGGGAACGCCTGACGCCATCGTCACGCCGCTGGAACGAGCTCGCCAACGACGCCCTGCGCGACCCCAAGGTGCGCGATCAGATATCGGCGCTCGACTACGATATACGCGGCGGCACGGCGAAGGACTTTGCCGATTTCATCGCTCTCGATATCGGCCGGTACAGAAGCTCGCCGCCGACATGGGCCTGGCTGAGGATTGAGCGTGACGCCGCGGAGCACGACTTTGCATCAACGCATTGCGCGCGCGTCGCTGCCGGGCCTGATCGCGCTATCGCTGACGGCGGCTGCGTCGCCCGGCCGGACTCAGGATACGCAAGCTCCGTCCTGGATGATCCCCGATGTCGCCACCGCGGCCCGCGCCGAGGGCTCGCTGACGGTCTATTCCTCGATGAACGAGCAAGAGGGTCTGCCGCTGTGGAAGATGTTCGAGGACGCGACCGGCGTGAAAGTGAATTACGTGCGCTCCTCCGATTCGATCATCCTCTCGCGCATCGCGATCGAGAACCGGGCCAGGCAGCGCAGCTGGGACGTCGCGGTCACCACCACGGTGAACCGGCTGCCCAACGACGCGCTGCTGCAGTTCGATCCACCCGAGGCGCGCGGACTGATCGCGCAGGCGCGCGACCCGAACCGCCGCTGGTACGGAGTCTACGCGAATTACAACACGCCGGCATACAACACCAACCTGGTGCGGAAATCCGAGCTGCCGAAAAGCTACGAGGAATTCCTCGATCGCAAGAATGGGCCGGCAAGGTCGCGCTGGACGATACCGATGACGAATGGCTGAGCGCGATGATCGTCTATTACGGCGAGGAGCGCGGAAAAAGCTGCTCAAGGACATCGCCGCCATTCTCAAGCCGGTGATGGTCGACGGGCACCTCGCACTCGCCCGCTCGGTCGGCGCCGGCGAGTATTGGCTTGCCCTCAACAACTACGCCTCCTTGACCGTCAATGTGCAGCTGTCCGGCGCGGCAATCGATTTCTGGGCGCTCGATCCGGTCGCGCTGTTCTTCGGCTCGGTTGGCGTCAGTGCGCAGGCGCCGCATTCCAAGGCGGCCCTGCTCGGCGCCAACTTCATGCTCAGCCGCGAGGCCGAGCAGTTCCTGGCCAAGCGCGGCCGCATGCCGACCCGAGCGGATGTGCAGGTCAATCCTGCCGGATGTGAGCGAAAGGTTGAAGGAACGGAAAATCATTGCCACTATCTTCGCCGGGGAAGAGCAGAAGAAATGGCAGGGGCTGTTCAAGGAAATCTTCAAACCGAGGTAAGCGTCGTGCGCAACCCCAGGGTTGTGATGCTCCGCGGGGCATCGCCCGCGGGCGCGGGACGGAGCATCCGGCACCAAAGGCCGCGTGCGGCAGGGTAGAACCTTTCGGCCGCGGTGACCCCGGATCGCTCGTTTTCGCGGACAACGGCGGCGGCGAGATTTGAACTGAACGATTTGTTTCACATCAGGAGAATGTCATGAGGCTATGCCGGTACGACGACGACCGCTTGGGAGTGGTGCGCGGGGACATGGTGCACGACGTCACCGAGGCGCAAACCAAGATCAGGGCGGCCGCTCCCTATGCCATGAAGGGCGACGCGGTGATCGCAGCTTTGCCGGAATGGCGCACCCGCCTCGAGGAGATGGCGGCGAAGGCGCCGGGCAAAGCCGGTTTCCCAGGTCAAGCTGCTGTCGCCGGTGGCGCGGCCTTCCAAGCTCGTCGCGGCGCCCACCAATTACAAAGCGCATATCGAGGAAATGGCGGCCCGCGCGGCGACGCAGAACATCATGGCGTCGCCGGCCATCGGCACGGCCGGACTCTTCATCAAGGCGAACTCGTCCCTGGTCGGTCCGTCCGAGGGCGTGGCGATCCGCTTCCCCGACCGCCGCAACGAGCATGAAGTCGAGCTCGCCATCATCTTCGGCAAGCAGGGCAGCGATATCCCGCGCGACAAAGCCCTGGATTACGTCGCCGGGTATTGCATCGGACTCGACATGACGGCGCGAGGAAAGGAAGACCGCAGTTTCCGCAAGTCGATCGACACCTACTCCGTGCTCGGGCCGTGGATGGTCACCGCCGACGAGGTCCCAGACCCCGACGACGTCCCGCTCAAGATTTCGGTCAACGGCGAGCTCAAGCAGAACAGCAATACCAAGGAGCTGATCTACGACTGCCGCAAGCTGATCGAATGGGGCTCCACCTTTTACACCTTCTATCCCGGCGACGTGCTCTATACCGGAACCCCGGACGGGGTGAGCCCGGTCAAGCCGGGCGACGTGATGCTCGCGAGCATCGATCCGATCGGCGAGATGACGGTGCCGGTCCGGGCGCACAAGGCCGGCACGTAACGAGAGGGATGTCGCGATGCTGCAGGTGAAGCGAATTGGCCATGCGACGCTGACCACGCCCGACCTCGAGCGTCAGCTCGACTACTACACGCGCGTGCTCGGCTGAGCACCGTCGCCAGGGAGAAGAAGCGCGCGATCCTCGCGACCAAGCCGGGGCAAGAGGTGATCGTGCTCGAGCATGGCGACCGCCCGGCGGGCGTACGGCTTGCCTTCCAGGTCGCGCCCGGCAGCGATCTCGGCGAGTTGTCGGCACGCTTATCCAAGGCCGGGCTCAAATCCGAGACGCGCAGCGACATCACCCCGGCATCGCGCAGGCGATCGTGTTCGCCGACCCCAAGGGCACCAGCGTCGAGATCTTCTCGGATTACGCGTTCGCCAAGGACGACGGCACCGACGCCGGGATCATGCCGCGCAAGCTCGGCCACGTCGCGTTTCACACGCCCGACGTGGCCGGCACCGTGAAATTCTATTGCGACGTGCTCGGGTTCAAGGTGTCGGACTGGCGCAGCGATTTCTTCGCCTTTCTGCGTTGCAGCCGCGACCACCACACCATCAACCTGTTGCAAGCCGACAATGCCAACATTCATCACCTCGCCTTCGAGCTGCGCGACGAGGCCGAGATCAACCGCGCCTGCGACTTTCTCGCCCGCAAGGACATCAAGCTGTTCTGGGGTCCGATCCGCCACCTGATCGGGCACAACATCGCGATCTATCACAGAATCCCGACGGCATCACGGTCGAGTTCTTCACCGATCTCGACCAGATGCACGACGAGGAGCTCGGCTATTTCGAGCCGCGGCCATGGCATCAGGACAGGCCGCAGCGGCCGAAGGTCTGGGGCGACGACACCCCCACGAACTATTGGGGTCCGGGACATCCGCACGACATGCCCGGGCCGAAGAAATAGGACAACGAACGCGAAACCGCAGGCTCGGCGCGCGCCCTGCGCTGCAACCCCTTTGCGAACCCGGTTCAGACACCACAAGCGCGGAGCCGCCGCCAGGTCGGGGGTTAATTGCGCTTTGTCGGGTGGACAGCGTTGACCCCTCGGGTCACCATTGCTAAAGCCCCGGATTGACATGGAAAAAACGGCGCGGGTACTCGTCACTGGTGGGAGCGGGATGGTCGGCCAGGCGCTCATTCAGCGTCTGCGCCGCGACGGCCATGCGCGCATTCTTGCGCCTTCGTCCGAGCAACTTGATCTGCGCAATCAAGCCGCGACGCATGAATTCTTCACGGAGAACCCGGTCGATTTCGTCTTCCATCTCGCCGGCCGCATCGGCGGCATCGGCGCGAGCACGAGCTATCCGGTCGAATTCCTGTACGAAAACCTGATGATCGCGATGCACGTGATCCATGCCGCGCGAATTTCCAAGGTGACAAAGCTGTTGTTCCTGGGCAGCTCCTGCGTCTATCCGCGCGACTGTCCGCAGCCCATGAACGAGGACGACATCCTGACCGGAGCATTCGAACCAACCAACGAGGGCTATGCCATCGCCAAGGTTGCCGGGATGAAGCTGTGCGAGTACTCGAACCAGCAATACGGCACCAATTTCCTCAATCTCATGCCGTGCAACGTCTATGGCCACGGCGACCATTTCGAGCCCACCAGGTCGCACGTCGTTTCCGCGCTGATCCACAAATTCCATGAGGCGAAGGTACGGCGACTGCCGTCGGTCGAGGTATGGGGTACCGGGACAAGTCGGCGCGAGTTGCTGTTCGTGGAAGATTTAATCGATGCAATGCTTCACTTCATGCGCAATGTGGAAGCGAAAGACATCGGAACTTTTGTCAATATCGGGCTTGGGCAGGACATCGCGATCCGGGACCTCGCTCGACTGATCCAGGACGTTACCGGTTATCCGGGCGAGATCGTGTTCAATGCCAACATGCCCGATGGGATGCCGAAGAAGCTGATGGATGTCGGTCGCGCTGCGCGCCTGGGCTGGAAGGCGAAAGTTGCAATCCCGGAGGGCCTGAAACTGACTTACGATTGGTATCTCAAGAATGTCTCCGTGGAGACGGGTGCCGAGTGAAGCTCACCACAACGCTGCTGCTGCCAACCCTCAACGAGATCGACGCCGTTCGGGTCATCATTCCCCAGATTCGGAGGAGTGGGTGGACGAGATCATCGTGGTGGACGGCGGCTCGACCGATGGCACCGTCGAATATGCGCGTGGCGCCGGGCTCCATGTGCATTCACAAACCAGCCGGGGCTATGGCGAAGGACTGTTGGAGGCCATCCGGCTCTCCAGCTGCGACGTCATCATCGAGTTCAACCCGGACGGAAATTCCATTCCCGACGACATCCCTCGCATCATCGCCAAGATAAACGAAGGCTACGACCTCGTTATCGGATCGCGCTACCGCGAGGGCGCGAAAAGCGAGGATGACGATTGGTTGACTGCCGCCGGAAACTGGATGTTCACACGCATCGTGAACCTCCTGTTCGGCACGCAATACACCGATTCTCTGGTCGGGTTTCGCGCCTACCGCCGCGAGCAAGCGCTGCGGCTTGACCTTGATGCCCCGGGCTTGAGCTGGCCGTGCCAGACTTCGACGAGGTTTGCGCGCGCCGGGCTGCGCGTCACCGAGATTTTGCCCACGAGCCAGCGAGGATCGGCGGCAAGCGCAAGATGATGCCATTTCGCACCGGGCTGCAAATCACTAGGTTGATCCTGCGAGACTTTCTGGCCTTCCATCCGACGCAAGAGCCAGCGAAAGAAGACCGGGTCGCGAGAGCCGAGGCGATGGCACCAGCAAGCATCAGCAATCCAGGCGAACGAAGGCCATTCACGCTCCTGCAGCGCTGCAAGGTCTGCGGGTCTGGAGCGCTGACCGACGTTATCAGCATCGAGCCCCAGTTTCTCTCGCCGACCTTCACTCGCAATAATGCCGAGGAAGGGGAACTTGCAAAAATCCGGGTCGCATTGACGATGACGCTCTGCGACCGCGCCAGAATCCTGATGGTTGCGGGCTGCTCCAGTTGCGCGAGGAGGTCGAGGCCGACCTGCTTTACCGGCGCTATTTCTACCGCTCGGCCACGAGCGAAACCATGCGCAACGATTTGCGCGACGTGGTCGATGATATCTCCGGCCGGCTCGATCTCAAGCCGCAGGACATCGTGGTCGACATCGGGGCGAATGACTGCACGACCCTGGCATTCTATCCGGAGCACTTGCGCCGCGTCGGCTTTGAGCCAGCGCGCAACATCGACTGGTCGCATGTCGACCGGAGCATCACCGTCATCAACGACTATTTCTCCGCCAAGCCGTTCGAGCAGCATTTTCCCGGCTCAAAAGCCAAGGCGATCGGCTGCAACGCAATGTTCTACGACCTGTCCAATCCGAACAGCTTCGTCGCGGACGCGAAATCGATCCTGGCGCCCGACGGAATCTGGTGCATTCAGCTCAGCTATTTGCCGCTCATGCTGACCAATATGAATTTCTACGACATTTGCCACGAGCATCTGTCCTACTATTCGCTCGACGCGCTCAAGAAGCTGATGGAAAGAAACGGTCTTGCCGTCTTCGACGCCGCCACCAACGCCGTGAACGGCGGCAGCTTGCGCGCATTCATTACCCATGCGGACAACAAGCGTGCGTTCACCGAGGCCGGACAGCGCAATCTCGACGCGCTCGCAGATATCGAGCGCAACCTGAAACTCGATCAGGCGCAGACATACCGGGACTATTTCACCAAAATCCAAGACCTGGCGGGACGCGTCAACAAATTCCTGGAGCGGGAGATTCAAGCCGGCGGAAAGGTCTTCGGCCTGGGCGCCTCGACCAAAGGCAACGTGTTGCTGCAGTTTTTGGGCATTACCAAGGAGAGAATGCCCTATATCAGCGAACGCAACCCTGACAAAGTGGGGTTGCGCACGCTCGGCACCGACTTCGAGCTTATCTCGGAGCAGCGCGCCCGCGATCTTCGTCCCAGCACCATGGTGGTTCTGCCCTGGTACTTCAAAAGGAAATCGTCGCCCGCGAGCAGGAATTATCTCCGCCAGGGCGGCAAGCTGCTGTTCCCGATGCCCTATGCGCACGTGGTGACCAAGGACCAAGAAATTTTGCTTTGATGGTGCCCCTGATACGCTCACGCGCGAGTCTGAGGCGCATACACGCTGTGAATGGAACGGGCCGACATGCGCATTCCCTCAACAAGAGCTCCATCGGCGAGGAAGAGAGGAACGCAGCAAAGGCCGTGCTCGACTCTGACGCCCTGACCATGGGTGAGCGGTGCCGTGCGTTCGAACGGGAATTCGCAGCCTATCTCGGCGTCGAACAGGCCGTGATGGTCAACTCGGGCTCATCGGCCAATCTGATCGCATTGTTCGCCATGGCCGATGCGCTCATTCCTCCGACGGCTCGTTGCCGGGCCGCATCCTGCCGGGATCGGAAGTCATCGTTCCAGCCTTGACCTGGTCGACCACGATCTGGCCGGTGTTGCAGGTCGGCGCAAAGCCGGTTTTCGTCGACTGCGACCCGCACTCGCTGCAGATGGAGCCGGACGCGATCGAAGCCGCCATCACGCCCGATACGTCAGCCATCGTGGTGGTTCATGTGCTGGGAGGCGCCGTCGACGTGACGGCGGTCGAGGCGATCGCGCGCCGCAGGAAGCTCTGGCTGTTCGAGGACACGTGCGAGGCATTGGGCGTCGCCTGGAACGGCAAGCGGGTCGGCGGCTTCGGCCACCTCGCCAGCTTCAGCTTCTACTTCTCCCATCACATTACCACTATCGAAGGGGAATGGTGGTGACGAACGATGCGCGCGGCTCGCCGATCTGTTGCGGGCAATGCGCGCCCATGGATGGATCTGCGATATGCATGCGGCCGCGGAGATCGCGTGCCGGCTATCCGCACATCGATCCTCGCTTTCTATTCCTCACCACCGGCTTCAATGTCCGGCCGACCGAGATCAATGCGGCGATCGGGCTCGAGCAACTGAAAAACTGCCGGCCTTCAACGAGAGTCGGCGCGAGACTGCCCGCCGTCTCGACGCGGGTCTCGCGGCCCTGGAGCAAGCCGGCGAGCTCGCGCCTCATACGGCACGACCCGCGCGTCACGCCCGCGCCCTTCGGCTACACCGTGCTGTGCCGCTCGCGTGACGTCCGCGACGGATTGCGTCGCCATCTCGAGGCAGCGGGCGTCGAGACCCGGCCGGTCATCTGCGGCAACCTCGCGCGCCAGCCCGCGCTCGCTCACCACGCCTATCGCATCAGCGGCGAGCTTAGCGGTGCCGACCACGTCATGGATTGCGGTCTCTATTGGGGCACCCACCCATTCATGACCGAGGACGAGGTTCGCTACATCATCGCGACGGTCAGGCAATATTTCCCGGAGACGGACCTGGCCATGCCGCTGCGTCAGCGTGGTTGAGATAGTGCCGTTCTGAAACGAAGTCTTCCACGTTGCGCCGTGGCCCCTCTGCTTGAACATCACTGCGCCTTCGCGCCGGTGTCCCTGATCACCTTGCCCCACAGCGCCGCCTCCGCGACGAAGAACTGCGCGGCCTGCGCCGGCGTGCTGGCGACCGGTTCCAGCATGAGCTCGATGAGCTTTGCGCCCACCGCCGGCCGCGCGAGCGTCTCCGCAAGATCTCTTTGACTTTCTCGGCAACCGAAGCGGGTGTGCCGGGCGGCGCCACGCAGCCGAACCAGGTGATGGATCGGAAATCCGGCATCCCGGACTCGGCGAATGTCGGCACCTGCGGCAGCGCACTCGAGCGCTCGGCATTTGCGATGGCGAGAATTTTGGCACTGCCGGCGCGGTGCAGCGGCAAGGACGTCACGATGGTATCGAACATCATATCCACGTGGCCTGCGACGATGTCGGTGAGCGCGGGCCCGGCGCCTCGATACGGCACGTGCGCCATCCGAACATCCGCTCTGTCTCGAACAGCTTGGCCGTCAGGAAGGCGGTCGAGCCGACACCCTGCGACGCATAGGTGAGCTTGCCCGGATCGGCTCTTGCCAGCGCAATGAGGTCCGCGACCGATGCTGCACCGAGATTATTGCGGGTGATGAGCACATTCGGAACCCGCGCAAGCAGGGTGATCGGGACGAATTTCGCCGGATCATAGGCGACATCGCCGTAGAGCAACTGATTGATGGTGAGCGGCCCCGGCGGGCTGAACATCAAGGTATAGCCGTCGGGCGGCGAGCGCGCGAAACGATCCGTCCCGATATTGCCGCCACCGCCGCTGATATTCTCGATGATGACGGGCTGGGCCCATTTGTGCGCGAGCTGGTCGGTCACGATCCTGGCCAGCGCATCGAGCGTGGATCCCGGAGGGAACGGAACGATGACTCTGACCAGCCGCGAAGGGTATCCCTCCTCCGCCGCGCTCGGGCCCGCACCCAGCGCCGCGAGCAACCAGCCGATCAGCAGGAGGCCTCGAACCCGCAGCATGCCCATGGGTCACCCGGTTCGATCTATTTCCGGATCGTCGATCATCTACTCCCTCCCAACTCAGGCCGTCGTGTCGTCATGGTTGCAACGGCTTCGACGGCGTTCAGACCGAGGTGTGCGTCACCCCTCTTTCGCCTCGAGCGCATCGGCCGCAGCCTCGTAGAAGCCGACGTCTTCCGGGAGCACGATCGAGGCGGAGCGCACGGCGTGGGTGGCCGGATCGATGCCGTCCGGTTCCTTGCCCTGCGCGGCGGCGAGCGCGGCCTTGCGCAGCCGGATGCGCGCCATGATCACGCCGTTGTCGGTGGAGACCAGGTTCTCCTTGCTGCGGTCCTGGATCGGGCCCATGCTTTCCTGGATCGCCGCGTCCTGCATCGCGATGCCGGCGACGCCGCAGTAGCTCTTGTGCGACGCTTGGGCGGCACGGTCGATCATGTAGTCGTTGTCCTTGTTGACCACCGGCCGGAAGCTGCCGGGGATCAGCTTGACGTGGATGCCGCCGCCGTTGCGCATGGTATGAAGCTCGTGCTCGGACAACGGGCGTGTGGGATGGTGGGTGAAGCACCATGACATGCAGTTCTCGTCGTCGATCGGCACCCAGGCATGGCCGTTGAGCGCGTTGTCGCCATAGGGCGGGATCATGCTGTGGAACGGCATGATCCATTGCGTGATGCGCCAATAAAGATGACCCGCCTCTGCCGGGCGGCGCACGCCGATCACCATGCCGCCCCTGGTTTCCACCACTTCGAAGCGCGCGTCGGTTTCGCGCGTCAGCTCGGCGCCCTTGCCCACATGGAGCGGAGTCGCTGCGCAGTTCGTGGCGATGAAGAAACGAGACATGCGCCGAATCGATTCCGCCCTCCATCGCCTGCAGGTAGTTGCACTCCTGGGTGCGCTTCGACACGAAGCGATGCGAATGCGGCACCTTTGCCCATTCGAAGGCAGGCAGCGGAGGCTTGTGCTCCGCCGGCCCCATATAGATCCAGATGACGTCACCCAGCTCGACGCAGGGATAGGACGTCAGCTTGATCTTCTTGCAGAAACCGCTCGCCTCGGGCTCGGACGGGACCTCGGTGCACTGTCCGGTCACGTCGTATTTCCAGCCGTGATAGGAGCAGCGCAACCCGTTCTCCTCGTTGCGTCCGAACCAGAGCGACACGCCGCGGTGAGCGCAGAACTCGTCGATCACGCCCACGCGTCCCTGCGTGTCGCGAAACGCCAGCAACCGTTCTGAAAGCACTTTGACGCGCACCGGCGCGCAATCGGGCTCCGGCACCTCTGCCGAGAGCAGCGCCGGGATCCAATAGCGCCGGAGCAGGTTGCCGACCGGCGTGCCCGGCCCGGTCTGGGTCAAGAAATCGTTCTGCCCGCGCGTGCTCATCGCATTGGCTCCTTGCGGTTTTCGTCGTGCTTGCGCGCGTGCGATTGGCTCGTTGTCGTCATCGCCGGTTTGCTTGCTCCGCGTCAGTTGGCCTGCGCCCGATAGGCCCGAGCTTGGCCACGGCCGCCTTGGCGAAGGAACCGTCCACCACGCCATCGACACTGGCGTCCTTCTTCCTCGATCAAGCCGAGCTCGCGAAAGAATTCCAGATCCTTCTTGAGGCTTGCCACGTTTACCTCGCCGTCGGGGTTGCAGTAGCTCGGAATCATGCGGCGGAACATGCTTTCGTCCTTGATCGCGGTGTATTTGACCAGGATCGGAATGACCTCGTTCGCTTTCGGCCCGGCCAGGCGGCCGTCCTTGAGCGCATCGTTGTACATGCGAACGCCGCGAAGATAGGCGCGCATGAACCGCTCGGCGACGTCGCGCCGGCTCTTGATGAAATGGTCGGAGAAGAACGTCACCGCGGTCTGCTGGTCCGGATAGGTGACGTCATTGCCGGCCACCCGCACGGCGACGCCGTCCTCGATCGCGCGCGTCATGGTCGGCTCGTTGGTGATGCTGGCGTCGATCCCCTTGTTCTTGTAGGTCGGCAGATGCTCGGGGAAGCCGATATAGACAACCTCGACGTCGCTGTATTTGAGCCCGCCCTTTTTCAGCGCCTCGTTGAGCGCCGAGGCCGTGCCGGTGCCGGGCGCGCCGATCGCCACCTTCATGCCCTTGAGGTCGGCGAAGCTCTTGTAGCGTCCGGAATCGACGAGGTCCTTGCGCACCATCAGGGAGGAGTAACCGTAGCCGGGCTTGATCGACGCCTGATCGGCCACGATCTTCATGAGGATGCCGCGCCCGACCGCATTGTAGAAGCCCGCCGATACCGTGCCGCCGCCGACATCGAGTTCGCCCGTGCCGAGCGGGGCTATCATTTGCGCGGCGGAATTGAACCCGGTGATCGACACCTCCATCCCTTCGTCGCGGAAGAAGCCCATGGCGTCGGCCATGTAATATCCGGCGTCGCTGATGGTCCGGGAGATGCCGATCTTGACCTGGTCGGCGGCGCCGGCGGGAGAGCGCGCGGCATCCAGCGCGAGACACGATAACAAGGCACAACCTGCGAGAACCGATACTGCCTGCCGCCGCCGGATCGTGCCGTTCGCCATCATGTTCTCCCGGGCATCCGTACCTTGTTGTCTGGCATTGCCGCCGCGGCCGGGATGCGCAAGATCTGTTGTAACATCGGGCGCAAGACCCGTCACGCCGTTTCGAATCGGTCCAGACAAGATCCAGGCAGAGCGGAAACATGAGCTCGCACGCCTCGACACCCGGCGAGATCTACGGTCACCGAGCCCGCATCGGCTACACCTGTCCGCCGCTCAGCGCGGAGATCTTTCCTTACGAGTTCTACAAGCTCGCTCCCGCCGGGGTGACCCTGGTCATCACCACGCTGACCGTGATCGAACGCAGCAAGAGCGAGGTCGACCAGGCCTACGACATGAGCGTGCGCGCTGCGCGTGAGCTCGCGGCCGCCGGCGTCGACCTCGTGTTCCTCGGCGGCGTGCCGGTCAACCTCTCTCGCGGCAATCAAAACGCCCAGTCGATGTTGCAGACGCTCGCCGCGGAGCTGGGCGTCAAGGTCTCCTCGAGCGTCGCGGCGCAGGACAAGGCGGCAAAGCGGCTCGCCTGCAAGAAAGTGGTGGTCGCCCATCCCTATGGCGCGCGCGAGGATGCGCGCCTGATCGCGGACGCCGAACGCTACGGCTGCGAGGTCCTCGGCGCGACCGGCTTCGGCACGGTCATCAACCAGTTCGGCCGCATTCCGACGACGGCGGCGCTCGACATGGGCCGCGCGCTGATGCGGGCGCATCCGCAGGCCGACGCGATCTTTTTCCCCTCGCCGCACTGGCCTGTCATCGAAGCCATCGAACCGCTGGAGCGCGAATTCGGCGTGACGGTGATGGCCGCCTCGCAAGCCTGCGTCTGGGATGCGCTGCGCCTCTGCGGCGTGAATGACCGCATCGAAGGCTACGGCCGGCTGCTGCGCGAGTTCTGACCGGCCAAACTTACCCGCCGGCCGGCGCTTCCAGGGAAAGCACCTCCATTATCTTCTCGTGAATCGCCTGGCGTGCGCCGGCGGAAGCCTCACGATCCATGCGGGCCTCGAACGCGATGCGCGCGGGGCGGTGGCAGACCAGGACGCGGTCGCCGATCTCCATGGCCTCGTTGATCTGGTGGGTAATGAACACCGCGGTCTTGCCGTTCTGCCGCACCAGGCGGACGAATTCCTTGCGCAGATCGCGCGCCGTCATCTCATCGAGCGCGGAGAACGGCTCGTCGCACAGCAGCAACTGCGGCTCGACCGCGAACGCGCGCGCGATCGAGACCCGCTGGCGCATGCCGCCGGAGAGCGCATGCGGATAGTCGTTCTCATGTCCCGCGAGCCCGAGCCGCTCCAGCCAGCCCCTCGCCACCGCCTGCGCCTGCCTGGGGTCGGTGTCGAGGATTTCGAGGCCGAGCAGCACATTCGCCAGCGCGGTGCGCCAAGGCATCAGGCGGTCGCCCTGAAACACGATGCCGATCTTTCCGCGGAACGCCTCGAAGTCGCGGAACGGGTCGTGGCCGCTCACGGCGACCTCGCCGGACGTCGGCTCGATCAAGCCGGCGACCAGATTGAACATGGTCGACTTGCCGCAGCCGGTCTTGCCGAGCACGGCGACGATCTCGCCCGGCGCGACCTCGAACGAGAGCTTGTCCACCGCGAGCAGGTCACCGCGGCCATTGGCGCGGTGGAACACCTTGCTCACATCGCGAAATCGGATGACCGGTTCAGGCATGTGCTCTCATTCAGATCGCGCGCTCGTTCAGATCGCGCGCTCGGACACGGCGCGGTAGCGCAACGCCCAGCCTTCGATCGCGTTGATGGTCTGCTGCACCACCAGCACGAACAGCACGAGTTGCAGCGTCCAGGCAATGGCGCCGGCCATGTCGAACAACTGCTGCTGGCGCAGAAGCTCATAGCCGACCCCGCCGGTGGCGCCGACCAGTTCCGCAACCACCACCACGCGCGCGGCGTTGCCGAGATTGACCTTCCATGCCGTGAGGATGCCCGGCACGATCGTCGGCACGATCAGCACCCGGAACAGGGTCCAGCGCCGCGGCCGAAACGACATGGTCATCTCGAACAGATCCTTGGACATGGAGCGGAAGGCGTCGAGAATCTGGAAGGTGAAGGCGGGCAGCGTCGTCATCACCATGATGAAGAAAATGCGAAACTCGATGCCGTGGAACCAGATGATGGCGATGACCACCCAGGACAGCGCCGGAATGCCCTGCAGGAACACCAGTATCGGCGTGATGTAGCTCTCGATGCGGGGCGAGCGGCCGATCGCCACCGCCATCATGCAGCCCAGCACGAAGGCCCCGAGCAGTCCCGCAAAGATGCGCGCGGCGGTGATGAGCACCTCGGCGAGGAGCGGCCAGCTCAGCAGGATGCCCACGGTGCGCGACACGATATCGGGCACCGGCGGGAAACAGATAAGGCGGAAAGAACATCGACGCGATCTGCCACAGGCCGACCAATACCAGCGTGCTGGCGGTGGCCTGCAGCAGCCGGGTCAGCTGCGGATTGCTGATCATGGGATCGGCTTGCCGTAGATCGTCTCGCTCGACGGCATCGCCGGGAAATAGCCGACATCGATGCCGGCGCGGTACACCGCCTCGATCTCCTTGCGGATGTCGCTGGCCGGAACGAGGCTCATGGCGAGCCGCTCGTTGCTGCGGATGAGCGCGGCCATCGACTTGACGTCCTCGGCCGACGCCCCCGGCGCGAGCAGCGGCGCCGCCTCGTCGGGATTTTTCGCGATCCATTCCGCCGCCGCCTTGTAGGTGGCATAGAGCTTCGCCACCAGCGCGGGGTTCTGCTCCGCCCAATCGGAATGAGCGCCGACGCCGAGATAGGGATGCGGCTGCCGCCGGCGAACGCCTTCCAGGTCGCCTCGATCCCCATATCCAGCGTGCGGATGTCAGGCTTCTTGGCGAGCAGGAGCGTGTAGGCAGGCTCCCAGATCTGCACCGCGTCGGCGCGGTTGGCGAGCGCGTAGCCGACCAGACCCGGCGTCGCGGTATTCACCACCTGAATCTTCGACACGTCCACGCCGAGCTTCTTGGCGAAGAACTCGAACATCACGTAGTTGGTGGTGGCGCGGGCGCCGGCGAGCTGCCTGCCTTCGAGATCCTTGAGCGTCTTGACCTCCGGCCGCGAGGTCACCACCGCGCCCCAGAAATCGAACAGGTTGAAGAGATACTTCACCTTCACGCCGCGGCTGTCGGCGAGCCCGACGGTCAGCAGCGAAGCGCTGCCGCCGACCTTGAACTCGCCGGAATTGAATTGCGCCGTGTAAGCGTCGGGCGTGCGTTCCTGGAAGCTGATGTCCAGCCCGTTCGCCTGGTCGAGCTTCCTGGCCTTGATCACCGGCGGCATGAAGGCGCCGAGCGAGGGCGCGCTGAAGATCACGATGGAGATTTTTTCGAGGGTCTGGGCCTGGCACGGCGCCGCGGCGGCGACGAGCACCACCGCAGCGCGCGCAAGGTGACCGAGTCTCATGTGCTATCATCGTTTCCTCCACCTGAATCTTTTCGAATGGTTGGCAGCGCATGCCGTGATCGCGGGTCGCTCCTGCGACCGGGACAAAGCCGAGTCCGGATGGGAGAGGGCGCGCCGAATGCCGCGTCAGCCCCTCACCATCGCTCACTGGAGCCGAAACAACTTTGCCGCCAGCCCCCTGTGATCGACGCCGCCTGCGCGGGTTGCAGCTTGGCCGCGGCGACGATCTGCGCGGGATCCTCATCGCCGATCGGGAACGGCATGTCGGAGCCCATCATCACACGGTCGGCGCCGATCATCTCCACGACAAAACGTAGCACCCGAGGGTCGTGCAGGATGCTGTCGGTGTAGAGCAATCCCAGTCCCTCGGCCGGATCCGCGGTCCCCGGCGTGATCTTGTGGTTGCGCTGGAGACGCCCGATGAGGAACGGCAGCCCGGCGGCGCCCATCGGGGCGAAAATCCTGGCGTTGCGGTAGCGCGTGACGTGGCCGCTGCAGAGGAGCCGCGCCACCGCGACGATGGCGTCGCTGATGCGGCCGACGCCATTGGCGAGGCCGTAGTCGTTCACCCGCGCGTCGCCGGCATCATAGCTCGGATGGATGTGGATGAGCGCGCCGGTCTCGTCCGCCGCGGCCCAGAACGGATCGAGGTCGGGAGCGTCGAGCACGCTGCCGATGCCGCGCGGCAGGGTCGAGATCATCGCGCCTGGAAAACCGGCCGCGACCGCGGCCTTGAGCACCGCACCCGCCCGCGCCCCGTCCTGCAGCGGCACGCTGGCGAGCGGCACGAAGCGCGGCTCGGCCTTGGCGGCGGCGAGCTGCGCATCATTGAAGAGCCGGCACCAGGCTTCGCCTTCCGCCGCCGGCAGCTCGTAGCCGAACCAGTCCGGCCATCCCCCGACCACGTGCCGGTCAATTCCGCGCTTGGCCATCCAGGCGAGGCGCCCCGCGACATCGCTGAGCCCTTTCATGATCGGCCGCGACGGCTTGCCGCCGGCAAAGGCGATCGCCAGGCCTCCGCCGTCCTCGACCAGGCGCAGCGAGGCAAAGCGACCGCTGTCCTTGCGGATCGCGGCGAGCAGATCGGGCGGCACCAGATGGCCGTGAACGTCGATGATCATGATATGCCCTCTTCCCTTCAGTATCCGGTCCCGCTCGGTTTTGTTGGTTCGTCGTCCCCGCGAAAGCGGACCCAGTAACTCCGTATAGGGGCAATTGAAGCCGAAATCATACCCTAAGCGAAGTCCAGCGACTACTGGATGCCCGCCTTCGCGGGCATGACAACGGAGAGATTGCGGGCATGATGATGGAGAGATTGCCGCCATCATCCAGAGCCCATCCGGGGTGACATTTTCTCTCGCGCGGCGGCGATCATGTCGCCGAGCTGCGCGATCTTGATCGGCAGGCGGTGCACCGCGATCCCGAGCGGCCGGATCGCGTCATTGATCGCGCTCGCGATCGCCGCGGGCGCGCCGAGATAGCCGGATCTGCCCGAGCCCTTCTGGCCGAACACGGTGTGCGGGGACGGCGTCACGTGATGGACGATCTCCACCGGCGGCACCTCGTGCGACGACGGCAACAGATAATCCATGAAGCTTTGCGCGATGAGCTGGCCCTCCTCGTTGTAGGCGAACTCCTCGTACAGCGCGGCGCCGATGCCGTGGGCGATGCCGCCCATGGTCATGCCGCGCACGATCTTCGGATTGATCACGGTGCCGCAGTCGTGACCGATGAAGTAGCGCCTGATCTCGGGCTTGCCGAGATCGGGGTCGACCGCCACCAGGATGAGATGGAATTCGAACGCGAAGCAGGGATACATCTGCACGCGGCCGTCCGCCGTCGGGAGCTGTCCGCCGGTCGGCACCTGCATGACATGGGTGAAAGCGAGCCCGGGTTCGGTGCCGGGCGGCAGGCGATGGAAGTTGCGGTGCGCGATGGTGACGAGCTCGTTCCAGCTCAACCGGCTCTGCGGCGCGGCCCGATCGGACACGCCGCCCGCGCCATAGGCGGCCCGCTCCAGCGGGATGTCGAGGTTGTGCGCGGCAATGGCGACGATCCGGTCTTTCAGCTTTTGCGCGGCGTGGAACGCGGCGCCCCCCATCATGATCGCCATGCGGCTGCCGACCGGGCTCTGGCTCGGCAGCGATGACAGCGAGTCCGGGCGCACCACGCGGATGCGGTCGGGATCGATCTCCAGCACCTCGCCGATGACGGTGCCGACCAGCGTCTCGTGCCCCTGCCCGGCCGAGAGCGTATGAATGGTCGCGGTGACGGCGCCGCTGACATCGACGTTGATGCGGCACGATTCGGTATAGGTGGTGGTCTCGTTCTTGGGATTGAGCAGCGGCTCGAAGGTCGAATTGGCGCCGCTGGGCTCGAGGCAGGCGGCGATGCCGATGCCGGCGAGGAGGCCCTGCCCGCGCAGGCGATCACGCTCCGCGACCAGCCCGGCATAGTCCGCCTTGGCCACCACCTTGTCGATGACGGCATGATAGTCGCCGCTGTCATAGGTGGTGCCGCTCGGAATGAGATAGGGAAACTGCTCGGCGCGGATCAGGTTGCGCCGCCGCACCTCCAGGCGATCGAGCCCGCGATGCCAGGCGACCTCCTCGAGCGCGCGCTCGATGGCGTAGTTGGTCGGCGCCTGGCCGAATGCACGCACCGCCTCCTGCACGCGTCTTGTTCGACGTCACCGCGATGGCGCGATACTGCACGCTCTTGATGCGGTACGGCCCGACGATCGCGCTGACGGGCTTGCCGAGCTGGAACGGCGAGCGCCCGGCGTAAGCGCCGACATTGTCGAGCGCGCGCATCTTCATCGAGCGGATCACGCCGGCGTCGTCGAAGGCGACCTCGAGGTCGAAGTTGCGCTCGGGACCATGGGCGTCGCCGGCGCGCATGTTCTCGAGCCGGTCCTCGATCAGCCGCACCGGGAAACCGAGCCGGCGGGAGAGGTAGCCGACCAGCACCGCGTGCTTGATGCCGCGCTTGACGCCGTAGCTGCCGCCCACGTCCACGTCGTTGTAGACCCGCACCGACGACGCCCGGCAGCTTGAGCGCGAGCGCGACCTGGTCGGGAAAGCGCGGCATCTGCACCGAGGCGAAGACGTCGAGCACCTCGCGCCAGGGGTCCCAGCTCGCGAGCACGCCGAAGGTCTCGACCGGCACGGTCGAGCTGCGCCCCCACGTCACCCGCACCGACAGGCGGTGCGGGCTGTCGGCGAAAATCCTGCTCGACCTCGCCCCAGACGAAGGTGCGATCGAGCAGCACGTTGGAGCCGTGATCCGCGTGCACGACCGGGCTGCCGGGCGCATAGGCGGCTTCGCCGTCGAGCACGAACGGCAGCGGCTCGTAGTCCACGCGCACCAGTTCGGCGGCGTCCTCGGCGAGCGCGCGCGGTGTCCGCGACCACCGCCGCGACCCATTCGCCGGAATAGCGCGCGACGTCGACGGCGAGCGGACGCCGCGGCACCTTCGGGGTGTCGAGGCCCGCCAGCAGCGGCTGCGTCGCGGCGCGCAAGCTCGCGGCCGTCGAGCACGTAGTGCACGCCCGGCATGGCCAGCGCCTCGGCCTTGTCGATCGCGGTGATGCGCGCGGCGGGATGCGGGCAGGTCACCAGCGCCACGTGGCGCGTGCCCGCCATGGCGACGTCGGCGGCGAAGCGGCCCTTGCCCACGACGAAGCGGCGATCCTCGCGCACGCGGCGGTCGGTCGATACGAACCGGAACGGGGTCGCGCTCATGGGCTGCTCGCCGGCCGGTTCAGGCTGCGCATGCGCTCGGCCGCGAGCGCGATCGCCTCGACGATCTGCGCGTAGCCGGTGCAGCGGCAGATATTGGCGGAAATGGCGTCGACGATGTCCGCGCGCGTGGGCGCGGGATTGTCGGCCAGCAGCGCATGGGCGGTGAGGATCATCGCCGGGGTGCAATAGCCGCATTGCATGCCATGGGTCTCGCAGAACGCGTCCTGGATGGGCGAGAGCTCGCCCGGCCCCGGCGCCAGGCCCTCGATGGTGGTGATGGCGTATCCGTCGGCCTGCACGGCGAACATCAGGCAGGAGCGCACCGGCGCCCCATCGACCAGCACGGTGCAGGCGCCGCATACGCCGTGCTCGCAGCCGGCATGGGCGCCGGTCAGCAGCAGTTCGTCGCGCAGGCAGTCGAGCAGGCTCGTGCGCGGCTCGACCGCGACCGTGCGCGCCTCCCGTTGACGGTCAATTCAACGCGCATGCGCGCCCTCCGCGGCACGATAGGCATCGGTGACCGCGCGCACGGCAAGGCTCGCCGCCGCGCGCCGGCGATAGTCGGCCGACGCATGCAGGTCGGACAGCAGCTCGATATCGGCGAGCGCCGCGCGCACGGCGTCGCGGGTGATCGCTTCCTCGGCCCGCGTGCCGGTGAGCGCGTCGGCCACCGCGTCGAGCCGCAGCGGGCAAGGCGTGATGCCGCCGATGGCGAGCGCGACACGCCGGCAGACGGCGTTCTGGTCGAGCGCGACCTGCGCCGCCGCCGAGGCGAAGGCGAAGTCGCTGCGGCGGGCATTGACCTCGTGGAAGCCGACGCCGATGCGCGCCTCGTGCCAGACCGGAAAGCGCACCGCCGTGAGGCAGCCGGCCGCCGGCAGCGTCGTCATCATCGGCCCGATGAAGAAGTCGGCGGCGGCAATCTCGGCAACCGTTCCGCCTTCCGCGATAGACCAGCGTCGCCGCCAGCGTCACCGCAACCAGCGCGATCTCCGCCGCCGGATCCGCGCGTTGGCGAGCGAGCCGCCGATGGTTCCGCGCGCCCGGATCGGGGCATGGCCGACGAACGGCATGACCTTGGCGAGCAACGGCACCTTGGCGCGGACGGTGGCGTCGTGCTCGAGCACGCATTGCCGGGTGGTGGCGCCGATGACGACCCCGCTGCCCTCATCGCGCACGAATGCAAGCTCGGGAATGCGGGCGATGTCGATCAGCCGCTTCGGGCCGTGCGAGCCGCATGGCCATGAGCGGGACCAGCGTCTGCCCGCCGGCGATGATGCGCACGTCGTCTCCGGCCGCGAGCAGCGCGCAGGCCTCGTCGAGATGCGCGGGCCTTTCATACTCGAACGATGCGGGTTTCATTCTGGGCGCGTATTGGTTCTGGTGAGGGCGAACGCGGAGCGGGCGCACCGCGAGGTACCCACGTGACGATGCGTGGGGACGATGAGACGTTAAGGAGCCGCCCCGCCGGCGAAGGCTGAAGGCCCGTTCCCCGTCAGTCAAGTCCCTGGGACTGACGGCTTTTTCGCTTGTCCTCGGCGCCTGGCCTGACGCCTTGCCTGCACGCGCGCCGGCAACATTCGCATTCCATCCTCATTGTTAATAACAGGAGAAAAACAGGAGCGGAGGGACCAGGGCAGCCCTTTACTCCCGCCCGCTCGGCGTTCATAAGTATTTGTTATCACGTGCATTTTTCGCCCTCATCCCGACTCCGGCCGGTCGTTGCCGCCAACCCGGCCGCGGGCCAATAACAGGTGGCGAACAATGATCGCCGCTGCGGGGCGCACCGCCGTCGGCTGTTCATGGACAAATGTCGGAGAGTGCGCCTTTATACGAGATCTGGGTTACAGGCGGCAATCGTTTTTCAGCGCGAGAGCCGGCCCGGACCAGCGCAATTGAGAAAACTTTTAGCGAGATCATCAAGGCGGGGTTCGTTCTGTTCGAACAAACGCCCGCTCCGCGCCGGGCAAATTTACGCTTCGGAACCGCTCCGGCCCTAAACAGGCGCATCCCGTCAAACAGGGGGCGTCATGAAAAATCAAGAAAGCGAAGATGCAGCCAACGCGCGCGATCAGGGCCGCGGCCAAGGCCGCAACGTCTGGCTGGCGACAAGCGATGCCTTCTGCCTGCGTCGCCGACGCCAGGCAGTCCACGCGCACATTCCTGACGGACACGCTGGAAGGTTTCGGTTTCGCGACGCGCGAATGTGCGCGGCTCGCCGCGCTGGGCGCGGCGCTCGATGCGCGTGCGCCCGATCTCGTCGTCATCGGATCGTCGGCGGGAGGAATCGAAGCCTGCGAGATGATGGAAATGCTCGCGGCCAAGGATTACGACGGCAAGGTCCTGGTGCTCGGTCCGCGCACGTCGCCGATGGTGGCGGCGGTCCGGGCGCTCGGCAAGACGCTCGGCCTGGCGATGCTGCCATTGCTTGCGACCCCGTTCAGCGCCGGGACCTTGGGCGACGCGGTGGCGTCCCTGCTCCATGCGAAAGCGGCGCCAGCCCGCGCCGCCGGAAGCGCCGAGGCTCCGGACCCGCGCGCGCCCGAGCTATGGTACCAGCCGAAGCTCGGACGCGCGCACGCTCGCGCTCAGCGGCGCCGCGGCGCGCGCTGCCGCCGGTGATCCGAGCGAACGGATCGAGCATGACGGCGGTCCGCGTTCCGCCGCGCGATCGGAGCGGGTGATGGCCCGGGCGGCGGAGGATTGGCGCTGCTTTCATGCCCAGAGCGCCGCCGTCGAGATCGCGCTCGAGCTCCCGATCGCGTTCTTTCGCGATCCGGCGTCGGTCGCCACGCTGTGCCGGCAGTTGCCCGATCACCGGGCCTTCACGGGCCTCATCATCGAGATCAACGCCGCGGCGGCCGTTCGCGAGCTGGGGCTGGTGAAAGCCATCGCCAAGCAGCTTCGATTTCGCAATATCGCCATCTCGATCAGGGACGTGGGCGAGGAATGGGTGGCGCTCTCGAAGCTGCACGACTTTCCGTTCGTGGAGTTGAAGCTCGATCGCCGGCTGGTCGCCGGCTGCGCGCACGATCGCGCCAAGCTGACGACGTGCCGGCACATCATCGACTTCGCCGACGGCATGGGCGCGCGTACCGTCGCCGAGGGCGTCGAGAACCGGGCCGACTTCATCGCGGTGCGTGAGATCGGGGTCCATCTGGTGCAGGGCGGCCTGTTCGCGGCGCCCGATGCCGGCGAAGAAATTCGCGCAGACGGTGCTGGCGCGCGAGACCTCGCCGCGGTGATGGGGAGCTGTCTGTACCGAAAATTAGATTCTACAGTAGTGGTGATGAAGTCCGCCGAGGACCGACACAGATGCGATGCGGCCTACGTGCTGGATGGCGCGATGGATCGGAGCGTCTTTGCCAAGAGGAACGGCGAGGCGAACAGGGCCAGGAAGAGGCAGAACAGAGCGACCATCGCCGCTGACGTTAGGCGATCTCGCTCACGTAATCAACACGGACGGAGTTCTCGGTCACACACGGGCGTGGTCGAGGACACTTCTTCGCACGGCGGAACTGAGCTAAGATCCAACACTGCCATGATCGATCGCAACCCGGAAAAGAATTTCGAAGAGCTCTGGGAGACGTTTCGCAACAGATATCCATTTTTCGAACTGAGGAATGTCGACTGGGACAAGCAGTATGATACCTACAGACCCAAAGTCACAAGGCAAACCAGTGACGATGAACTCTTCGATATCTTCTGCCAGATGCTCGACCCGTTGGATGACGGGCACGTCGAGCTGAAGGCCAAAGCAAGTGGGCATCGGAAGAAACGACACTTCACCGCAGAGTCTAAGCCCAGATTCCGGCAGGAATTCACGAACCGAGAGATCAAGCAGCTCTTCAAAACGACCGAAAAGACGCTTGTCGCCAATGGTTTCGGGCGGCCTAAAGAGACTCAGGCCTGGATGCTTCATTATTGCAGGTCTCGTGCATTTGGTTACCTTCGGATCCTCGAGCTGGAAGACGTTGAAAAGCGGAGATTGATTGCCGCTCTGGACAAGATTGGCCGTGACTTCGAGGACCTTGATGGCTTCATCATCGATCTGCGTGACAACCCCGGCGGAGAGGATGGTATTGCAATCACGATCATCAATCGGTTTTGCGACCGCAGGCGAGTTGCCTTTCGCCGGAAGACGAAGATTGGCCCAGGCGAAGATGACTTTACACCCATGAAGACCTGGTACCTCGAACCGCAAGGTGTCGTACAATTCACCGGGCCAATCGTGCTCTTGACCTGCGATTCTGTTTTCAGCGGTGGAGAGGCCTTTGCGCTAGCGATAAAGCATCTGCCTCACGTCACGATTATAGGCGATCATACCAACGGCATATTCTCATATCAGCTCGAGAAGAAACTCCCCAATGGCTGGGAGTACTGTTTGTCTTACCAGAAGTACTTTTCAGCCGATATGGTTTGCTACGAAGGCAAAGGCGTACCAGTCGACATCGAGCTACATAACAAGAAAGCCGACATTGAAAACGGTATCGATCCATTGATTACCCGCGCACTTGAAGTGTTGAAGTCCAAGAGAACGCGAGAGCGGCGGATGAGAGATGATTGATTGCACGAGCTTCGAGGTTTCGGTTGGGTGACACTAAAAGATAAAAGTGGTCGGAAGGAGCAGGCCGGGTCTCAGCGAGGGGGCACGTTACATATGTCCGTTGTATGGAGTTGCAATGAGTGGGATCAACTGGAAGAAGTCATAGTAGGCAACCCGCTGCACGCGCGATTTCCGACAGCAGACCGAAGCACTCAAATGGCGGAATTCGGTCGCTGGCCGGATCCGTTTGCAGCAGTCTACACCCATCCGACGCCGCTAGGCAGCTAGCCTGATCTCGGCCGACGTCTACCTCGGTCGCGGCCGACAGGGCAAACCGCGCAACGTCGTTAACCAAACCAGACAGAGCCCCTCCCAATCTGCACTCCGCGCTGCCTTAATGACTCCGATGAAGGACATTGTTGCGGTCGGCAACTTTGTCCTCGAGGCCGTAAGGACGTCCGACGCGGCAACGGGCGCGCTGACTTCTTCGGCAATTCCGCGCGACGGTGAAGACGGTGTAGGGTTTTCGAATCGAGGAAACGTCAAGTTATTCGAGCGGGAAGCGCTCCAGCCGATGTGGCCCAGAGCACATAGGGCCAGTCATTGCTCAGAGCAGCGAGGAGGCATGTTACAAATGTCAAGGGTGTGGAGTTGCAATGAGTGGGATCAACTGGAAGAAGTCATCGTAGGCAATCCGCTGAACGCGCGATACCCGACGCCGGACCGCAGCACCCAGGTCGCAGAATTTCCTGACCGTTCACTGGCCGAAATTCCCCGCGGTGCCTTTCCGCAACAGGTGATTGAAGAGACGGAAGAGGATCTGAACGAGTTCGCGAGAACCCTGGAAGGCTTGGGCGTCGTCGTCAGACGTCCTCAGACATGGCCGCACGACGCCGGATTTTCAACGATCCATTGGGAGTCTCAGGGATACTACAATTATTGCCCCCGCGATATTCTGCTGGTCATCGGCGACCAAATCATAGAAACGCCGAACGTCATCCGCAGCCGCGCGCAGGAGACATTCAGCTATCGCACATTGCTGATGGACTATATGAAGTCAGGCGCAAGGTGGTACAGCGCCCCCAAACCCATGCTGTTGGATTCTGCTCTTCGAGGGCGTCGACCTCGACAAGCCCACGCCCCGCAACGATGAACCGGCTTTTGATGCGGCAAACGTCCTGCGGTTCGGCCGGGATTTGATCTATCTGGTCAGCGCCACGGGTAACGAACTGGGCGGACATTGGCTGCAATCGATTTTGGGCGAGCAGTATCGTGTCCACTTCCTCAAGGACGTCTATTTCGGCAGCCATATCGACCTCGACCCTGGTGGCCCTACGGCCCGGATTGGTTCTTGTCAATCCCGCGCGTCTCAATGATGACACCCTGCCCAAGATTTTGAAGCAGTGGAAAGTTATCTACAGCCCGCCGATGGAGAACGCCGACAGATACGACGCCGACTATTTGTCCAAGTGCATTGGCAGTGACTGGATCGACATGAATGCGTTCAGCGTCAATCCGAATTTAGTCGTAGTCGATCGAAATCAGCCTTCTCTGATACGGCTTCTGGAGAAGGAAGGTCTCGATGTCATCCCTCTCCAGTTGCGGCACTCCAAACTTCTTGGCGGCGGGGCTCATTGCGTGACATTGGACGTCCGCAGAACGGGACCGCTGCAGCGTTATTTCGACTGAGTTCGCTGTTTCAGCATCCTGCTCAAGAACGGGCACCATTGACCTCGAGGTCGAGTTTCGAACGCCTTTGAGAATGCAATGGTCCGAGCGTATAAAAATGTGAGGGCGGGTTTTGGCAGCCATTCTTGCAATCGTCATCGCTGGCTTCCTTGCGCTGACGTTTCTGGCTTGGAGGCGATACATTTGGGCGGCGCAGAAAGTCCCGCAGGCGGATAATTGTCCCTGCAGCCTGACCGATGTCTTCGGCGACCGCCCGTTTGTTAACGTGCCGCATCAGAGAGGGGTGCGGTGGCTCACGGAGATTTTCAGCCGGTCCGCCGAGAAATATCCGCATCTCACGGCGCTACAGATTCCTCACACCGGGGAATCGCTGACCTTTGCCGAGCTCGACGTGCGGGCGGAAGCCGTGGCCGCGGCCCTTTCTCCCTTCCTCAACGGCCCTGACCAGATCGTGGCCGTGGCGATGTCGCAGGACAACTGGCAGATCGTCGCCTGTCACCTCGGCATTCTCAGGGCTGGCGGCACGGTGATGTTTCTCGACACCACATTGCCCGACGCATTGATCACCCACATGCTCAACGATGCGGAGCCGGTCATCATTCTCACGCGGGGCAAGACAAGTTCCGCGACCTGCCGACGCTCGACGTCCTGACATTGCCGGAGAAGACGCCGCGAAGGAACGCGCCGGCTTGGCTCGACGACCCCACACATCGCCTTGCGACCATCTTTTACACCAGCGGAACCACCGGGATGCCCAAGGGGGTGGAGTGCCCGCACGCAGGCTATGTCAACCTGGCCCTGAGCTATGCGGATTACTTCGATCTTCTTCCGGGCATGGACGCGACTTCGCTCACGTCGTCGCTGGGTTACGATGGCAGTATCTCCGAGATGTACAGCGCCTGGGTTTCGGGCTGTGCCGTGGTCATGTTGACCAAGGAGCAGGTCCGGTCCGGCCCGGACCTCGTCCCCGTCCTCCGCGAGGCCGAGGTTACGGTCCTCTTCTGTCCTCCAGTGCTGCTCACCACCCTGACGTCGGCCCCGGAGGTGGATCTCCCCTACCCGCTGTGCCGCTACATCGTTCCGGCGGGCGAAGCCTTCCCGAGCGCGCTGGTGGGACCTTGGACGCGGGGCCGACGGCAGATCATCAACACCTACGGTCCTACCGAGGCGAGCACCGACACGAGCCGCCAGAGCTTGCGGCCGGGTGAGCCCATCACCATCGGCTCGCCGTTCGCCAATGTCACCTACGTCATCCTCGAGATCGATCAACTCAAACCGCTGCCCCACGGCGAAATTGGAGAGCTCTGCATCGGCGGCATCCACGTTGCCCGCGGTTACCGCAACTTGCCGGGGCAGACCGCCCAGAAGTTCATCGCACACCCTCAGTTCGGCCGCCTCTACCGCACCGGGGACAAGTGCAAGATCGACATTCAGACGCAGCGCGTGCACTTCCTCGGCCGGATCGACGCGCAGCTCAAAGTGCGCGGACATCGCGTTGAGGCGCAGGCCGTGGAGGATATCCTCCAAACCGAGTTCGGTGAGATCGAGGCTGCTGTTCTGGATTGCCAGAACGAGACGCTCGTTGCATTCGTGGTCGCGCCTTCGGTCTGCGAAGGCGCGATATCGGTGGCTGCTCCAGCGCCCGCGAAGTGGGCCGCGCGCGTGACGGCGACCCTCGCCCAGAAGCTTCCGGCGCCTTCGGTCCCGACGAGGATCTTCCTTGTCGAGAAATTCGTCATGAAGCCCGTCTCGGGAAAAATCGACAGGGAGTGCCTGCCAAATCTGGCTCATTTCCTGAGAAGCGCCGAGCCGAAAGCGAAATACGCGCGTCAAGACCCGCCTGCCAATGCGTCGGACAAAGGGCAAGAGGTTGCCGAACTGCCCGCTTCCGAAGGCACCAGCCCCGAGTGCGAGGAGGTGCTGGCGATCTGCCGCGCCCTGTTCGACGCGCCGCTCGGATTGGACGATGGATTCACCGAGGCCGGCGGACACTCGATCCTCATCGCTCGCCTGGCGCAGAAACTGCAAGCTGCAGGATGGATGGTGCCGGTCAGGGCGCTGCTCGGTGACTGCAACACAGTGCGGAAGGTCGCCAACCGCCCGCGCACGCTCGAGCAGGCCTCCAAGGCGTCTGCCGCTCCTGTGAAACTCAGCGAGACCTGCGCTAAGCGCGACGAGGGCGCGGCAGAGGTGCTCTCCATCCGATACTTCACCACTCTGCAGGTCCTCTTCGCGACTCTCCTGTATTCGCCGCTCCTCGTGGCCTTCGTCGGCGCGCTCACCTTGATTGACGTGGAGGCATTCTTCACGACCAGCGGCTTCCCGGAGTTCGTCGTCGCGGCCTTCGCGCTGTACTTCGTCGGGCTCGTCATGCCCTTCGCCAGCCTGTTCTGGGTCATGACGATCAAGCTCATCCTGGGAGGTGACGTCTATAGGAACAACGTGACGCCGGGCATTTACCCCAAGTGGAGCAAGACGCATCTGCGGATCTGGTGCATCGGTCGGCTGGAGCAGATGGTGCTCCGGCCGTTGGCGACGATGTATCGCAGCGCGCCGCTGATGGCATTCGCGTTGCGGCAGCTCGGCGCAACCGTGGGCAAGAACCTGCAGTGCGCGCCCGATGCGGCGCTGTCCGGGCCGCTGGACTTGATCTCCATAGACGATGATGTCGCCATTCAGACCGGCGCCTATATCCAGACGACCAGATGGTCAGGGCAGTATCTCCACGTCGGCCCTGTTCGCCTCGAGCGCGGCTGCAAGATCGGGATGCGGGCCGCTATTGCCAACAATGTGACGGTAGGCCGCGGCACCTGGATCACTTCGTTCACCCCCATCCTCACCGACGTGGGCGAGCATGAGATGTGGGAAGGCGCTCCCGCGCGGCTGAGCGGCCGCTGCACGCAGTTGAAGCGCACGGCGGTCACCTGCCGGTACGCGCATCCCATCTGGCTATTGGAGACGCTCAATGTACTCATGCAGGTTTTCCTCTCCTTCTGCCTCATTGCGGCCCCCACCGCCGCCATCCTGTGGCTCGCCCGCGATATCATCTTCGCTGACGACGCTGACCTTGCGCGCGAATATTTCAGGGTGACGCCGTTGTTCGAGATCGTGTGGCGCGTGATGCTCTACACGTTCATCACGACCTGGGTCGCGGTCGTGGTGACCTCTGTGCTGAGCTGCCTGTTCATCCGCTGGACCGCCGCTTCACCGGGGCTGTACCCCTCGCGAGGGCTGAAGGGCGCTCTCCTCCTGTATCGAATGAACAGGTTGAACGCCGTCCAGCAATGGTGGACGTGGACGGTCACGGGGCAGTACCTGCGCGCGCTTGCCGGCATGCACTTCCCGCGCATTGGCGCTTCCGAATGCGACGTCATGTTCAACCTCATTCCCGAAGTCAGCTACCGCCGACGCCAAGGTGTTCTTCTCCAATGGATGCTTCACGAACATGCTCGATCGCGGTGCCGAGCACCTCACGCTGCGCCGCCTCGACATGCCCCGAAATTTCTTCGGCGGGAATAATTGCGTGGCAGAGTACGGGAACTTCCCGCCCAATTTTCTGCTAGGCGTCTCAACGCCCGGCAGCGAAATCCAGTTTCGACGACAGATGCGGTCGCGGCCTGGCGAGCCAATCACGGTGGCTGGCAACCCGCCCGTGAAATTTGCGAGCGCGCCATTCGAGACGGAGAATGACACCCATAGGCTGCCAAGCTTCCCCCTCTTCCTCACGCGCCTCTTCCTGTTTGACTTTTTAGTATTGGCATACTGCGCATTGCCGAGGTGATGATCTTCGCGATCCTGGCTGTTTGTCTGCTGCGACAAGGCGGACACCCCATCGCCAGCGTGGTGCTTGCGCTGATCCTGGTGGAAGTCGCACTGGTTCTGCTCAGCGTGGCGATCAAAAAGGGTCTCGTCGGCAGCAAATGGGGGACTAATCACGCGACCCCGTTCTGGTCCTGGCGCCACTTCGCCTACTTCTTCGCGCAGGACTGCTTCTTCGTCTGGTGCCGGGGACCGCTGGCGTTCTGCGCCGACACTGTTCTGGCGAATTCTATCCTGCGTTGGATGGGGTGTCATATTGGCCGCGGCACACTCGTGACCCAGCCCATGCAGTGCTCTGACTGGAACGCGGTCAGCTTCGGCAACGACTGTGTCGTCGACGGCTTCCTGCAGTTTCACACCTTCGAAAACATGATGCTGAAGGTGAAGCGAACGCACATCCAGGACGGTAGCACCGTTGCCTTTGGCGCAACGGTGATGGGCGGCTCGGTCATCGAGCCGGACACGACGATTCTGCCGTTGTCGCTGGTCCTCAAAGAGATGATCATGACCACTGCGACTTATGAAGGAAGCCCCGCGCAGCCTGTCATGGCCCCCCTGCACGTACTGAGAACTCCGTCCGTGTTGATCACGTGAGCGAGATCGCCTAGCGTCGGCGACGATGATCGCGCTATTCTGCCTCTGCCTGGCGCTGTTCGTCTCGCCGTTCGAGTCGAAGAGCCGACTTGAGGCGGAGAACGCTGCGGCATCCCAGACAATCCTGCTGCAGAGAGAAAGATCAAACGCCAGACTATCGCTCAACGCCGCTTGCAACTCCAACGGCATGCCGCGTAACGTCCTCAACCAAAAGAGCCAGAGACTCTCTTAGTCTGTACTCCTCGCTGTCTCAAAAGCTCTGATGACGGACATCGACATGCTCATTTTCGTAACGACCGCCGTCGCGTTTTTCCTTGTGCTGACGTATGCGGCTTGGCGACGGTACCTTTGGGCGGCGGAAAAGGTACCGCAAGCGGACACTTGCCCGTACAGCTTGACCGACGTCTTTGATGACCGCCAATTCCTGAACGTGCCGCATCAGAAGGGAATCCGCTGGCTCACAGAGGTCTTCAGCCGCTCCGCCGAGAAGTTTCCGCATCTCACGGCCTTGCAGATTCCCTACACCGGAGAGTCCCTGACCTTCGCTGAGCTCGACGCACGGGCGGAAAACGTGGCCGCGGCCCTTTCTCCCTATCTCACGGGACCCGATCAGGTCGTTGCCGTGGCCATGTCACAGGACAACTGGCAAATCGTGGCCTCGCATCTCGGCATCCTTAAGGCCGGCGGCACCGTGCTTTTCCTCGATACCACGCTGCCCGAAGCCCTCGTCACCCACATGCTGAATGACGCACAGCCGGTAGTCATTGTCACGCGCGGGCAAGACAAATTTCGCGACTTGCCGACGCTGGATGTCATGACGTTGCCGGACACGATGCCGCGAAGAGAACCGCCAACCTGGCTGGACGACCCCACGCAGCGCCTTGCGACCATCTTTACACGAGCGGAACGACCGGGATGCCCAAGGGCGTGGAGTGCCCGCACGCAGGCTATGTCAACCTGGCCCTGAGCTACGCCGATTACTTCGATCTCATGCCAGGCATGGATGCGACCTCGCTCACGTCGTCGCTGGGTTACGACGGCAGCATTTCCGAGATGTTCAGCGCCTGGGTGTCTGGCTGCGCCGTGGTCTTGCTGACCAAAGATCAAATCCGGTCCGGCCCGGACCTCGTCGCCGTCCTCCGCGAAGCCGAGGTCACGGTACTGTTCTGTCCGCCCGTCCTGCTCACCACCCTCACGGCTGCCCCCGAAGTGGATCTTCCCTATCCGATTTGCCGCTACATCGTGCCGGCTGGCGAAGCCTTTCCTAGCGCGCTCGTGGAGCCCTGGACCCGGGGCCGACGACAGATCATCAACACCTACGGTCCCACGGAGGCGAGTACCGATACCAGCCGCCAGAGTTTGCGGCCGGGGGAGCCCGTCACCATCGGGTCGCCGTTCGCCAACGTCACCTACGTCATCCTCGCGGTTGATGAACTGCGCCCATTACCTCACGGAGAGGTTGGAGAGCTCTGCATCGGAGGCGTGCACCTCGCGCGCGGGTACCGCAACTTGCCGGAGCTCACGGCCGAAAAGTTCATCGCGCATCCTCAGTTCGGCCGCCTCTACCGCACCAGCGATAAATGCAAAATCGACATTCAAACACAGCGCGTACACCTCCTCGGCCGAATCGACTCGCAGCTCAAAGTGCGCGGGCATCGCGTCGAGGCACAGGCCGTTGAGGACATTCTCCAGACGCAGTTCAGCGAGATCGAGACCGCGGTTGTAGACTATCAGAACGAGGCGCTTGTCGCCTTTGTCGCGGCGCCTTCTGTCTGCGAAGGAGAGATCTCGGTGGTCGCTCGAGCGCCCGCGGCGTGGGCTGCCCGGGTGACGGCGGCGCTTGCCAAACAACTTCCAGAGCCGTCGGTCCCGACACGGATCTTACTTGTAGAAAAATTCGTCATGAATCCGGTCTCGGGCAAGATCGACCGGAAGTCGTTGCCAAACCTATCTCATCTGCCGAGAAGCGCCGAGCCGAAAGCGGAGGACGCCCGGAGGGAGACACTGGTCAGCGCGCGGGACACGGGGAAGGAGAAGTCGAGCCGCCTGATGCCGATGCGGGTATGGACCCTGAGAATGAGGAAGTATTGGCGATCTGCAGGGCCGTGTTCGAGACGCAGTTGGGATTGGATGATGGGTTCCTTGAGGCTGGTGCGCATTCGATCCTCATCGCGCGCTTGGCGCAGCAACTACAAGCTTCGGGATGGGAGGTGCCTGTCCGGGCGCTCCTGAGTGACTGCAACACTGCGCGAAAAGTGGCGAGCCGTCCGCGAGCGCTCCGGCGGACCTCCAAGGTTGCTGCCGGCCCGGTGAGATGCTGTGAGGACAGCGTCGAGCACGATCAGGTCGCGGCGGAGGTACTCCCCGTCGGATACTTCACCGCCCTGCAGGTCCTCTTCGCAATATTTTTGTATTCCCCGGGCTTAGTGGTCATCCTCGTCGCCCTGGACCTCGCCGACGTCGGAACCTTTTTCACGACCGCCACCCTGTGGGAGTTTATCATCGCCGGCCTCTTCCTGTACTTGCTCGGCCTGGTCACGCCCTTCGCCGGCCTGCTCTGGGTCATGACGATAAAATTCTTCATGGGCGGTGACATCTACAAGAACAATGTGACCCCGGGCGTGTATCCCAAGTGGAGCAGAATGCACCTGCGGATCTGGTGTATCGGACGGCTGCAGAACATGGTGCTTCTCACGCTGCGTACGCTGTACCGCAGCGCCGCGCTCATGGCATTCGTGTTGCGGCAGCTTGGCGCCAGCGTGGGCGACAACCTTCAGTGCGCGCACGATGCTCACCTGTCCGGGCCGCTGGATTTGATCTCCATCGACGACAATGTCGCCATCCAGACCGGAGCGTACATTCAAGCCACGAGTTGGTCGGGACAGTCCCTGCATGTCGGCCCTGTTCGCCTCGCAAGCGGGTGCAAGATCGGAATGCGAGCCGCCATCGCCAACGATGTGACTGTTGGCCCGGGGAGTTGGATCACTCCGTTCACCCCCATTCTCGCCAGCGTGGGTTCTCACGAGATGTGGAAGGAGCTCCCGCGCGCCTCAGCGGTCGCTGCACGGAGCTCAGGCGCACAGCGGGATATTGCCAGTACGCGTCTCCGATTTGGTTGCTGGAAGCGCTCAACATCGCAATGCAGATCTTCATATCCTTTTGGCTCATTGTGGTCCCCACCGCTGCGATCCTGTGGTTCGCAAGCGGCCTGATACCCGCCGCGGACGCTGAGCTTTCCGGTGACTACTTCAGAGTGACGCCGCTCTGGGAGATACTCTGGCACCTGAGCCTCTACGCGTTCATCACCACCGGGCTCACCCTCACCGTGACCGCTCTGCTGGAATGCCTCTTCATCCGCTGCACGGCTGCTTCGCCGGGCCTCTACCCTTCGCGCGGGTTCAGGGCAGCTCTCCTCATGTACAGAAAATATCTAATGGACCGCATCCAGAGACAGTGGACCTGGACCATCACCGGGCAGTACCTGCGAGCGCTCGCCGGCATGCGCTTCCCGCGCGTGGGTGCGTCGGAGTGCGACCTCATGTTCAATCTCGTCCCGGAGCTTGCCAGTGCTGACTCCAAGTCTTCTGGTCCAATGGCTGTTTCACCAACATGCTCGATTATGGCGCCGAACATATCAAGCTACGTCAGCTCGACATGCCCCGGAATTTCTTCAGCGGCAACAACTGCGTGGCGGAATACGGTCATTTCCCGTCCAACTTCCTCGTCGGCGTCTCCACTGCAGCCAGTGATATACAATTCCGGCGACAGATGCGGTCGCGGCCAGGCGAGCCCATCACGGTAGCGGGAAACCCGGCGGTGAAATTCGCGAGCGCCTCGTTCGAGGCGGCGAACAAAACCCAACGGCGTCCGGATTTTCCCCTCTTCTTGACCCGCATCTTCCTCTTTGATTTCTTCACGATCGGTATTCTGCCCATCACCGAAGGGCTGATCTTCGCAATCCTGTACATTTGTTTGTTGCGAGCCGGCGTACACCCATTGGCCATTGCGGCGATTGCTTTGTTGTTCACGGAAGTCAGCCTGGTTCTGATCTGCATCGCGACGAAGAAGTCCCTGGTCGGCAGCAAATGGGGCGCCGATGATTCGGCGCCGTTCTGGTCCTGGCGGCACTTCGCCTACTTTTTCGTACAGGACTGCTTTTTTGTCTGGTGCAGAGGCGCTCTCTGGTTCTGCGCCGGGACTATCCTGTCGAATTCCATTCTGCGGTGGATGGGATGTCAGATTGGGGACCGAACAATCCTGGTGCAACCGATGCAGTGCTCCGACTGGAACGCGGTGACCTTTGGCAACGACTGTGTTGTTGATGGCGTTCTGCAGCTTCACACCTTCGAGAACATGGTGCTGAAGGTGAAGAGAACGCGAGTGGGAGGACGGCTGCACCGTCTGCTTTGGTGCCACGGTGATGGGCGGCGCGGTCATCGAGCGGGACACGACGCTCTTGCCGTTGTCACTGGTCCTCAAGGAGATGCATCTGCCGACAGCCATCTACGAGGGAAGCCCCGTGGAGCCTGCAAGTGTCACAAGATAGCGCGGGAATGCACGACGCCACCCGTTCGAGAACCCCGCCTCGCCCGGTTGACAACACCGACTGGCTGAAGACCGTCGCAATCATCTGCGTGTCGGCTGGTCATTTCGGCTTTTTCTTCATGGATGACGAGCAGTGGTGGAGCGTTTTCGGACGCTTTGCGGCTCCGCCGTTTTTCTTTCTTGTGGGCTACGCGCAGAACCGGACTGTCCCGCTTCACTGGATATGGATCGGCGTCATTCTGACTCTGCTCGAAAGCTCGAACGCCGATTGGACCTGGGTGGCACCGAACATTCTTTTGAGTCTCGCACTCATCCGCCTTGCACGTCCCTATGTGCAGATGCTTGTGCAACGTCACGGCTGGGCTGCCTTCGTCCTCCCGTCTCCACATTTCTTGTGGTGCTGCCGGTAGCGGCGAAGCTCGTCGACTACGGCGCGGAGGGGTGGCTGTGGGCGCTGTTCGGCTTATGCCAGCGCCAATATGTCGACGGCATATCCGCCGTCGGCAGCGGCGGCGAAACTCAACGCTCGTCAGCATCCGCGTTGGCTGCGACCCAGACCGCCGGCCTGATGCGGCTTCTGGCCTGCTTGGTCGCTGCGGGTCGTCTTCGTCTGGCAGGAGCAAAAGGAGTTCTCGTTTCCGCCAATTCATTTGGCTGTCGTTATTTTGGGCGTCGGCGTTCTGTCGGCCAGCCTGTGTCTATTCAAGCGTGGCGAGAGCCGCATCCAACCTCCGGAGAAAATAGCCAGCACGCTTCGCTTCATCGGTCGGTATACTCTGGAAATATACGCTATCCAGCTTGCCGGCTCCGAGCTCATTGTAAAGTTGGTGCCTGGTCTCTCCCCTGAGCCGACGGAGCCGTGGGTGAGCACATTGCCGCCGGTGATCCGAGCGAACGGAGCGAGCATGACGGCGGTCCGCGTTCCGCCGCGCTGTCGGAGCGGGTGATGGCCCGAGTGGCGGAGGATTGGCGCTGCTTTCATGCCCAGAGCGCCGCCGTCGAGATCGCGCTCGAGCTCCCGATCGCGTTCTTTCGCGATCCGGCAGACCAACCTTGCGCGCAGACCCGTTTCGGAAGTTTCAGTCACAGAGCGGCCCGTTATAATAAGTGGCCACACTTGCACGGCAGAATGCTTAGGCCGGATATCTTGGGGAAGCCATGACCGGGACCGCCACCACTCGGCTAAGTGCTGGCTATTCCACTGCGACCGCGGAGTCCGTGAGCAATTTCCTGGCAACGCAATATGCCCTGCAGAGCCCGATCGAGTGCACCCTTCTTCGTCGAGGCTTTAACGACAGCTTCGAGGCGCTGGCTGCGGACGGACAACGCTACGTTCTGCGGCTGTCGTGTCGGCGACTTCGAGGTGAGGCGGACGTCGCCTCGGAAACCGATTTTTTGGCTTATCTGGATGCGGTTGGTGTTCCAGTTGCCGCCCCGGTGCCCGCGCGTGACGGAGCGCTGTTCACGTCCGCGCTTCTGCCTGAAGGATCGCGTCCGGCGGTGCTGTTCCGCCTTATTGAGGGGCGAAGTCCGAAAGCTGACGTCGCCATTGACGCGCGGGCGCAAGGTGTAACGCTGGCTCGCATCCACGCGGCGGCAAAGGACTATGGGGGTACGAAGGCAACACGCTATCGCCTGGATTTAGATCATCTCCTGCATCGTCAAGTCGCCGCGGTGATGGGAGTGAGGACATTGGCCACAAAGACGGTGGAGTATCTCAAGGGGCTGACGTCACGCCTTGCGGCTTCCGTTGCCGCTGCAGATGACCTGACCTGGACATTCTGTCACGGCGACTGTCACGGGGGCAACGCGCGCATCGCAGAAGATGGGCCCCGATCGGGACAGGCTATCTTCTTCGATTTCGATGACGGCGGCCCCGGCTACCTGGCCTACGACGTCGCCGTGTATCTCTGGGCCAACGTCTTCCTTCAACGTCGGATGGCGATGTGGCACGCCTTCATCGATGGTTATCGTTCCATTGGCCCGATCACCGCTGAATCCGACTTCGATGCGTGATCTCAACCGATCGACGCAACACCTTCTAATCTTGCCAGATGAGGAGGTATGCGCATGGATGCACGGACCTGGTTCACGCCGAAGCAGAAGGCTGAGCTCTGGGAGCGCTGGAAGAGCGGTCAATGTGTAGCGGACATTGCCCGAGCGCTCGAGAGGAGGAACAAGAGCGGTGTCTATCGGATCTTAGGTCTCAACGGAGGAATTGCGCCGGCGCCACGCCGCAGAGCTCGGGTAGCGCTGAGGGCGATGAGCGCGAAGAGATTTCGCGTGGTATTGCGGCCGGTCAGTCGATGCGGCAAATCGCACAGAGGCTCGGGCGATCACCCTCGACTATCAGTCGAGAGATAAGGCGTAACGGTGGCTGCAGCGCCTACCGCGCAAGCGAAGCTGAGACGAGTGCCTGGGAGCGGGCATTGCGCCCGAAGTCTTGTCGCTTGGCGCGCCATTCGGAGTTACGATGGCGGGTCGCGCAGAAGCTCGCACTCCAGTGGTCCCCGGAGCAGGTCTCTGGCTGGCTGAAGCGGCAATTCCCTGCCGACCAAGGCATGCAGATATCTCACGAGACGATCTATCGCAGTCTCTTTATTCAGACGCGCGGCGTGCTGAAGAAGCAGCTAATGGCGCACCTGCGTACAGCGCGGCAAATGCGTCAAGCCAAGGGCGGCACTACGAAGAGCGGATTGGGACAGATTGTCGATACCGTCTCCATTCGTGAACGGCCAGCCGATGCCGATGACCGTGCCGTGCCAGGTCACTGGGAAGGTGACCTCTCTGCGGAGCGAACAACACGCACATCGTGACGCTCGTCGAACGCCATACTCGCTTTGTGATGCTTCTCAAGGTGCCGAGCAAGGACACGGCGACTGTAGTAGCCGCGCTCGGCAAGCACGTGAGCAAACTGCCTCAGCAACTGTGCCGCTCCTTGACCTGGGATCGAGGTAAGGAGATGGCTGACCACAAGAACTTCACCATCGCCACAAAAATTCAGGTTTATTTCTGCGATCCACGCAGTCCTTGGCAGCGCGGCACCAACGAGAACACCAACGGCTTACTGCGACAGTATTTCCCGAGGGGAACAGATCTATCGCGTTTCTCTCAGGCGCACCTGAACAGAATTGCCCTGCGGCTCAATCAACGCCCACGAAAGACCTTGGGCTTTGAAACACCCGCCGATAAACTACGAGCCGTGTTGCATTGACCGATTGAACCCACCATGCATTGAGATCTATTCGTGCCGATTCGGCATATTTGGTTGATGGGTGAATATGCCGGCCGCATTGCGGAATGGGGAAGCGAGGCGGTTCCCGCTGCTTGGCTGGCCCAGCAAGCGGACTTGTTACAGGCATGGGAGGATGAAAAGCTGCCCGCTGGGCTCTTTAGCTCTCCTTCGCATCGGCTCGATCATGTCCGGTTGAGCATGCGAGGGCGAAACGAGCTTGAAGCCAGAGTCGCGGAGCGAACTGCGGAGCTGACAATGACACCTGAGATCGCGAGGCATAAAGGAACTGAAGACGAGCTGCGTGCCATTATCGATAACGCACCGGTATTCCTCTGGTCCGACTTGCCCGACGGATATTGCGATTTCCTCAATCAGCCTTGGTTGACCTATTTCAATCTTTCCTTGCAAGAGGCGCAAGGCGCCGGCTGGGCGACGCTGCTCCATCCCGACGATGCTGCGCACCATCTGGAAAGTTGGCAAAAGTCGGTATCGACCGGTATCCCGTTCGAGACCGAAGCGCGATTTCGACGTCCCGATGGTGAATATCGATGGTTCCTGAACCGTGCCAACCCGCTGCGTGACAAAACGGGAAGGATCGTCAAGTGGTATGGAACAAACATCGATATTGAGAATCTGAAGCGAACCGAGAGAAGGCTACGTCAAAGCGAAGCTTATCTGGCCGAAGCACAGAGGCTGAGCCACACCGGTACCTGGGCCTTCAATCGGAGACAACAACGCTCTATTGGTCGGAGGAGAGCTACCAGATCTGGGGGTTTGATCCGCTGCAGGGCCTCCCGAGCCGCGAAACTATGTGGCAACGGATCCATCCAGACGATCGAGACAGGGTGCGCCAAGAGGCCCAGGACGCACGGCGCCAGAAAAGAGACTACGCGGTCGAGTTCAGAATCGTACTACCGGATGGAACAGTCAAATATCTCGAAGCGATTGGCCGTCATCTGTTCTCCGCGCGACGGAGAGCTTGTCGAGGTTGTCGGCACAAACGTCGATGTGACGGAGCGCAAACGCGCCGAGAAAGCATTGCGGGAGAGCGAAGCGAAGATTCGGCGCCTGGTCGACGCCAACATCATCGGCATCTTTATCTGGGATCTCGACGGCCGGATCATCGAGGCCAACGACGCATTTCTCCGCATGGTCGGCTACGACCGTGAGGATCTCG
>ERZ1370068.4319-contig-3398_pt1 | contig 78460 bp, 119 predicted proteins | sample MGYA00561227_ERZ1370068 | MGnify/ENA primary metagenome ERZ1370068 (study PRJEB38410, sample SAMEA6850437) | metagenome | study: Metagenomic assessment of the ecological functions of the soil: analysis of the soil microbiota associated with the... | reverse complement strand
CACTCTGCCTTGATATCGCGGATCGCTTGTCGATCTGCGCCAACAGGGCTTAAGCTGGAAGCCGCCAGTTCGTCGACCCCGTCGCATAGGTCCCCATCATGACTTGATCTTCGCCAATCGCCTCCTCGCACGCTTGGCGCTCGCCGCTCGTCCAGCGCCTGACCGATGCCGGAAACTCGGCTCAGATCGCGCCACGTTCTTTCGACGTCACCGGGCGTTCTCGCCAGCCTGATGTCAGCGCGCCGCCAGCTCAATCTGCTTTCCGTCCAGATTTGCCGATATCGCGGCGTCGATAACCCGTTGCGACCAATCGGCGCGACCGCTGCCTCCACGGCCCATTCCGACGTCAGCTGGCTGGGCCACCATGCCCACCGCCAGTACGACGCCGACCGCGCCGGCGAGGCCCAGTTTGTACCCGATGCGATTGAGCTTGGATCATGTCAGCGAACCCCAAATTGCCCAAAACGCGGAATCGACCCCCGCAAGCGGTCGGCAGCGCACCGCGCCGCACAGCCACCAGATCTTGTAAACAAACTGGTTAATTTTTGACTGGGTGGAACTACGGGGGCTACCGACCGGGCGGCCAAAAGAACGCAAAAGCCCGGCCCTTTGGAAGCTGACTCTTCCGGTTGCCGGCTGTGGCTGCCCGGACCGAATTGAGGAACTTGCCGACCTCGAGCTTGAGGCGGTTGCTGTCGCCGGACAGCGACTGCGCCGCGGAGAGCACCTGCGACGAGGCCGATCCGGTCTCGCTGGCGCCGCGCTGCACGTCGGTGATGTTGGACGGAGACCTGCTGGGTGCCCTGCGCGGCCTGCTGCACGTTGCGGGAAATTTCCTGGGTCGCGGCACCCTGCTCTTCCACCGCGGCGGCGATGGTCGATGAAATCTCCGACAGCTTTTCGATGGTGCCGCCGATTTCCTTGATGGCGTTCGACCGACTCCTGCGTCGCCGCCTGGATGCCGGTGATCTGCTGGCCGATCTCGCCGGTGGCCTTCGCGGTCTGCTCGGCCAGCGCCTTCACTTCGGACGCCACGACCGCAAAGCCGCGGCCGGCTTCGCCGGCGCGCGCCGCCTCGATGGTGGCGTTCAGCGCCAGCAGATTGGTCTGTCCGGCGATGGTGTTGATCAGTTCGACGACGTCGCCGATGCGGGCTGCCGCCTTCGACAATTCGCTGACGCGGTCGTTGGTCTTGCGCGCCTGATCGACGGCCTCGTTGGCCATCCGCGCCGATTCCTGCACCTGACGGCTGATCTCGTTGACCGATGAGGCCATCTCCTCGGTGGCGGAGGCCACCGACTGCACGTTGGTGGAGGCTTCCTCGGACGCCGCCGCGACCGTGGTGGTCAGTTGCTGCGAGCGCTCGGCGGTCGCCGTCAGCGTGCTGGCAGAGGCTTCGAGCTGCGGTCGAAGCCGACGATACGGTCTGCGACGATCTCGCCGATCATCGATTCGAAGTCGCGGGTGATACTGTCGACCCGGCGGCCGCGCTCGATCTTGGCTTCTGCGTCAGCGTGCGGCGGCCTCATCGGCGGCTTTCTTCGCGATCAGCGCCTGCTTGAACACCTGCAGCGGTCTCGGCCATCGCGCCGATCTCGGTCTTCTCGCCCTGATGCGGCACCTCGCGCGGTCAGGTCGCCCTTGCCCAGCGCCTGCATCGGCGTGACGATGGATGCGATGCCAGCGGACACGTCGCGCACCAGATAGAAGCCGCAGCGCCGATGCCGATGACAACGGCGAGTAGCGAGCGATCGACAGCACGCATCTTGAAGGCAGTGTCGTAATTGCTTGCCGCGTCCTGCGAGCCTGCCGCGTCCGGCACCTTGCTATTGAGCATCGATGTCCTTCTTCAGCGATCTCGTCGGCCTTGAGCGCCGGCAAGTTGACGGCCTTGGTATTCAGGACGTGAGCCCGTGGCCATCCTTGTCCGGCGTCCTTGCGCGACAGCGCCAGCACCTCCTGCGTACGCCTTCGAGATATTCAGTCCCAGGAGCGTGCTGACCACTCGTCGTAGAGCGCGCGCTCCTCAGGCGAGGTGATCAATGGCTTCATAGGCCTTGCGCGGCTTTGTCGGTGTTGCTGATCCACTACGGCGAGCCAGCATCTTCTCTGACAGCCTGCTTTCCAGCGTCGTCGGTGGCAAGCATGTGCTCGCGGATCGACGTTGCGATAGGTGATGACGCCGGCCCGCAGATCGCCGAGCAACGCGAACGCTCGGCAGCCAGTTGGTCGCGATATCAACCGTGGTGGCGTTGATCGCCCGCATGTCTGCGCTGACTGCCAGCAGCCCCATGCCCGTCATCGCGACGAGCAGGCAGCGCAACGACGGCTGATGATCTTGGCGCGGATCGAGTACTTGGCGAGCATGGATGGGATCTCTCGGCGTTGGGCGCGTTGAGCGCTTCGCCGTGGTTGCGCCATCGGAACGCAAAGTTGAGTCTGCCGACAGAACGAACCAGTACCGTCCTCAGGCTTCGCGTTAATTTGTTATCCCGTAGAATTACGGAGGCCAACAGCCGTCGACCAGATGAAATGAACGTGAGGCAGCGTTCAGCGCATCAGCTTCAGCGCATCGGAGAAAAATTCCGGGCCGCCGAAATTGCCTGATTTCAGCGCCAGCAGCATCGTCGCCGTTCGTTGGCGCCGACGGCGCGCAGCACCGGCACGCCCGCGGCGATTTCCGCGCCGACCAGAAAGCCGGGAATTTGCAGGCGATCGACCACGGCGCCTGAGGTTTCACCACCGGCGACCACCAGCCGGCGCACGCCCGACCGCACCAGTCCTTCGCGCGATATCGGCCATCGCCTGCTCGATGGCATGTCCGGCTGCATCGCGGCCATGACGCGATTGCAGGGCTGCGACCTCGTCCGGCGTCGCGCTGCTGGCGATCAGGATCGGACCTCTGCCGAGCCGCTCGCCGGCCCAGGCCAGCGCGCGGCGCGCTTCGTCCTTGCCCGCGACCACGCGGTCGGGATCGAGATGCAGCACCGGCATCGCCTTCTCGGCGTTGGCGATCTGCTGCAGCGTCGCCTGCGAACAACTGCCGGCAAGGCACGCCGCCGGCCCGCCGACCGGCGCGTCGGCGATCGCGGTCGGCCGCATCCGGTCTGACGTTGGCCGAGGCGACCAGCGCCCGCGCCAATCCAAGCCCGATGCCGGATGCGCCGACCGACAGCCGATGATCCAGCGCCACCGCGCCGATGGTCTCCGAGGTCGCGGTCGAATACCGCATCGACGATGGCGGCGCCGAAACCCTTGGCGGCGAGATCGGCAAGCCGCGCGCGCACCGCATCCGGACCGCGCGCGAGCGTCGCGAGATCGACGAGCCCGACTTTGGTCTTGCTCTGGCGCGCCAGCACCCGCACCAGATTGGAATCGTGCATCGGATTGAGCGGATGATCCTTCAGCGGGCTTTCGTTCAGCGGCACGGAGCCGACGAACAGATTGCCCTGATAGACGGTGCGGCCGGTTTCGGGAAAGGCCGGCGTCACCAGCACGATGGCGTCGCCGGAATCGGCGCGCAGCGCATCCATCACCGGGCCGATATTGCCGGCGTCGGTGGAATCGAAGGTCGAGCAGATCTTGAACAGCACGTGGCCGGCGCCGCGGCCGCGCAGCCACTTTTCCGCCGCGCGCGAGCGCGTTACCGCAAGGCCCGCCTCGATCGAGCGGCTCTTCAGCGACACCACCACCGCGTCGACCTCGGGCAGCGCGAGATCGTCGGCGGGCACGCCGATGGTCTGCACCGTGCGCAGGCCGCAGCGGGTCAGCGTGTTGGCGAGATCGGAGGCGCCGGTGTAGTCGTCGGCGATGCAGCCCAGCGCCAGCGTCACGGCTTTACTCCGGCGTAGGGCTTGAACCAGCCGAGGCCATCGGTGGTCTTGCCGCGCGGGTTGTATTCGCAGCCGACAAAGCCGCCATAGCCGAGCCGGTCGAGCTCGGCGAACAGGAACGGATAGTTCAATTCCTCGCCGTCGGGCTCGTTGCGCGACGGGATGCTGGCGATCTGGATGTGGCCGATGATCGGCATCATCTCGCGCAGCCGCATGGTGACGTCGCCATGGATGATCTGGCAGTGATAGATGTCGAACTGCAGCTTCAGGTTCGGGATCTTCAGCTCGTTGATCAGGTCGCGCGCGAACACGAAATCGTTGAGGAAATAGCCGGGCACGTTGCGCGGATTGATCGGCTCGATCACGACGTCGAGGCCGTGGGGCGCGAAGAACTCCGCCGCCCACGCCACCGATTTGTAGAACGCCTCGACCGCCTTGCTGATCGCCTGCGGTCGGCAATACCCGCCATCAGATGCAGCCGCTTGACGCCGGTCGCCTGCGCATAGGGCAGCGCGGTGCGCAGGCTCTGCTGCAGATCGGCAAAACGGTCCGGCAGCGCGGCAAAGCCCTTTTCGCCGGCGTCCCAATTGCCCGGCGGCAGGTTGAACAGCGCCTGCGTCAGGCCGTTGCCGTGCAGCCGCTTCGCCGACCGCTTCCGCCGGATGATCGTAGGGAAACAGGAATTCGACGGCGGTAAAGCCCGCCTTCGCCGCCGCCTCGAAGCGGTCGAGGAACGGCACTTCGGTGAACATCATGGAAAGATTGGCGGCAAAACGGGGCATCGGCTGTCCTCTTGTGATCTTGCTGTTACTTCGGCTCGCCCGGCAGATGCGTGCCGGTGACCCGGGCATACATCCGCGCCACCGAGGCGTCGTCGTCGCGGCCCATGCCGGACGCCGCCGTCATCAGGAACATCTGCAGCGCCGCGGCCGCGACCGGCACCGGGAATTTCGCGCTGCGCGCCATGTCCTGAATGATGCCGAGGTCCTTGACGAAAATCTCCACCGCGCTGCGCGGCGTGTAGTCGCCGTCGAGCACATGCGGCACGCGGTTCTCGAACATCCAGGAATTGCCGGCGGAGGCCGTGATCACCTCATAGACTTTCCGGATATCGAGGCCCTGCTTGGCGGCGAACGCGATCGCCTCCGAGGCTGCCGCAATATGCACGCCGGCGAGCAGCTGGTTGATCATCTTGAACGCGGCGCCCTCGCCCGCGGCGTCGCCGAGTTCGTAGAGCTTTGCCGCCATCGCATCGAGCGCCGGCCGCGCCTTGGCGAACGCCGCGCGGACTGCCGGAGGCCAGAATGGTGAGTTCGCCCTGCGCCGCGCGCTGCGCGCCGCCGGAGATCGGCGCGTCGAGATAATGCCGCCCGGTCGCCTCCAGTTGCTTCGCCAGCCGCCGCGCGACATCAGGGTCCATGGTCGCGGAGGAGACGAACACCGCGCCCTTGGCAAGCGTTTCGGCGACGCCAGTCGTCGCCGAACAGGATGGTTTCGGTCTGCGCGGCGTTGACGACGACGCTGACGACGATGTCGGCTGCCTTGGCGGCTTCCGCCGGCGTTCTGGCGCCCTTGCCGCCGTCGGCGACGAACCGCGCCACGCTGTCGGCCGAGACGTCGCAGCCGGTCACCTCGAAACCCGGCGCGCCGCAGCGAGGTCGCCATGCCAAACCCCATCGAGCCGAGCCCGATCACGGCGACGCGCGGTTTTGGCTGGATTCAGGCATACGGCGGTCCCTCAGCGTTTCCTTGCCGCCATTGCTCCGGCGGCTTTGCCTCTGGGTATCACGGCTTGGCCGCGCTGCCAAAGCGTGAGACAAGGCGGCAAAACAGGGATACTGCCATGACCGAAACCAGGCTCCGCGAGGAAATCTGCCGCCTCGGCCGCTCGCTGTTCGAGCGCGGGCTGACGCCGGGCTCATCCGGCAATATCAGCGTGAAACTCGACGACGGCGGCTGGCTGGTGACGCCGACCAACGCCTCGCTCGGCTTCCTCGACCCGGCGCGGACTGTCGCGGCTCGGCGCCGACGGCCGGCTGGTCTCCGGCGACGCGCCGACCAAGGAAGTGCCGCTGCATACCGCGCTCTACCAGACCCGCAGCGCGCGCGCGCGCCGTGGTGCATCTGCATTCGACGCATTCGGTGGCGCTGTCGATGCTGCCCGAGATCGATCCGCGCGCCGCGCTGCCGCCGATGACGGCCGTATTATCTGATGAAATGCGGCGCGACCGCGCTGGTGCCGTATTATCGGCCGGGCGATCCGGCGGTCGCCGACGCGATCAAGGGACTGGCCGGAAAATATTCATCCGTGCTGCTCGCCAATCACGGCCCGGTGGTGTCGGGCGATACGCTGGAAGCCGCGGTGTTCGCGATGGAAGAGCTGGAAGAAACCGCAAAACTCTATCTGCTGCTGCGCGGGCTGAACCCGCGGTATCTGTCGCCGGAGCAGGTGGCGGATTTGTCGAAGACGTTCGGGCTGGCGCTGCCGGAGCATGCACGCACATCGCCAATGCTGCGTCATCGCGGAGCGTGCGCAGCCACGTCTTCGGCGAGCCTCGAATGATGGGCTACAGACGCGATATGCGGCCCATGCGTCGAGCGCGCGCAATGAACGCTCCTCGGATGCGGTTGCACGAGCGGAGAGACCGCAGCATCACAGCCCCAGATACGCCTTGCGCACGTCCGGATTGCTCGCTGATCTCGGCCGCTGCGCCCTGCATCAGCACGCGGCCGGTCTGCAGGATGTAGGCGCGGTCGGCGATCTCGAGGCACTCCGCCATCCGCTGCTCGACGATCAGCACGGTCATGCCGGCGTCGCGGATGCGCTTCGACCGCCTGGAAGATCTCATCGACCAGTTTTGGCATGATGCCCTGCGACGGCTCGTCCAGCATCAAGAGCCGCGGCCGCGTCATCAGCGCGCGGCCGATCGCCAGCATCTGCTGCTCGCCGCCGGACAGCGTTTCGGCGCGCTGCTCCAGCCGCTCCGACAACGCGCGGAAACAGCTTGAACACCAGATCGAGCGGCTCGTCGCGATCGGCTTCGCCGCGGTAGAGATAGCTGCCGAGCCGCAAATTGTCGCGCACCGACAGCCGCGGAAACAGCCGGCGGTTCTCCGGCACATAGGCGATGCCGCGCGCGGTGATGACGTGCTGCGCCATGCCGTCGATCCGCGCGCCGTCGAAGGTGACGGTGCCGGAGCGCGGGCGCTCGGCGCCGGCGATCGATTTCAACAGCGTCGACTTGCCGGCGCCGTTGGCGCCGGCGACGCAGACGATCTCGCCCTTGGCGACCTCGATCGAGACCGCCGAGATCGCGACCAGCCCCTGATAGGCGGTGGTGACTTCATGCACCGACAGCATGACGATCCCCAAGATAGGCGCTGATGACTTTCGGATCGCGGACGACGTCGGTCAGGCTTGCCCTCGACCAGCACCTTGCCGAGATCGAGCACGATGGCGCGGTCGACCAGCGGCATCACGATTTCCATGACGTGCTCGACCATCAGCACGGTGACGCCGGTGGTCGCGCACCTTGCGCACCAGTTCGACGCCGGTCTTGCGCCTCGACCGGCGTCAGGCCGGTGAGCACTTCGTCGAGCAGCAGCAGTTTTGGCTCGGTCGCGAGCGCGCGCGCGACCTCGAGCCGGCGCTTCTCGGACGGGACCAGATCGCTGGCGAGCACGTCGGCGCGCGCGGCAAGCCCGCAGAATTCCAGCACCTCGTGCGCCTTGCGGCGCGCCTCGCGCATCACGGTGGTGCGGACCAGCGCGCCGACGATGACGTTGTCGATCACCGTCATGGTCTCAAAGCTTTTCACGACCTGGAAGGTGCGGCCGATGCCGCGCTGGCAGCGCTCCGCCGCCGGCAGCGCGGTGACGTCCTCGCCGTCGAACCAGATCGAGCCTTGCGTCGGCGGCAGCACGCCCGCGATCAGATTGAACAGCGTCGACTTGCCGGCGCCGTTCGGACCGATCAGGCCGACGATCTCGCCGCGCCCGACCGAAATCGAGACATCGCTGTTGGCGATCAGGCCGCCGAAGCGCTGCCAGACGCCGCGGGTTTCCAGCAAGGCGCCGTCATCGCGCCGCCTCCTTGCGCTGGGCGAGAACAGTCCGACCAGGCCCTGCGGCCGCGCCAGCGAGATCAGGACGATCAGCGTGCCGTAGACGATCAGGTCGACGCCGCGGCCGGAGCCGCCGATGAAGGAGCGCGTCAACTCGGTGAGCGGGATCAGGATCACCGCGCCCAGCACCGGTCCCCACAGCGTGCCGATGCCGCCCAGCACCGCAGGCAGCGCCATCAGCAGCGAGAACTGGAAGCCCATCACGCTTTCGGGATCGATATAGGAGACGAACTGCGCGTAGAAGCTGCCGCCGACCGCGACCAGGAACGCCGACACCGCGGCCGCGCCCATCTTGGAATTGAACACGACCACGCCGAGGCTTTCGGCGGCGTCCGGATTGTCCTTCACCGCGCGCCACCAATAGCCCCATTTGGAATCTTCCAGCCACCAGGTGACGAACCAGGCGACGCAGGCCAGCGCCAGCGCGAAATAGAAATACGGCAGCTTGCTGCGCGGTGAACTGGAACTTGAGCCAGCTGTCGCCGCGCACGGGAATATCGATGCCGAGCGCGGCGCCGGCCCAATCCCAGTTCTGGAACAGCAGCAGCGCGATCTCGGCGATGACGATGGTGGCGATGACGAAGTAATGCCCGCGCAGGCGGAAGCAGGGATAGCCGAGCGCCATCGCGATGAGCAGCCGAGATCAGCGCCGCCGCCGAGCATGCCGAACCACGGCAGCACGCCGAATTTGGTGAACAGCAGCGCGGTGGTGTAGGCGCCGAGCCCGAAATACAGCGCGTGGCCGAGCGAGATCTGCCCGCAATAGCCGGACGAGGATGTTCCAGCTCTGCGACAGCGCCGCATACATCAGCGTCAGCACCATGATGTTCTGGACGTAGACGTCCTTCACGAACAGCGGCACCAGCGCGGCGATCGCCGCAAGACAAACTGCGACGATCAGGTCGCGGCGGCGGCGCTGGGCGAAAGTCCGTATCCATCACATCGACCCGAACAGGCCGCGCGGCCGGATGAAGACGACCAGCAGATAGACCGCGTAGATGCCGACCGACTTCAGCGACGGCGGCAGGATCAAGCGCGGTGGTGGCCTCGACCAGGCCGACGATGATGCCGCCGGCGAAGGCGCCGAACACGCTGCCGAAGCCGCCGAGCGCCACCGTGACATAGGCGATCAGCGCGAACGACGCGCCGACGTCGGGATAGATGTAGAAGAACATCGCCATGATCGCGCCGGCGAGCCCGACCAGCGCCGCGCCGAGGCCCCAGCCCAGCGCGAACACCCTGTTCTTGTCGATGCCGACCAGCGCCACCGCGCCGGCATCCTCGCGGGTCGCTTCCGAGCGCGCGGCCGAAATCGGTGCGGTTGATGAAGAAATACAGCGCGCCGAAGGCCGCGATCGAGACCAGCGCGCCGACCAGTTGCGGCACGGGCAGGAAGATGCCGCCGACCGAGACGGTCTTGCCGCCGAGCCAGGAATGGGTGACGCTGCGATAGTCCGGCGTGAAGAAGAACTGCGCCAGGCCGCGCATGACGATGGCGAGCCCGAAGGTCGAGAAGATCTGCACCATGCCGGCATTGGCTTTGGCCCGCACCGCAAAGCGCACGATCAGCAGATAGACCACCGCGCCGAACACGAACAGCGCCGCCGCGACCAGCGGCGCCGACAGCAGCGGATCGATCGGCGAAGAACGCGAACAGGAAGAACGTCGCGTACATCGCGATCATCAGGAATTCGCCGTGCGCGAAGTTCACGACGTCCATCAGGCCGAAGATCAGCGCCAGGCCGACGGCGATCAGCCCGTAGAGCAGCCCCATCAAGAGGCCGCTGGCCAGACTCTGGATGATGGTCTCGGCTGTCACCGGCATTGCCCCATCGCAGCGTCGTCCTGCGAACGCAGCGGATCCATAGCCACCGAAGTCGCAGCAATGAAGCGACGTGAGGCCACGATGAAATCGATGCTCCTCGGCGTATGGGTCCGCTGCGTTCGCAGCGACGACGCTGGCTGCTCGTCGATCGCTGTCCCTCGCCACTAGCGCTCGGCTCTACTTCATCGGCCAGACGGCTTCGGCGACGGCGGCCTGCGGCGGGAAGATGGTGACGAACTTGCCGCCGATATATTGCAGCAGCACCGGATCGGCGTCGTTGTTCTGGCCCATCTCGTCGAACTTGACGCGCTTCCACGGCATGATGGTCTGCTCGCCCGGCATGTCGGTCGCGACCAGCGCCTCGCGGATCTTTTCGCCGTCGGTCGACTTGGCGCGGTTGATGGCGTCCGCCATCACGATCAGGCCCATGAACTGCCGCGACGTGAAGTCGTTGAAGTCCTTGCCCGACTTTTCCTTGAACATGGCGTTGATCTTGCCGACCATCGGCCGCTTGGCGGCGAGATCGAGCGAGAAGCTGCCGCGCGAGATCACGCCTTCGAGCTTGTCGCCGACCGCGTCGTACAGCGCCTTTTCGGAGAAGCCGGCGTCCTGCGCGACGATCGGCGTTCGGCTTGTAGCCGAGCTCGGCCATGGTCTTGACCAGCAGGATGCCGTCGGTGGTGTAGCTCGAGGGCATCAGCACGTCGGCATTCGCGGCCTTGAGCTGCTGCACTTCCGCCGACAGTGACGGCGAGTTGGAGCGGTACTTGATGTCGGCGACGATCTTGTAGCCGCGCTCGCCGGCGAGCTTGAGCTGCGCGTTGCCGGAATCGGTGCCGAAGATGGTGTCCTCGTGGAACAGCGACAGCGTCTCGATCTTGGTGCCCTTCTTCTTCATGGCATCGAAGAAGTCGAACATCGCGGCCGAGAACATCTCGTCATGGGGAGCGGCGCGGAAATAGAATTTCGAGGCCGCGGCGATGCAGGCTCGGCGAGGAATTGTCCGCCGAGATGAACGGGATCTGATAGCGCTCGCAGATCTGGCTGACGGTGACCGCGACCGCGCTCTGATAGGTGCCGATGATGGCGCAGACCTTTTCCTGCGTGATCAGGCGCTCGGCTTCGGCGCGGCCCTTCTGCGGATCGGCCTGGTGGTCGGCGAACACGAGACGGACCTTGGCGCCGCCGAGGCCGGACAAGCCCTCGCCCTTCGCCAGCGGCAGATCGAAATCGTAGTTCTTGTTGATGACTTCAGCGCGCGGTCTCGTACGCCTTCTGGGCATCGACGCCGATCTGCGCGCTGGCGCCGGACAGCGGATAGATCACGCCGATCACCACTTCGGAAGTTTGCGCGCGGGCCGCGATCGGCAGCAGCGCGGCGGCGGCGGTGGCTCCAAGCAATACATTTCGGCGCGTGATGGTCATTGCGAGATCCTCTGTTGATCGGCAGCTATCGATGAAACGGTTGAAGCGTTGCGGTAAAGCCTCAAAGAACGGCAAGCGCTGCCCATTAAAGCACGGCAAGCTGCTTGTTCCTGAGATCGGTCACCAGCATCAATCCCGGCGCGTGCGTGATCGCAAACGGCAGCTTCGCCGCCGCGATCACCGCTTGCGGCGTCACGCCGCACGCCCAGAACACCGGAATTTCGTCGGCCTCGACCGGCACCGCGATCGCCGTAATCGGGCTTGTTGATATCGGCGATGCCGATCGAATGCGGATGGCCGAGATGAACCGGCGCGCCATGCACGGAGGGAAAGCGCGAGGTGATCTGCACCGCGCGGATCGCATCCGCCGGCTTGAACGGCCGCATCGACACCACCATCGGCCCGGCGAACGGCCCGGAGGCGCTGCAGGCGATATTGGTGCGGTACATCGGCACCCGCACGTTGCGCTCGATGTGGCGGATCGGCAGGCCGTCCGCCATCAGCGCTTCCTCGAACGAGAACGAGCAGCCGAGCACGAAGGCGACGAGATCGTCGCGCCAGTGCGCCATGATGTCGGTCGGCTCCTCCACCACCTCGCCGTCGCGCCAGACGCGATAGCGCGGCAGGTCGGTGCGGATGTCGAGATCGATGCCGAGCGCGGGAATGCGGGGATCGCCGACATCGGACATGCCGATGATCGGGCATGGCTTTGGATTGAGCTGGCAGAACCGGTGAAACGACGCCGCGAGCTTCTCCGGCAGGATCGCGAGATTGCCCTGGACAAAGCCGTTGGCGACGCCGGCCGTGGTGGCGGCCATGCCGGCGCGGCAGGCATGCCGCGGCCTGCGACGCTCGGCGATAGATCCGCCGTATCGTGGCCGGGTCGTTCCGTTCTCGCCAAGCCGGTCATCGATTGATCCTGCCTATTATCTCGACAGCACTCGCCACATATGGCTACTGATAATGTCTAATCGTCCTTTCTAATCATAGTTCGATAAATCTGATTTATCGATACGGAGGCACCGGATGCAATGGCTGGATTTCAAGGCAATCGAGACCTTCATGTGGGTGGTGACGCTCGGCAGCTTCCGCGGCGCCGCGCAGAAGCTCAACACCACCCAGCCCGCGATCTCGCAGCGGATCGCGCAGCTCGAACGCGAGGTGGGCGTGAAACTCCTGCAGCGCGACCGCCGCATGGTGCTCGCCGACGCCGAGCGGCCGGCAGTTGATGGTCTATGCCGAGAAGCTGATCGGGCTGCGCTCGGAAATGCTGGCGGTGGTCGGCGACCGCTCGGCGATGCGCGGCGTGCTGCGGCTCGGCGTCGCCGAGACCATCGTGCACACCTGGCTGTCGCAGCTGATCAAAAGCGTCAATCACGCCTATCCCAATCTCTCGCTCGAGATCGAGGTCGACATCACGCTCGAATTTGCGCGACGCGGCTGCTGGCGCAGGAAATCGAGCTCGCCTTCCTGCTCGGGCCGCTGACCGCGCCCGAGCGTCAGCAACCGCGTGTTGTGCGACTATCCGGTCGGCTTTCTGGCCAGTCCGTCGCTCGGCCTCGGCAACGGCCGGCTGACGGTGCACGATCTGGCGAAATTTCCGATCATCACCTTTCCGCGCAAGACCCAGCCCTACGAGATCGTGCGCTCGCTGTTCAACCGGCCCGACCTGCCGCCGATGCGGCTGCACGCCAGCGCCTCGCTCGCGACCGTCATCCACATGGCGATCGAAGGCCTCGGCATTGCCGTCATCCCGACCGCGATCGTCGAGAACGAACTGGCCGACGGGCGGCTGCAATTGCTGTCGACCAACCTGCAAATGCCGCCGCTGACGTTTTCGGCAAGCTGGCTGGCCTCCCCGGATACGGTCGCGGTCGAACGCGTGGCCGAACTCGCCGCCAAGCTCGCGCAGGGCGAGCGTCGTTGGTTGACGCGCCGCCGCGTGGCGCGTCATTGAAACAGCGCGTCGCGCGTATCGCTGAACTTCGGAACAGCCACATGACCAAGATCGCCTCCAACCTGCAAATCGATTCCGCCCGGCTGTGGGACACCATTCACGAAACCGCGAAATTCGGCGCCACGCCGAAAGGCGGCGTGCGGCGGCTGACGCTCGGGCCCGAGGACAAGCAGGTGCGCGACTGGTTCCGCGAGCGCGTGCGAGGCCGCAGGCCTCGAAGTGCATGTCGATGCGCTGGGCTCGATGTTCGGCCTGCGCAAGGGCCGCGACATGTCGAAGCCGCCGGTCGGCCTCGGCTCGCATCTCGATACCCAGCCGACCGGCGGCAAGTATCGACGGCGTGCTCGGCACGCTGGCGGCGCTCGAAGTGGTGCGCACGCTCAACGACGCCGGGATCGAGACCGAGACGCCGATCTGCATCGTGCAACTGGACCAACGAGGAAGGCTCGCGCTTCGCGCCGGCGATGATGGCGTCGGCGGCCTATGTCGGCGACTTCACCACCGACGACATTTTGTCGCGCAAGGATGCCGAGGGCGTCACGCGTGGCGCAGGCGCTCGACAGCATCGGCTATCGCGGCGCGAGCGCCGGTCGGCGACGCAGAAATTCTCGGGCTTCGTCGAACTGCATATCGAGCAGGGCCCGATCCTCGAGGCTGAGAACAAGACCATCGGCGTGGTCGATTCCGGCCAGGGCGTGCTGTGGTACGACGGCAAGATCACCGGCTTCGAGAGCCATGCCGGCTCGACGCCGATGCCGCTGCGCCGCGACGCGCTGGCGACGCTGTCGGAAATCGTGCTGGCGATGGAGAGCATCGCGAAGAAGCACGGCCCGAAGGCGGTCGGCACCATCGGCGAGGCCGTGATCGCCAACCCCTCGCGCAACGTCATTCCCGGCGAGATCGCCTTCACCGTCGATTGCCGCAGCGCCGATGCCGCGATCATGGATGCGCTCGACAAGGATTTGCGCAGCCGCGATTGCCGAGATCGCGGCGCGGCGCAAGGTCGAGGTCGCGCTCGACCTGGTCTGGCGCAAGCCGCCGACCGCATTTCGATCCGAAACTGGTCGACGCGGTCGAGAACGCCGCCAAGATGCTCGGCTATTCGCATCGCCGCATCACCTCCGGCGCCGGCCACGACGCCTGCAACCTCAACACCGTGATGCCGGCGGCGATGGTGTTCGTGCCCTGCAAGGACGGCATCAGCCACAACGAGCTGGAGGACGCGACGCAGGCCGATTGCGCGGCGGGCGCCAACGTGCTGATGCATACCGTGCTGGCGCTCGCCGGCGTCGCATCCTGATCAATCGAACCGATCGGAACTAGCGGAGAATTGCCGTGCGCGGAGTTTTCGTCGACGCCAATGAATCGCTGGCCGTGATCTTCGAGCGGCTGGAAAAGCCTGGCGATCCCAAGGTGCGGATCCACCGCGATCCCGACATCACGCCGGATCAGTATCCCGAGAGTGCTCGACGGCGCCGAGATCGCGATCGTCGATCACACCGCGCTGCCGACCGATATCGCGAAGCAATGCACCGGGCTGAAGCACGTCGTGTTTCTCGGCACCGGCGCGCGCAGCTACATGAATCCGGAAGAGCTCGCCGAGCTCGGCATCGCCGTGCACCTGATCAAGGGCTATGGCGACACCGCGGTCGCCGAGATGCGCGATCGCGCTGATGTGGGAGGCGCGCGCGCGGCATCGCCCAGATGGACCGCGAGATGCGCGCCGGCAACTGGCTGCGCGACGACGGCATGCAGCTGACCGGCAAGACGCTGGGCCTGATCGGCTTCGGCGGCATCGCCGCGGAAGTCGCGCGCATCGCGCTCGGCAGCGGCATGCGCGTGATCGCCTGGAACCGGTCGCCGAAGAAACATCCGAAGGTCGAGTTCGTCGAACTCGACGAGCTGCTGACCGAGAGCGACGTGATCTCGATCGCATCTGCTGTTGAACGACGAGACCCGCGGCTTGATCTCGCGCGCCTGCATCGAGGCGATGAAGCCCGGCGTCATCCTCGTCAACACCGCGCGCGGCGCGCATCGTCGACGAGGAAGCGATGATCGACGCGCTGAAGTCCGGCCAGATCCGCCATGCCGGGCTCGACGTCTTCAACATCGAGCCGCTGCCGGCGGATCATCCGCTGACCAAACTGCCCAACGTGACGCTGTCGGCGCATTCGGCGTTCCGCACGCCGGAGGCCAGCGAGAATCTGATCGAGCGCGGCGTGGGAGCACTGCCGGCGGATTGCGAAGGGCTGAGCGCCATCTCACGGTCGTCATGCCCGGCTTTGTCGCCAGGCATGCCACGCGCGTAAGCCTTCGCGGACAAGATGAGGTGCGATGGTCGGGACATAGCGCCGGCAATGACGGACTTCGCTGCGCTATCGACCCCGCGATCGGGGATGACGTGAAACGCCTAATCCACCATCTCCGCGACCGCCTTGCCGCAGGCGGCCGTGTCGGCGTTGCCGCCGAGGTCGCGGGTGCGCAGCGTGCGTTCGCCGAGCGTGCGCTCGATGGCGCCGACGATCGACGGCCGCCGCCTGCTTCTCGCCGAGATGCTCCAGCATCATCGCGCCCGACCAGATCATGCCGATCGGGTTGGCGATGCCCTGCCCCGCGATGTCAGGCGCCGAGCCGTGCACCGGCTCGAACACCGACGGGAAATTGCCTTCCGGATTGATGTTGCCCGACGGCGCGATGCCGATGGTGCCGGTGCAGGCCGGGCCGAGATCGGAGAGGATGTCGCCGAACAGGTTCGAGCCGACCACGACGTCGAACCAGTCCGGATGCAGCACGAAATTCGCGGTGAGAATGTCGATGTGGTACTTGTCCCACTTCACCTTCGGATAGTTCTTCGCCATCGCCTCCACGCGCTCGTCCCAATACGGCATGGTGATCGAGATGCCGTTGGACTTCGTCGCCGAGGTCAGATGCTTCTTCGGCCGCGACTGCGCCAGCTCGAACGCGAATTTCAGGATGCGGTCGACGCCGATCCGGGTCATCACGGTCTGCTGCGTGACGAATTCGCGGTCGGTATCCGGGAACATCCGGCCGCCGACGGAGGAATATTCGCCTTCGGTGTTTTCGCGCACCACCCAGAAATCGATATCGCCGGGCTTGCGGTTGGCGAGCGGCGACGGCACGCCGGGCATCAGCCGCACCGGGCGCAGATTGACGTACTGGTCGAACTCGCGGCGGAATTTGATCAGCGAGCCCCACAACGAAATGTGATCGGGGATTTTCGCCGGCCAGCCGACCGCGCCGAAATAGATCGCGTCGTGCTTGCCGATCTTCGCCTTCCAGTCCTCCGGCATCATCTCGCCGTGCTTTTCGTAATAGTCCCAGGACGCGAAGTCGAAATGGTCGAAATGCACGGCGACGCCGTGCTTTTCGCCGCCGCCTCCAGCACGCGCAGGCCCTTCCGGCATCACTTCCTTGCCGATGCCGTCGCCGGGAATGACCGCGATCCGATACTGCTTTTTGCGTTGCTCATCGAGAGATTTCCTTGTGCACTTGCCGGGCCGGTAATGCCGCTTATTTGATTGCCTTGCAATGGACCAAACCTGGCCACGGCGCAACGCTGCAGTGCAATGTTGACCGCCGCGGCGCCGCCAGCCTAGCAATTTCGCCGACTCCTCCTCCGACCTCTCCCCATCAAGCGAGCAATCCCATGGATCTGCATTTGCGCGGCAAGCGCGTCCTGATCACCGGCGCCTCCAAGGGCATTGGCGCGGCCGCCGCCGAAGCCTTTGCCGAAGAAGGCTGCGACCTCCGTGCTAGCCGCCCGCAGCGGCGAGCAGTTGAAGGCGCTCGCCGAGCGGCTGCGCTCGGCGCACCAGATCGACGCGACCGCCCATGTCGTCGACCTGCGCAAGCCGGAGGACCTGGCGAGGCTCGCGAAGGATGCCGCCGACATCGACATCCTCGTCAACAATGCCGGCGATATCCCGGGCGGCTCGATCGACAAGATCGACGAGGCGACCTGGCGCCACGCCTGGGAGCTGAAGGTGTTCGGCTACATCAACCTCACCCGCGCGATCTATGCGCAGATGAAGGCGCGCGGCCATGGCGTCATCGTCAACGACATCGGCGCCGCCGGCGAAAAGTTCGACGCCAACTACATCTGCGGCAGCGCCGGCAATGCCGCGCTGATGGCGTTTACCCGCGCGCTCGGCGGCAAGAGCCTCGCCGACAACATCCGCGTGGTCGGCATCAATCCCGGCCCGGTCGGCACCGACCGCCACGTCACGCTGCTGAAGACCCGCGCAAAGAACCAGTTCGGCGACGAGAACCGCTACAAGGAATTCCAGAAGGGCTTGCCGCTCGGCCGCCCCGCGCATGCGCGCGAGATCGGCGACCTGATGGCGTTTCTGGCGTCGGACCGCTCCGGCTATACGTCGGGCGTGATCTATACGGTGGACGGCGGGCATCAGCGCGGGGTGGGGGTAGGCTGTCGCCGCCAGCTCGTCATCAGCGAGAGCACGGCGACGGACGTCAGCCGCTTCGTCGTCGCGAGGCGATGCCGACGATCTGAAGCGCATCAACCTGGCGTCGATGTGCTTCGGACCATAGCTCCGTCGCAATGACGCGAGCTAACCCGCCGTCCGCTCGAACAACTGCCGGATCAGCGTCGTGATCCGCCCCTTCGGCGACATCATCTCGTTCATGATGGTGAAATGGTCGGCGCCGGGGATCTCCTCGTAGGTCACCGGCAATCCATACCTGGCGCGGTGGCCGGCGAAATCGGCGGTCTGCTTGCGCAGCAGCGGCAGTTCGGCGCTGCCGACCACCAGCGACAGCGGCTTTAGCGGACCGCCCGCCTGCATCATCGGCGAGTTGCGGCGCGACGTCGCTTCATCGAGCCCGCAGCTTTTCGTTGAGATAGCTGTGGCGGATCGGCTCGAGATCGTAGATGCCCGATATCGCCATGCCCGCCCTGCACCTGCGGATGCGACAGCGCCATCGAGGTCAGATGCCCGCCGGCGGACCAGCCGGACACCACGATGCCGCCGGCGCGCGCGCCGAGCGCAGGCAATTGCTTCGGCCAGGAAATCGATGCCGGCGTGGATTTCGGCGACGATCTCGTCGAGCGTCGCATCCGGCGCCAGCGTGTAGCCGATCAGCGCGACATTGATGCCGTGCGCCATCGGCCCTCGGCAAGACGCGTAAAAACTTCCTTGGCGCGCGTCTGCCAGTAGCCGCCATGGATGAACAGCAGCGTCGGCGCGTTCTCGCGCCGCTTTCAGGAAATCGATCCGGTTGCGCTCGCGCGGGCCATATCGGAGGTCGAGATGGTCGGGATATCGCTTGCGCATCTCGGCGGAACGCCGCTCCCAGCCGGCGACCATCTCGGCGCTGCCCGGCACGGCAACGCCGTTGTTGAGGCCGAGGTCGCGCTCCTCCTGGCTCATGGCGCGCCAGTCAAGCGCAGAGAACGGCGTCGTCATGCTCAATATCTCCAGTTCGGCCACGACTCCTAGCGCGTTTCCACTTTGCCGGAAAATGTTCTACAGCACTACATCCGCGATCAAGAAACGGGAACGAACGGAGAGACACGAAGTGGCTGATCAGGGCCTGGTGCGGGAGACGGCGTGCGCCATCGTCGGCAAACTGAAGTCGGGCGAAGTCACGCCGCTCGATCTGCTCGACGTGCTGGAAAAGCGGATCGCCGAGGTCGACGGCAAGGTCAACGCGCTGCCGACGCTGTGCTTCGATCGCGCCCGCAACGCACGCCAAAGCGCTGATGAAAAAGCCGGCCGGCGAGCGCGGCCTGCTCGCCGGGCTGCCGGTGCCGATCAAGGACCTGACCAATGTCGCGGGCGTGCTGACCACGCAGGGCTCGCCGATCTACAAGGATAACATCCCGCGCGAATTCCGACATCCTGGTCGAGCATCTCGAAAACAATGGCGGCGTGATCTACGCCAAATCCAACACGCCGGAATTCGGCGCCGGCGCCAACACCTTCAACGAAGTGTTCGGCGCCGACCCGCAATCCCTGGGACACGTCGCGCTCCGCCGCCGGCTCCTCGGGCGGCGCGGCGGTGGCGCTCGCCACCGGCATGGCCTGGCTCGCGCACGGCTCCGACATGGGCGGCTCGCTGCGCAACCCCGCGAGCTTCTGCGGCATCGTCGGATCTGCGGCCGAGCATCGGCCGCGTCGCGCATACGCCCGCCGCCGCGATCGACCGCAATCTCGGCGTCCAGGGCCCGATGGCGCGCAATGTCGAGGACGTCGCGCTGCTGCTCGACGCCATGAGCGGCGAGCATCCGGCCGATCCGCTGTCGCTGCCGGTGCTGCCGACACTCGTTCCTGTCGCGCCGCGCGCTCCGGCAGGAAGCCGAAGCGCGATCGCCTATTCGCCCGATCTCGGCATCACCCCGGTCGATCCCGAAGTCGCCGCCATCACCCGCAAGGCGGCGCAGCGTTTCGCCGAAGCCGGCGCCATCGTCGAGGAAGCCCATCCCGATCTGCGCGAGGCCCATGAATGCTTCCACGTGCTGCGCGCGTTCGATTTCGCGCTCAGCAAGGCGGCGCTGCTGCGCAGCAAGCGCGACCTGCTCAAGCCCGAGGTGATCTGGAACATCGAGGAAGGCCTCAAGCTGACGGTCGAGCAGCTCGAGCGCGCCGAAGCGCAGCGCGTCGCGATGACCGCGCGCACGCTGGAGTTCTTCGAGAAATACGACCTGCTGCTGGCGCCGGCCACCATCGTGCGCGCCGTTCCCGGTCGAGAACCGCTACGTCGCCGAATGCGCCGGCAAGAAGTTCGACAATTACGTCGAATGGCTCGGCATCGTCTACGCGATCACGCTGGTGTGCTGCCCGGCGCTGTCGCTGCCGTGCGGATTCACCGCCTCCGGCCTGCCGGTCGGACTGCAGATGGTGGCAGCCGCCGCGCGGCGAGGCGCAGCTGCTCGCCGGCGCCAAGGTGCTGGAGGATATTCTGGGCGTGCGCGGCACGACGCCGATCGATCCGCGGGCGCTGAGTAGTTGCGATGAAGAGCGACGTCCGTGCTGACGGCAACGCGGAACCGTCGGACCCGAACAGACCGTCGTCGTTACCGTGCTGTTCTGCGATCGGCAGTAACCGATCCGGGAGCAGCTGATCGTCAGCAAATCGTCTGCGGAGACCGATCATGACAGATCAAGCCATCAAACCGCGCGGACGATCATCTCGATCATCACCGACGTGGAACGGCGGATCAAGGCGATCTTCATCGGCTCGGTCGGCAACCTCGTCGAGTGGTACGATTTCTACGCCTACGCCGCGTTCGCGCTGTATTTCGCGCCGGCGTTCTTTCCGCAGCAGCGATCCGGTCGTGCAGCAGCTCAACGCCGCGGTGCTGTTCGCCGTCGACCTTCCTCGATGCGGCCGCTCGGCGGCTGGCTGTTCGGCTACATCGCCGACCGCTACGGCAGGCGGCTGTCGCTGACGCTGTCGGTGCTGCTGCATGTGCTTCGGCTCGCTGATCATCGCGGTGACGCCGACCTATGCCTCGATCGGCATCGCCGCGCCGGCCATCCTCGGCGCTGGCGCGCATCATCGAGGGCCTGAGCCTCGGCGGCGAATACGGCGCCAGCGCCACCTATCTCAGCGAGGTCGCCGATCCCAGAGCATCGCGGCTTCTATTCGAGCTTCCAGTACGTCACGCTGATCGGCGGCCAGCTCACCGCGATCATCGTGCTGCTGCTGCTGCAGAAGGTGTTTCTGACGCCGGAGCAGCTGAAGGCCTGGGGCTGGCGGATTCCGTTCGTGATCGGCGCCCTGCTCGCGATCTTCGCCGCCGTGATGCGGCGCAACCTGCACGAGACCGAGGCGTTCGTCGAAGCCAAGAAAGCTCGCAAACCGACCGGCTCGATCCGCGCGCCTGCTGAAATATCCGCGCGAGCTGCTGCTGGTGGTCGGCCTCACCGCCGGCGGCACCGCCGCGTTCTACACCTTCACGACCTACATGCAGACCTTCGTCAAGCTGTCGGTCGGCCTCACCGAGGACGCAGACCACCTTCGTGATCTTCGGCTCGCTGATCTTCGCGACTCTGCTGCAGCCGATCTACGGCGCGCTCTCGGACCGCATCGGCCGCAAGCCGCTGCTGATCTTCTTCGGCGTCGCCGGCACGCTGTGCGACGATCCCGATCCTGACCGCGCTGAAGGAGACCAAGTCGCCGTTCATCGCCTTCCTGCTGATCTGCGCGCGCCTGGCTGTTCGTGGCCGGCTACACCTCGATCAACGCCGTCGTGAAGGCCGAGCTGTTCCCGACCAATGTCCGCGCGACTCGGCGTCGGCCTGCCCTACGCCATCACGGTGTCGGTCTTCGGCGGCACCGCGCCTGCGGTCGCGCTCTATTTCAAGAGCCTCGGGCACGAGGACTGGTTCTATTATTATCTCAGCGGCATGATCTTCCTCTCGCTGATCATCTATGCGACGATGCGCGACACCAAGCATGAATCGGCGATGCATCGCCACGAGTGACGATCGCCACGAATGATGGCGCGACATGACGACGACGAGCCGCCGCCGGAGAGCAAGCTGACGCGCAGCAAGCAGCGCTGGGCGCGCGAGGGCCGCTTCCTCACCGGCAAAATCTCGCGTCCCGAGGAGCAGCGCCTGCCGCCGGGACAGCACCTGACGAGGGATTGGCCGACGCTCGATCTCGGCCTGACGCCGAACATTTCGCGCGAGCGCTGGCGGCTCGACGTCTATGGCGCGGTCGAAAATCCGATGTTCTGGAGATTTCGCGCAGTTCACCGCGCAGCCGCAGACGCAAATTCGTCTCCGACATCCATTGCGTCACCACCTGGTCGCGCTACGACAATCAGTGGGAGGGGCTTGCGACCCGCGATCTGCTCGATGCCTGCCAGCCCGCGCGACGAAGCGCGGTTCGTGGTGCTGCATTCCCATGACGGCTACACCACCAATCTGGCGCTGGAGGATTTTGCCGCCGAGGACGCCCTGCTCGCGCATAGCTGGTCCGGCGAGCCGCTGGAGCAGGAGCATGGCGGCCCGGTGCGGCTGGTGGTGCCGCATCTCTATTTCTGGAAGAGCGCAAAGTGGCTGCAGAGCATCGAATTTCTCGCAGCGGATGCGCCGGGCTATTGGGAAGTCCGCGGCTATCACAACCGCGGCGATCCCTGGGCCGAACAGCGCTATTCCGGCGACTGAAGCGATACCGATCCGCACCGGGAGAACCGCCGCGTGCCGACTGAACGCTTTCAATTCACCGGCTGAAGGCGGCCATCAGCTCGCCGCCGCGCTGGATACGCCCGATGGCGCGAGTCGCACGGCCTATGCGCTGTTCGCGCATTGCTTCACCTGCGGCAAGGACGTGCTGGCGGCCAAGCGCATCGCGGTGGCGCTGGCGGCCAAGGGCATCGCGGTGCTGCGGTTCGACTTCACCGGCCTCGGCTCCAGCGAGGGCGATTTTGCCAACTCGACCTTCTCGTCCAACGTCGCCGATCTCGTCCGCGCCGCCGATCATCTGCGCGAAACCCGCAAGGCGCCGGCGATCCTGATCGGCCACAGCCTCGGCGGCGCCGCGATCCTCGCCGCCGCCGGGCAGATTCCGGATGCCAAGGCGGTCGTCACCATCGCGGCGCCCTCCGATCCCGCCCACGTCACCGCATCTGTTCAGGGATCGCATCGAGGACATCCGCAAGCACGGCGAGGTCGAAGTCTCAGCTCGCCGGCCGGCCGTTCCACATCAAGCGCGAATTCCTCGACGACATCGCCGAGCACAGTCTGATGGCGCAGGTCGCAAAGCTGCACAAGGCGCTGCTGATCATGCATTCGCCGACCGACGACACGGTCGGCATCGACAACGCCACGCAGCATCTTCGTCGCGGCCAAGCATCCCAAGAGCTTTGTCTCGCTGGCGGGCGCCGATCATCTGCTGAGCGGCAAGCGCGACGCCGCCTATGTCGCCGACGTCATCGCCGCCTGGGCCGAGCGCTATATCGATCCCGTCGCGCCGCAGCCAGCGGCCGATCTCGGCGAAGCGCCGCGCAACGTCGTGGTGCGCGAAACCCGCAACAGCAAATTCCAGCAGACGGTCACCATCGGGCCGCATCAGATGCTGGCGGATGAGCCCGTTGCCGCCGGCGGCGAGGACAGCGGACCCGGGCCCGTATGATTTCGTGCTGGCGGGCCTCGGCGCCTGCACGTCGATGACCATGCGGCTCTATGCCGACCGCAAATCGCTGCCGCTCGAGCGCGTCACGGTGACGCTGAAGCACAGCAAGATTCACGCGGAGGATTGCGCCGAATGCGAAACCCGCGACGGGCATGCTCGACCAGATCGACCGCGTGATCGCGATCGAGGGCGCGCTCGATGCCGATCAGCGCAAGCGATTGATGGAAATCGCCGACAAGTGCCCGGTGCACCGCACGCTGACGTCGGAAGATGCGGATCGTGACGAAGGCGGCGGATGATGACCACTGGCCGCCTGCCAGCGGGCGGACGCGCGCAGCGCGCCGCGCAGGCCGCGCGCGCGGTGCCGACCAGAATTCCGGCGACTGCGATCGAGCGACGCCAGCGCCAGCGTCGACAATCCCGTCAGCCCCTGCCCGATCGAGCAGCCGAACGCCATCACGCCGCCTGCCCCCATCAGCGCCGCGCCGCCGGCCGAGCGCAGCATGTGGCGCGGCGACTGATAGCCTTCGAGGTGAAAGCGCCCGGTCGCCAGCGCCGTCGACCAGGCTGCCGGCGAACACGCCGAACACCGTGACGATGCCGAAATTCAGCGTCGATCCCGTCGACAGCATGACATATTGCAGCGCGTCCGCGATCGGCGCGATGAAGGTGAGCGAGGTGACCGGCGTCGGGTTGAAATCGTCGGCGCCGAGATAGCCGGTGGCGAACCAGCCGGCCGCGACCAGCAGATGCCGACCACGAGACCCGGCCGCGATCTGACCCGGCGAGCGCCGGAACGCGCGCGATGCGCAAACGCAAAGATGATCAGCGCCGCCGCTGATCGACCGAGGCCGCCAGCATGCGCGCCGTAGATTTCGCTGAGGCCCGATGCTGCGACAGCAGCGCCGGCACCGAGTTCACCGTCGCCGTCAGTCTGCGACGCCTGCACCATCGCGATGCGCGCCGGCGCGATCAGGCCTTTCAGCGTCATCTGCGCGAATATGCCGAGCACGATCACGACCACGAAGGAGCGCAGATTGCCGCGCCCGAGCAGCACCAGCGCGCGCGAGCCGCAGCCGTTCGACAGCACCATGCCGTAGCCGAACAACAGCCCGCCGAAGAACATCACCGGCGCGGAGAACGACGGCTGCAGATAGATCGACTTGCCGAGATCGACGAGGCCGCGCCGCCGCCAGCAACTGCGTCGCGGCGACCGCCACGCCGATCGCCAGCGCATAGGTGCGGATCAGGCGGCCGTCGCCCTCCGCCCACCAGCCGCGCAGGCTGCTCATCAGGCAGAAGCCGCTCAACAGCCCGACCGCGCCATAGACGAGGCCGATCGACGAGACCGGCATAGACGACGATGTTGGCAGCTGATGGCACTGGCTCTTGTCCCTTCTATCGCCGGCCGCAGGATCACGCGGTCGCGCGACGAACCGGCGACCGCGATGAAGGCGGTCCTGGCGCTTGTTCCAGCGGATAGATCGCGCTCGGCTTGATCGGAAACGGCTTGAGATGTCCGCCGGCAAAGCCGGGACCGAGTTCTCGCAACACCGCGCCGGTCGCGACCGACGACAGGCCGAGCGTATCGATGCCGACATAGGTGTGCTGGCCGCGATAGAATTCCAGGATGTTGAACTGCACGATGCGGTCGACCGCGGCGATCAGGATCTGGCGCCCGCGCAAGCGCCAGCGATTGGTGCGCCGCCTCGAAAATAGGGATCGCCGACGGTGTTGAACACGATGTCGGCGCCCTTGCCGCCGGTGAGTTCGCGCACGCGCGCCGCGACGTCGGTCGCGGAGGCGTCGATGACGTCGACCGTCGAATTGGCGTGACCTTCATAGGGCTCGCTCCTGCGCACCACGCCGATCACGCGCGCGCCGTGCCAGCTCGCGATCTGCACCGCCGCCTGCCCGACCTTGCCGTTGACGCCCATCACCAGCACGGTCTCGCCTGCCTTCGGCATGCCGGCGCGGCGCAAGCCTTCCATCGCGGTGACGAAGGGAACGCCGATGCCGGCGGCCTCCTCCCACGAAATGCTTTCGGCTTCTCCACCACGGCGTCGGCTTCGACCGCGAGATGCGTGGCATGGGTGCCGTCGCGGCGGATGCCGAGATCGCCGGACGAGCCGAACACCTCGCGCCCGATCCAGCCCGTCGGGCCATCGATCACGACGCCCGCATAGTCGCGGCCGGGCGTGCGCGGAAACACCGCATAGGGCATCAGGCCGGTCGCGGCCTTGACGTCGGACGGATTGACCGCCGCCGCCTTGACCTCGATCAGCAGCTCGTTTCGCGCCGCGCGACAGCGCGCGCGTCTCGATGACCGGCGCGAGCGACGCGGCATCGGCCGCCTTCGCCGGCAGGCGGACGCAGCGCGCCTCGACGGACAGCGGGCCGAACATCTGGCTTTTGGGCAACCGGCATCAATCCAGGCCTGATCCTCGCTCGCGCGTCACGAGGAGCAGGAGTTACCCTTTCGGCCGCTTGTCGTAATACACGTTTCGCCTTGCCGAGCGAGCGTTCCAGCGTCTCGGGCGCCACGGCCTTGATGCGCGCGGTGATGCCGATGGTGTTCTTGATGAAGGCGGCGACCTTCTCGGCATGCGCGAGCAGCCCGCTGCCGTCCCAGCTGTTCGGGGCGCGCTTCGGCCAGCACCGTCATCTCGTCCATCCGCCCTTCGCGCGTCAGTTCGATGATGAAATGGCCGCCGCACCAGTCGGTCGCGAGCAGCACTTCCTCGATCTGGGTCGGGAACACGTTGACGCCGCGCAGGATGATCATGTCGTCGGAACGCCCGGTGACCTTCTCCATGCGCCGCATGCCGGGCCGCGCCGTGCCCGGCAACAGCCGCGTCAGGTCGCGGGTGCGGTAGCGGATGATCGGAAAGCGCTTCCTTGGTCAGCGAGGTGAACACCAGCTCGCCCTTTTCGCCGTCGGGCAGCACCGCGCCGGTCTCGGGATCGATCACCTCGGGATAGAAATGATCCTCCCAGATATGCAGGCCGTCCTTGGTCTCGACGCATTCCTGCGCGACGCCGGGGCCGATCACTTCGGACAGGCCGTAGATATCGGTGGCGTCCATGTCGAACGCCTGCTCGATCTCGGCGCGCATCGCGTTGGTCCAGGGCTCGGCGCCGAAGATGCCGAACTTCAGCGACGATTTGCGCGGGTCGAGGCCCTGCTTCTTGAACTCGTCCAGATATCGCCAGCATGTAGCTCGGCGTCACCGTGATGATGTCGGGCTTGAAATCGTTGATCAGCTGCACCTGCCGCTCGGTCATGCCGCCGGAGACCGGCACCACGGTGCAGCCGAGCTGCTCCGCGCCGTAATGCACGCCGAGGCCGCCGGTGAACAGGCCATAGCCATAGGCGTTGTGGATGATCATGCCGGTGCGGCCGCCGGCGGCGCGGATCGAGCGCGCCATCACGTCCGACCAGATGTCGATATCGGCCTTGGGTGTATCCGACCACGATCGGCTTGCCGGTGGTGCCGGAGGAGGCGTGGACGCGGACCAGTTTTTCGCGCGGCACCGCGAACATGTTGAAGGGATAATTGTCGCGCAGGTCGGTCTTCACCGTGAACGGAAATTTGGCGAGATCGGAGAGCTGCCTGAAATCGGAGGATGCACGCCGGCCTTGTCGAACGCCTTCTTGTAATGCGCGACGTTGTCGTAGGCGTGCGCCAGCGACCAGGCGAGGCGCCTGGTCTGCAGCGCCATGATCTCGTCGCGCGAGGCGCGCTCGGCCTCGTCCATCTCGGCGCTGTAGCCGCTTCCGCTGGATTTGAGGTTTGTCGAAGCCATCGCGCGTTTCCCTCAAATCGATTCTTATTTAGCTGGTCGGCACCGGCGTCAGCCGGCAGCCATGCGCCGCCGATGGTGCGGGAATGGCCGCGGAACTCGGCGATCACGACATCGTCCGACGGTGACGCGGACGTCGTAAATCCCGGACCGTCCGCTGCGCGAAATTTCCCGCGCGGTCGCGACCAGCACGATCGCCGAGCTTGCCCGGCCGGATGAAGGTGATGTTGCACTGCGCCGCGACCGCGCGCTCATTGTGGGAGTTGCAGGCAAAGGCGAAGGCGGAATCGGCCAGCGTGAAGATGAAGCCGCCATGGGCGATGCGCTGGCCGTTGACCATGTGCGGCTGCACCGTCATCGTCAGCGTCGCCTGGCCGGGCCTGATCTCGACGATCTCCATGCCGAGGCCCTTGCTGGCGTCGTCTTCCTTCCACATCGCATCCGCGCAGGCGCGCGCGAGATCGTCGGGCGAAAGCGTGGCCATTGACGTTCACGTCGCGACGCTCTCCCTGTCGTCGGGCCTGTTGCAACAGGCCTCTTTGATTGCGTAGCCAGTCTGCGCGGCGCAAGCACCGTGAGCGTGTCAACCGATCGCGTCGCTCAGACGTGGTCGTAATCCACCACGACCTTGTCCGAACACGGCCGCGCCTGGCAGGTGAGGATGAACCCCGCCTTCAGCTCCCACGGCTCCAGCGAATAATTCACTTCCATCTGCGCCTCGCCCTCGACCAGCTTGGCGCGGCAGGTCGAGCACATGCCGCCCTTGCAGGCGAACGGCAGATCCATGCCGGCGCGCAACGCGGCATCGAGAATGGCTTCGCCCTCGGCGACCGGCACCTCGCGGCGCTTGCCGTCGATGATCAGCGAGGCCAGCGCCTTCGGCGGCGCGCCGACGCCGCGACGATCTTCTTCGGCGCGCGGCTTGCCGCCGAACTCGGAGACGAAGCGCTCGACGTGAATGCGATCCTCGGCAATGCCGATCTCGCGGCAGGTCGCCTCGATGTCCTCGCTCATGCCCGGCGGGGCCGCAGATGAAGACGTGATCGACGCTCGCCGCCGGCACCAGCGAGCGCAACAGCACCCGCACCTTCTCGCCGTCGAGCCGGCCGTGCAGGATCGGGATGTCCTGCTCTTCGCCCGAGATGACATGGAACAGCGAGAGCCGCTGCATGAAGCGGTCCTTCAATTCTTCCAGCGCTTCGAGGAACAGCATGCTCGACGGTCGAGCGGTTGCCGTAGAACAGGAAGAAGCGGCTGTCGGGCTCGCGCGCCAGCACGCCCTTGACGATCGACAGGATCGGCGTGATGCCGGAGCCGGCGGCAAAGCCGACATAGACCCGCGCCTCGCCGGGCGCATGGCGCGATGCCGAAGCGGCCGGTCGGCGTCATCACGTCGAGCTCGTCGCCGGCTTTCAACTCGTCCGCGGCCCAGTTCGAGAACGCGCCGCCATCGACCTTCTTCACGGCGATGCGCAGCTCGCCGTCATCGGGTCCGGAGCAGATCGAATAGGAGCGGCGCACTTCCTCGCCGTCCATGCGTCGTGCGCAGGGTCAGGTATTGCCCGGGCGCAAAGCTGTAGTCGTCTTCCAGCTCCTTCGGGATCGCAAAGGTCATCGACACCGCGTCGGCGTGCTTCGCGGCGCAGGTCGTTGACGGCAAGACGGTGGAAAGCGCGGTGCGTACGGACATGGTCAATGACACTTGAAATAGTCGAAGCGGCTCGCGGCAAGCTCTTGCAGCGCCACAGCGCCTTGCAGGAGGTCGAGCCGAATTCGGACAGCAGCTCGGTATTGTGCGAGCCGCATTGCGGACACGCCACCTGCTGTTCGCCGAACAGCGCGCGGCGGCGAGCTCGCGGCCTGCGGCGGCGCGATGCCGTAGTCCCGGAGCTTGTCGGCGGCCGTCCTCGCTCATCCAGTCGGTGGTCCAGGCCGGCGACAGCACGGTGCGGATTGTCGGCCGCGCGAATGCCGGCGCGTTCCAGCGCCAGCTCGATTTCCAGCGCGATCATGTTCATGGCGGGACAGCCGGAATAGGTCGGCGTGATCGCGACCTCGACACGGCCGTCATGGACCGCGACGTCGCGCAGCACGCCGAGATCGGCGATGGTCAGCACCGGAATTTCGGGATCGACCACCTGCGCCGCGGCGTCCCAGGCGCGCTGGCGCAGATCGGCGTCGTTGAGCACGGCGCGTCACCATGTCGCCCCCGGAAAGGTCCGCTGCATCGACTGCAGTTCGCTGAGGAGATGGCCGAGATGCTCGCTGTGCCGGCCGCTGCGGCCGCCCTGCTGCATCCAGTCGCTCTTCGGCAGGGCCAGCGTCGCTTCGCTCGACGACGCCGGTGATCGTCTTCAGCCATTGCGGCTGCAACGGCGCGGGATCGATCGCGATGCCGGCATCGATCAGGCCGCGCTCGCTGTCGTCGACGCGCAAACATCTCGCCGGTAAAGGCCCAGAGATCGTCGATCGCTGCTTGCGCGCGGGCGTGGCTTTCCTCGGTGCCGTCGCCGAGGCGGACGATCCATTCCGACGAATGCCGCACATGATAGGCGCTTTCCTTTTCCGATTTCGCCGCGATCGCCGCCAGCGTCGCGATCGCTCGATCGCATCATCGCGCGCCAATAGAGATCGGCGAAGGTCGGCGTAGAAGAACTGCCGCACCATGGTGCGCGCGAAATCGCCGTTCGGCTGTTCCAGCAGCAGGAGATTGCGGTACTGCCTGACGTCGCGCAGATAGGCGAACTTGTCCTCGTCGTTGCCCTTGCCCTCGACCTTCGCGGCATAGGAATAGAGCTCGCGCGCCTGGCCGAGCAGGTCGAGGCCCATATTGGCGAGCGCCATGTCCTCTTCCAGCATCGGCGCATGGCCGCACCATTCCGACAGCCGGTGCCCGAGGATCAGCGCATCGTCGGCGCGGCGCAGCGCGTACAGCACCAGCGGCGTTTCGGAGACCTGGATGTTGGCGACGGCCATTCGTCCAACTCACCTTGCTCAGCCGTCATCCTGAGGAGCGAAGCGCGTCTCGAAGCGATGGCCACGAGTCCTTGCTTGCGGCATCCATCGGATCGCTTCGCTGCGCTCGTCAATGACGGGGACCTCACATATGCCCCACTTCGTCCGGCACGTCGTAAAACGTCGGATGCCGGTAGATCTTGGATTCCGCCGGCTCGAACATCATGCCCTTCTCGGACGGATCGGAGGCGGTGATCGCGTTCGACGGCACCACCCAGATCGAGAGGCCCTCGCCGCGGCGGGTGTAGATGTCGCGCGCGGCCTGCAGCGCCAGCGTCGCGTCGGTGGCGTGCAGCGAGCCGACATGCTTGTGCGCCAGCCCGTTGCGGCTGCGGATGAAGACTTCCCAGAGCGGCGTGTTCGGCGTGGCCATCGCGATCTCCTCTATTCTGCGGCCTGCGCGAGCTGCCGCTGCCGGCGCTTCTCGGCATAGGCCAGCGCCGCCTCGCGCACCCAGGCGCCGTCGTCATGCGCCTTGCGCCGCGCCGCCAGCCGGTCGCGGTTGCACGGGCCGTTGCCGGCCAGCACCTGCTTGAATTCTTCCCAGTCGATCGCGCTGTATTCCCAGTTGCCCGTCCGCGTTCTGCTTCATGCCGGGATCGGGAATGGTGAGCCCAGAAACTGCGCCTGCGGCACGGTGGCATCGACGAATTTCTGGCGCAGCTCGTCGTTGGAGAAGCGCTTGATCTTCCATTTGGTCGAGGTGTCGCTGTGCTGGCTGGCCTTGTCGGGCGGACCGAACATCATCAGCACCGGCCACCACCAGCGATTCAGCGCGTCCTGCGCCATCGCCTTCTGCTCGTCGGTGCCGCGCGCACAGCGTCAGCATGATCTCAAAGCCCTGGCGCTGATGGAAGGATTCTTCCTTGCAGACGCGGATCATCGCGCGCGCATAGGGGCCATAGGAGCAGCGGCACAGCGGGATCTGGTTCATGATCGCGGCGCCATCGACCAGCCAGCCGATGGTGCCGATGTCGGCCCAGGTCAGCGTCGGATAGTTGAAGATCGAGGAATACTTCGCCTTGCCCGCCAGCATCAGGTCGACCAGCTCTTCGCGCGAGGTGCCGAGCGTCTCGGCGGCGGCGTAGAGATAGAGCCCGTGGCCGCATTCGTCCTGCACCTTGGCCAGCAGCGCGGCCTTGCGGCGCAGCGACGGCGCGCGGGTGATCCAGTTGCCCTCGGGCAGCATGCCGACGATTTCGGAATGCGCGTGCTGCGAGATCTGCCGCGTCAGCGTCTTGCGATAGGCGGCCGGCATCCAGTCGTTGGGCTCGATGCGCTCCTCGGCATCGATGCGCGCCTGAAACTGCGGCGGAGCGCGCGGCGTCCTCAATGTTGCGGTCTTCGCCATCGGACGTGTTGAGCGCCTGCGTGTACATGGCCGACCTCCCAGATATTCGTTGGGATTTAATATATAACAAAAATTACGATCAATGCAATATATTTTTGTAACATATTTACGTCCCGCCGAAACGGCGCGCCAGCTCCGCGCCAGCCTTCGGCAACGGCCCGTTTTCGTTGCTGGCGTGGCTGGTCAAGCCATTGTTCCGGACGCAGGAAGCAGCCCGCGATAGATCTCGCCGCAGAGCTGTCGGGCCGCCCTGCCCGGCCAGTCCGCCGGCAACAGCGCCGTCGGCAGCAGCGGATCGCGCAGCACCACGCGGCGGTAATGGTGGATCAGAAGGATCCGCGCGGTGAAGGCGTCGCGCGTCGGCGAGCGGCTCGCCGCGGCTGATCCAGCCGCGCAGCGGCTCGAACGTCTTCATGAATTTCAGATAGGCGTCGGCGGTGCGATGCAGCGGCCAGCTCTCGCTGAGCAGGCGCCGGCCGCTGTCGTCCTCGGCCGAGACTTCGAGGCGGATCGCGCCCGCGGCTTCGTCCGGCACCGGCACGCCCGAGGGCGCGACCCACACGCCCGGCAGCGGACTGCCGAAGCCGGCGTTCTTCAGCGCCTCGCGCGAGGCGTCGCGATCGCTCGCCATTGCCGATCAGCAGCAGTTCGAACGCGCCCGGTCCAGTCGGACGGCGGCGGATCGTAGATGTGCTTGGTTGCGGTATCAAAGGTTTGCCGCCCGCTCTGCGCCAGCCGGTAGAAGCTGTTGCGGCCGACCTTGTTGCGCTCGAGCCAGCCGTCGGCGGCCAGCCGCGACATCGCGGTGCGCACCACGCCGGCTGTCGATGTCGAGCTGCTCGAAGAATTCCAGCAGCGTGCCGAGCCACACCGAGCCGCCGCGCGGCACGATGGCGTCGCCGAATACGGTGATGACGATCGAGCCGGTGCGCGACGGTTCGCGCTTCAGCTGCTCGATGATGCGGGCAAGCGGCGGCGGCATGCGTCAAGGCATAGCGCGTTTTTGGATTACGACAACGCTGAGCTCGGGGCTTTCATGCTTCGAGACGCGCGATCGCGCGCCTCACCATGAGGATCGACGGCTCGGGATGAGGTCTTAGACCTCACTGGGGAGCTCGCAACGCGCGCGTCTCGAACGATGCAGCGCCGAAGCTGTGGCCGTGAGTCGCGCTCAGCGATGCGGGTTCGGATAAACCAGACTGCGCCAGCCGCTGCGATCGAACGGCGACCATTCGCCTTCCGGCCTGCGCCAGGCGATCGGCGACCGCGTAGACCACGGCGGGATGATGGCCCATGCCGCAATGGCTGCTTTCGACCTCGATGCTCTCGGACATCGCGGTCGTCTTCTCGCATGCAGCCCTGCCAGGCGCAGATGCCGTCGGTGCGGCTGAAGATCGCGGTGGTCGGCACCGGCGGCGTCGCCGGCGAGCGATCCGCCGAAGCGCGGGTCTTCTTCGTCGGCGCGGCGGCCGCTGGCCATCTCATAGACGCGCCAGGCGTTGGTCGCCTTCGGGCCGGCGGCAAACGGGCTGCCGAGCGTGATCACCGAGCGCACGCGCTCCGGCATCATCTTGGCGAGCTGGCGCGCGTAGAGACCGCCCAGGCTCCAGCCGACCAGCGAGACCGTTGCGGCCATGCGTGTCGTTCAATTCGTGCACCAGATCGACCATCGCGTCCTGCACGCCATCGCGCAGACCGAGATTGCGGCCCTGACGCCAGCCGCAGACGGCATAGCCGCGGCTCTTCAGGAAGCTGCGCAGCGGACGCGTCGAGGTGTCCGGACGCGACAAGGCCCGGGCAGCACCAGCACCGGATGGCCGTCGCCTGCCGGCGCGAGGCTGAGCAGCGGCAAGGCGCCGAAGAAAGCACCCAGTTCGTGAAATGGCTCGCCCCTCCAGAAACATCAGGGTTCTGGACGGCGGGCGAAGCGTCTGCGCAGCAACGGACATCGTATCTCCTTTCGGGCCGGCCCCTTAAGTCTCGGCAGCCGGCCAATGGTTCAGTAGGAAGACGCAAACCGCAGTAGATCGTTCCGCAACGCAACATTGTTCCATAAAAGCTAAGGAACCGGTTTTGCGTCTTGCAAGCCGGCCCAGATCACGACCGGGACAACTAAAAGCGTTGACGTGATTAATTAGTCACAGCAGCCGCAGCAGGTATTCGAGCGTGTAGAGCGCCAATCCTGCAAGCCCGCCGATCAGCGAGCCGTTGAAGCGGATGTATTGCAGGTCGCGGCCGATGTTGATTTCGATCAGCGAGATCAACTGCCCCATGTCCCAGGACTTCACCTGATCGGAGATGAAGGTCGAGACGCCGCTCTTCTGTTCGGCGACGACCGTTCGCAGCACGGCGACGAGGCCCTGGTTGATCTCGGTGCGCAGCTCGGCGTCGCCGGCCAGCGCCTCGCCTGCCGTCACGAACATGCGCACCAGATACTGCTCCAGCACCTGCGTCTCGCCCGACGCGCTGCGCTCGAAGAACGATCGCGCGTTCGCCCAGATATGGCGCGCGAAGATCGGCCAGTTCGGGGCGCGCCAGCAGATCGCGCTTCAGGCCCTGGATGCGCTCGGCATAGGTCGGATCGGTGCCGAGCCGGTCGACGAAGGTCAGCACCATGCGGTCGAACTCGCCGCGAAACGGATGCGCGGGATCGTTGCGAACTTCCTCGAAGAACGCGCGTCGCCGAGGCCACGATCTTGTTCACCAGAAACTTGTCGGCGCGATAGAGCTTCAGCAGCGTCGGCAATTCGCGCGCGGATCTTTTCGCGGATCATCGCCATGGTCTCGGCCTGCGTCATCGTCTGATGCACCGCGCGCAGGAGGTCGTCGAGCAGGCCCTGATGCCGGCCCTCCTTCACGAAGGCGCGCAGCGTACCGGCGGCGAGCGGCGCGAGATCGATCGACATCAGTTGCGCGGTGATGCGGCGGCTGACGAACGTCATCAGCCCGGAATTCTCCGTCGCAGCGATCGCCTCCGGCAACAGCCGCAGCGCAAAGCGCGCGAGATCCTCGCTGCGCTTGCGGTCGCGCAGCCAGTCGGCGATGAACGAGCCGAAATCGATCTGCCGCAGCTTGGCCTCGACCGGTGCGGCTTCGAGGAAATGCACCTCGATGAATTCGCCGAGCTTGTCGGCGATGCGGTGCTGGTTGCTCTGGATGATCGCGGTGTGCGGGATCGGCAGTCCCAGCGGCCTTTTGAACAGGGCCACCACGGCGTACCAGTCGGCGAGGCCGCCGATGGTGGCGGCCTCGGCAAACGCCGCGATGAAGCCGAACGCCGGATGCACCGGCAGCAACGCCTTCGCGCCGATGAAAATCGCAAACGTCGCCGCCAGCACCGGCGTCGCCAGCAGTTTGACGCGCGCGCAACTCGGCGGCGCGCGCGGCGTCGCCGGGAGTGTCGATGACGAAGGTGCCGGGAAGGCTCATGACGGCTTTCGAATGGACGACGACCCTCATCCCCGGATGAGCGCACTTGCGTCACTCGGGAGGAGCCGCAAAGCGGCGCCTCGAAGGATGAGAGCTCCATCGTGACCTCATGGTTCGAGACGGCGCAAGAGCGCCTCCTCACCATGACGGTCCAGACTGACTTATGCCGACGCCGGACAAAGAAGGCCCGCCTAAGCGGGCCTTCGAAAATGCAGTTGTCAGGCGGATCGCGATCAGGCGGTCTTGGAGTAGACCTTGGAGAAGTTGTCCTGCGCGGTCTTGGCACCGTCGGCGACGAGCTTGCCGAGATATTCGGTGGTGGCCTTCGCCCGCGAGACGAACACTTCGCCACGCGCACGGACCATGTCCGACTGGATCTGGGCGGCTTCGCTCAGCGACTTGGCCGAAGCGAGCTTGTCGATGCCGGCGAAGAACGCTTCCGCGTCCTGATAGAGCGCCTGCTGGATGTTGCGGCTGATCTTGGCGGCCTCGGAGACCGAACCGGCAACGGCGGTCTCGATCGCGGCGGTCACCTTCTCGGAACCGGCGTGGAAGTCGGCGGCGCGAACCTTGGCGGTCTCGGCCTGCTTCTTCACGAACTCACGGGCAGCTTCCGGAACTTCCAGGTTCTGGAGCTTGGTGAACGCCTCGGTGACGGGCGCGAAGGCTTCCTTGACGGTGTTCAGCACGGAATTGGTTTCGGTGGTCATGGGGGTCTCTCCATCCTCAGGTTTGAGCTATGGGCTCACCCCGTCCGGATTGGCCCGGGGCGAGATCGTTGTGCCATAGTTAATGGTGCGACGCAACATCAATGTTGCATCGCGATATCACGAATTCGTGAACAGACCTGATAGATGAGCGCTTCGCCCAGAGAACCGGCAAAAGTTCCACTTTAGGCTAATGCCGGAGCCGGCCCCATCTACTTTGCATGGGGTTGTTTTCGCGACTTTTTGTCCGGCCGGTGTCCGGCCGGTCAGTTTGTCCGGGCGGTGTCCGGCCGGTCAGTGCTGGACCGCCCCTGGCAGCCCATAGGCTTCCATCTGGGCCCGAACCTGCGCCACGTTATGCCCGAGCACGACGATGTCGTGCTTCTTGCCGTCGACGTCCCGGACGTGGTCGCGCAGCAGGGCCTCGGCCTTGAAGCCGAGGCTCTCGAACAGCGTGATCGCCGCCTGCTGGTCGACCGTCATCTGCACCGACAGCTTTTCCAGGCCGGCGCCCAAGCGCCAGCGCAAAGGTCTCCTGCGACAGCGCCCGGCCGACGCCCTGCCCGCGGACGTCCTGCGACACCACCATCCGGATCTCGCCGACATGGGGCGACCAGGAATGCGGGTCGCGCACCAGCGTGCCGCAGCCGACCACCGTCCCGCCCTTCACCGCCAGCAGGCTCGTGATCGGCGCCGCGCTCGATCTCGTTGATCCAGGCCGACAGCACCTTGGGCTGGCTGATATTGCGCGGCAGGAACAGCAGATCATGGGTCGGCAGCTTTTGCGCAAACGCCAGCACGGCGGCCTCGTCCGCCGCGCGACATCAGGCGGAATTCGATGTCGCCGGCCTCGGTCTTGACGTGCCGCGGATAGGAACGTGTTTCGCTCATGTCGATCTTCTCACCTAGCCAGGAGTCCAGTTTCGGCCACAGCCGCTTGATCGCGTTGGCGCCGGCGACGAGGCTGACGTGGCCGCCCTTCAGCATCACCTCTTCCTTGTCGGACGAGCCGACCTTGGCGATCAGATGCTTGGCGGCGTCATAGGGCACGATGTGGTCGTGCTCGGCGACCGCATGCAGGATCGGCACCTTGATGTCGGCGATATTGGCCGCGCGGCCGCCGACCGTCATGGTGTCGTTGAAGAGCTTGTTGTCCCACATCAGGTCCTTGGTGATGGCGCGGAAATACTCGCCGGCCAGCGGCAGGATATCCGTCGCCCCAGCGATCGAACATCCGGTACGACTTCGACGTATTCGTCGTTCCAGATGTTTTCCCACAATTGCACCTGGCTTGCCGACGCGCGACGCCGGCCGCAGCATCTCGAATGACGACAGGATCATTTCCGGCGGCACGATTGCCGACGCTGTCGACGAGGCGATCGACGTCGAAATAGCGCCGGTCGGAGAAATTCGAGAACAGCTTCATCTCGCGGAAATCGATCGGCGTGGTGAAGCAGATCAGGTTCTTCATCGGCCCGTCGTTGAAGATCGAGCCGTACAGCAGCGACAGCACGCCGCCGAAGCAATAGCCGATCACGGTGACGTCCTGCTCGCCGGAATCCTGCTGCACGCGGCGGACGCAATCCGGAATGAAGTCGAGGACGTAGTCCTCCATCCGCAAGGCGTTTTTCTTCCGGCTTCGGCGCGGTCCAGTCCAGCATGTAGACGTCGTAGCCGCGCTTCAAGAGAAACTCGATAAAGCTCTGGCCCGGCACCATGTCGAGGATGTAGCCGCGGTTGGTGGTCGCCATCACGATCAGGATCGGCACGCGGTAGATTTCGTCCGCGATCGGGCGATAGTGATAGAGGTTCATGGTGCCGCGGACATGCAAGAATGTCCTTCGGCGTCGAGCCGAGCGACGGACCCGAGGAGGCGATATATTCGACGCCCTTGATGCTGCGCTGGATCGCGCGCTGCACCTCGGACTGGATCCGCTCCGGGATGCGATGCCAGATCGAGAGCCGGCGGGCAGCGTTCATTTTTGCTCTCCCTCCGACGGCGGACGCTTGGTGCGCGGCGGCCGCTGGCGTGCCATACGCCGCTCTCCGGCGACAGCGAGTTATGATGCATCTGATGCAGCATCGCCTTGATCTCGTTGAGCTGGCCTTCGATCGACTGCAGCCGCTCGGCCATGCCGACCATCTGCGCCCGGCTCGGCAGGTTCATCGCGACGCAGATATTTCTCCATCAACTCGCCGAGCTGCTTCTGCGCGCCCGCCGACGACGCCGCCGACCTGGTTCATCACCTTGGAGAATTCAGGCGACGCCATCGCCTGATTGGCGAAGGAGTTGAACCCCTTCTCCATCTCCCCGATCATGGTCTGCCAGATCACGGCAGGATCGTTGCCTTTGTCGGCCATAGGCGCCCTCTCCTGACGGTTACGAGCGCTTGCCACGCTTCGCTTCATATTGGCGCCATACCACACCGTTGCGCCGGGCCGGTCAACCGAGCGTTTGGACGCCGCGAAAGCCTTCTGCGGTGCGGAAAACCGTGCCATACAGTTACTCAAAGCTCAGGTACCACCGAGGGAAGCCACAGAACGCGATGCTCGCCCATCAGCCGCCACAGATCGCCCGCGCCAACGGCATCGACATCTGCTACGAAATCTTCGGCGATCCGGCCGCGGAACCGCTGCTGCTGATCATGGGGCTCGGCGCCCAGATGATCCATTGGGACGACGAATTCTGCCGCCAGCTCGCCGCGCGCGGCTTTCGCGTCATCCGCTTCGACAACCGCGACATCGGCAAATCCTCGCAGCATGACCGGCGGCAAGCGCCTGACGCCGTTCGAGCTGCTCAAGCTGCGGTTCCTGAAAATCCCGGTCGCGGCGCCCTACAAGCTGATCGACATGGCCAAGGACACCGTCGGCCTGATGGACGTGCTCGGCATCAAGTCGGCGCATCTGGTCGGCGCCTCGATGGGCGGCATGATCGCCCAGGAAGTCGCGATCTCGTTCCCGCAGCGGGTGCGCTCGCTGACCTCGATCATGTCGACGACAGGCAATCCCAAGGTGCCGCCGCCGACACGCGAGGCCGCCGCCATGCTGATGGCGCCGCCGCCGGCCACGAAAGAGGAATATTTCGACGCGGTTCGCCAAAACCTGGAAGATCCTGCGCGTCGGCTCGTTCCCGGAAGACGAAGCGCTCGATCCGCGCGCGTGCCGAACGCACCTATGAGCGCGGCCTCAATCCGGCCGGCGTCGGACGCCAGCTGCGCGCCGTGCTCGCCTCCGGCAGCCGCAAGGAACGCCTGCGTCAGTGAAGGCGCCGACGCTGGTGATTCACGGCACCGTCGATCCGCTGGTCCGCCCCGAAGGCGGCAAGGACACCGCGGCCTCGATCCCCGGCGCAAAGCTGCTGATGATCGAAGGCATGGGCCACGCGCTGCCGATCCCGATGTGGCCGCAGATCATCGACGCGATCGACGCAAGCACGCGCACGGCGCGGCGGCGAAGGCGGCTTGACGTTATTTTTTCTTTCGTCGCGATCCAGATGACATGGCGCGCGCCGCCGCCTCTTGCCGGTGGCGCGGATGTTGACTTCGTTGACGTCGAAGCCTGCACCACGCAGGCGCTTTGCGAATACCGGATTGGGCCCGGACGACCAGACGGCCAGCACGCCGCCCGGTCGCAGCGCGGTGTGCGCCGCCTTCAGTCCCGCGGAACTGTAGAGCGCATCATTGGCCTTGCGCGTCAGGCCTTCCGGACCGTTATCGACGTCGAGCAGAATGGCATCGAATTTCGAACGGTGAGTGCGGATGATTTCGGTAACATCGGCTTCCCGGATGCTCACGCGCGGATCGCCGAGGCTGTCGCCAAAAATTTCCGCCATCGGGCCGCGCGCCCAGGCGACGACCGACAGGCACCAGTTCGGCCACCACGATCTGCGCCTTGCTGCCGAGTACCGCAAGCGCGGCACGGAGCGTAAAGCCCATGCCGAGGCCGCCGATGAGCATGTGAGGCTTTGCGACCGTCTCGATTTTCTTCGCCGCCAGCGTCGCAAGTGCGGCTTCCGACCCGAGAGGCGGCTGTTCATCAGCTCGTTGGTGCCGAGCATGATGGAGAACTCGCTGCCGCGGCGCATCAGGCGGAGTTCATCGCCGGTGCCGGGAATGCGCGCGGTGTCGAGTTTTTCCCACGGGAATCATGCCGAGGCTTGTGGCATAGCTTGCGCATGCCGCGGCATAGCGAACGGTCGTAGTGTGGGCAAAGGCGACTGAGCCGTGCCCACCATCCTCGTAACGGTCTCAGAGCTGGTGGGCACGCTGCGCTTTGCCCACCCTACGACAGATCTACCCGCCCGCCCACACGTCGAGCACATAGCGGTTCCTGGTGCCGAGATCGTCGATCCAGCGCAGGCCGGCCTCAGCGTCGGCGCCGGTACTGTTCGCGATAGATCGCAACCAGCGCGGCCTTGACGTCCGGCTCCATCTTGCCGCCGTCGCCGCAGACATAGACGATCGCGCCCTGCTCGATCAGGCTCCAGACGCGCTCCTTCTGCGCCGCGACCAGATGCTGCACATAGGTCTTCGGCCCGTCGGCGCGCGAGAACGCGGTGTGCAGCTCGGCGATGCCGTCGGCGGCGAAGGCTTTCAATTCATCCGCATAGAGAAAATCCTGATCGGGATGCCGGCAGCCGAAGAACAGCATCGCCGGGCCGAGGCTCGCGCCTTGCGCCTTGCGGTGCGCGCGCTCCTGCAGGAAGCCGCGGAATGGCGCCAGCCCGGTGCCGGGGCCGATCATGATGATCGGCACGGATCGGATCGTCGGGCAGGCGGAAGCCGGCCTTGGTCTCGCGCACCGTGGCATGAATGGTGTCGCCGACGCGGCGGCCGGCGAGATAGTTCGAGCAGACGCCCTTGTAGACGCCGCGGCCCGAACTGGCGGGCGCTTCGACCACGCCGACGGTGACGCTGCAGCGCGCCGGATCGCCCGACGGCGACGACGAGATCGAATAATAGCGCGGCGCCAGCAGCGACAGCATTTCGAGATAGGCGTGGAACGGCAGTTCGCAGGCCGGATGTTCCTCCAGCAGATCGAACACCGATTTGCGCTTGCCCAGAACATCCGAGCGGTAACGCTCGCGTGGAAGCGGCGTCGTCGCCGACATAGGCGAGCAGCTTTCGGCTTGGTGACCGGACAGCGCGTGTGTTCCGACATGATCTGGATCTGCTTGCGGGTCGCGATCTGCTGCAACTCGACGAACTCGGTCAGCAACCGGCCGACCGAGACGGCATCGCCGACCGGCAATTGCGCGCGGCGGCCTTCCGCGACCTGCAGCCGGATCTGATCGGCCGGCAGGAAGCCGAAGCGGCGCGCGACGGAATCGACCAGCGCCGGATCGTTGCGCGGCACCACGCTGAGATGGTCGCCGACGCGATAGGTGATGCCGGGCGGCAGTTGCACCTCGATATGCCGGGTCGAGCGGTCCGGAAGGATTGGCGCCGCTCTTGTTCTGCAGCTCGGAGTTGACCAGACACCTTCATCGGCGAAACGCCGCCCTGCGCAACGATCGCGTTGACGGCGGACGGCGCCACCGGCTCGATCGAATAGAGCGGCGCGTCGTCGGCGCTGCGGGTGAAGCTCGAATCGACGCCCGAATTCCTTCATCGCCGCCGGCGCGGCCGCCGCGAACCATTTCTCGAACTGGCCGTCGAGATCGCTGCGGGCATCGCCCTCGCCGCGGCGCATAGACGCTGCGCGCGCCATGCGCCGCCAACTGCTCGTCGATCATCCGCGGCACCGACTGATAGGTCGCGGCCCAGTCGCTGTTGCCGCAGCCGAACACCGCGTAACGCACCTTGGCGAACGCATCCTTCGGCAGGTCGCTGTCCAGCCATTTGACGAACTGCGTGGCGTTATCGGGCGGCTGCGCCATTGTAGGAGGCGCAGAAGATCAGAACGCCGCCCTGCTCCGGCAGCTTGCCGACGTAATCGTCGAGCGGCGCCGAGCTTGGTCGCAAAGCCGTTGACCTCGGCCAGATCGGCCACCCGCGTCGCCAGCTCTTCCGCAGTGCCGAGGTTGGAGCCGTAGAGCACCAGCAGCGGCGTGTTGTGGCCCGGACGGGTCCGCGCCCGCGGCGCTGCCGCGTTCGAGGCGGCGGCGGCCGCCGCTGCGCGGCCGGCGAAGGCGCCGCGATCCTTGTCGGCGCGCGGCCGCACCTTGATCTTGAAGCCGTCGGGCTTGATCGTCAGCGTTTCCTTCAGCTGCATCTGGTAACGGTTGACATCGATCAGCTTGAAGCGCTGCAGGATCATGCCGATCGCGAGCGCCGCCTCGTGCATCGCAAAGCCGCGGCCGATGCAGGCGCGCTGGCCGTTGCCGAACGGCTTCCAGGCGTTGACCGGGCGCTTGGCCTCGGCCTCGCGGCTGAAATTCTCGGGATCGAACGCATCCGGGTTCGGACCCCAGACGCTGGGGTCGCGATGCAGCGCCATCACCAGCACCGTGACGAAGGTGTTCTTCTTCAGCTTGTATTTGCCGCCGATGGTCTCGTCCTGAAGCGGCGCGATGCCATAAGCGGGCGCCGGCGGCCACAGCCGCAGCGCTTCCTTCAAAATCTGCGTGATGTAGGTGAGCTGGGTGACTTGCTGATAGGTCGGCCTGCGCATTGATGTCGGGCCCGAGCACCCGGTCGACTTCCTCGTAGGCCTTCTTGAGCACTTCGGGATGCTTGAGCAGCGCATAGATCGTGCACGACAACAGTCCGCTGGTGGTTTCGTGGCCCGCGATCAGGAATGTGTTGATCTGGTAGCGGATGTTGACGTCGTCGAGCTGCTCGCCGGTGGCGCGGTCGACGCCGGTCATCATGGCGCCGAGCATGTCCTTCTTGCCCTCGGCGGCCTCGGCGTTGCCGCGGCGCTCGGCGATGATCTCGTCGACCATCTTGTTCATGAAGGCGACGTCCTGCGCGAGGTCGCGGCGGCGCTTCTGCAGCCACAGGCCTTCCAGCGGCAGGCCGCGCGTCATCATGATGGTCTCGAGCGAGCGCACCAGCGATTCCACGAACGGGTGATAGTCGCGGCGATAGAACGAATTGAAGCGGTAGTCGAAGCCGCACAGGCCGATGGTGTCGAGCGTCAGCGCGGTCATGTCGTGGACGACGTCGATCTCCTCGTCGGCGTTGAGCCGCTCCCACTTCTTCACGAGCTGTTCGGCGATATCGACCATGCTCGGATGATAGGACTGTCATCGCGCGGTTGCCGAACGGCTGCAGCAGGATGTTGTGCGCCTTGCTCCAGTTCGGCTCATTGGTGTCGGCGGTGAACAGGCCGTCGCCGCCGACGGCGCGCACGCGGCGCAGCGAGCCGCGCACCGCCTTGTCGAAGCGCTTCTCGTCGCAGAGTTCGTCGATCAGATCGTGCGCCGGAGACGATGACGAGCGGCGCGCCCATCATGTCGAGCCAGAAGATCGGCCCGAGTTCCTTGGTCAGCCGCACCAGATGCTGCACCGGCGCGGTCGGGTCCAGCGACAGCATGTTGCCGACCACCGGCTTGTTCGGCGGATGCGGGATCGGACTCAGTTTGTTGGTGGACGCCATTGTCGAAGTATCTCCTGCCGCGCTGACACGCCTACACCGTCATTGCCTGGACAAACGCGAAGCGTTTGCGAGCGAAGCGACGAGCAATCCATCCTTGTTTCGCCGCGCCATGGATTGCTTCGCTTCGCTCGCAATGACGATGCGGCACGCTCCTCAACCAAATCGCTTTCTACGCCATTCGATCAGTTTGGCGCTGACCTCATCCGGCTTTTCCTGCTGCGTCCAATGGCCGCTGTCCGCGCACCAGATATTTCTCCAGATCGGGAATGAGCTTCTCCATGCCGTCGGCGGCCGACGGCGGCAGCACCGCGTCGTTCTCGGCCATGATCATCAGCGACGGCACGCGCACCGTATGGTCGAGCCCGTCCGAGCGCTGCCAGTTGCGCGAAAAGTTGCGGTACCAGTTGATGCCGCCGGTGAAGCCGGTTTTCGTGAAAGTATCGACGAACACCTTCTTCTCCTCCGGCGACAGGATCGGCGTGCGCGGATCGTGTTTGGCGTCGTAATCGGCAATCATCTGCGGAAACGCCAGATTGAGCCGCGGCGACGCGCCGACGCCGGCGATCGGCTGCTCCTCCGGCGTGCCTTCGGGGCGCGGCACCGGCTTGCGCATGAAGGCATCAAAGGTCTGCTCGACGCGGCTGCCGAAAATCCTGTCGGGCTCGCGCGCCGGGATCCTGAAACTGCACGATGTACATCTGTCGCCGAAGCGCTGGCGGAACAGCTCGATCGGATCGGCCGGCGCGCGGTCCGCAATGCGGCGTGTTGACGCCGACCACGCCGGCGACGCGATCGATGATGCCGCAGCGGCATCTGCCAGACGACGAAGCCGCCCCAGTCGTGGCCGACGAAGATCGCCTTGTCGATCTTGAGATGATCGAGCAGGCCGACGAGATCGCCGGTCAGATGCTCCATGTCGTAGGCCTCGACCGGCTCGGGCCGGTCGGTCGCGCCATAGCCGCGCTGATCCGGCGCGATCACCCGGATGCCGGCTTCGCTCAAGCGCCTTGATCTGGTGACGCCAGGAGAACGCGATCTCCGGCCAGCCGTGGCACAGGATGACCGGCGGCGTGTCGGTCTTGCGGCCCCGCCTCGTAATAGCCCATGCGAATACCGTTCATCTGGGCGAACTGCAGCGGCGGCATTTCAATCATCACCAGATCCCTATTCAGCCGCGCTGGTCATGCTCGGCGGCGGCGCGAACGCCGCCTCCAGCGCTTCAAATTCGACCGGCAGCATGTCGCACAGAACCTGGACATGGGGAATGATGTTGGCGCCGGCGATGAAGCCGAAATCGAGCTGGTCGCGGTAGCTCTGCACGGTGATGTTGAGCGCGATGCCCGTGGGTCGAGATCGACACCGGGAAGATGTGCAGCAATTCCGCGCCCGCGGCGTACAGCGTCTGCCGCGGCCCCGGCACGTTGGACACCGTGATGTTCGCCGCCGGCGGCAGCACGTTCGGACAGGTCCGAGCGGCTGTAGAGCAGCGCCAGGATCTGCACCAGGATCGGCGCGCCCGAGCATCGAGATGTTGGACACCTGCGGCATGAAGGCCCGCAGCGGATGCGACATCTCCTTGGACTTGGTGGATTGCGCGATGATCGCCTCCAGCCGCGCCTTCGGGATCCTCGATATTGGTGGCGATCGAGCAGATCATGCCGAACACCTGGTTGTTGGCCTCGGTGTTGCCCTCCTCGCGCAGCGAGATCGGCACCGCGGCCGTCAGCGACTTGTCCGGCAGCGCGCCCTGCTGCAGCAGATAGCGCCGGACCACGCCGGAGGACAGCGCCAGCACCACGTCATTGAGCTTGCCGCCGGACTGCTTGGCGAGCGCCTTGGCCCGCGACAGCGAGATCGAGGTGCCGGCAAAGCTGCGCTCCGACGAGATCGCCTTGTTCAGGATGGTCGGCGGCGACACCATGCTGGCGATGCTGTCGCGCGACTTCGGATCGGAGATCTTGCCGACCACGTCGGAGACGCTTTTGAGCATCGCCGGCACGCTGGCTGGCGAATTTCACCGCGTTCTCGATCTGGAACATGGCGTTGTCGAACAGGATCGATCCGAGATCGCTCTTGCCCGAGCGCGGCAGCTCGAGGGTCTTCGGCGCCGCCGAGGCATCGAACGGCTGGCGTCCAGAGCTGCTGATAGGAATCGATCAGATTGGCGGCGATGTCGCGCGGCTCCTGCGCCACCTTGCGCGCCGTCAGGCGGCTCGACCTCGCGCGGCACCGGCGTGACGTCGTAGATCATGCTGGTCAGCGCCGCGCCGGCGCCGCCGTCGATGCAGGCATGGTGCATCTTGGAATAGAGCCCGATCTCGTTGTCCTTCATGCCCTCGAAGACATAGAACTCCCAGAGCGGACGGGCGCGGTTCAGCAGCTTGGCATGCATCCAGCCGACGATGCGCTCCAGCGTGGCGCGGTCGTGCGGCGCCGGCAGGCTGCCGCGGAAGATATGGCGGTCGATGTCGAACTGGTCGTCCTCGACCCAGGACGGATGATCGATGTCGAGCGGCGCCTTTTCCAGGCGCGCTTTGAGGATCGGCGCGATGTGCAGCCGCGAGGCGATCATCGCCTTGAAGTCTTCGAAGAAGTCGCCGTTGTAGTCCTCGGGCAGGCGGAAGATCGCCATGCTTCCGACATGCATCGGCATTTCCGGCGTTTCCAGATACAGAAACGACGCGTCCAGCGAAGACAGTTTCTTGGCGTCACGCCATGATTTCCTCCCGAAGCTAGATCACGCGGCGCCTTGGCGGCGCTTCTGGCGTTCAGACGGTCCCGTGGTCAGCGGCGTCAGTCAGGATTGTGCATTTTCCGGGGGCGCGTAGGCAATGGCAAAGGGCCCCGATCGGTCAAAATGGCTTGAACTCGCCCTTCGGCCTGCGCCAGACGGTCGGCCACCGCCCAAAGCGCCGCGGGGTTGACGCCGAGCCCGATATGGCTGGCGAGATGCACCTCGATATTTTCGGCGGTTGCCGACGGCCGCAACAGGCTGGTGCGCCAGTTCACGATGCCGTCGGTGCGGGAATAGATCGAGGTCGCCGGCACCGGCAGGTCGCCGGCGATCGCCTCGCCGGATCTCCGGGATTGTCATCGATCCCCTCACCCGACAGCGCCTCGTAGAGCCGCGTCGCGTTGGTCGCCCGTGATGTCGTTGGCAAACGGGCTGCCGAGCGTGATGACGGAGCGCACCATGTCCGGCATCTGCAAGCGCCAGATCGCGGGCGTAGACGCCGCCCAGACTCCAGCCGACGATGCTGACCTTGCGTCCGGTCGATCTCGTGAATGCTGCCTGCAGGAGATCGCGCAACGCGCGCGCGCTTGCTGGCGACGCCGCCGAGATTGCGGCCCATGTTCCAGGCATGGGTGTCGTAGCCGAGCTCCTTCAGATAACGCCGCATCGGCGCCATCGAGAGGTCGCTGGCGAGAAATCCCGGCAGCGCCAGCACCGGATGCCCGTCGCCTTTCGGCGCGCGCATCAACAGCGGCGACAGCAGCAGGCTCGAATTGAGCTCGAACAGGCCCCTCGCCTCGGCCAGCATCAGGAACAGGCTCGGTGGACGAAGCCGTGCTCTCCCGCCGGCGCGTCCGTCCACGACCGCCACCTATTTCTTGTCCTTCTTGGCCGAGCCGCCGAGGCCGGCCATGGCCACGAACATGTCCTGAAAGCGTTCGGCGATCTTGGGATCGAATGTGAACCAGCTCTGCATCAGCGATTCCGGCGAGACCTTGTCGATGTTGGACGTCATCTGCTGCTGCAGCTTGTCCATCACCGCCGTCTGCATCGGCGCGACGTCCGGAAGTCCGAAGAACTGCCGGGCCTCGAGGGGCGTGCAATCTATTTCGACGTTAACCTTCATGACCGCTCCTGACCGCGTTGACGGCTTGTCGCAGTATCGCCGCGACAGGCCGCGTCGACGCAAGCGACCTGAAGAGGCCGCGGCGCACGCCGGCCTCATTCGTCCGGTATGGTCAACCAAACCGTTCCACGGCAAAAGGCCTGGTATCGGCAAACGGCGTCTCGCCGGTCATCATTTCCGCCAGCAGGCGGCCGGTGGCGGGTCCGAGCGTCAGGCCGTGGTGCTGGTGGCCGAAATCGAACCACAGGCCGGGATGGCGCGGCGCCTTGCCGATCACCGGCAGCATGTCCGGCAGACAGGGCCGCGCGCCCTTCCAGGGTTTGGCGTCGACCGGCTCGCCCAGCGGAAACAGCGCATGCGCCCGCGGCAGCGCCCGCTCGACCTGCACCGGACTCGGCGGCGCATCGCGGTCGGGCGAACTCGACGCCGGTGGTCAGGCGAATGCCGCGGTTCATCGGCGCCAGCAGATAGCCGAGATCGGTATCCAGCACGGGATGATGCAGCACGGCATTGCCGCGCGGCTTCAGATGCAGATGGTAGCCGCGCTTGACGCTGAAGCGGGATCGAATAGCCGAGCGGCGCGAACATCTGATCGGACCACGGCCCCATCGCCACCACCACCTCGCGCGCCGTCACGGCGCCCTCGGCTGGTCGCCACCCGCCAGCGTCCGCCGGACTGTTCGAGCGTGCGGGCATCGCCGACAAAAAGCGGCCGCCCTTGCGGCCGAACAGCGCCGCATAGGCTTTCGCCAGTCCGCCGGGATCGGGGACGAAGCCCGGCGCGGGAAAATCGCACCGCGCCGGCAAAGTCGCCGGTCAGATGCGGCTCGCGCGCCGCGATCGCCTTGGCGTCGAGGACGTCGCCCGCGACGCCATATTGCCTGGCGCGCTCGAGCATCGCGCACGGCCTTTGCAAGCGTCGCGTCGGCCCGAAACAGCTTGATCCAGCCGGTCCGCCGCAACAGCTCCGGCACCTCGGCTTCCGCGATCAGCGCCTCATGCTCGATCAGGCTGCGCTGGATCAGCGGCAATTCGGCCATCGCGCTGTGCAGCGCACGTTCCGGCGATGATGCGCGATAGTAGCGCACCAGCCAGGGCAGGAATGCCGGCAGATCGGTGAACCGATAGCGCACCTGCGGCGCGCGGTTCAGCGCATAGCGCAGGATCTCGGCCGAAATCCCGCGGGAACATATAGGGAAACACCGAGGCGCATTCGATCGATCCCGCCATTGCCATAGCTCGGTCTCCTCGCCGGCAAGTTCGTGCCGGTCGACCAGGATGACATCCCGGCCCCGTTTTTGCAGGTGCAGGGCCGCGCCGACACCGACCATGCCCGCCCCGAGGACGACGACATCGGCCTTCAGTTCCGCCATCCAGCACTCCGAAAGTTGAATGTCACGCGCCTGCGCGCACGAGCCTAAAGTCAAGGCTAGTCGTTGCAGCGCACGCCGCGCAAACCGGATACGGTAATGCGGGAAATCGCGCTTGCGCGGCCGGCTAAACTCTGGCAACATGGCTACGGCAATATCTGCCGACTGTGCGGCTGACCGGCCGCAGCATCACGGGAGAACAAGATCAAATGTCGGCACGTCAGAATCTCTTTGCGGCGAGCGACCATCGTGTTTCGCCGCACTTTGCATGTCTGCCGGCATCGGCGCAGACCCTGCGCTACGCCAACCAGGGCGAGCCTCAAGTCGCTGCGATCCCTATACGCTGAACGAGAGCACCACGCATCGCCCATCTCGGACACGTCTATGAAGGCCTGGTCGCGCGCGACAAGGATCTGAAGATCATCCCGGCGCTGGCGGAAAGCTGGGAAACGCCTGAGCCGACCACGCTGGCGCTTCCACCTGCGCAAGGGCGTGAAATTCCAGAACGGCGATCCCTTCACCGCCGACGACGTGCTGTTCTCCGCCGACCGCGTTCGCGCCAAGGGCTCGAATCCTGCAGACCCGCATTGCCGCCGACGCCAAGGTCGTCAAGGTCGACGACTACACCGTCGACTTCATCCTGATCTCGCCAAATCCCATCCTGCACTTCGCAGTGGGATGCCTGGTACATCATGGACAAGAAGTGGGCCGAGGCGAACAACTCGGTCGACCCGACGCCCGCGGCTGCGACCACGCCGAGTTTTGCCTCGCTGCACGCCAACGGCACCGGTGCCTTCATCGATCGAGAGCCATCAGCCCGGCGTGAAGACCGTGTTCAAGGCGAACCCGAACTGGTGGCGCAAGCCCGAGCATAATCTCAAGGAGATCATCTTCACGCCGATCGGCTCCGACGCGCACGCGCGTCGCCGCGCTGCTCTCCGGCGAGGTCGACGTCATCGAGCCGGTTCCGATCCAGGACATCTCAGCGCGTCGATTCGAGCCCGCAACGCCGCAGGTGCTGACAGGGACCGGAAATCCGCACCATCTTCCTCGGCATGGACCAGGCGCGCGACGAACTGCTGTACTCGAACGTCAAGGGCAAGAACCCGTTCAAGGACATCCGCGTTCGCGAAGCCTTCTACAAGGCGATCGACGTCGAGTTGATCAAGACCCGGGTGATGCGCGGGCTGTCGACGCCGTCGGCGCTGATGATCGCGCCGCAGCTCTACCCGCTGTTCAAGGATTTCACGCGGCCGAAACTCGATCCCGACGGCGCCAAGAAGCTCCTGGCCGAAGCCGGCTATCCCGACGGCTTCGAAGTGACGATGGATTGCCCCAACGATCGCTACGTCAACGATGCCGCGATCTGCCAGGCCGTGGTCGGCATGCTGGCCCGCATCGGCGTCAAGGTGAACCTGCTGGCGCAGCCCAAGGCGCTGTATTTCGCCAAGGTGCTGAAGCCCGGCGGCTACCAGACCTCGTTCTACCTGCTCGGCTGGACACCTGGCACGTCCATGGACTCCCACAACGTGCTGCACGACATCATGGGCTGCCGCGACGATCCCGAAGATCGCGACCCGCGGCGAGGCCAACCTCGGCGGCTACTGCAACAAGGAAGCTGGACGCGCTTACCGACAAGGTGCTGGTCGAAGCCGACACCGACCAAGCGCGACCTGCTGATCAAGCAGGCCTACGAAATCGTCATCAAGGATTACGGCTATATCCCGCTGCACCAGCAGGCGCTGGCGTGGGGCGTGTCGAAAAAAGTGAAACTGACCCAGCGCGCGGACAACCAGGTCCTGCTGTACTGGGCAACCAAACAGGCAGAGTAAGTGTCTCATCCCATCGGGTCCCGGCGGCGTCGTGCTTCCGGGACCTCTCGTTTCCGGGTCGCACAGCGACGTCGCGCCGTGTCTGAAAGAAGTGAAAGGTAGCACATGCTCGCTTTCACTCTTCGTCGCGCGCTTTCAGGCCATCGGCGTCATGATCGCTGTCGGGATCATCGCGTTTTCGATGTTCCGCTTCGCCGGCGATCCCGTGAACCAGATCGTTTCGATCGACACCTCGGCGGCCGAACGCGCGGCGGTCCGCAAGTCGCTCGGCCTCGACGATCCCGTGCTGGTGCAGTTCGCGCCGCTATCTCGGTCAACGCCGCGCAGTTCAAGTTCGGCGTCTCCTATCAGTTCCGCCAGCCGGTCTCGACCCTGTTGATGGAGCGGATGCCGGCGACGCTGGAGCTTGCGATCTGCGCCACCGTGCTGGCGATGGTGTTCGGCATCCTGATGGGCGTCTATTCGGCGCTGCAAGCGCGACACCATGCTTGCCAGAATATTCCAGGCGGTGTCGCTGATCGGGATATCGCTGCCGACCTTCCTGATCGGCATCCTGCTGATCTACCTGTTCGCGGTGACGCTGGGCTGGCTGCCGTCGTTCGGCCGCGGCGAGGTCGTCCGGCTCGGCTGGTGGACGACGGGACTGCTCACGATCTCCGGCCTGAAGGCGCTGATCATGCCTTCGATCACGCTGGGCCTGTTCCAGATGACGCTGATCATGCGGCTGGTGCGCGCTGAAATGCTGGAAGTGCTGCGCACCGACTATATCCGCTTCGCCCGCGCCCGCGGCCTGACCACGCGCGCGATCCATTTCGGCCACGCGCTCGAAGAACACGCTGGTTCCCGTCATCACGGTCGCGGGGCTGCAGTTTGGCTCGGTTATTGCATTTGCGATCATCACCGAAACCGTGTTCCAGTGGCCCGGCATGGGATTGTTGTTCGTGCAGGCGGTGCAAAACGTCGATATCCCGATCATGGCGGCGTATCTGCTGATGGTCTCGCTGATCTTCGTCACCATCAATCTCGTGGTCGATATCCTCTACACCATCGTCGATCCGCGTCTGCGCTCGACCATCAGCCGCCCGGCTTAAGGCGAAATTGCTCATGTCCGATGCCGTCGTCCCGCACCAGGCCGATCCCAATGCGCCAGGCGCGCATTCCGGCACGGGCTGGGCCAGGCGCGCGCTCGATAGCGACCTGTTCTATTCGTTCCGCCGCTCCAGATTGACGATGCTGGCGGCCGCTATCACGCTGCTGTTCTTCCTGCTGGCGATCTTCGCGTCCGTGCTCGCGGTGCAGAACCCGTTCGACCCGGCACAGCTGCAATTGATGAACTCGCGCATCTCGCCGTTGTGGACCGCCGACGGCCAGAGCCCGTTCCTGCTCGGCACCGACGAGCAGGGCCGCGACGTGTTCTCCGCGATCCTCTACGGCTTGCGGATTTCGCTCACTGTCGGCGTGCTCGGCGTGATCTTTGCCGGCGCGCTCGGCATCACGCTCGGGCTGATCGCGGGCTATGTCGGCGGCGCCGTGGACAACGTGATCATGCGCATCGCCGACGTGCAGCTCACCTTCCCTGCCATCCTGATCGCGCTGCTCGTCAATGGCGTCGCCAAATCAGTGCTCGGCAACCGGCTCGATGCCATGAGCACGCTCACGGTGCTGGTGATCGCGATCGGCCTGAGCTTCTGGGTGCAATATGCCCGCACCGTGCGCGGCTCGGTCATGGTCGAGAAGAACAAGGACTATGTCGCCGCGGCGCAGCTGATCGGCCTGCCCGCGCCGAAGATCATGCTGCGCCACGTGCTGCCGAACACGATGGGCCCGGTCCTCGTCATCGCCACCATCAACCTTGCGCTCGCGATCATCACCGAGGCGACGCTGTCGTTCCTCGGCGCCGGCATGCCCGACACCATGCCCTCGCTCGGCACCCTGATCCGGATCGGCAACAACTATCTGTTCGCCGGCGAATGGTGGATCGTCGCCTTCCCGGGCTTTGCGCTGGCCGGTCTGATCGTCTCCATCAACCTGCTCGGCGACTGGCTGCGCGACGCGCTCAATCCAAAGCTCAGATGACCGTCCCCGTCCTTTCCGTGCGTAACCTGCGAGGTGGAGTTCGTCACCCGCCGCGACACGCTGCGCGCGATCGACGGCGTCTCCTTCGACATCGCCAAGGGCGAAGTGCTCGGGCGTGGTCGGCGAATCCGGCGCCGGCAAATCGGTCACCGGGCTTGCCGTGATCGGCCTGATCGATCCGCCCGGCCGCATCGCCGGCGGCGAGATCCATCTGTCGGGCACGCGGATCGACCATCTGCCGCCGGAAGAGATCCGCCGCATCAGGGGCAAGCGGATCGGCATGATCTTTCAGGATCCGCTGACCAGCCTCAATCCGCTCTACAGAATCGGCGACCAGATCGTCGAGACCATCCGCACCCATACCAGTCTCTCGGAAACCGCCGCGCGCAAGCGCGCCATCGATCTGCTCGCCGAGGTCGGCATTCCCGCCCCGGAAAAGCGCATCGACGCCTATCCGCATGAATTCTCCGGCGGCATGCGCCAGCGCGTCGTGATCGCGCTTGCGATCTGCGCCGAGCCGGAACTGATCATCGCCGACGAGCCGACCACCGCGCTCGACGTCTCCGTGCAGGCCCAGATCATCTCGCTGATCAAGCGCCTCGGGCGCGACCACGGCACCGCCGTGATGCTGGTGACCCACGACATGGGCGTGATCGCCGAGACCTCGCGACCGCGTCGCGGTGATGTATTCGGGACGCATCGCCGAGATCGGCCCGGTGCAGGATGTCGTGCAGAACCCGCTGCATCCCTATGCCAAGGGCCTGATGGGCGCGATCCCGACGCTGGCGGGCGAAGACAAGCGGCTGGTGCAGATTCCGGGCTCGATGCCGCGGCTGTCGGCGATCCCGCCGGGCTGCTCGTTCAACCCGCGCTGCGCCTTCGCCTTCGACCGCTGCCGCGTCGAACGGCCGGAGCCGCTTCCGCAGGGCGCGCAGGCGGTCGCCTGCCATCTCTATGACACCGCTGCGAAGGAAACCGCGGCATGAGCGCGCGCAGCTTCGTCGACGATCAAGAATCTGCGCCGCGTGTTCGACGTCTCAAAGCCGTGGCTCAATCGCGTGCTCGAAGGCGGCCATCTGGAATTCCTGAAGGCGGTCGACGGCGTCACCTTCGATATCACGCAAGGGCGAGACCTTTGCGCTCGTCGGCGAGATCCGGATCGGGCAAGACCACGGTCGCGCGCATGGTCGTGGGACTGTTGCCGCCGAGCTCGGGCGAAGTCGTGATCGACGGCGTCTCGATGACCGATCCGAGACAGGCGCAGGCGCGACAGCGCTTGCGCCGCCGCATCCAGATGATCTTCCAGGATCCCTATGCGAGCCTCAACCCGCGCTTCCGGGTCGACGCCATCGTCTCCGAGCCGATCCGCGCCTTCGACCTGATCCAGGGCGAGCGCGACATCCGCGCGCGCGTCGGCGAACTGCTCGAGCTCGTCGGCCTGCATCCCGACGACGGCCTGAAATATCCGCATGAGTTTTCCGGCGGCCAGCGCCAGCGCATCGCGATCGCCCGCGCGCTGGCGTCCGAAGCCGAATTCATCGTCTGCGACGAGCCGACCTCGGCGCTGGATGTTTCCGTGCAGGCGCAGATCCTCAACCTGATGCGCGACCTGCAGGACAAGTTCGGCCTGACCTATCTCTTCATCAGCCACAACCTCGCCGTGGTCCGCCACATGGCGAGCCGGATCGGCGTGATGTATCTCGGCCGCATCGTCGAGATCGCCGAGGGCCGCGAACTGTTCGCCAATCCGCGCATGCCCTACACCAAAATGCTGCTGGGCGCGGTTCCCGATCTCGCGATGTCCGGCCGCCAGCGCATTCCGGTCAAGGGCGAAATCCCCAATCCGATCGATCCGCCGCCCGGCTGCGCCTTCAACCCGCGCTGCCCGCTGGCCTTCGACCTCTGCCGCAAGGAGGCGCCGCGAACTGATCGACGGCGTCGCCTGCCATGCCGTCAACACATCCGGCCGAGACCGCGCCTGGCATGATCACGGGGATGGGAGTATAGCCGTGTCAACCGAACGGTTGGCAGCCAGCCTCGCCTGTGGTCAAGTGCGCCCGCACCGCGATACCAGCACAGCATGGATGTCCCATGAGCAACATCAATCCCGATCCGTTCACCACCCGGCCGGAAATCGAGGGCACGTTCGGGGTCGTCACCTCGACCCACTGGATCGCGACCGCGGTCGGGATGGGCTATTCTGGAGAAAGGCGGCAACGCCTTCGACGCCGGCGTCGCCACCGCCTTCACGCTGCAGGTGGTCGAGCCGCATCTGAACGGCCCGGCGGCGACGTGCCGATCATCGTGCACGACGTCAAACGCGGCCGCACCGAGGTGATCTGCGGCCAGGGCCCCGCGCCGGCGAAGGCGACCATCGCGCATTACCGCAGCGAGGGCCTGGAGATGGTGCCCGGCACCGGACTGCTGGCGGCCTGCGTTCCCGGCACGTTCGAGATCCTGGATGCTGCTGCTGCGCGATTACGGCACGATGCGGCTGCGCGACGTGCTGGAGCCCGCGATCGCCTATGCCCGCGACGGCTATCCGCTGGTCGAGCGGGCGTCGGCGACCATCCAGACCGTCGAGCAATTGTTCCGCAAGCACTGGACGACATCGGCGGCGGTCTATCTGCCGAACAACGAGGTGCCGAAACCCGGCACGCTCTTCACCAACAAGCAGCTCTCCGAAACCTACGCCCGCATCCTGAAGGAAGCCGAAAGCGCCGGGTCCGACCGCGTCGCGCAGATCGAGCGCGCGCGCAAGAGCCTGGTCGCAGGGTTTTGTCGCGGAGGCGATCGACAAATTCTGCCGCACCCAGGAAGTCATGGACGTCAGCGGCTCGCCGCATCGCGGCGTGCTCTCGGCCGACGACATGGCGCGCTGGCAGCCGACCGTCGAGGCGCCGCTGACCTACGACTATGGCCGCTACACCGTCTGCAAGGCCGGCGTCTGGAGCCAGGGCCGGTGATGCTGCAGCAGCTCGCGCTGCTGAAGGGATTTCGAACTCGACGGGCTCGATCCCGCCGGGCCCGAATTCATCCATCTGCAGATCGAATGCGCCAAGCTCGCCTTTGCCGACCGCGAGAAATTCTACGGCGATCCGAAATTCACCGACATCCCGATCGCGACGCTTGTTGTCGGATGCCTACAATGACGAGCGCCGCAAGCTGATCTCGAAGGACAAGGCCTCGCTCGATTTCATCCCCGGCTCGGTCGAAGGCTTTGGCGCGGTCGTAAAACTGCGCCGCGCCGAAGGCCATCGCGAGGCGGTCGGCGCCATGGGCGCGGGCGAGCCGACCGTCGGCCGGTTCGGCGAGGTGCGCGGCGACACCGTGCATTTCGACATCATCGACCAGGCCGGCAACATGATTTCGGCGACGCCGTCCGGCGGCTGGCTGCAATCCTCGCCGGTCATTCCCGAACTCGGCTTCTGCCTCGGCAGCCGCGCGCGCAGATGTTCTGGCTCGAGGAAGATCATCCGGCGGCGCTGGCGCCGGGCAAGCGCCCGCGCACCACGCTCTCGCCCACCATGGCGCTGCGCGACGGCGAGCCGTATCTGGCCTGGGGTTCGCCCGGCGGCGACCAGCAGGACCAGTGGACCACGCAGTTCTTCCTGCGGCATGTCCACGCCAAGCTGAATCTGCAGGAAGCGATCGACGCGCCGGCCTGGCATTCCGAGCATTTCCCGATCTCGTTCTGGCCGCGCACCGCGCGTCCCGGCGTGCTCGTGGTCGAGAACCGCGTGCCGAAGGCGACCGTCGATACGCTGAAGGGCCGCGGCCACATCGTCGAGATCGGCCCCGACTGGTCGGAAGGCCGCCTCACCGCGGCCTCGAAAGTCGGCCGCCGCCGCCGCGCCGCCGCCAATCCGCGGGGCATGCAGGGCTACGCAGCCGGACGATGTAAGACGAGATGACCTGGTCGATCATCGCCCGCGATCACGCTACCGGCCAGATCGGCATCGCGGTCGCGACCAGATTCTTCGCGGTCGGCGCGCTGCGTGCCGCATATCGCCGCCGGCATCGGCGGCATCGCGACGCAGGCGCTGGTCAATCCCTATTACGGCATCGACGGCGTGAAGCTGCTGCGCGAAGGGCGCGCGCCCGCGCGAGATCGTCGAGACGCTGATTGCCGCCGACGACGGCCGCGAGAGCCGGCAACTGCACATCATGGACGCCGACGGCCGCATCGCCGCGCATACCGGCCGCGAATGCGTCGACTGGTGCGGGCATGTCGAGGGCGACGGCTTCTCGATCGCCGGCAACATGCTGGCGGGCGCCGCCGTGCTCGACGACACCGCGAAAGCCTATGCCGCCAACGCGAAGCTGCCCTTTCGCACAACGGCTGATCGCGGCGATGAAGGCCGGCGAAGCCGCCGGCGGCGACAAGCGCGGCAAACAGTCGGCGGCGCTTCTGATCCATGGCGAGGAGGAATGGTCCGGCGCTCGACCTGCGCGTCGACGACCACGCCGATCCGCTCGCCGAACTCGAGCGGCTGGAAGCAGGTCAGCCGCGAGCGCTGGGTGCATTTCCGCAACTTCCTGCCGACGCGCAAAAATCCGGCCGGGATCACCGATCGCGCCACCATCGACGCCGCGCATCGAAGCCGCGACTGCGAGCCAGCGATGACGGCAGGCCCGCTGATCGAAATCGAGGGCCTGCGCGTCGTCTTCCATGGCGACGACGGCCGCACCACGCATGCGGTCGACAGCGTCGACCTCAGCGTCGCCAATGGCGCGACGCTCGGGCTGGTCGGCGAGATCCGGCTGCGGCAAGAGCGTGACCTCGCTCGCCATCATGGGGCTGTTGTCGAAGCACTCCGCCGAAGTCACCGGCTCGATCCGCTTCGACGGTTTCGATCTGCTCGAAGTGCCCGACGAGACCCTGCGCGACCTGCGCGGCAATCGGCTCGCGATGATCTTTCAGGAGCCGATGACCTCGCTCAACCCGAGTTTTACCATCGGCGACCAGATCATCGAGACCATCCTGCGCCATCGCGGCGGCTCGCGGCGCGCAGGCGCGCGAGCGCGCCATCGAGCTGCTGCGCCGCGTCCACATCCCCTCGCCCGAAAAGCGCATCGACGAATATCCGCACAAGCTCTCCGGCGGCATGCGCCAGCGCGTGATGATCGCGATGGCGCTGGCCTGCGATCCCGCGGCTCCTGATCGCGGACGAGCCGACCACCGCGCTCGACGTCACCCTGCAGGCGCAGATCCTCGATCTGATGCGCGAACTGAAGGCCGCCAGCGGCGCCGCGATCATCCTGATCACCCATGATCTCGGCGTGGTCGCCGAAGTCTGCGACGAGGTCGCGGTGATGTATGCCGGCGAGATCGTCGAGCGCGCGCCGGTCGACGAGCTCTTTGCCAATCCGCAGCATCCCTACACCGTCGGCCTGCTCGGCTCGATCCCGCGGCTCGACCGCCGCGCCGCGCATCTCGCCACCATCGAAGGCATGGTGCCGAACATGGCCAATCCGCCGCCCGGCTGCCGTTTCGCCGCGCGCTGTCCGTTCGTCAGCGACATCTGCGTCGCCGCGCCGCCGCCGCTGGCGATGCGTGAGCGCCGGGCACGCCTCGCGCTGCATCAGGGCGCCGCTGGAGAGGCTGGTGTCGTGACCGCGCTGCTCGAGGTCGAAGGCCTGGTAAAGCATTTCGTCGCCGAGCGTTCGGTGTTCGGGCGGCCGACCGCGCATCGTCAAGGCCGTCGATGGCGTCAGCTTCACCGTCGAGGCCGGCAAGACGCTGGCGCTGGTCGGCGAGATCCGGCTGCGGCAAATCCACCGTGAGCCGGCTGGTGCTGCGGCTGATCGAGCCCGACGCCGGCAACGTTCGCTTCGAGGGCCGCGATCTCGCGCGCGCTCGAATGCGCAACGAATTGCGCGCCTTCCGCCGCGACGCCCAGATCATCTTCCAGGACCCCTACGCCTCGCTCAACCCGCGCATGACGGTGAGCCAGATCCTGACCGAACCGCTGGCGCTGCACGATCTGGTGCCGCCCGCGCGCCGCCGCGAGCGGGTCGAGGAATTGCTGCGGCTGGTCGGGCTCGAGCCGCGCTTCGCGCGCCGCTACCCGCACGAATTCTCCGGCGGCCAGCGCCAGCGCATCGCCATTGCCCGGGCGCTGGCGGTCGAGCCGAAACTGATCATCTGCGACGAGCCGGTCTCGGCGCTCGACGTCTCGATCCGCTCGCAGATCCTCAACCTGCTGCGCGACCTGCAGGACCGGCTCGGCCTCGCCTATATCTTCGTCTCGCACGATCTCGCCGTCGTGAAGCACATCGCCGACCGCGTCGCCGTGATGAATCTCGGCGTGCATCGTCGAGACCGCGGACGCGCAGGCGCTGTTCGCGTCGCCCCGCCATCCCTATAGCCGCGGCGCTGCTGTCGGCGATCCCGGTGCCTAAACCGCAGGCAAAGCGCAGCCGCATTGTGCTGCAGGGCGAGATGCCGAGCGCGCTCAATCCGCCCGTCCGGCTGCCGCTTCCATACCCGCTGCCCCTACGTGATCGAGCGCTGCCGCAGTCGAAGTGCCGCAACTGCTCGCCGGATGGCACCGGACATGCAACGGCCTGTCACCGCGACGGCGGAACTGCCGCCGGCCGAAGCGCATCGTGCCGTCGGATGGCGGCTTTTCGCCGACGCTGGAAAAATTGGTCGCGGCCTTCAGCGGCGGACGGAAGGTGCGGGCCGTGGCGGGGTTGATATCGTCGGATCGGGACAACGGCGGTTCAACCGTGAACATGGGGTTGATCAGCGATGAAGAGTCTTGCGTTTGGCAATGACCGGCGGCGGCGGTGCTGCTGTCGTTCGGAGGAAGCGCTCGTGCCGCAGACCACGCTGCGCATCGGCCTCGCCGAGGATCCCGACATCCTCGATCCGACGCTCGCGCGCACCTATGTCGGTCGCATCGTGTTCGCGTCGTTCTGCGACAAGCTGTTCGATATCGACGAGAAGCTCAACATCGTGCCGCAGCTCGCGCTGTCGCACGAGACCTCCGCCGACGGCAAGGAGGTGACGATCAAACTCCGGCCGGGCGTCAAATTCCACGACGGCGAGCCGTTCGACGCCGAAGCCGCCAAATTCTCGATCGAGCGCCACATGACGCTGCCGGCCTCGTTCCGCAAGCCGGAGCTTGCCAGCGTCGATCACGTCGAGGTGGTCGATCCCCTCACCATCAAGCTGGTGCTTGAAGGCGCCGTTCTCGCCCCTGATCGCGCAGCTCACCGACCGCGCCGGCATGATGGTGTCGCCCAAGGCGGCCAAAGGAAGCCGGCGACAAGTTCGGGCTGCGTCCGGTCTGCGCCGGTCCCTACAAGTTCGTCGAGCGCGTGCAGCAGGATCGCATGGTGTTCGAGAAATTCGCCGACTACTGGAACAAGGACAACGTCTTCATCGACCGCGTCGTGTTTCTGCCGATCGTCGACGCCACGGTGCGGCTCGCCAATCTGAAATCCGGCGGACTCGATCTGATCGAGCGCGTGCTCGCGACCGACATCAAGGACGTGCGCGCCGACCCGCGGCTGAAACTGTCGACGGCGATCGAGCTTGGCTATCAGGGCGTCGACGCTCAACGTCGGCAAGGACAAGGCGAAGGGCCCGCTCAGCCAGTCCGCCAAGGTGCGGCAGGCGCTCGATCTCTCGATCGACCGCGAAGCCATCAACCAGGTGGTGTTCAACGGCGAGTTCAAGCCGGGCAACCAGTGGATCAACCCGGATCATCCCTACTATCAGAAGGCCTATCCGGTCCGCGCGCGCGACGTCGCCAGGGCCAAGGCGCTGTTGAAGGAAGCCGGCGTCACGCCGCCAGTCAGCGTCGACCTGATGGTGCCGAAGGGCGCCGAGACCGAGGCGGTCTCGCAGGTGATCCAGTCGATGGCCTCCGAGACCGGGTTCGACATGAAGATCCGCGTCACCGAGTTTGCGACCTCGCTCGAAGCAGGCCGAGGCCGGCGAGTACCAGGCCTTCATGCTGGCCTGGAGCGGACGCATCGATCCCGACGGCAATTCCTACGTCTTCCTGCACAAGGATGCGCCGCAGAACTACAGCGCCTGGACCAATGCCGGAGGCCGACAAGGCGCTCGACGATGCCCGCCTCGTCACGGATCAGGCGCAACGCAAGGCGATCTACGAAAAGCTGACAAAGGCTCGCGCTCGACGAAGAACCGCTCCTCTACATCTATCACCGCAGGATCCTGATCGCGCACACCACCAGGCTGCGAAGGCTACAAGCAGATGCCCGACGGGCTGGTCCGCGTGATCGGATTGAAGCTGAACATGACCGCGGCCGCGAAACGGACAGTGCCATGCTGAGCTTCCTGGCACGTCGGCTCGATTCAGCTCGATCCCGACGCTGTTCTTCGTGTCGATCCTGATCTTCTCGCTGCAGCAACTGCTGCCCGGCGATCCTGCGCTGGTCATGGCCGGCGAGGAGCGCGATCCCGCAGTCATCGAGCAGATCCGCCAGCAGTACCGGCTCGATCAACCGATCCCGGTTCAATACGCCTACTGGATCAAGGGCGTGCTGTCGGGCGACTTCGGCGAGTCGCTGCGCATCAAGGATGCCGGTGCTGAGCCTGATCGCGCAGAAGCTTCCGGTGACGATGCAGCTCGCTGCGATGGCGATCGTGATCGCGTTTCTGATCGGCATTCCCGGCCGGCATCGTCTCCGCGGTGAAGAAGGGCACCGCCTGGGACTATGGCGCCAATTTGTTCGCGCTGTGGGGCATCTCGACGCCGAATTTCTGGCTCGGCATCATGCTGATCTTCCTGTTCTCGATCGAACTCGGCTGGCTGCCGGCCTCGGGCTATGTGCCGCTCTCCGAGAACTGGCGCGCCAGCCTCGCTTCCACCATCATGCCGGCCTTCGTGCTCGGCAATGCGATCGCCGCGATCCTGATGCGGCACACCCGCAGCGCCATGCTGCAGGTGCTGGAGAGCGACTATGTCCGCACCGCGCGCGCAAAGGGCCTGTCCGAGCGCTCGGTGATCCTCAAGCACGCGATGCGCAACGCGCTGACGCCGGTCATCACGCTCGGCGCGCTCGAGCTCGGCACGCTGTTGTCGGGCGCGGTGCTGACCGAGCAGATCTTCTCGATCCCGGGCTTCGGCAAGCTGATCGTCGACGCCGTGTTCAACCGCGACTATGCCGTGGTGCAGGGCGTCGTGCTGACGACCGCGACGATCTACATCACGCTGAATCTGATCGCCGACATCGCCTATATCCTCGTCAACCCGCGGCTGAGGGCGTGAAGCGATGACCGACGCCGTGCTCCGCGCGACTTCCCCGCGCACGCTCCGACGAGCTGGAAAGCCCGGCCCGGCGCGCGCTGCGACGCCTCGTCAGCGCGCAAGGGCGCGGTCGTCAGGCCTCGTCGTGATCGCCGCTCTTCATCCTGCTCGCGCTGTTCGCGCCGCTGATCGTGCCCTACGATCCGGTTGCGACCAGCTGGTCGCTGGTGCGCAAGCCGCCGTCGGCGCTGCACTGGTTCGGCACCGACGATCTCGGCCGCGACATCCTCGCCCGCGTCATCTTTCGGCGCGCGCGCCTCGCTGATGGCGGGCGCGATCTCGGTCGGGATCGCGCTCGCGCATCGGCGTGCCGCTCGGGCTTGCTGTCCGGCTATCGCGGCGGCTTTGTCGATGCGCTGATCAGCCGCATCACCGACGCGATGCTGGCCGTGCCCGTTCCTGATCCTCGCGATTGCGCTGGCGGCGTTCCTCGGGCCGAGCCTCGGCAACGCCATGATCGCGATCGGCATCTCGGCGACGCCGATCTTCATCCGCCTGACCCGCGGCCAGGTGATGAGCGTCAAGGTCGAGGATTATGTCGAGGCCGCGCGCGCGATGGGCAATCCGCGCTGGCGCATCGCGCTGTTCCACATCCTGCCGAACATCATGCCGGCGCTGCTGGTGCAGGCGACGCTGTCGATCGCGGCCGCGATCATCGCCGAAGCCGCGCTGTCGTTCCTCGGCCTCGGCCAGCAGCCGCCCGCGCCGTCCTGGGGCAGCATGCTCAATGCCGCCCAGCGTTTCCTCACCAACGCGCCCTGGATGGCGCTGTGGCCGGGCTCGCGATCTTCCTGGTGGTGCTGTCGTTCAACCTGGTCGGCGACGGCCTGCGCGACGCGCTCGATCCGCGCGGAGCGGTAGGCGCCGGAGGACCCGTCATTGCGAGAAGACGGCTAATTCATTCGGACAGAGCTAGATCACCACCTCGCGCAACACCCTGCGGCAATCCATCTCGTATTCGAGATCGATCACCGGCGGTCGCGCGAAATGCCAGGTCAGGCCCGAACGCGCCGCGCCACGCCTGACGACGGCCTCGGCAAAGACCGGGTGGAAGTCCATGCACGGTGTAGGCCTGCGCCGCCGTCGCATCCTTCCAGCCGACGCCGAACTCGGCCATGCGCTTTTCCATCACGCCGACGACGTAGCGAACCTTCTCCGCCAACCCTTCGGCGCTCAGGTCGCGGTAGCGGACCGTCCGCTCCGCGTAGCTTCCGGCTCCCCTCCTGCGACTCGCCGCTACCCGCGATCACGAACGAGGACGACGTGGCGGTAGCCGCACGCGTGAACGAGAACGCATGGAATGACGGCTCGGTAGGCGGATCGATCTCGGGGCAGACATTGCTGCGCGCTACCGGGTTGGTGGTGCCGTCGAACAATCCCCATTCTGCGAGCGTCTTGACGTAATGCTGGTTGAAGGTCGAAAGCCCGCTTCGGTGAATGCCGCCGGCGAGCGCAACTCGCAGGCGCAGAACGAGGTCAGCGGCCGTCCCGCGGCCTGGACATAGCTTGCGATGCGGGCGAAGCCCTCGGCGAGCGGTAGCCATTTATCGAAGCATACACGCTCGATCTCGAAGCCGGGGCTGGCCGCAACGCCGCTCGAATATTGAAACACCGCCGGAATGAACCGGTAATTTCCGGGCGCGAAATCACTCACCATGTCGGTTTCCTCCAGATCTTGTTATTCCAGCTGCATGCGCACGCCCTTGGCGCCGTTGAGCAGCCGCCTCAAATGAAAGCCGGCGAGCGGATCGTCGGCATGCATCCCGACCAGCGCGGCGAAGGCCGGCATCGCCGCGATGTCGCCGGCCTCTAGCTTTGCAAAGGCTTCGGAATATTGCGTCGTCGCCGGCGCTGCGAATAAGGCTTCCGGCAGCGGCTCATAGGCGCGCAACGGCTCGCTGCGGCCGCGCAATACCAGATCGCCCGACCGGACGGCCGCGGAAATGGCCGGCGGCTTCCGCCACCGCGGCGCTGACGCAGATGCGCGTGCCGAGATATTTGTTGGCGGCTTCAAGCCGCGCCGCGATGTTGATGGTGTCGCCATAGGCGGTGTAGTCGAAGAACCGGCTGCCGCCGAAATTGCCGACCAGCGCCGGCCCGGCATGCACGCCGATCCGGGTGGCGCCGAAATTCACGCCCCTGGCCTGCCAGCGCGCGCGAAACCCTTCCGCCCAGACGTCGAGCTCGAGCGCGCAGGCGATCGCGCGTGGCCGCGTAATCCGGCTGGTCGGCGGGCGCGTTGAACAGCACCTGGATCGCGTCGCCGATGATTTTCGCCACCGTGCCCTCATGGGCGAACACCACGTCGGTCATGCCGCCGACATATTCGTTGAGCAGTTCGCCCAGAACTTCCGGCGCGGCGCTCTCCACCAGCGAGGTGAAGCCGGTGATATCGGTAAAGATGGTCGCGACCTCGCGCCGCTGCACCGCCATGCCGTCGTCATCGCCATGCGCGGCCAGGCGCTCGGCGATCTCGCGGCGAGAAATAGCGCGACAGCGAGGCATGCGCCCGCTCGGCCTCGAGCTGCCGGCGGCGCGCCTCGCGCATCATCTCGATATGGCGGATGGTCTTGTCGATCGTCAGTTCCGAGATCGCCGAAATCGATCGGCTTTGGTCAGGAAGTCGAACGCGCCGCGGTTCATCGCGGTGCGGATGTTGCTCATGTCGCCATAGGCGGAGACGATGATGGTCGCATGTCTTGTCTTCGGCCTCCTGCAGCTTCTGCGAGCAGCGACAGCCCGTCCATCCGCGGCATGTTGATGTCGGACACCACCATGTCGACATGCGGGTGCTGCTCGATCGAGGCAGCGCCTCCATGCCCGTCATGGGCGAACATGAAACTGACCGCGCCGTCGCGGATCTGCTTGCGGAATTTCTGCAGCACCAGCGCCTCGAGATCGGGCTCGTCGTCGACGACGAGGATGGTCGCCGTCATGCGGCTTGCCCGAGCCTTGTATCGATCTCGTGGCGCAGCAGCGCGAAATCGATCGGCTTGGTCAGAAGACCGACCGCGCCGCGCTCGATCGCCTTGCGGCGCGTTTCGGCATCGCCGTAGGCCGTGATCATGATCACGGGCACGTCCGGGCCGCTCGGCGCGTCACCTTTGGCAGCATTTCAAGCCCGCTCATGCCCGGCATGTTGATGTCGGACAAGATCAAGATCAGCGAGGGGTCGCGGATTTCCACGGCGCGCTGCAGCGCCACCGGTGCCGATGGGGCGAACTCCATCGTGAAGCGGCCGAGCGCTGAGGTCGCGCCGGAATTGCTGACGGAACAGCGGCTTCGACGTCGGGCTCGTCATCGACGACGAGGATGTAAACGCTCAATTCTTGCCTCCAGCATTTACTTGTGCTGCCGCAGTCCGCGGCAGCGTAATGATGAATTCGGTGAACAGCGCCAGCTTCGGTATCGACGTCGATTGTGCCGCCGTGCTGTTTCACCACGATGTCGTGGCTCATCGATAGCCCAAGGCCGGTGCCCTCCCCGGCCGGCTTGGTGGTGAAGAAGGGATTGAACATTTTCTCCTTCACTTCCAAGGGGATGCCCGTGCCATTGTCGCGGATCCGGATTTCGCACCTTGTTGCCGAGGCTCTTCGTCGATGCCTTCAAGGTCGGCTCGAAGGTTTCGTCGCCCGTTTCCTTGCGCTTGGTCGCGGCATAAAAGCCGTTCGAGATCAGATTGAGGAAGACGCGCGTGATCTCCTGCGGGTAAAGATCGATCAGGCCGGCCTCGGGATCGAGGTCGCGCTTCGAGCGTGATGTTGAAGCCGGACTTTTCCGCCGCGCGCGCCGTGATAGGCGAGATTGAGGCTCTCCTCGACGATGCGCGTTGATGTCGGCCGGCCGGTGCTCGCCCGACCCCTCGCGCGAATGCAGCAGCATGTTTTTCACGATCGGAGTCGGCGCGCTTGCCGTGCTGCACCACCTTTTCGAGATTGCCCTTCAGCATATCGGTGAGTTCGTCGATCTCCTCGCGCGTCTTGCCGTCGAGCGCGGCGTCTTTGAGCACGTCGTTCAGTTCGTCGATCAATTCGGCCGACAGCGCCGAGAAATTGTTGACGAAGTTGAGCGGGTTCTTGATCTCGTGCGCGATGCCGGCGGTGAGCTGGCCGAGCGAAGCCAGCTTCTCGGTCTGGATCAGGCGATCCTGCGCGGTGCGCAATTCGTCGAGCGATTGCGAAAGTTCCGTCGGTGCGCTGGCGCAATTCGCTCGAACAAGCGCGCGTTCTCGATGGCGATCACGGCCTGCTTGGTGAAGTTCTCGACCAGCGCGATCTGCTTGTCGGTGAACGGTCGGACCTCCTGTCGGAAGATCGTGATCGCGCCGATCAACTCGTCTTCCTTCAGCATAGGCACGACCATAAGCGTCCGAGCCGGCGATCTCCACCATCGCGACCACGTTGGGAACACCGGCACGGTAGAGCCGGGCTCTCGCGTCAATGTCATGAACCTGGGCAACCTTATGCAGTGCGTACTACGGCTTCGAGCGTGAGTGCCCGGATGCAGGTGAATCGGCAGCTGTCTGCCGCAGATGCCGACGAAGCGCGGGCGGAACGTTGTGAGTCTGCAGCGATATTGAACTTCTCGCCATCCCACAGATTCATCGATGCCAAACGACGCGCCACAAACCCGCGTGGCATTCTCGCAGCATTGTTCTGGAACACCGGCTCCAGTTCGCCCGGCGAACGGCTGATGACCTGCAGCACTTCCGACGTCGCGGTCTGCTGCTCCAGCGACTCGCTCAATTCCGCGGTGCGCTGCTCGACCTTGTTCTCGAGGTCGGCATAGGATTCCTGCAAGCCGCGCGCCCATGTCGTTGAACTGGTCGGCGAGCCCTTCCAGCTCGTCGCCGGTCTTGATCGATATGCGCTGGGCAAAGTCGCCGCCGCCGATCCGCTCGGCGCCGGCGCGCAATGCCTGGATCGGGCCGACCATGCGGCGGGCCAGCAGCACTCCCGCGAGCACCGCAAAGATCGAGGCGGCCAGCAGCACCATCGCCAGCCGTTGCAAGGCGGCGTAGAGCGGCGCGTAAGCCTCCTCGACCGGCAATTCGCACGAACATCGGTCCAGCCGAGCGGCGCGATCGGCGCCGACGCTGTCAGCACCTTCTGGCCCTGGACGTTGAGCGCGCCCTGCAGCGGGTCGACCGCGTCCGGATTGCCCGACATCGCGGCCTGCACCTGCGCGAGCTTCGACATGTCGGTGTTGCGCAGCACCAGGCGAGATGTCGGGATGGGCGATCAGCCGCCCTGCGCAGCCGACCACATAGGCATGGCCGCGCTCGCCGACCTTGATCTGCGAGACCACGTCCCAGATCAGTTTCAGATTGACCTCGGCGATGCTGACGCCGGCGTCCTTGCGGTTGCCGGCCAGCGCCAGCGTCATATAGGGCTCGGACTCGCCGCGGAAATAGACCGGGCCGTAATAGACCTTGTTGGCGACGGTCTCGGTGAATTTCGGCTCTTTGGAGAGGTCGATCCCGCTGTCGGCGACGTCCACGTCAATGCGGGAGACGCGCAAGCGCTCCTTGCCGGTCGGATCGACCTGAGACAGTTCGGTGATCGCAGGCACTTGCTCGAGCAGCCGCAGCGCGTCGAAGCGGCGGTCCTGCGAGCGATCCCGCCGACCACGGCAGTTGCGTGGTCCAGCCGAGCTGGCTCTCGATCTCCTTGATGAACTGGCTGATTTTGCGGCGGCGGCCTCCGCCTGCTCGTGCTGGATCCGGATCAGCGCCAGCTTGTGCTCGCGATAATAGAAGAAAACCTCGAAAATCCCGTTCGACAGCAGCGCAACGCCGACCACGGCGACGAACAGCGCGACATATTTGGTGAACAGGCGGCTGCGGATTTTCGTCCCCACAGATTCCGCCACCGGCGGCGCCGCGACCGCATGGCAGCTGCCGCCAGCGTCCGGCCCTCCGGCGTATCGGGATGCAGGGAAATGCTCATCCCGCCACAATCTAGCAAGAAGCCCGGAACTTGTCTCTTGCCGCACTGCGGGATGGATCTTCGATCACCAGCAAAAAAGCGGCGACGGCCATGGCCGTCGCCGCTTCAACTGTCGGGATCACGGATCGGCTCAGGTCGGCTTGAGCGCGGACCGGCCGAGGTCGAAATCCTCGATCTCCTTGGTGCGGTTCGAGCCGGCCTTGGCGCGGTGGTCGGTGGCGATCGTCACATAGACGGCCGGCAGCACGAACAGCGTGAACAGCGTGCCGATCGACATGCCGGCGACCACCACGAGACCGATCGAGAACCGGCTCGCGGCGCCGGCGCCGGTCGCGGTCAGCAGCGGGATCAGGCCGGTGACCATCGCCGCCGTCGTCATCAGGATCGGGCGCAGCCGGATGCGGGCCGCCATCTCGATCGCCGAGCGGCGGTCGAGCCCCTCGTTGAGCTGCAGCTCGTTGGCGAACTCCACCATCAGGATGCCGTGCTTGGTGATCAGGCCGACCAGCGTCAGCAGCCCGACCTGGGTGTAGATGTTCATGGTCGCGACGCCGAAGAACAGCGGGATCAGGGCGCCGACGATCGCCATGGGCACGCTGATCATGATCACGAGCGGATCGCGCAGGCTCTCGAACTGCGCCGCCAGCACCAGGAAGATGATGATCAGCGCGAAGCCGAAGGTGATCGCGAGCTGGTTGCCTTCCTGCACATATTGGCGGGAGTCGGCGAGATAGTCGTGGCTGAAGCCGGCCGGCAGCTTCTTGGCCTCGCCCTCGAGGAAGTCGACCGCCTGCGCCGACCGTGACGCCCGGCATCGGCACCGCCTGAGAAGGTCGCGGAGTTGAGCTGGTTGTAATGCGTCAGCGAGTTCGGATCGGTGCCGGTCTCGATCGAGACGATGGTCGACAGCGGCACCAGATTGCCCGGTGTTGGTCGGCACGTAGTAGCCGCCGAGCGACTCCGGCGACAGCCGCTTGTCGCGCGGCACCTGCGGGATCACCTGATAGGAGCGTCCCTCGAGGTTGAAGCGGTTGACGTAGTTGCCGCCGAGCAGCGTCGCCAGCGTGCCGCCGACCTGCTGCATGTTGATGCCGAGATCGCTCGCCTTGGAGCGGTCGATGTTGACCCGCACCACCGGCTGGTTGAAGTCGAGGTCGCTGTCGGAGACGATGAACAGGCCGCTCTTGCGCGCGGCGTCCTTCAGCTTCGCCATCTGCTCGTAGACGGCCTGGAAGCCGGACGGTCGAGTTGATCACCATCTGCACCGGCAGGCCGCCGGGACCGCCGGGCAGCGGCGGCAGGTTGAAGGCGAAGGCGTTGACGCCCTCGATCTTGCGAAGCTCCGCCTGCACCAGCGGCTTCAGCTGTGATCGACGAGCGCTTGCGCTCATCCCACGGCTTCAGCAGCATGCCGGCGATGCCGTTCTGCGGCCCGTTGATGCCGTTCAGCGACGAAGCGCAGGTCGGTCTCGGGAAACTTCTGCGAACTCCTTGTCGAGCTTTGTCGCCGTAGAAGTCGACGTAGTCGATGTTGGCGTATTTCGGCGCCTTGGTCACCGCGAACACGATGCCCTGATCCTCTTCGGGCGCGAGCTCCTTCGAGGTGTGCATGTAGAGGAAGCCGACGAGGCCGAGAATCGTCAGCGCGAACAGGCCGGTGATCGGACGATAGTCGAGCGAGCGGTCGAGCTGGCGGCCGTACCAGCGCGTCATCGCGCCGAACACCCGGTTGACGAGTCTTGGCGAACCGTCCCTCTTCGGCGCTCTTGAGGAAGCACCGAGCACATCATCGGCGACAGCGTCAGCGCGATCACGCCGGACACGATCACCGGAGCCCGCGAGCGTGAAGGCGAATTCGCGGAACAGCGAGCCGGTCAGGCCGCCGAGGAAGCCGATCGGCGCGTACACCGCGGCGAGCGTGATCGTCATCGAGATCACGGGACCGACGATTTCGCGCGCGCCCTGCAGCGACGCCTGCACCGGCGTCTTGCCCTTCTTCCGAGATGGCGGTGGATGTTCTCCACCACCACGATGGCGTCGTCGACCACGAGCCCGATCGCCAGCACCATCGCCAGCAGCGTCAGCAGGTTGAAGCTGAAGCCCATCAGCCAGCATCAGGCTGCAGACGCCGATCAGCGACAGCGGAGATCGTGACGACGGGAATGATGACCGAGCGGAACGAGGCCAGGAACAGGAAGATCACGACGACGACGATCAGCACGGCTTCGCCGAGCGTCTTCTCGACCTCGTCGATCGAGGACTGAATGAACTTGGTGGAGTCGTAGGCCACCTTCATCTTCATCGACGGCGGCAGATTGCGTTCGAGTTCCGGGAACAGCGCGCGCACGCCCTTGACCAGCGTCAGCGGGTTGCCCTGCGGCGTCGCCTGCACGCCGATGAAGATCGCGTGCTCGCCGTTGAAGGCGACGCTCGCATCCGTGCTTTGCGCGGCGAGCTCGACGGTCGCGATATCCTCGATCCGCACGAAGCCGCCGTCCTTCGACTTGACGATCATGCGCTTGAACTGGTCGAGGTTGCGCAGATCGGTATTGGTCGAGACGTTGGAGACGATGAAGTAGCCCTTGGCCTGGCCGGCCGCGGCCTGGAAGTTGTTGGCGGCGATCGCCAGCCGAAACGTCGCTCGGCGACACGCCGCGCCCGGCCATCTTGACCGGATCGAGCCACAGCCGCATCGCGAAGGTCTGGCCGCCGAGGATGTCGGCCGACGCCACGCCGTCGACCGTCGACAGCACCGGCTGCACGACGCGCGTCAGATAGTCCGAGATCGCCGATCCCGATGAGCTCCTCGCTGGAGAAGCCGAGATACATCACGGCCGTGGTCTGGCCGGTGGTCTTGGTGACGATCGGGTCGTTGGATTCCTTCGGGATCAGATATTTGACCGAGTTCACCTTGGCGAGCACTTCGGTCAGCGCCTGGTTCGGGTCGAAATTGAGCTTGATGTAGACCTGGATCGTGCTGGTGCCCTGCACCGACGACGAGGTGATGTAGTCGACGCCCTCGGCGGAGGCGACCGCCTGCTCGATCGGCGTCGTGATGAAGCCCTGGATCAGGTCCGCCGACGCGCCGGGATACACGGTCGTGACGTTGACGACCGTGTTCGACAGTTTCGGATATTGCCGGATCGGCAGCACGGTCGCGGCGCGCAGGCCGATCAGAAGGATCAGCAGGCTGACGACGACCGACAGAACCGGGCGCTTGATGAAGATATCGGTTAAGCGACATCGCGTAGGTCTCGGTTCCTGCTGGTGCGATCTTAGTAGCGCGGCGGCTGCGCCGGGATCGGCGGCGCCGGATCGGTCGAGATCGTCACGGCCGCGCCCGATTGCAGCTTGAGCTGGCCGACCGCGACGACGCGGTCGCCGGGCTTCAGGCCCTTGAGGATCTCGGCGCGCCCGCCGATCCGGTTGCCGGTCTGCACGAAGGTGCGCACCGCCGTCAGGCTGGTCTTGCCGTCGTCCTCCTTCTTCTCGGTGATGAGATAGACCGAGTCGCCATAGAGCGTGTAGTCGACCGCGGTTTCGGGAACGGTGACGACCGGCGGCTTGTCCGGCAGCACCACGGTGGTGGTCGCGAACATGCCGGGCTTCAGGATGCGGTCCGGATTGGCGATCGTCGCCTGCACGCGGATGTTGCGGGTGTCGGTCGCGATCTGCGGCTCGATGGTGGTGATCTTGCCCTCGAAGATCGCGGCCCGGATAGGCGTCGACCGCGATGCGAACGGTCTGCCCGACCTTGAGCTGCGCGCTGTCCTTCTCCGTCACGGTGAAGTTCGCATAGAGCATCGACAGATCGGTCAGCGAGACGATCTGCGTGCCCGCCGTCAGATACTGACCGACCTCGACCTTGCGGACGCCGAGCTCGCCGTCGAACGGCGCGCGCACCAGCTTCTGCGAGATGATGGCCTCGGTCTTGGCGATGCCGGCCTGGGCCTGGTCGAACGCCGCCTGCGCCGGTATCGACGGTCGCCTGCGGGCCGAACTGGCGCGACGGCCAGCTGCTTGGCGCGATCGAGCGAGAGCTGCGCCACGGTCGCCTGCGCCTTGAAGCTGGCGAGATCGCCCTGCTCCGGGCCGTCGAACAGCTGCACCAGCGGCGTGCCCGCCTTCACGCTGGCGCCCGCGGTGAACATGATCTCGGTGATGCGGCCGTTGACGTCGGAGGTGACGTTGACCTGATGCACGGCGGCGAGATCGCCGACCGCGGTCAACAGGTTCGGAATCACTTCCGACTTCGCTTCGGCAATGCTGACGCTCGACCGGCGGCGGCTTGTTGTTGGCGAAGAACTGCGCGATCATCTTGCCGCGGAAGTAGTTGAACCAGACGAGGCCGCCGACCAGCAGCGTCAGCAGCAGCCCGACGATGATGAACCAGCGCACCATCCGCACCGGACGCTTGTGCGGCTTGTCGCTGATCGGCTTGCCCGAGATATGGCGTTCGGTCACGATATTCATGTCATGCACTTTCTGCAGTTACCGATTGTCCCGGAGTCGGCGACGGCTCGCGGTCCAGATGCGAAGCAATTGCGGCTTCGTTAAGTCCGATGCCGCGCAGGATGAATTCGGCAAAGCTGCCGCTCGAGGCCGGCGGCGTTGCCGTAGGTCAGGCACGGCGACGGCCGGAAGCCGCGTCAGCGCCGCCATCAGCACGGTGTGATGGGCGAACCAGAACAGATTGAGCGGCTCGCTGCCGATCCGCGACGCGTCGCCCGCCGCCATCGCGCTTTCGATCGATGCGGCGAACACCGGCCCGATCAGATCGCCGACCTTGTCGTACAGCAGCCGCGCGAACTCGCCGTCGTCGAGATGGCTCGTGGTCATCAGCCGCAGCCGCTGCGCCTCCTCCTGGTCGGAGCCGTCGGAGATCTGCAGGAAGTGGCCGACCATGCCGCTGACCAGTTCGACCAGCGTCGCGGTCGACGGCTCCTGGCCGAGCAGATGCGCCAGATCGGGATCGGCCTCGCATTCCTCGGCGAGGATTTCCGCGTACAGCGCGGCCTTCGACGGGAAGTGCTTGAACAGCAGCCCTTCCGAAATGGCAGCCGCCGCCGCCACGCTCTTGGTCGTGGTGCCGGCAAAGCCGTTGCGGGCAAAGCACCGCTTGGCGGCGCTCAGGATCAACTGCCGCCGCAGGTCACTCGTCATGCGCAGGTTAGACATGGCGCGTGAGTAATCACTCACCATGACAAAGTCAAGACTTACTGCGGTGCACCACCGCGTTAATGGTTCGAACGGCGGTGACGCTCGAGGCAAACATCGCTCAGCTGATGACAACGGTATCGAGCGACTACGCTAGATCGGCTGGTATCCCAGCGAGCCGCGGATGCGGTTGACGATGAAGGTGCCGTCCGCGGCTGGACAGCACCCGCTCCAGATTGGCGCCGTCGATCTTGACGCTGGCGAACCGCGGCCCGCTGCTGACGTCCTGCAGCGACGGGCGCAAACGCCTCGACCTCGGCCATGGTCGTCATCGCCCGGCTGTCGGCGATGCCGCAGGCCTTGGCGACGCCGACGAGATCGGCCGGCACGGCAGTATGGCTGACCTGTCCGCCGGTCTCGCCGTAGCGCCTCGTTGTCGAGCACGACGATCGAGAGGTTGCCCGGCTTCTGCAGGCCGACGGTGGCAAGGCTGCCCATGCCCATCAGCATCTCGCCGTCGCCGGTGATCACGACCACCGGCAGCTTCGGCTGCGCCAGCGCGAGGCCGAGCCCGATCATGACCGCGCCGCCCATCGCGCCCCACAGATAGAAATTGCGGTCGTGGTCGCCGGCGGCGGCGATGTCGTAGGTCGAGGCGCCGAGGCCGCCGACCGCGATGGCATGCCCTTGCGGTCCTCCAGCAGGCTGGAGACGACCGCGCGGCGGTCGAGGAGATTTGCCTTGCTCATTTGGTGAAGACCTTTGCCCCGATCAGGCGCTGCGACAGCAACACGGCGGTCGGCGTGCAGGCGTTGTAGGCCTGCGCCGCGCCGGCCTCGACGACCTCGCGCACTTCCTGCGGATGCGTCGGCCCGCAGCACCTTGATGCCGCGACAGTTCGAAGACGGCCTGCGTGCTCGATCCCATCGGCACCTGCCACGGATTGAACTCGCCCCATTCGCCGCGCATCGTCACCAGCGTCAGGAACGGAAAGCGGAAGATCTGCGATCAGCGAGAACATGTTGATGCAATTGCCGACGCCGCTCGACTGCATCAACAGCACGCCGCGCTGGCCGCCGGCCCAGGCGCCGGCCAGCAGCGCCACGCCCTCCTCCTCCGTCGTCAGCACGATGCCGCGCATCGACGGAGGAGCCGAGCACGCGCTCGATCAGCTGCGAATGCCCGGCATCCGGCACGTAGGGCACCTGGCGGACGTCGAAGCGCTGCAATATCGCAAAGATCTCTTCGGGCCAGGACGGCAGTCGGTTGTTCCGATGCAGCGTCAGTGCGGGCGTGCATTTGCGATTTCCAGTGGGGCGAAACTGTTCGGAGCGGGACTGTAGACGGCGCGGCACTTTCGGAAGAACAAAAACGGCATATCTAGTCTTCACCAAAGAGTATGACAGCCATGAATCGGAAACGCGCGAGCGCTGGCGGACGGCTTTCGACCTCGAGAAGCTGACGCCGGAATTCTATGCCAACCCCTACCCGACTTATCGTGCACTGCGGGAGAACGAGCCGGTCAAGCGCATGCCGAACGGCTCCTATTTCCTGACGCGCTATGACGACCTCGTCACCGCCTACAAGAGCACCAAGGCTTTCTCCTCCGACAAGAAGAAGGAGTTTTCGCCGAAATACGGCGACTCGCCTGCTCTACGAGCACCACACCACCAGCCTCGTCTTCAACGATCCGCCGGCGCACACCCGCGTGCGGCGGCTGATCATGGGCGCGCTGTCGCCGCGCGCGATCGCGGCGATGGAGCCGGATCTGATCGCGCTGGTCGATCGGCTGCTCGACGCCATCGCCGCAAAGGGCAAGGTCGACCTGATCGACGATTTTGCCGCCGCGATCCCGGTCGAGGTGATCGGCAACCTGCTCGACGTGCCCCACGAGCGAGCGCGAGCCGCTGCGCGACTGGTCGCTGGCGATCCTGGGCGCGCTCGAGCCCGTGATCAGCGCCGGAAGCGTTTGCGCGCGGCAACAAGGCGGTGAAGGATTTCTCGCCTATCTCGAGATGCTGGTCGCGCGGCGGCGCGCAAAGCCCGGCAACCCCGAGCGCGACGTGCTGACGCGGCTGATCCAGGGCGAGGACAATGGCGAGCGGCTGACCGCGAAGGAATTGCTGCACAACTGCATCTTCCTGCTCAACGCCGGCCACGAGACCACGACCAATCTGATCGGCAACGGCCTCGTGGCGCTGTCGCATCATCCCGCACGAGAAGCGCGCGGCTGATCGACACATCCGAGCCTGATCAAGACCGCGGTCGAGGAGATGCTGCGCTTCGAAAGCTCGAACCAGCTCGGCAACCGCATGACCGTCGGAGCCGGTCGAGCTCGGCGGCATCGCGCATGCCGGCCGGCACGCCGGTGACGCTGTGCATCGGCGCCGCCAACCGCGATCCCGCGCAATTCGCCGATCCCGAGACGTCTCGACATCGGCCGCACGCCGAACCGCCACCTCGCCTTCGGCACCGGCGCGCATCAATGCGCCGGCATGGCGCTGGCGCCGCCTGGAAGGCGCGATCGCGATCTCGCGTTTCCTGGCGCGGTTTCGGATTACGCGCTCGATCGGCGAGCCGGTGCGCGGCGGCGGCTGACGTTTCGCGGTTTCTGCGCGGTGCCGTGCAACGATAAGTACGTGGGGTGGCTGCTAGCCGATACGTCGCGCTACGTGGTCCGGTTACCCTGGGCACGGTCAGCCTCGCGGCAACTGGAGTGACGAAGATGCGTCCAGCCAGTCACCGATTTCCATCGCGACGGAAGCGCGCTTTGGCGCCCAGAATTACGAGCCGCTCGGCGTCGTTCTGTCGCGCGGCGAAGGCGTCTTTGTTTGGGATACGCAAGGCCATCGCTACCTCGATTGCCTCTCCGCCTATTCCGCGGTGAATCAGGGCCACTGCCATCCGAAGATCTTGGCCGCGATGGTGGAGCAGGCGGGCCGGCTGACGCTGACGTCGCGCGCCTTTCACAACGACCAGCTGGCCCTCTTTTACGAAGAGATCGCGGCGCTGACCGGCTCCCACAAGGTGCTGCCGATGAACAGCGGTGCCGAAGCGGTGGAGAGTGCGATCAAGTCGGTGCGCAAATGGGGCTATGAGGTGAAGGGGGTGCCGGACGGGCAGGCCGAGATCATCGTCTGCGCCGATAATTTTCACGGCCGCACCCTTGGCATCATCGGCTTCAGCACCGACCCGGCGGCACGTGACCATTTCGGACCGTTCGCGGCGGGCTTCAGGATCATCGCCTTCGGCGATGCCACGGCGCTGAAGAAGGCGATCACGCCCAACACGGTCGCCTTTCTGGTCGAGCCGATCCAGGGAGAAGCGCGGCGTCGTCATCCCGCCGTCAGGTTACTTTACAGAAGTGCGCGAACTCTGCACCGCGCACGACGTGATGCTGATTCTGGACGAGATCCAGACCGGGCTCGGCCGCACCGGCAAGCTGCTCGCGGAACAGCACGAGGGCATCGAGGCGGATGTCACGCTGCTCGGCAAGGCGTTGTCCGGCGGCTTTTACCCAGTGTCGGCCGTGCTTTCGAACAACGCGGTGCTCGGCACCCTGAAACCTGGCCAGCACGGTTCGACCTTCGGCGGCAATCCGCTGGCCTGTGCGGTGGCTCGGGCCGCGCTGCGCGTGCTGGTCGAGGAAGGGATGATCGAGAACGCAGCCGCCCAGGGCACCCGCTTTCTCGATGGCCTGAGCAGCATCCGCAGCAACACGATCCGGGAAGTGCGCGGACGCGGGCTGATGCTGGCCGTCGAGCTTCACCCGGAAGCAGGCGGTGCACGTCGCTACTGTCAGGCGCTGCAGGCCCGAGGCATCCTCGCCAAGGACACACATGGGCACACGATCCGCATCGCCCCGCCGCTTGTTATCTCCAGCGATCAGGTCGACCGGGGCGCTGGAGCGGGATCGGCGCCACGCTTGACGCAGGATATCAGTCGATGAAGCCAGACGCGGCGATCCATGCGTCTGATCGGTGCCGTGCGGTCCGGACAATCTGCCGTCGCATTCGACCGGTTCTGCCGGTACGGCGTGCGTTGACCTTCCGGCTCAACCCTGCGGCGCAAAACCGCAGGCGCCCGCGATCGCAGCCGGGCGAAACGATTCTTGGCGACCCCGCGTTGACAAGCGGTAGGGCGACCAGAACCAACGGGGAGCTCGCGGTCATGCTTCCGCCGCGGCGTCCGCTTGTGCAGCGCTTCTTGGTTGGCGTTCCGCATGCTCGCGGCAAGCGTCGGCGCGTTCGGCCCAGGAGCATGGTTAGAGGCCGGGTCCGCCGAGAGATCTCGGACTGGCGGCACCAATTCGCCGCCATGGCCTTGACGGCGGCATCCACCGGCCGCCAATATGGCCCGACCGGCCGCGCCCCCGCCATGGTCGCGTCCCTGCGCCAGGCACTCCGGCACAGGCGCGGCTGGCCGCGCTGATCAGATAGCTCCCCGCCGCCGCAGCATCCGGCCATGGCACGTCCAGCGCCGCGTTTCGCCGCACCGCCGCGCCCGGCCGCCCAGATATTGCGGCGCCCTGACCTGAGATCCATCGTGGCCCGGCGACGGCTTCCGCAACGTCCCGCCATGGCAAGGCCGTCGGCGCCCCAGATCGCCGCACCCATCGCGGCCTGAAGACGCCGCCCGTCGCCGAGCGCGGCGGCCGTCGTCGGGCAGCGATCGTAGATCGCGACGCAGCAGCGTGAGCGGCGCATGCAGCAGCTCCAGCAAATCGCCGCAGCAACGGCAGCGCGAGATGCTCCCGCGCCAGAGCGTGCAGCACCAGGAGCGCATCGATCGGCTGCAGCAGCGCGTGCAGCAGCTGCAGTCGCAACAGCCGGAAGGCCTGCGCGCGCAACGCGCGCAGCAGCGGTTGCTGCAGGCACAACAACGCCTGCTGCAGCGCGAGCAGCTGGTGCAGCAGCGCGTTCTGGCTCGTCAGGAGCTCTTGGGAATACAGCCGTCGGCTGCGCGCCCCGCCGTCGCTGCCGCGGTGCAGGCAGCCGCACGCGGACGATTTGCTGAGCGCTTCCGCAGCAATGCCGATCCGCTGATCCTTGCGGCACGGGAGGGCCGGCACCACGGCTGGGCTCATCGCCACGCCTGGAAGCGCGGCCTGCGCGCGGCGTTTGTACCGTGGCTTGGCCCCGTGTTCTGGCCTTATGCCTATTCCGACATTTTCAATTACACGTTCTGGCCCTACGCGTACGACCGCGGCTACTGGGCCTACGCTTACGACGACTTCGTCGACACCGTGTTCTGGGGCGCGAGAGTCCTATCTCCTACGCCAGAGTAGGCCCGACTGAGTACCTGGAGCCCGGCGGCGTAACCACCGGTTCTCGCGTGCGCGAACGTCTGGGCGTGAGCCCACGGGCCCTCCGGCAGCTGTGCGAAGATCCGGAAAAGGGCGTCACCGCCTGGCCGTTTGCTTCGATCGTGCAGGCTGTACAACCGACGTCCGAGCAGAGCGCATTGCTCGACGAGATGAGGAGCGCGGCCGCAAAGGCTGCCGATGTGTTCAAGGGATCTTGCAGCGACTCGTACGCGATGACGCCGCCGGGTCGACTGCGGGCGATGACGAACCGCATCAGCGCTACGCTCGAGGCCGTGCGGATCGTGCGGCCGGCGCTGGAGAAATTCTATAACTCGCTCAGCGACGAGCAACAGGCACGCTTCAACGCGCTCGGCCCTAATATCGGCGAGCGTTCGCAACAGCAGCCGCAGCAAGACGCGAACGCGCAGTCCGATACCTGCGGCGATCCGAAGTCCAGCCTGACCAACCTGCCGATCGAACGGATC